>SL_3KL_010_SEDDRAFT_10000745_pt1 | contig 28082 bp, 23 predicted proteins | sample SodLakKL_010_SED_2_FD_10381 | JGI IMG/M metagenome (IMG submission 10381)
TTAATTCCTTGATGGCTTTGGGCTGATCGCCGGCAGGCTCCCACGGGGAATGGAGTTTAAATTGTGACATGTGCTGAGCAAAAACCTCTCATTAAAACATAACATCACAATATAAAACAATCGCAGGTGGGAATCATTTTTTGAATTGCCTGAATAATTCAGATTCCGGAAAGAAAAAAAGCAGAAACTGGTGCAAGCGTCCGCTTTAATTAATTTAAGGGCATTATTTTTCCTTCACATAAAACGAGTTGGAATTTCTCATTTCATCCGGCAGAAGCTGCTCATTCCACTTCTCAGAATCTTTAAACGTATCAGGATTTGAATAGATTTTTTTCTTAAGCCGGTATTCACCTTCAATATCCGTTTGAAATTTCGGATATGCATTCTGGCCGGGAAAAACCCCGTAAACCCGCAAAGTATCCTGCCAATGTCCGCCTGCTTTAACGATAAATGGCGGACTCAGGCAAAGCTGTTCTATAGAGCTGTAAGCCAAAACCCATTCTCCATTTACTCTTTTCTGAAGTGCCGGCGCTATAGGTTGTTTACAACCAATCATGTAAATAGCTTTATTAGTTGTGTTGGTGATGGTGTAGGGAATTTCAAAACTGACTCCGTGCCATGGCTTTTGAAAAACTTCGGCTTGATATACTTCGGAATCGGTTTGCAGCATTCCGCCTTCTTTCATCGAAAATTGCAAATCGTGTGTAGAGATTTCTGTGCAAGAAAACAATACCAGGGAGAACAAACTGATAGAAAGCAGTAGATATAATCGGTACATAAGCTTTTGGATTTTATAGAACCATGCTATACAGGCAGCCGGGTTTAGGTTTTGATACTAATACACGCCGGTTTGGCCGGGTACCTATCCAGATTTTGGAAAGAATCTCGCAAAGCCGCAGAGGCGCGAAGGTGATTGTTTAAGATTTTTGATTGTAAAAATGTCCTCCCCCAACCTCTGCGCCGCTGCGACTCCGCGTGCAAACAAGCTAAATCAAAAAAAGAAAAACCCCGGCAGATTATTACCGGGGCTTCATGAAAGAATCAAAAGATAGAGCTGTAAAATCAGGCAGCCAGTACTTTAGAAACCTGCTCTGCAGCTTCTTTGAGCAGGACGGCTGAAATCACATTCAGATCGCTGTTGTCGATGATGACTTTGGCCTCTTCGGCATTGGTGCCCTGCAGTCGAACAATAATCGGGACACCTTCCACTTTTTTGGCAATTTCGGGATCTTTGATCGCTTCAATAATTCCGTTGGCAACCCGGTCGCAGCGTACAATTCCGCCAAAAATGTTGATCAGAATTGCTTCCACACTGGGATCTTCCAGAATAATTCGGAAGCCGTTTTTCACCGTTTCCACATTGGCTCCGCCGCCCACATCGAGGAAGTTAGCCGGTTCCCCGCCGGAGAGTTTGATAATGTCCATTGTGGCCATAGCCAGCCCGGCGCCGTTCACCATACAGCCCACGTTTCCATCCAGTTTGATGTAGTTCAGGTCGAATTTTGAGGCCTCAACTTCAATCGGATTTTCTTCAGACTTGTCACGCAGATCGGCAATATCCTTGTGGCGGTAAATGCTGTTGCCATCGAAGGTAACTTTGGCATCGAGTGCCAGCACATCACCATCGGGGGTGGTTACCAGCGGGTTTATTTCAACCATATCAGCATCTTTCTCTTCGTAAAATTTGTATAGCGCCGCGATAAATTTCACTGCTTTTTTGAAAGCATCACCCTTAAGGCCAAGTGCAAATGCGATGCGGCGGGCCTGGTTTGGCTGCAAGTCCATGCCGGGTTCTACCCAAACTTTTACGATTTTTTCAGGGGTTTCTTCCGCCACTTTTTCAATTTCAACACCGCCCTCGGTTGATGCCATGATGACATTCTGACTTTTTTCCCGGTCAAGCAGAATGCCGAGATAAAACTCTCTGTCAATTTCAACTCCGTCGGTTACATATATGGTTTTAATTTCCTGGCCTTCTTCGCCGGTTTGAATGGTTACGAGTGTATCACCCAGCAGAGATTCGGCTGCTTCTCTTACTTCTTCAATGGTTTTGCAGAGAATCACACCTTTGGCATTGTTCTTTTTGGTGCGGCCTTTTCCACGTCCGCCGGCGTGAATTTGCGCTTTTACAACAAACAGGGAGCTGCCTTTTGCTTTCATTTCTTCAGCGGCCTTTACGGCTTCATTCACAGATTTTGTGGCAACGCCGCCGGGCACTGCAATTCCGTATTGTTTAAAGAGTTCTTTCGCTTGATACTCGTGAATTTTCATGTCTCGTGGGTTAATCAGTCAATAGTTGTTTTTTCCGGCTGAATAATAGCCAAATCGCAGAGTAAAAAAAAGCTGGTGAAATTGGTTTGTAAGGGATCGGCTTTTTTTGGCTCTTACTATAAAGAGCAATAAAATTTTGAATGTTATGGGAAGAAAATCGAACAGAAAAACAAAAGAAGTTTTTTACCTGGAACTGCGGGTTGCCGGAGGTGTGCCTCTGTTTGTGCAGCCGTTGATCACGAAAAAAATGCTGAACGGCCTGAAGTGGAGCTGTGAAAAACGGGGGCTAAGAATTTATGATTATTCACTGCTTCCGGATCGAATTGTGATGATTGCCAACACGGCCTGGGGCTCTCTGCCTGATGTACTGGAGTCGTTCAAAGCGTTTTCCTCGAAAGCGGTGATGCTGATTCTCAGAAACGGCTCTGCCAATCTTCATACTTCTTGGATGTTATCGGTTTTCCAGGAATTTGGGCCGGCGGGAAGGCCGGAGGGAATTCATATCTGGGAGGAGGAAACATTTATGAAGACACTTTTTAAACAGGATGATATAGATGAGCACGCCGTGCAGATTCACAAGAGGGCTGTTAAACTTGGGTTGGTGGCCAGGCCGGAGCATTACCTGAACAGCAGTGCCTGCCCGATGCACCCGCTGGATGGCTGGATTGTTGAGGCTACGGATCCGTGGAGTTAGGTAGATCACGCAAAGGCGCAGCGGCGCGGTGAAGTACAAGCACGCGGAGGCGTGGCGGCGCAAAGGAGGAGTTGAATACTTAATCAATTTTTTATGGAGGTAATTTTGAGAGAGAATGCTTTGGCAAGTATGATTTTAGATATCAGTTTTGAAATTCATAAAAACTTGGGGCCAGGACTTTTTGAATCAGTTTACGAAGAAATAATTTGTTACGAATTAAGCAAATCAGGTCTTGATTTTACACGGCAGGAAGTAATTCCGGTAAAATGGAAGCGCAGAAAAATGAATATTGGTTTTAAAGCTGATATTATCATTGAAAACAAGTTGATCGTTGAAATAAAATCTATCGAACAACTTGCACCTGTTCATTATAAACAGTTGGTTACCTATTTACGACTAACAGATATCAAACTCGGCTTGCTGATCAATTTCAATGAAGCATTGTTAAAGCATGGCATAAAAAGAATTGTCAACAATCTTTAAAAATGCCTTCCCCCCCCAACCTCCGCGCCGCTGCGTCTCCGCGTGCCTCACTGCGTCTTCGCGTGAAAATATATCAAACATACTCATCGCGCCCGGCCCACCATCCGGCCCATGTTTTAATGATGGTAATACATATCAGGAAGGCTATTGGTATAAACCAGTTTTCAAACAGATCAAACAATCCTCCGAAAATAAAAGGCCCTGTGGCGGCTATGGTATATCCCACCGACTGCGACATTCCGGACAGCTCATTCGCCGAGTCGGAATCACGGCTCCGGAGCACAATAAACAACAAGGCAAGCCCGAAACTTCCGCCGAGGCAGTAACCAATCAACCCGGACCAAACAACAGCCAATGTCAGTGAAGGAACCATCAAACCAATCAGGCTGATCAGCTCAAGCACCACAATAATGATCACAGGAAGGCGCTGACGTTTTCTTCTGGAAGCCCAGGCGGGTATCATTAAGGTCCCCAGCACACCCATTGCCTGCATAAATGCAAGCACCCAGCCTGCATCGGATGGGTTCATACCGCGGTCAATCAAAATTTCGGGGAGCCAGGTGATAAGTGTGTAATATGTGAGCGACTGCACTCCCATAAAAACGGCAATCATCCAGGCCAGTTTGGTTGTGCCGAGATGCCTTAGAGAAGCACGAAAACTTTTCCGGTATACGGCCGGCAGGTTAATTTTCATCTGTGGCAGCCAGGCAATCAGTGCAATCAGCGAGGCAAAGCCCCAAACTCCAAGCGCCCATCTCCAGCCTAAACCGGCACCCTCGGAAAGTGGTACGCTAACACCTGAAGCCAATGCAGCCCCGGCGCCAAACATAGCCGAATAGGAAGCCGTGAGATAACCCGCCCGTTTGGGAAATTGCTTTTTTATGATACCCGGCAGCAGCACATTTCCCAAAGCAATCCCGATACCCAATATCAATGTGCCCAGAAAAAGAGCTGAAAATGATGGAACTACTCTCAGTAGAATACCTCCCGACAAAATAAAAAGCGCAAAAGTCATGGTCCCTTCAGTCCCGATTTTGCGGGTTAACAAGGGAGTCAGCACCGAGAAAAAACCGAAGGCAAGAACGGGGATGGTGGTCAGCAGCCCGATTAAGGAATTGGAAAGTCCCGTATCCAGCCGTATTTCTCCAACCAAAGGCCCTACACTGGTAATGGCCGGCCTCAGGTTCAAAGAAATGAGGATAATGACAAGAAAGAGTAAAATCTTACGATTGCGTTCTGCAGTCATTTTTCTATTCTGAAATTGCAGACGTAAAGGTACAAAGATTCATCTGCAAAAAATTTTAAAACCGGATACATTGATTGCTTATTCATTTAGATTGTTTTCCACCCAGCCAATCGCTAATTTTACATATAAAAATTACGGTGAGGTAAATTTTTTGGAAGAAGCCAAAATCATGACAGAAGAGGACGTCAACCGCACATATCTGCGGTTTGCCCACCAGTTCCTCGAACCGTATGATGATCCCTCCGAACCTGCTGTGATTGGCATGCAGACTCGCGGAGTTTATATGGGGCGCAGAATCATCGAAATCATTGAGAGAGAGCTTAATACAAAGCCTGATTTTGGTGTTCTGGATGTCACATTTTACAGAGATGACTTTCGTTCAAAACTGAAAATGCCCGAGGTAAAAGTCACCGAAATTCCATTCGACCTGTACAACCGGGACATCATTTTGGTGGATGATGTGTTGTACACCGGCCGCACCGTTCGTTCTGCAATGGATGCCTTAATGGCTTATGGCCGTCCGAGAAGCATCCGGTTTTGCTGCATGATTGACCGCGGGCACAGAGAGCTGCCCATCAGCGCCGATTATGTGGGGCTAACACTGCCAACACATGCCGATGAAGAGGTGCTTGTGAAAGTGAAAGAACTGGATGGCGAAGATGCCGTGTATGTTGTAAAAGGGAGGAAAGCCAATGTCTGAGACCGCCGCCGGTGAGTACAAATTCAGTAAAAAGCACCTGCTCGGGCTTGCCGACTATTCGGCAGAAGATATTTCTTACGTACTGGAACAGGCTAAAACATTCAGGGAAGTGCTGGACCGGCCCGTCCCAAAAGTTCCGACGCTTCGGGATAAAACTATTGTGAACCTGTTTTACGAGAGCAGTACAAGGACAAGGCTTTCGTTTGAACTGGCTCAAAAAAGGATGGGTGCCGATGTAGTGAATTTCTCATCTGGTATTTCGAGCACAAAAAAGGGGGAATCACTGAAAGATACCATCCGGAATATCAGTTCCATGAAGATTGATATGGTGGTGGTTCGCCACGAAAGCCCCGGTGTGCCGCACTTTTTAACCCGTTGTGTTGAAGCAGCCATTTTGAATGCCGGTGACGGCGCCCACGAACATCCAACCCAGGCATTGCTCGACATGTTTACCATGCAGCAGATTCATTCTGAAATTAAAGGAAAAAAAATTGCCATTATCGGAGACATTAGTCATAGCAGGGTTGTACGGTCTAACATTATTGGCCTGAAAAAACTTGGAGCCGAAGTTATTATATGCGGCCCCAAATCTTTGATGCCGGTATTTGTGGAAACGCTGGGAGCAAATGTCTCTTTTAACCTCGAAGAAACACTGGCGTGGTGTGATGTTGCAATGGCGCTGCGAATTCAGATGGAGAGAATGGGAGCGGTAACCGACCTGTTTCCAAGCCTGCGGGAGTATCATGATTTATTCGGAATTAAAATGGCCCATCTCGAGAAATATCCCGATTTCATGATAATGCATCCCGGCCCGATTAACAGGGGAGTGGAAATGGAGAGTGATGTTGCCGATAGCGACCGCGCAGTAATTCTTAACCAGGTGACCAATGGGCTTGCCGTAAGAATGGCTATACTTTATCTGCTCAGCGGAGGCACCCGTATCTGATTTTTTTTGTTGCTGAAAGAATTTTAAAAAATAGGCAACTATTTTCAGCACTTTGTTGTTTTTCCCATCTTAAAAAAATGTCACAAAAATATTTTTTATCCGTAGGAAAATATCAGAAATAATGATAAATTTCTGACCGAAATTCAAAAAATGACTGAGAGTCAGTATAGATGATAAAAAAGACACGGAAAGAGCGCGAAAGAGCGGCAAGAAAACAACTGATTATTGATGCGGCTATTGAGGTTATCAAAAAAAATGGTTTTGAAAGTGCAACCATGGATGAAATTGCAAAGCAAGCAGAGGTCAGCAAAGGGGCGCTTTATCTCTATTTTAAAAACAAGGCGTCCATTTACCTTGCCATTTCTGAGCGCGGTTCGCGGTTGTTGACTCAATCACTAAGTAAAATTCTGCTGTTTGAACTTTCGGGTTTAGAATTAATTAGAAAAATGGGACAGGCTTATCTTAAGTTTGTTCAGCAAAATCCTATCTATTTTACTGCTTTCATCTATTATGAGAACCTGATAAGTGATGATGAACTGTTTGAAAGTGAACTTGCAGCCGCCTGTGAGGAGAGCGCTCGTGAAGCTATGACATACATTGTGAGGGCATTGCAAATTGGTATGCAGGATGGTTCTATCAAAGATACTTACGATCCCAAAGAGCTTGGCCTGATTATTTGGGGGGCATCCAAAGGAATCATTCATATGGCATTCTATAAAGAGAACAGGAATCATATGAAAATTCTGGATGATGTAGATTTCAGCCTGGATTCTATCATAAATAATTTCATAGAAATTCTTGGAACCGGAATGGCAAATGACCAAAAGTCATAAATAATTCGTAACAATCAATAATATTAGACGTAAAGAACAATCATTTATAAAAAAATAAAATTAGAGTCAGTAAAATTTATGGTCTATAAAACACCAACATTTTGTTTCCTCTTACTATCATTCGCTCTGTTTTCGATACAACCTGCGAATTCGCAAAGTGTGGTAGAAGAAGCTGCAACAAGTGACGAAATTACCATAACACTGGATGAGGCCATACAGATTGCCCTGATTAATAACTACATGATACGCCAGGGTATTCTTGATGTGGAAAATGCCGAAGCACAAATCAGGGAAGCCTGGGGATCGGTTTATCCACAGGTGGCAACATCCGGCAGTTATACCCGGAACATTAAAACGCCCAATCCATTTGCCGGTTCAGACGCAGGCGGGCTTTTTGAAACACTGGGCGCACTGGAATGGCTTGCCTTCAACGAGCAGGCACGCACCGATGGTGATCCGGATACAGAGCCCATTCCGCTCGATGAATTTTTTGAACGTCAGCAGCAGGGTTATCGGGATGCAGGGCTGACTCCTCCCGGTATGGATGATACAAACCCGTTTGCCGTGGAAAATCAATTCGAATTTGGCCTGTCGGTAACTCAAACCATTTATAATGGAGCTGCCTTTGCGGCAATCCGCGGTGCAAGGCAGGTTCGGGAGTTGAATGAAGAGCAGGCTGAACTGGACAGACAGGTTGTAGTAGACGAAATAAAAAGCTCTTTTTATTCGGCACTGCTTGCCAGAGAACAGAGGGAAGTGATTCGCGCAAGTGTAGACCGGTTACGGGAAACTGTTGAAGAGACGAAAAAATCCGTTCAGGCCGGTGTTCTTTCAAAATACGACAGAATTAGTGCAGAGGTTGAACTCGTAAATCTTGAAACCAATCTGATTGAAGTGGAAAATCAGGCTGATCTGGCCGTAAAAAATCTGGCTCTGCAGCTTGGAATACCCACTCAAACCAAGGTAAACCTCAGGGGAGCTTTGGTATACGATGATTCTATGCTTCCCGAATTTCTTGATGCTGACATTGCATATGAAAGAGCTCTGCAGCAGCGTCCGGATTTACGGCAGTCTGAAGGAATGATAGATCTGCTGAATGTTGAAGGAGATATCGCCCGCTCATCGTATTTGCCTACTGTAAATGCTTTTGCAAATGCAGCATACATCGGGCAGGTGCCATCAAACCGTGTCAGGGTTTTCCCGGTGGAGGGTGAAGAATTTACCTACGATTCAGAATCCAGAAGATTTTTTGATGATTCCTACTGGAACCCCGCTGTGGCTGTCGGACTTAGTTTTAGCTGGAATATTTTCACAGGATTTCAGACCAGAATGAGGGTAGAACAAAATAAAATTGCAGTCAGGCAGGCTGAGATTAACCAGGAATTTCAGAAAAATGCAATCTACCTTGAAATTGAACAAGCCGTACGCAACCTGGAAACCGCTTTAAAGCGAATTGAAAGCCAGGAACGAAACATCGAACAGGCAGAGCTAAACTACGAATTTGCCCTAAAACGGTTGACCGAGGGCGCCGGAACACCCCTGCAGGAAAGGCAGGCATCCTCGCTGCTGGATCAGAGCAGGGTAAATTACCTCTCAGCAGTGTACGATTATCTGATTGCATTAAGTAGGTATGAAAAAGCACTTGGCAATCCCATATTAAAAGACTAATTAAAAAAGACTCAATAAAACCATGTTTAAAACGGCAATAAAAATAGGTATTGCAGCAGTATTAACAGCATTTGCCATCTCGTGCAACGGCGATACAGAGAGCAGTGAAAATAATAATGATGCAGTCCGGCTGGTTCCGGTAGAAACTATCACTATTGAAATGGGTGATTTTGAAGATTTCATCAGGCTGACAGGAACTGTTGAGGCTATTGAAGATGCGATCATATCTTCCGAAAGTTCAGGGCGAATTTTATCTATAAGCGACCGCGGGCAGCGGGTGCGGCAGGGAGAGGTGATTGCGCAACTGGACGATCGAGTTCTAAGATCTCAGTACGAAGCGGCACGAACGGCTTACAACCTTGCCGATGATACCTATAACAGGCTGGAAGCACTCTATGCTGATTCTATCATCAGTACGCAGGATTATGAAAGTGCCAAAGCACAGCGCGATCAGGCCAGGGCACAGCTTGACCTCACCGAAAAACAACTTCAGGATTCGAGAATTGAAGCTCCGTTCGACGGCCGGGTGGAAGACAGAATGATCCGTATGGGAGAATTGATAAATCCGGGTCAACCCGTGGTCAGATTGGTAAATACCAACACTGTAAGAATTTTGGCTGGAATTCCGGAAAGGTATTCTGGTGAAATTACAGAAGGTTCGGAAGTAATCGCCAATTTCAGGGGAATTGGAGGCCAGTTATTTACGAGTGAGGTTACCTATGCCGGCAACGTAATTGATCCTGATACACGTACTTTCACCGTAGAGGTCGAATTAAGCAATCCCGACAGAAGGGTTAAACCCGACATGGTTGCGGATCTTCAGGTGAAACGAAGCACTCTTAGTGATGTGATTGTGATTCCAAGAACAGCAATTTTGAGGGATGAAGAGGGAGTGTCGGTGTTTCGCTCGAGAGAAGAAAACGGAAGAAAAATTGCCGAGCTTGTGAATGTGAGGACAGGGCCTGCATCAGGACCGCTGATCCAGATTATAGAAGGTTTATCCGAAGGAGATGACGTGGTGGTTTCAGGAATGAGAACTCTAAGTATAGGGGACGAGCTGAATGTGTTAAAAAATGAACCAAGTTTAGAACGCGCTGAACGCCTGAGAGAGCGTGACCGCCCTGTTGTTTCATTTTAAGCCTACCTGAAAGCTGTCAAAAAAATTTGTAAAAATTTATCCAGATGAAATTAACTGAAATTACACTTAAGAACAGAACGGCGATTGTTGTATTAACGGCAATTTTGATAATTGCCGGCGCATACAGCTACAGTACAATCCCGAAAGAGTCGAACCCCTCGATCGAAATACCAATCTTTATCGTGAGCACCATTTATCCGGGTATATCGCCATCCGATATGGAGTCGCTGGTTACACAACCTATTGAGAGAGAACTTCAGGGAATCACCGGGGTTAAAGAAATCCGGTCTACCACAACCGAAAGCTTCAGCAGTGTGGTTGTTGAATTTGACCTCGATGTGCCGATTACGGAAGCCAGCCAGCGGGTGCGCGAACGTGTTGACCTTGCACGCAACGAACTGCCTCCCGATGCCGAAGAACCTTTCATTATAGAAATTGACGTGGATGATTTTCCAATTATGACCGTGAACCTGGCGGCAGATTATCCTCTGTCGAGATTAACGGAGGTTGCCGAACGCCTCGAAGAAGATATTGAGGCACTCGCAGGTATCCGGGAAGTAGAAATGATCGGGAATATTGAACGGGAAGTTCAGGTGAATGTGGATCTTGCCAAATTAAATGGCTACGGATTGAGTTTTGGCCAGCTTGTAAATGCCATTCAGGGGCAAAACCTTACGATTCCCGGAGGCACGGTTGATGTTGATATGATGAGCTATCTGATTCGGGTTAGTGGTGAGTTTGATCAACCCGAAGAAATTGAAAATCTTGTAGTTGCCCGGCCCATGGGGGAAGGCCCGCTTGGCCCCGGGCTGGTTTATATGAGAGATGTGGCCGAAGTGCTTTTTGGATTTAAAGACCGGGAAAGTTTTGCACGGTTAAGAGCTTATAAAATTGATGAAAACGGCGAAAAAATAGATCTGCCGGAAGACGAGATACAAGACAACCAGGTAATCAGCCTCAACATCAAAAAAAGGCCCGGAGTAAATATCCTGGATACCGCATACGAAGTAAAAGAAGTACTTGAAGAATATCCATTTCCTTCCGGCACGAGTGTTGTGATTTCAGGTGATTTCAGTGAGGATATTGAATCTCTGATATCAGACCTCGAAAACAGTATCATCAGCGGTATGCTCTTTGTGATATTGGTACTTGTTTTCTTCCTGGGAATTAGAAACGCCCTTTTAGTGGGTACAGCAGTTCCGCTGTCAATCCTTGTTGGCTTTATTGTGTTGGTTGTAATGGGGCAGACAGTAAATTTTATTATTCTCTTCAGTCTTATTATCGCATTGGGCCTTTTGGTGGATAACTCCATTGTGGTGGTTGAGAATATTTACCGGTATCGTGAAATGGGGTACGGGCGTTTCGAGGCCGCAAAACTTGCCACCGATGAGGTGGGATACGCTCTTATTGCGGCAACATCAACGCTGCTGGCAGCATTTATTCCCATGACTTTCTGGCCCGGTATTATCGGCCAGTTTATGGGATACCTGCCCATGACGCTGATCATTGTTTTGTTATGTTCACTCTTTGTGGCCTTGGTATTATACCCGGTTTTAACAGCCTACCTGGTGAGACTGGATCACGAAGAGAGAAAACCCATTCCGGCTGTCCTGAAAGGAATATTGCTGGGACTTGCCATCTTTTTTGCTGTAGCCATAGGCATGGCAAACTGGATTACACTGATAGTTACGCTGCTGGTGATTGCTTTCTTTGTTTTAACATACCGGTACATCGTTAAGCCGCTTTCAATTATTTTTACTGAGAAAACCTTGCCGCGTATCCTCAAATATTACAAAGTGATGATGCGGTCATTTCTGAAAAGAGATTACCGGCCGAGGTATGCACTGCTTCGCAATACAATGGCGCTTGGAAGTCTTGCACTGGCACTGCTGCTGGCCATACTGGGTGCTTTAGTGGGGTTATTTTCTCCAGCCTCAGGAATTATGCTTGCTGCGGCGGGTTTGTTTGGTGTGATCGGTGTTGTGATGGTGATTATCCATTTTTTAGAGGCAATGTATATTGGCGGAAAAATATCAATCATCATTGGTTTGGTACTGGGAATTTTCAATGCATTTATATTGATGCTTATCTCATTCACACAAACAGTCTCAATGCAGGTTTGGATTGTGCTTCTGGCTGTGCCAGTTGTGCTGATTGTTATGGGTGCACTGGGGCTTCTCAGAAAATCAACAAAACCAATCATTTTAACAGATAACCGATCACTGCTTCTGAATGCAGTTATGGGTACACTTTTTGCCATTTTTGCCATGTTTAGTTTCGCTCCAACCGGGGTGGAGTTTTTCCCGGAAACTGATCCGAACCGGATTATTGTTGAGCTGGAAGGCCCGATTGGGATGAATGTGCATGCAAGCAACGAAATCGCGGAAGACGTTCAGCAGCGAATCTACGATCTGATTGACAGAGATTCCGCAGTAAAAGCCAATATCGAAAATATCCAAACCAATGTGGGAGTATCCGGAGATCCGTTCTTTGGGGGTGGAGGCCAAAGCCCGGAATTGTCCAGGCTCACGGTAAACCTGGTAGATTTTGGTGATCGAGCTGAACCCTCAGCCAAAACGTTGAGTAAAATCAGAGAAGTTGTCAGAGATATTCCTGATATCATCATAAATATTGATGGTGAAGAGATTGGCCCACCAACCGGGGCACCGGTAAATATTGAGATTTCAGGAGACGATTTTGATGAGATTGTTCGAATTACCAGGGAAATCACAGAAAAATTAGTTGAAGCATCCACCACGCAAAGAGTACCGGGGCTTGTTGATGTGCGAAATAATGTGAGTGGAGGGCTGCCCGAATACAGAATTCTGGTGGATTACGAAAAAGCCAGCCGGTTTGGCTTGAGTATGTCAGATATAGCTCAAACCATTCGTATTGCCAATAACGGCCTTGATGCCAGCAAATGGCGTGATGGAGAAGATGAGTATGACATTGTAGTAAGGCTTCGGGAGGAAGACCGCCAGGACCTGGAAAGCCTCAGAAACCTCAACATTATGACGATGGCCAATACAATGGTGCCGCTGGTTTCGGTAGCTTCTTTTGAAGAGGGCTCAGGGCTTGGCAGCATCACACGTCTAAATTTGCAGCGTACTGCAACCGTAGAAGGTCAGGCTGCCCCCGGATTCAGTGGGCCTGAAGTACTGATGGAAGTGGAGGATCTGTTGGCAGAATACAAGGAGAACCTGCCGCCCGGGTATACCATGGAGTACACCGGTGAAAGTGAAGACCAGGAAGAGGCATTCGGATTCCTTACTACCGCTCTGATGGTTGGTTTTGCATTAATATTTTTGGTGATGCTCGCAAAATTCAACAACCTGATTTCCCCATTAATTATTATTACAGCCGTGGGGCTCAGCCTGATTGGTGTTCTGCTTGGGCTGATTTTGACCCGCACCGCCTTTGGTCTGATGACCTTTATCGGTATTATATCCCTGGCCGGTATTGTTTGTGTGAACAATATTGTATTGATGGATTATGTGAAACAGTTAACTGAACAGGGGCTGAAAAAGAAAAATGCCATAATTGAGGCCGGTCTGATTCGATTCAGGCCGGTAATCCTGACCGCGATGACGACAATTCTGGGCCTTGTGCCGCTTACGTTTGGCATCAACATCGATTTTGTTGAATTTTTCATCAGTTTTGATCCACAATTCCAGCTGGGTTCCGAAAATACGGCATTCTGGGGGCCGATGGGTATTGCCATTATCAGCGGTTTAACTTTTGCCACATTTTTGACCCTGGTGGTTGTTCCGGTACTCTATTCCGCGTTTGATTCTGTGGCTGCCAGGCTCTCAAACCTTAGATAAATCCGGATTTATTGAATAAGCCAATTCCGGCAAATATACCGGGATTGGCTTTTCCATAAACAATCGATCCATCGGGATGATGTGCATCCGGAAGATATTTATCCCGATTTCTGTTTTTATTTTCAGAATCCTCTTACCTTTTATACGTGAGTTCGAGATTGAATCGTTTAAATGAGCATCAAAAAGTGAGGCTGTTCAAAAAGGTCGTCATCCCGCACTTGATGCGGGATCTCCAGCCGTTGATATAGGCAGGAGATGCCAGTCTGTCCCTTTCGGGAGATCGGGGGTCCGGCATGACGAAATTGATTATGTTTTTTGCAATTTCGCACCCTTTTTGGACAGCCTCAGGCTCTTTTTTCAATTTCTAACGTCGAACTGACGTTTCATTAGTTTGTTTAATAACAAAACTGCAAGTAGTTTAATCTAACTTATCTGAAATAACCGATCATTAAATCAAGTAACCGTGATTCAACGACCACAGTCTGTCTATCTTTTTATTGTATCTCTGATAAATCTCTTCGTTTTTTTTACACCGATCTACAGCAGGGCAATGGATGATCCCTACTCCTGGATCGGGATAGTGCTTGCGATTTCTTTAACGATCGCTATGATCGTTGCCTTCATCTCAATCTTTCTGTTCAAAAACCGAACGCTGCAGCTCAAAACGGTGAAACTTGCCACATCTATTCAGATAGTTGCAGTTGCCTCAGCAGCCGGTGTTATTTTTTCGATGGGTGGGATAGGATCTTATTTATGGCAGGAAGCATTGGGTCTGCTGCTCATCATTGTATCCTTGCTCTTACTCTGGATGGCCGGCCGGGGAATAAAAAAAGACAATGAGCTTGTTAAATCAATGGACCGAATACGATAATTAACATTGAATAATCCCGCCCCTTCAGAAACACCGGTTTTAAAAGTTACATTGCTTCTGATAGCCGGTCTGCTAACGTTTGGTTTCGCGCCGATACTGGTGCGTTTTGCCACCGATGTTGAGCCCATTACCCTTGCTGCAATGCGGACCTTTTTTGCAGCGCTGTTTCTGGTCCCGTTTTGGTTAAAAGCCAGGGTTTCCTATTCACAGTTAAGAACAGAAGGAGCCAATCCATACTTGCTATTAGCCGCAGGGGTTGCTCTCGGATTGCATTTCACCCTGTGGATTGCCTCACTTCACTATACTTCTGTTGCATCGGCTTCGGTGCTTGTTACAATTCACCCCGTTATGCTGATTGTTGCCGAAAGCATGTTGTTCAAAAAAAGATTTCGTCCGCTTGTCTGGATCGGGGTTTTTATAGCTTTTGGAGGTTCCGTTTTACTTGGTATTGCAGATGATACCAACGCAGGGCAATTCCCAAATGCACTTTTAGGCAACTTTCTGGCATTTTCGGCAGCAGTAATATTTGTAATCTATTTTTTGCTCGGACGGCGCATCCGCCAGTACACCGAATGGATAGATTATGTTTTTAATGTCTATCTATACGCAGCCATCGTTTGCATTATCCTGACATTTATTTGGACAGGCGGCTGGCCTTTTATCAGTTTCACGGCATTGTTGGTTGGAATTGCACTCGGTGTTGGGCCAACCATTATCGGCCACGGCTCCATGAATTATGCAGTGAAATATGTCTCGCCAACACTTCTTTCAACACTAATTTTGTCTGAAGCAGTATTTGCCGCCATTGCTGCCTATTTTATTTTTTCAGAGGTGCCATCACCTCTATCCATCACTGCCATGCTGATTATTATGGCCGGAGTTGCATTTAGCTGGACACGGCGTCTCGCCAGGAACAGAAATTAGTATTTATAATGGAAGGAAAATGAAAACTTTTTTGTTTACCCTACAATAAATCACGCAATTTTCAGATGTTTCAATTCATTTATTATAAAATTATATGTAAATATGAGTAAGAATTAATGTTACCGGAAAAACCCTCACTTACAGTTGAAAAAAGCCGTTTTTTATCGGTTTGAATACTATAATATCCGGCGATTTTTTGCATTGCAGCGCCAGTAATAGGGCAATATTTTGCTGGTCAGCAATAAAACCGGTATCTTTTTCGTTTGATATTGCTGATAAATTGAATGAGAAATTAAATAGTAACTTAAACAAGAAACAATCGTAACAGGCAGCTTCAAGAGAAATCTTATTTCTGTTCAATTAAATGTAAGTTTGATGATTATAGAAAATCACAAGTTTGGTAGGTGCCCGGAAGGCTACGTTAATTATATTAATTGATTTTTTCAGTTAACGAAGCCTTTTTTAACAGGAACGAACCTGTAACATATGGAATCCAAATCTCTCCCAATAAAAATAGCAGTAACTCTTTCATTATTTGTCATTTCTGTAATTTTCAGTGCTTGTAGTTCAGATAAAGAATCCACTGATGATAGATCACGATACGCTCTGACTGATGTTGAACCGATAGAGCGTGACTTTGATGATATCAAAAGTGGTGGAGTATTGAGGATGATTACCTACTACAGCTCCAACACTTATTTTCTGAATCAGGGAATTGAAGTGGGTTTCGAATATGAGCTGCTTCGGGAATTTGCGCGCGAAAACGACCTTGCCCTTGAAGTGATTATTGTCGGAACCGATGAAAATCCATTCGAACTGCTGAATAAGGGTGTGGGTGATGTGATTGCGGCTAATTACACAATCACCCCGACAAGAAGAGAAGTTGCCAGCTTCACGCGTCCATACAACATTGTAGATCAGATGCTGGTCTATTCTGTGGATGCCAGAAACAGGCCTGCAACACTTGAGGAGCTGTCTGGTTCCGGGATTCCAATATCGGTACGAAAAAACAGCTCTTACTATTTCAGACTGCTCGAATTGATTGAGGAAGGGTATGATCTGAATATCGATCTTATCTCGAGCGGAGTCGACACCGAAGCAGCCTTAATGCAGCTCTCTAATGGTACTTTACTGTCAACCGTTGCTGATGATAATATGTTTCATGCAGCTAACCGATACATGGAAGGACTCATTCCCGGCCCCACAATTGCGAAATCTGATACCATTGCCTGGGCAGTGAGAAAAAATGCTCCCGATCTTGAGTCAAAAATGAACCGTTTTCTCTACAAACATTTTCGTTTTTCTGAAGACAGAGACCGGCCCCGCCGCTCAACATTTTTAAATGTATTGAGGAGAAAATATTTTGAGCAAAGCCGGCCAATGGCACAATATTACAACCCGGACTGGCACTATCAGTCAATCGGAATCATTTCTCCCTACGATGATATTGTAAAAACTGTTGCAGACTCATTGGATCTTGACTGGCTGATGCTCAACGCGATGATTGCGCAGGAATCAAGTTTTAATCAAGACAGTAAAAGCTGGGCGGGTGCTGTTGGATTGATGCAAATTATGCCGCGTTTTGTAGATACAGCATACGAGGATCTTTACAATCCGAAAATCAATATCAGGGTGGGTGCAGAAATTTTCAAAGAGCATCTCGACCATTACGCGTACTTAGACAGTACCAACCAATTAGCTTTTGCACTGGCCACATATAATGTAGGAATGGGGCATATGGCCGACGCAAGACGTCTTGCAATCGATCAAAACCGTAATCCGAATTCATGGGAAGATGTATCTGAGGCATTACTGAAATTGATGCAGCGGCGTTATTACCAGGATGCAAGATATGGTTTTGCCCGTGGAATTGAGCCGGTGAGATATGTAGAGGAGATAAAGAACCGATACAGAACTTACGAGGCAATTATTGCTCTTGCCGAACAGCAGCAACAGGCAGGTTTTACTGATTTAATTACCCCGGTTATTCGCAGGCCTTGAGAACCAATAGGGTAAGATCATCGGTCAATTGATTGCTTGAAAAGGCATTCACGTCCTGAACAATTCCATCCAAAATTTCTTCACAGGTTTTGTCTCTGTTTTTCAGGATAGATTCCTTCAGCCGTTCAGTCCCGAATTCTTTTTGATCGATGGGGTGCATGGCTTCATCTACCCCGTCTGTATAGCAAACCAGCAGATCGTTCGGATTTAACTGAATATCGGTTTGTTCGTACGGAGCTATGGTTTCAAGAGCACCGAGCAATAAGCCGCCTTTGTCCAGTTCTTCAAATTCAGCCTTATCGTGCCGGAGAAGCAGCGGAGGATTGTGTCCGGCATTTACATATCTCAATATTTTGTGATCACTTAAATATTTTGCCCAAAAGAACGTGATAAATTTATCGGAGGGTGTATTTTTAAAAATTATATTGTTGACACGTTCTGTAGCTTCTGCAAAAGAAATATCCACCGGCAGCAAAAGGTGCAGCATAGACTGCATGTTTGCCATTAATAGAGCTGCAGGAACACCTTTGCCGGTAACATCCGCAATTGCAAATATCGTGTTTCCGTCGGGTGATCTTGCAACATCAAAATAATCACCACCCACCTCGCGGGATGAGATTGTTTTTGCAGCAAGTTCGGCTCCGGGAACCGGCGGAATTGGATCGGGCAGCAACCCTTGCTGAATAGATTTGGCAATTGACAATTCCTCTTCCATTCGCTCTTTATCAATTCTTTCTTCCAGAAAATAGGTTTTCTGAATTGAAATGGCGGCCAGGTTAGCCAGCGATTTAAGAAAATTAAAATCGTTTTCGCTGAATGGTATTTTGTTTACTCTTTCGCCAACACCGATAACCGCAACTTTTTCATTTTGGATAGAAATTCCAATAAGTGCAATGATTTCATTTTCTTCCACCCAAGGATTCTGTTGTTTGAATTCGTCATCAATGAGAAAGACTTCCTGGTTGGGAACCGAAAAAATGTGTTCTACATGGCTATTGTCAGGATCGCTTGTCAACCCGCTGGAGGCCAAAAGGGAGATGTTATCCTGGTTTTTGTAAATCAGAAAGAATTTTCTGATGAAGAGTTGGCCCAAAAGTGCGAATTTAAAAATTCTGGAAATTTTTTCGCGGTCTACCAGCAGGTTAAACTCTTTTGACAGGTCGAACAACGTGTTCAGTTCATGAATTCTCCGGTCGAGGTTGCGATAGGTTTTATTTAGTTCGTTGAAAAGCTGAGAATTGACCAGCGCGGCAGTTGATATGATGGTGAGCCCTTCAACAAAATCTATTTCATGAGGCTCATATGGTTTTTTATTAGCTTTTGGGCCCAGCAGCAGAAATCCGTGATGGTTGTTGCTCGTGCGCAGGTTAAAATAAAATGAATTTTCTTCATCGTGTAAAACATCAGGGAAAACATTTTGGGCATCACTTACAGGGAAATATGCCAACTTTTTTTGTTCATCATTTGAAAGAATCTGGTATTCTTTTTCTTCAGAATAGCCCTGATAGCCCTTGGATTTTTTTAGGGTGTATTTGTCGGCAACCGGGTCGTAGATAAAAATGGCAGCTTTTGTAACAAGTAGCCTGCCCATCAAAATCAGTAACAGATTGTTCAGAATAAAGGAAGTATCGCGGGATTCTACCAGCATTCTGCTGGTTTCAAGAACTGTTTTTAATTCAAAACTTGACTGAAAATCTCTGTTGCCGTTTGGTATATTCACGCGAATTAATTTCTGTTTTTACTCATCTTGAGTACATTTTTCTGATTCTGCACATTGTAAGATACATCATCCATCAGGTTTTTCATCAGGCGAATTCCCATGCCACCGCGCTTTCTTTTTTCAATTTGCTGCCTGATGTCCGGACTTTTGTACTTTTTTAAATCAAAAGAAACTCCCTGATCAGTCAGTGTAACGTTAAGTTTTTCGTCGTCAAATTCAAGCTTTAACGTTAACGTTTGAGTATCATCATTTTTGTAGCCGTGCTTGATGATATTTGTAGCAGCCTCGTCTACTGCAAGACGGATATCTGAAATCTGATCTTGAGTAAACCCGTGCTCCTCGGCATACTTTGATACAAACTTTCTGATATCAGAAAGATTCTTTGTGGATGCTTTGATACTCTTTTGATATGATGCAGCTTTATCCAAATAGATTACTCACTATCATTTAAAAATTTTGCAACGGCGTGTTGCTCATCTTCAAAAATGTCGTACAGGGTGGGGAATCCAAGCAAATCGAAAACATTATAAACCTTCTCGTTCATATTGGTAAGTTTGATGTCTCCGCCAATTGAACGCACATCTTCTATATAAGCCATAAATACACCAAGGCCTGCACTGGCTATATAATCAAGGTCTTTAAAATTAACGATGATATTAGATTTGTTTTTATTGATCAGGGATTTTAGAACATCTTCGAGCTGGGAGGCTGTATGTGCATCCAATTCACCTTGCAGGTCTAAAACCTCGAAGCCGCTTTTATTGCGATGGTTGATTTTAAAATTCTTCATGTAACATGGGTCTTTTTTTTGATTTGATGAAATATAACCAATATAGAACTATGAGGAATAGACCGAAACTAAGAATACGATTTATTAGAAGGGAGGTTTCAAAAAAGAAGGTATCACACCTATCCGGTGTGATACCCTGACTATTCATCAAGAGAGACGCTACTTGAGCGCACTACATATTAGTAAAAATCAAGGAAAAACAACAATATTTATTCAACTGTTAGCCAAGAAAATTCAAAAATCGGCATTTTTACTGAGAGAATTTTGCCTATTTATAGGTTTTTATAGTAAATAGACAGTAAATAACAGGATATTCATCTGTTAATTTCGGTTCAATTAATTAAGTAAATTCAGACTATTGTCGTGTCAATTTTAAAATATCGGCCTATGGAGACTTCCGAAGTCTTCATCGACACTGCCAAAAGGTCAGACAAATTAAATTAGCCGATGATTTATTAAAACCAGAAAGACTTCGGAAGTCTTTACCAACCTGCCAATCTATAATTGACATAACACTATTAGTTAGATTCAGTATGATTATTTTCACTCTTTACCTGAAAATTCCGGTTTTTTTATTCCTGTTAATGGAAATACCGACATAAAAAAAAGCCATCACGGTTTGGTGATGGCTTTTAAGTTTGGTTGAGAATTACAGTTGTAACCTAATCCAGGCTTCTGAGTTTAATATTTCTGAACCATACATCGTCATTATGATCCTGAAGACCGATGTAGCCGGGTTCATATTTGCCAAAAACATCATCAATTTCAGCAAATTTACTGTTAGCTACCATCTCATCCCAGGCCGGTGTGCCAAGCTGATATTCAAGAACCTGTTCACCGTTTTGGAAATGTACAACTGTGCCTCTGTGAACCAGCACTTCGGCGTGATTCCACTCTCCAGCCGGTTTGGTATTTTGCGGATCAGCGGGAATCAGATCATAAAGGCTGCCCGCTTTTCTGTTACCATCCACTCCCTGGGTTGCATCTGGGTGGCGTTCGTTATCCAGAATTTGCATTTCCGGTGCCGAATGCCAGATCGGCCTTCCTTCCAGCTCTTGTGCAAGATAGAAAATGCCGGAATTGGCAGCTTCCGAAACTTTCCATTCAAGTGAGAGTCTGAAGTTTTGAAATTTTTGATCGTAGATGATGTCTCCGGGGCGTTCGCCGCCAATAACCCGCAGTGTGCCATCTTCGATGACCCACCCTGATTCGGGAAACGCATCCTGTCCGTATCCTCTCCAGCCATCAGTTGTTTCTCCGTCAAAAAGGAGAACCCAGCCTTCGGCAACTTCTTCATCGGTGAGGGTATTCAGTGGAGCGTCTTCTGTTTCGGCTTCAACCCGCTGTTCTTGCTGATCATCAGACTCGCAGGCCATTAACAGGCCTGCGGTCAGAAAGATCATTAATACTGCTTTTAAAATATGTTCTGTTTTCATTGTTATTATTTAAGTGAATACAGACTCTGCATTAAGCAGGCATATCGGGGAGATACCATCCTTCGCGGTAGTCGGTCTTGATCAATCCATTTGCAAACTCAAGAGCATTCAGCGGATCGGTCATATCACGTTGGAACGACGGATGTCCATCCTCAATGGTGAAGCCATCTTCGATGATAATTCTGAGTGTCTCATTCTCATCGATGTTTGTAAACTTCATGTTTTCGCCATCCCAGTGGAGCTCTTTGTTAAGTTCCTGTAAGCGAACGGCAAGAACACCCATTACCACCATTTCGTTAAATGGTCCGGCTTCGAAGAAGTTGGATTTTGCTTCTACACGGTTTTCCGGGCTTTCTTTACATGCACGTACCCAGTCCATGTAGTGATCGGTTTCCACTCTTCTTTCGGTTTTTGGTACATCAGGCACTCTGCCTGAGAGTAACCATGGATCTGCACCATAACATCCGCAAACCAGCGTGTCTTTACTTCCGTGGAAGATAACGGCTCCACCTCTGTGGTTCATATTGCCGCCTTCCGGCCATGCATCGGGCTTATACTTTTGTGCTTCCATCCAGCCTTCAGGTCTTTCGGGCTGCAGTCCGCCATCATACCAGTGCACTTCTACAGGCGGCTGAATGCCAAAGCTGGTTTGTCTTCTTGGATAAACCAGTTTAACTTTTTGTGCTACAGGTGCACTGTCGCGAAGCAGCATGGTAGAGCTTCCCTGAACTTTGGTTGGATATCCAAGTTCAAGTGCCTTAAATGGTGGTTCCAGAATATGGCAAGCCATATCGCCGAGAGCACCTGTTCCGAAATCCCACCAGCCTCTGAAGTTCCAGGGTGTGTAAATTTCGTGGTAAGGCCTCATTCTTGCAGGGCCTACAAAAAGATCCCAGTCCATTGTATCTGGCACTTCCATCTCCTCGCTCGGAGTATTTAAGCCCTGAGGCCAAATGGGTCTGTCAGTAAAGGATTCAATTTTTCTGACTTCACCAATTTCACCTGCTCTGATCCATTCAATCATCAGGTTAATTCCTTCATCAGAAGACCCCTGGTTCCCCATTTGGGTTGCTACTTTATGCTTTTCAGCAAGTTTGGTAAGCAGCCTTGATTCGTAAACCGTGTGTGTAAGCGGCTTTTCTACATATACGTGCTTGCCTTCAACCATTGCGTGAGCAGCCTGAATGGCATGTGTATGGTCAGATCCGGCAACCATTACCGCATCGATGTCATCCATCATTTCATCATACATTTTGCGGTAATCCCAGTATCTTTTTGCATCGGGGAAATTGTTGAATGCGCTTTCTGAATATCTCCAGTCAACATCACAGACAGCCACGATGTTTTCAGATCTCATTGCCTGAAGCACAGCGTTGCCACGGCCACCGACTCCAATTCCGGCAATGTTTAATTTGTCGCTGGGAGCTTTATGGCCTAACCCGCTTACTACTGTGCTTGGAAGTATGGTAAAACCAGCACCGATTGCTGCCGAACGTGTAAGAAATTCGCGGCGAGACAATCCACTTGTTTTTGCTTTTTTATCTTCTTTCATGATTAAGACTTATTTATTATTGGTTCAGTTTCTATGATTTGCCTTCACAAACATCAAACCCATTACAGCATATACTTTTATTGCAGGCTATATTGCGAGTTTAACACAACAGGATTTGTAGATTTGTCGGCAGATAATCGTTTCATAAGGTATATATTAAACTTTTTTTACTGTTACTTCAATTAAAAGAAGTGTGATTTCAGCTTTTAACATATTCTTATGTATTTATCTTTAACCAAACTATTTCAATTGTACGGTGAAGATGAAACAATTTGAAGCTTTATAGCATAAAAAACGGTTTAACAAGTTAAATTCACAAAATTTATATCTTTAACAAAAACCAATCAAACTAATTGGAACTATATCGACATGAGGAACATAGCTTTTATACTTGCAGGATTTATTTTTGCACTAACACTGGCCACAGAACAAGCCGAAGCACAGTGGGGGATTGGCGCATCTTATGAAATCAGAAATGAAGATCCGAATAATGGTTTCGGGTTTCGCGTTGAAAAAGAAATTTTATCCGGTTTGCCCTTGCTGGATTTAAACATGAGAGGCCATTTCAGTTTTTTCAATGAAACAAATAGGGTTACCCTGCAGGATGGCATCAGGGCCAGTCAGGATCTGGACGTCTACGATTTCGGGCTTGCTGCAGTAGCAGGTTTCAACATCGGGATGGTAAAACCGTTTGCCGGACTTGGTATTGGCCGTGAACGGTTTGAATTGAGCGCAGACCATCAAAACCTGCAAAGTTTTAAAGAATCAAACTTTTACTGGAATGCTTTTGGCGGTGCCGAGGTTTCACTATTGCCTTTTTTAAAACCGTTTATTGAATATCGAATCAGCCGCCTCACAAGCACCGACGATCTGGATGTTGATAATGTGGGTAGGCTTGCAGTTGGTGTCAACCTGAGGTTTTAAGTTACACTTACCTGGATTACAAACTCCTGCTTATTTATTACGAGTTTTTATTTCATAAAGATTTTAAAGATCGAAATTTTTGCTTAGTTTTATATAGACTGAATATAAATAAGATTACAGGTTAAATTTGAGAGTTTGCAGGTAAACGATGCTGCTGGAAGTAAAAGACATAGAAAAATCTTTTGAGAAGGATGTTCCTGTTGTCCAAAAAAGCTCTTTTGGAGTAAAAGACAATGAAATTTTTGCATTGCTTGGCCCCAGCGGATGTGGAAAAACCACAACATTGAGGCTAATCTCCGGTTTTGAGCAACTTGATAATGGCGAAGTTTATCTCGGCGGTAAACTTTTATCTTCAACAAAAAAACATGTGCCGCCTCAAAAACGTGGAATCGGGTTTGTTTTCCAGGATTATGCACTATTTCCACACATGAGTGCCCTCGAAAATGTTGCTTTTGGCCTGACCAAACTGCCAAAGTATAAACGCAATGTTTTTGCCGAAGAGGTTTTATGCCGGACCGGAATGGGACAACACAAACATAAAAGCCCGGCCGAACTTTCCGGCGGGCAGCAGCAGCGTGTTGCACTTGCCAGGGCTATTGCCCCCAAACCTAACCTGGTGCTGTTGGATGAACCGTTTTCAAATCTTGATGCAATACTGCGTGATTCAACACGAAAAGAAGTTCGCGCAATTCTCAAAAAAGCCGGAATGAGTGCCATTCTGGTTACCCACGACCAGGAAGAAGCTCTCTCTTTTGCAGACCGTGTTGCAGTGATGAATGATGGCCGCATCGAACAAATTGGCACACCTGAAGAGATTTATTACAATCCCAAAACCAAGTTTGTTGCACAATTTTTAGGCCGCACCAATATTTTTGAAGCGCGAGTGGATGATTCCGATACCATTGATACAAAAATTGGCCACATTAAATTAAAATGTAAAGCGTCCGGCCAAATCACCTGTTCCATCCGTCCGGAGCATCTTACCATCGAGCGTCCGAACGGAACCACAAATGGCTGGAGTAAAGGGATTGTAGTAGCAAGAGAGTTTAAAGGCCACGACATTACCTATCATGTAGACTGCAATGGCGAAAAATTTATTGTTCACACAGATAATCGCGTTCTCTTCAACCGGGATGATGAAGTAGTTTTGAAGCAGCTCGAACCGGCCGTTGTACTCCAAAATGTGAATTGATTTTATCCCATTCTCTTCTTGTAGTTGAAAGCACACAGACTGCTTTTCTGAATCAATAATTATTCTCTCCTTCAAAATAATCCGCAACGAATGGAAGTTACATTCGTAGTAATAGGAACGAAAAAATTACTATTCAACTTTGCTCAATAATAATGAGAATTCTTTTACTGATCGTTTTACAGTTTTTTCTTTTCCAGGTTGTTTATGCACAAGTAGACATTACTGGAACTGTTGCTGATGAGCGCACAGGAGAGAAACTACCCTCGGCTACCATACAGATTGAAGACACATACCGGGGAACCATCACCAATAATGAGGGAAATTTTTCTATCACCGTTGATGAACTACCTGTTACACTGGTAATCCGTTACATTGGATATGAAAGCAAGAGATTAGAAATATCAACTGATACCCATTTGCCGGTTGTTGCAGAACTTTCAGAATCCGTAACAGAACTGGGTGAAATTGTGGTGACCGGCGACGACCCCGGGCTTTCCATCATGGAACGGGTTATTGAACGGAAAAAAATCTGGAGAACCGGTCTTGAATCCTACCAGGCAGATGCATACACAAGACAGATTTTAAGTAATGATACATCCATCGTATCCATTTCTGAAAGCAGCTCCATCGCTTACTGGGATGCTGAAAAAGGGCACAGGGAGGTTCTATTATCTCGCAAGCAGACATCAAACCTGTCGGAAGATCAAAATTTTGCCGGAGTCAGTTACATGCCCAACTTTTACGATGATAATGTAACTATTGCGGGATACAATGTTGTGGGGATTACTCATCCCAACGCCTTAAGGTATTATCGATTTCGCTTGCTTGAAACCCAGCAGATGGACGGCAAACCCCTCTACAAAATCGAAGTGGTTCCCCGCAGAGTCCGCCAGCCGCTGTTTGAGGGCACCGCATGGGTTCTGGGACGCGATTATGCCCTGCTTGAAGTAGACCTGAAACCAAATGATGTGGTTAATTTCCCTCCGCCGGTTCAGGATTTTGATCTCTCCTACAAGCAGCAATTCAGTAATTATGGAGGAGAGTTCTGGCTGCCTGTAGATATGAGAATAGATGGTTTGATTCGAATCGGGATTATAGGGCTTCGATTTCCATCTATTCTGTTCAGCCAGGTGTCCAGATTATCTGATTACGAAGTAAATATACAGGTTCCCGATTCGGTTTATGATTCCCAAGATCTACTCGTAAGTGCGGATACGCTGAATGGTGTGAAAGACCGTTCACAAATTGAACCTATTCCGCTCACTATTGAGGAAAGCCTTGCATACGAAACTATCGACAGCACCCGGACTTTTGATGAAGCCTTCAAACCGGAAGGATTCCTGGCCCGGAGGATTGAATCAGATTCGGGTGATCAGAGAGAACGGTCAGAATTTTTAGGAGGCATTGTTCCGTCCGGCCTCGGGATTCGCAGCCATTTTAACCGGATGGATGGCTTTCATCTTGGACTGAAATATCAAAAAAGGTTCAGTGATGCAGGATTCAGGTTTCAGGGATTTTCAGGATACAGTTTCAACAGCGAAGATTGGGATTACGGTATTTCTGCTGAGCAAAGGGCATTCAGAATTTCGGAAAGCACGGTACACCTTCTCGGTGGATACAAAAAAACTTCATCTCCGCGATATCAATCATCATTTTACACAACAGGTATGAACAGTGTAACCGCGCTTATGGGAGCGGATGATTATTTCGATTATTTCAGGAATGAACGCATGTACACCGGTATTCGGATCCAACGAATTCTGCCAGGAGTAAACCTTAAATTAACGGCAAACCGGGAGCATCACCGTGCGTTCGATTCCCAGTCAGTTCACGATTACAGCCTTTTTGGCTGGCATCAAACCCGGCGCATAAATCCGGAAATTGAAGAAGGAACCCTCCAATCTGCAAAAATTGAGCTTGGCTATAATGTTACATCCAGAGACTTTGGTTTTTCTGGTCGGAGACAGGTTCAGCTATCTGCAGAGTTTAGTGATCCGTCTTTTGGCAGTGATTTCGATTTCACCAAGCTATCCTTCAGTATAGACTGGAATTTCGAGACATTTTATAAACGCCGGCTTTTTGCAAACACGCTGGATCTGCATGTTTCCGGCGGCACATCAACAGGAGAGCTGCCAATACAGCGATTTGGCACGGTGGATGGCTCGCTGCACAGATTTACACCGTTCGGTACATTAAAAACAAGAAATTATGTGCCTTACGAGGGCAACCGGTACTGGCTGGCAACAGCCGAGCATAATTTCAGAACCATTCCGTTCGAACTTTTGGGAATCCGGCCGCTTGTAGATCGCGGATGGGGATTGATACTGTTTGGTGGTGCCGGCTACAGTGAAGCCAACGCCAATTATACCGATCAACTACTTGTTTCGGATGGAATCCACTCAGAAATCGGAGTAAGCCTGAACAGCATTTTCGGTATCCTGAGACTTGATTTTGCAAAAAGGCTGGATGCACCGGGCACGTTTATCGGCTTTAGTGTTCCAAGGTATTTTTAACCCAAAAAAGTCGATAGACCTTTTTTGCCCTGTGGGCCGACATTGAAACACAAAGGTTTATGAGCATTTATTAAAGAATAAACCCCTACTGGTTTCAATGTCGGAGTTAACCCCGACAAATCATTGGTTGACAATGATTTGCCGGCCCTTCTGGCAAAATTGTCATTGTTTCAATGACAATTTTGGGTTTAATTTGGGTGATATATTTTGAGAATTCAAAATTGTGAGTAATGTGAAATGCTTTTTGACTCTTATCAAGAAAACATCATATATTTACTGTTCTCGGGGCTATAGCTCAGCTGGCTAGAGCGTCGCGCTGGCAGCGCGAAGGTCCGGGGTTCGAATCCCCGTAGCTC
>SL_3KL_010_SEDDRAFT_10000746_pt1 | contig 28048 bp, 29 predicted proteins | sample SodLakKL_010_SED_2_FD_10381 | JGI IMG/M metagenome (IMG submission 10381)
TGGAGCGGCCTGGTACTCGACGGCGGGACGTTCGACGGTCGGCGCACACGCGGCGACCAAGGCGACGAGGAACGCTATCAGGGCGATGCGTACTGGGGGCTTGGTCATGCCTCACCGTACGCCTCGCCTGCAGCGTGTCGGTGACGGTCGTCACAACCGAACCGCAGCGGCTGCCTTCGTGGCACGCCACGGTGAAGCGCCCGAGGCCGAGGCCTCGGGCGCTTCACCGTGCAGGTCGCAACAACGCGACCGGAGAGCCGTGCTCAGAAGTGGTAGTTGAAGCCCAAGCGGCCGATGAAGTCGAACCCGAGCGCGAAGCCGTCTGCGCCGAGCAGGCGAATGGCGGGGCCGACCTCGAGGAACACGCCGCCTTCCGGCAGGCCGATCTCGCCGAGGCGGTACTCGCCGCCGACGAAGGCGTCGATCGAGAAACCGAAGGCGCCGTCGCCGATGCTGAAGTTCGGGCCGCCACCAACGTAGACGTCGATCGGCGTCACGCCGGTGTCGACATCGAGGCCGTACAGCACGTCGACACCGAAGCCGATGCCGCGGGCGCCGAAGAACCCGTAACCGAGGTTGGTGCGAAGGTCGAGGCCTGCGAAGGCGTTCTCGACGCCGAAGTGCACCTGGGCGCCGGGGTAACCGCCGCTCAGGCCGGCCCAGAAGCCGGACTGCGCGAAGGCGCCGCCGGTGCCGAGCGCGGCGATGGCGATCAGGGAAATGAGGAGTTTGCGCATGCGTACCCTCCAGAGTGAATTGAGAAACGCGGGAGCTTCTCGTCTGCCGCGTTATATCACGTTCAGGGCGTGACATCAGGTGGGAATGTCCACAGGTGGTGTCCGTCGCGCCCCGTTCGAACGCGTCTCAGTCGCGGTCGCTGCTCCGTTCACGCCAGCGCCGCGAGGCGTCCCGCGGGCGCGGTCGAGCGCGGTTGCACACTGGCAAGATGCCGTGTCGAGCCTCGTGCACAGCGAGCAGGGCAGCCTCCTCGGCCTGGGGCACGCGGCTGTGGCGATAGCGCCAGAACACGCCTGCATCGCGGATGCAGCCGGGACGGGCCAGGTGCTGCCGGAGGCGGTTGGGGACGTCGGTCGCGGACTGGCCGACGTAGATCACGCGGCGTTCGGCGTCCGCCACTTCGTAGACGCCGGGCATCGCGTCGCGGCCCCGCGCGGGCGGCAGGCGCTCGAGACGCCGCCAGCGCGCCGCGATCGGCACGTCAACCCTCGTAGCCGAGCTCGCGCAGCGCGTCGCGATCGTCACGCCAGCCGCGTCGGACCACGACCTCCAGGTCGAGGTAGACGCGTTGCTGGAGGAAGATCTCGAGCTGTTTGCGGGCTGTCCTGCCGATCTCGCGGATCATCGCCCCGCCACGCCCCAGCACGATCGGCCGATGCCCCTGCTTCTCGATCCAGATCTCCGCATGCAGGTACAGCGGCTCGTCGCTCTCCGGCTCGGGCTCGCGCCACTCGTCGATCACGACCGCCACCGCGTACGGCAACTCCTGCCGCAGGTGCGTCATGGCGCTCTCGCGCACCAGTTCGGCCGCCCACACCTCGCGTGGTTGGTCGCTGCGCACGTCTTCGGGGAAGAAGAAGGGGCTCTCGGGCAACAGCTCGAGCAGGTCGTCGCGCAGCGCGTAGACCTCTTCGGGGTCGTTCAAGGCCGAGATCGAGATCACCCGCTCGGCCTGCGGCACGAGGTCGCGGTACAGCGACAGCGCCTCGTCCGGGTACTTCGCGGCGTCGAGCTTGTTGCCGATCATCCAGATGCGCGTCGCGGGATCGATCCCTTTGAGCAAGCGCGCGACGTCCTTGTCCTCGTCGCCGGGCGGCCGCCTCAGGTCGACGACCCAGAGCACCGCCTCGACGTCGATCATGCTGTCGCGCACCGCCTGGTTCATGGCGCCATCCAAGCGTGTGGCGCCCCGGTGGTAGCCGGGCGTGTCGAGGAAGATCAGCTGACGCTGCTCGGCGGAGTAGATGCCCCGGACGCCGCGCCGCGTGGTCTGGGGTTTGCTCGTGATCGGCGCGACCTTCACGCCGAGGATGGTGTTCAGCAGCGTCGACTTGCCCACGTTGGGCTTGCCGACGATGGCGACGAAGCCCGCATACGAGCGAGGGCTCTCGAGCTGGTCGGCGGTGTCTGGTGTGGCGTCGTTGAGGTGGTCGTCGTGCATGGCGGTCCCTTCCGCGCTGGTGCTCGCCCGACGCTCGGCGCCGGGTGCTGGTGGGCGTGTGAGTGGATGCTACCCCTCGCGACCCAAACGACGCGAGGGCCCCTGTGGGGGCCCTCGCGCTGCGTGTGGTTGCGGGGACAGGATTTGAACCTGTGACCTTCGGGTTATGAGCCCGACGAGCTACCAGACTGCTCCACCCCGCGGCGGACGCAAAAGCAAGCGTACACCCGCACCGTGCGTACTGTCAATGCGACGTGGACCAGCCGCACCGGCCAGGCCCCGCCTCAGGCCCGCTCCAGCGACCGCGTGGCGACGACGTCCACGCCGGTGCCGAGCGCGTCGGCCAGCACCACGTCACCGATCGCAACCGGCGCCTCCAGGCGCAGCTGATGCAGCGCGCGACACAGGTCGACCACACGGTCCTTGGGCAGCGCCTCGGCCGTGGCGACAGGGAGACGCGCCACCGGGGCGCCCCGGATCGCTACCGTGGTGGTGACCATCCGGCGCGGGTCGCTGTGCTCTTGGCGGGCGAACTCGACGCCGCGCTTGCAGGCGTTGCCGCGAACCTCGACGACCTCGTCGCCATCGGCGTCGACCTCGAGCCGGCAACCGAGCGGGCAGTTGATGCACAGGTAGTGGCTGGTCTCACTCACGCCCGGCCTCCTCTCTCGGCACCACGTCGACGCGGAGCGCGCCGCCGTGGAACGACTCCAGGAACCTCGGTCGCACCTTCACCGTCACCATCTCACCGGGCACGACGTAGCGCAGCGGGCGCTCGTAGACGTCACCGAGCCGCAGCGTGCACGGTGCCAGGCTCTGCGTCACGCGCAGGTAGACGGTGTGTTCGCGCTCGGTCGTGATCGTATGCGGCACGCACGAGCGCACGTTGGTGCCCGGCACCAAGCGAACGTTGTCGTGAGCCTGGCGGCGGCCGCTGGCGTAGGCGCCCGCGCCTTCGCCGGCGAGGCGCGACTCCTGGCTCACCCAGTCCACCAGGTCGTGGATGTGCACGGTGTTGCCACAGGCGAAGATGCCGTCGCGGCTCGTCTCCATGGTCGAGCTCACCACCGGTCCGGTCGTGACCGGGTCGAGGCGCACGCCGAGCGTGCGCGCCAGCTCGTTGTCGGGGATCAGGCCGATCGACACCAGCAGGGTGTCGCAATCGACGTCCCAGGCCTCGTGCATCCGCGGCCGGAGCGCCTCGTCGACCGGCGCGACGGTGACCTTCTCCACCCGCTCGCTGCCATGGATGCGCACCACGGTCGTCGATAGGTGCAGCGGGATGTCGAAGTCGTGGAGACACTGCACGACGTTTCGGGTGAGGCCGTTGGCGTGGGGCATCAGCTCGAACACGCCCACCACCTCGACCCCTTCCAGGACCAGTCGGCGCGCCATGATCAAGCCGATGTCGCCCGAGCCGAGGATGGCGACGCGCTTGCCGGGGAGGTAGCCCGCCACGTTGACGAGCTTCTGTGCGAAGCCGGCGGTCATGACACCCGACGGTCGCGTGCCGGGGATCCGGATGGCCTCGCGGGTCCGTTCGCGCGCCCCCATCGCCAGCACCACCGCGCCCGCGTCGACGCTGGTGCGCCCGTAGCGACCCGAGAGCACGCTCACCGAACGCGACGCGTCGACGTCGAGGACGTAGGCGTCCGTGAGGACGTCGATGTCGTGCTCGAGCACCTGCTCCAGGTAACGCTGGGCGTAGCCGGGTCCGGTCAGCTCCTCCTTGAAGTGGTGCAGGCCGAAGCCGTGGTGGATGCACTGCTGCAAGATCCCGCCGGCCTCGTGCTCGCGATCGACCATGAGGACGCGTTCGGCGCCCCCCTCGCAGGCGCCGACGGCCGCCGCCATGCCAGCGGGGCCGCCACCGACCACCACGACGTCGTAGCGGCGCGGCAACTCCCAGGGATGCAGGTCAGGCATGTTCCACCTCGGTCGCAGCGTGGTCGTCGCGGCGCGGTAGGGCGATCCAGGAGCGACCGCCGCGTTTGGTGATGGCGCTCACGTCCACGTCCTGGCTGCTCGCCAGGAGGCGCAGACAGCGCCACGCGCAGAACCCGCCCTGGCAGCGACCCATGCCGGCGCGCGTGCGGAACTTGACGCCGTCCATGGTGCGGGCACCGCGCGCGATGGCGTCCAAGACCTCGCCCTCCGTGACGAGTTCGCAGCGGCACGCGATACGGCCGAAGCGCGGGTCGCCGCGGACCGCGCGTGCCTGCTCGTCAGGGTCGAGCTCGGCGAAGCGCAGCGGCGCGTCGATGGTGGGGACGAAGTCGTCGCGCACCTCGAGTGCGAGCCCTGCCTCTGCCAGCAGGTCGATCACGTCGAGGGCGATCGCCGGCGCGGCGGTCAGCCCTGGCGACTGGATACCGATGACGTTCAGGAACCCGGGGACGCGCGTGTGGCCGATGGCGAAGTCCTCGTCCGCGGCGACGGCGCGCACCCCGGCGAACTCGGCGATGCAGTCGCGTTCAGAGATGCCGGGCGCGAGCCGCCGAGCGCCGTCGAAGACCTCCTCGGCCCCGGCGGCCGTGGTGGTGAGGTCGTCGGCCTCGGACCACGTCGCGGTCGGCCCGACCATCAGCGTGCCGTCGTACGTCGGGGTGACGAGGATCCCCTTCGAGGTGGGCGATGGACACGGGAAGGTGACGCGCGTGACGAAGCCCACGAGGCGCTTGTCGAGCAGGTACTCCTCGCCTTTGCGGAAGCGCAGCCCCGCCTCCTCGGCGCCGACCATGCGAGCGAGTTCGTCGCCGAACACGCCTGCCGCGTTCACGACGAAGCGGGCGTGCAGCGTGCCACGGTCGGTGGTGATGGCGAAGCCATCGGCGCCGCGCTCGATGCCCGTCACGGTCGTCTCGGTGCGCAGTTCGAGGCCGTTGCGCACGGCGCTTTCGGCGAGCGCGAAGCAGGCCTCGTAGGGGTTGACCACGCCGCTGGACGGCGCATGCAGGGCGGCGACGATGTCCTCGGACAGGTTCGGCTCCTCGCGCCGCAGGCGCTCGGCATCCCACATCTCGAGACCGGTCACGCCGCGCCGCAGCCCCTGTTCGAGCAGGCGTTGCAGGTAGGCGACATCGTCGTCGTCGAAGGCGACGGTGAGGTCACCGATCCGCGCGAACCCGAACGGCAGGTCGCGCGCCATGTCGCTCCAGAGCTGGTTGCCGCGCCACTCGGTGGCCGCCTTCAGGGTGCCGTCCGGGGCGCGGTGGCCGCCGTGGATGATGCCGCTGTTCGCTTTGCTCGTACCCAACCCCACCTCCACCTCGCGTTCACACAGGGCGACGGTGAGCCGGTAACGCGTGAGCTCGCGAGCGATGGCGCAGCCCACGACGCCAGCGCCGACGATGGCGACATCGAAGCGCATGCCTAGAACCTCCTCCGCACGCCCCGCCATGCGCGTGCGCACGATGGGGATGGTGCCGTCCACGCTACGTCCGGCGGCAGATTACGCGACAGTGGCGCGCGTCCCCCGGCAGCGGCTCGCCGCCCGGCCCACGCCTGCGAGCGCGCCAAGTGGTACATAGGGAGCGATACGCGCGGCCCCCAGGCGAGGTGCGGCCGCGTCATGCGAGGAGTGAGCGTCACGTGTCACAGATCGTACCGACCGTTCGTCTGGCCCCCGGCCTCACCGTCTCACGCGTCCTGACCGGACTCTGGCAGGTCGCCGACCTCGAGCGCGACGGAGCCACGCTCGACCCCGACGTAGGCGCTGCCGCTATGGCGGCGTACGCGGACGCGGGTTTCACCACCTTCGACATGGCCGACCATTACGGCTCGGCCGAGATCATCGCCGGGCGCCTCCGGGCGAAGCGCGACGAGGGTCGGGACGTCCAGCTCCTCACGAAGTGGGTCCCCGAGCCCGGTCCGATCGGCGAGGCCGACGTGCGAGCCGCCGTCGATCGTGCGTGCGGCCGTCTCGGCGTCGAGCGGCTCGACATGCTGCAGTTCCACACCTGGTCGTACGCGGACCCCAGTTGGCTCGATGCCCTGTTCTGGCTCGACGAGATCCGCCAGGAAGGGCGCATCGGTGCGCTGGGGCTCACCAACGTCGACACCGCGCACCTTCGCGTGGCGCTCTCCAGCGGTATACCGATCGTCACCAACCAGGTGGCGTGCTCGCTGCTCGACCGCCGCTTCGAGGGGCCGATGCAGGCGCTGTGCATGGCCACAGGTGCCCGCCTCCTCGGTTACGGCACCGTCGCGGGCGGCCTCCTGACCGAGCGCTGGCTCGACCGCCCAGAACCCGGTCCTGCAGAGCTCGCCACGTGGTCGCAGATGAAGTACCTGCGCTTCGTCAGCGCCGCGGGCGGCTGGGAGCCGTTCCAAGCCCTGCTCCAGGCGGTCGCGAAGGTCGCTGAGCGCCTCGGCGTGTCGATGGCCAACGTCGCCTCGCGCTACGTCCTCGAGTCACCGGCCGTCGCCGGCGTGATCGTGGGTGCGCGCATCGGGCGGAGCGCGCACATCGCGGACACGCAGCAGCTGTTCACGTTCGAGCTCGACGACGCCGCCCGCGCGACGCTCGCCACCGCGCTCGCGCAACTCGAGCCGATCCCTGGCGACTGCGGCGACGAGTACCGCAGGCCGCCGTTCCTGACGGCCAGCGGCGACCTGAGCCATCACGTGGCCGGCTTCCCGCCGCCCTACACGACCACAGCGCCCGGGCCACACGGAGACCGCACGCAGGTCCGCTCCGGCACCGCCTGGGAGACGCTGGCCGGGTACTGCCGCGCGGTGCGCCACGGCGACCGCGTGCTCGTCGCCGGCACGACCGCGACGTACGGTGAGCGCCTGATCGGTGGCAACGACCCCGCCGCCCAGACCCACGCCATCATCGACAAGATCGAGGGGTCCCTGCGCTCGCTCGGCGCGCGTCTCGAGGACGTCGTGCGGACGCGGGTGTACGTCTCCGACCTCGCGCATTGGGAGGCCTGCGCCCGAGCGCACGGCGAGCGCTTCCGCGACATCCGTCCGGTCAACACGATGGTCGAAGCGCGCCTGATCGGTGCGGGCTACCTGGTCGAGATCGAGGCCGAAGCGATCATCCCGAGCTGATTCGCTCTCTGGCTCAGGGCGCTTCGCCGCGGTCGACCCCGCCCCGCCTCGGGCGTCGTCGCCAGACGGTGAGAGCGGCGCCCGCGGTGGCGCCGATCAGGAAGCTGCCACCCGCCCACACGAGCACCGACGTGCCCGGCTGCCAGAAGCGCCAGTACACGCCGAGCGTGGCGACGAACACCAGACCGACGCCGATCGCGTAGCCGATCAGACTGGCGCGGTCCGTGGCGGACGGTCTGCGCATGCGTGCTCCTCGCGCGGAGTGTACCCCGCGACGCTGCGCCTCACGTCACCGGACCGGCTGGCCCGGCGTCGCGCTCCTCACCCGCGTCCAAGAGCGAACGCAGGGCGTCCACGGCCCGCACCACCTCGTCGTCCCGGGTGTAGAGCGCGACGGGTGCCAGCCTGACGAGGTCGGGTTCGCGGTGATCGGGCACCACTCCGCGACGCCGCAGGGCTGCGGCGATGCCGCGTGCCGCGGGGTGCGCCACGGCCAGGTGGCCGCCGCGCTCCGCGTGCGCACGGGGCGTGACGATCCGCACCTCCGGCACCCGCGCCTCGAGCTCATTCCACAGCGTATCGGTGAGGGCCAGCGAGCGCTCGCGCACGGCCTCGATCCCCACCTCCTCGAAGATCGCCAGGGCACCCTCGAGACCAGCGAGCGACAGGATGGGCGGCGTGCCCTGCTGCAGCCGGCCGGCGCCGTCGGCCGGCGTGAACGCGGCGCGCATCGCGAACTGGCTCGACTTGTCGTGGCCCCACCAGCCAGGCAGGCCGGGGACGCGCTCGGCGTGGCGTTCGTGCAGGAACAGACCGCCTGGCGCGCCCGGGCCCGCGTTGAGGTACTTGTACGAGCACCACACGGCCGCGTCGACGCCGTCGTCGTGCAAGGTGTGCGGCAGCGCGCCGATCGAGTGCGCTGCGTCCCACACGGCGAGGGCGCCGACGGCGTGGGCCGCAGCCGTGAGCCGGGCGACGTCGAAGCGTTGGCCCGAGCGGTACAGCACCACAGGCAGCACCATGGTCGCTACCCCACCAGCGGCCAGCTCGGCCTCCACGTCCTCGGGCGCGATGGTGTGCCCATCTCGAGAGGGGACCAGGCGCAGCGTGCCACCGCCACGCTCCGCCCACGCATGCAACGCGTACAGGTCGGTCGGGAAGTCGAGCGCCGTCGCCAGCACGTCGCGTCGCCCTGGCGCGCCGTGGTGCAGCGTCGCGAGCAGTTGGTGGAGGTTGGCCGTGATCGAGCCCGTCGCGATCACTTCCGACGGCTTCGCGCCGACGAGCCGCGCCAGCGCCGGCGACAGCCGCTCCGACAGGCCGAACCAGTCGTCCCAGGCGGCCACGCCGTGCACCTGCCATTGCCGCAGGCGCCGCTCGATCGCTGCGTGAGCCGCGGTGGGGAGCGGTCCGAGGGAGTTGCCGTCGAGGTAGATGCCGCGCGGAAGCGTGAACGCGTCGAGGCGCGGCAAAGGGCGCGCGCTAGCCGCGCTCGTCATGCGCGCTGACGCAGCAGCGCCCGCACCGGCGACGCGTCCGCATCGCGCAACCGCAGCGGTAGGCAGAGCATGTCGAAACGGCCTTCGGGCACCTCGGCCAGCGCCAGACCCTCGACGATCCACACGCCGTGCGCGGCGCAGGCCGCGTGGGAGGGGAGATCGCTGGACCGCAGCGCGTCGACGCTCGGCGCATCGGTGCCGAGCAGGCGCACGCCCAGTCGCGACGCTTCGGCGACGAGCGCCGGCGACAGCGGACGGAACGTCTCGGGGAACGCCGTCCACGCGTCGCTGAGGCCCGTCTTGATCAGCACCCGCGGTGGCACCTCGCCGTGCGCGGCGCGCGCGAGGGCGGACGCGAACTCCGCGACCTCCACCGGCGCGTCGGCGCCGGCGTCGTCAGCCATGGCCAGGACGAGACACGGCCCCATCAGGTCGGCGATCGGCACCGACGCGAGCCGGCCGCCCTCGTCGTCGTAGTGGTACGGGGCGTCGAGGTGCGTGCCGGTGTGCGTGCTGGTGTGCAGCGCCATGACGTTGACGCTGGCGCCGTCGGCGATGCGGGCGGTCGGCTCCAGAGCGAGCGGCGTATCGCCCGGCCAGTTCGGGTGTCCCACCGTCAGTTCGCGGGTGACGTCGATCCAGCCGCCGTTCGCTAGGCCTTCGGGACCCGCTGGGAGCGCGTTCGGTGAGCTCATTCGGTGACCGGGCCCGGCGCCACCGCGGACGGTGGCGTGAGGCTCGGCGCGACGCCCTCGGCGGCAGCACGTATGGCTGCGACGAGATCGTCCGAGACGCGCTTCAACAGCGCCTCGTCGGCGGCCTCGACCATCGCCCGCACGACGTGCTCGGTGCCGGACGGCCGCACGTCGACACGGCCGTTCGCGCCGAGCGCAGCGGTCGCCTCGGCGGTCGCTCGCACCACCCGCTCGTCGCGCGCCACCGCGACTCGATCGGCCGTGCCGACTGGGACGCTGACGAGGCTCTGTGGAAAGGTCGGAATCCGGTCCACCCAGGCGTCGAGCGGCACGCCGGAGGTCCGGCAGGCGGCCAGCACCTGGAGGGCCGAGAGGATGCCGTCGCCGGTGGTCGCCTTGTCGAGGAACAGCAGGTGCCCCGATTGCTCGCCGCCGAGCCGCAAGTCGTCCTGGCGAAGCCGCTCGAACACGTAGCGGTCACCCACCTGCACCCTGGCCAGGGCGATCCCCTGCGATTCGAGCCAGCGCTCCACGCCGAGGTTCGTCATCGAGGTGGCCACCACGGCGCGTTCGCGTCGCACGACGGCGCAGATGGCCAACATGTGGTCGCCCGTGACCAACCGTCCGCGGGCGTCGACCAAGAGCGCGCGATCGGCGTCGCCGTCGAAGGTGACCCCGACGTCGAGGCCATGTCGGAGCACGCGTTCGGTGATCGCCGCCGGGTGCGTGCTGCCGCAATCGACGTTGATGTTCTGGCCGTCGGGCGCCGCGTTGACGACGTCGAGGCGGGCGCCGATCTGCTTGAAGACGCGTGGTGCGATCTCGAACGCGGCACCGTGCGCGAGGTCGAGGCCGACGCGCAACCCGTCGAGGTACGGAGCCGCCGCGAGCAGGTGCCGCTCGTAGTGGCCGTCGCGATGGACGTAGCGACGCGTGCGCCCGATGCCGTCGTGCGTGCGTGGGGCGAGGCCGAGGTCGGAGGCGGCGACGTCGAGCGCGTCGAGGACTCGTTCGATATCGAACTCGGCGGTGTCCGGGAGCTTGTGTCCGGCGGCGTCGAAGAGCTTGATGCCGTTGTCCTCGAACGGGTTGTGGGACGCGCTGATCATGACGCCGGCGTCGGCCCCGAGCGCCGTGGTCAAGAACGCGACGGCCGGTGTCGGGACGACGCCGAGGTCGACGACCGTCGCACCGCGCGACGCGAGCCCGGCCGTGACCGCTGCTGCGAGCATCGGTGACGACACGCGCGTGTCTTGGCCCACCGTGACGGTCGGGCGATCGATCCCTTGGGCGCGCAGCGTCTCGGCGGTCGCGGCGCCGAGACGGAGCGCGAACGCTGCCGTCATCGGGGCCTCACCCGCGCGGCCGCGTACGCCGTCCGTGCCGAAGTAGCGACGCTCGTTCACGCCGTGCATTCTAGCCTGAACCGGTGCTAGGCTCTGGCCATGTTGGCGTCATCGCTGGTACCCGTCGGGGTCGTCGTCTACACCAAGGAGTTCCGCGTCCATGCCCTGTTGCACATGCGACCGGGTACGAGCACCGCGTGGGTCCTGAACACCGAGGACCGTTCGTTCCTGTCGCTGACCGACGCGTCGATGTTCCGACCGACCATGGCCGACGCCCCTGCCGACGCCGATCGCATCTACGAGACGGCGTACGCGGCGGTGCCGAAGGCGCACGTCAGCTGGATGGTCGGCGGAGCCCCCGATGGCGGCCAGGACGGCTACGGCCGGCAACCGCGCCAGGTGTACGTGATGTACCCGAACTTCGCGCTCCGCGGCCTGTTCCACATGCGCTCCGAGAACCGGCTGTCGGACTTCCTCGCAACGATCACCGCGCAGAAGCCCTTCCAGACGCTGTTCGACGTGTCGCTGCTGGAGCATGGGCCCACTGGGACACAGGTCGACAGCTGGAACGTGTTGCAACGTCATGCCTTCGTGACGGTCAACCTGCGCCTCGCCGGCGCCGTGTTCGACGTCCGGGAGGGCCGCGAGAGCCGGCCCGATCCGCGGAGCGCCTGACGACGGGCACGCTGGACGCCGAACCGACTGGCGCAGGCGCCGCGCAGGGCAGGGCGGTTACCGCCGCGTGCCGGACTCGCGTTCCCAGTTGAAGCGGCGGTTGCGCCTGGGTGTCGGTCGGTCCCAGCCCGGTGACGGCGACGTGGTCGCCAGCGGAGGCAGCCCGCCGCCGCGCCGATAGAGCGCGAACACCAGCGGACCACGACGCTCACTGCGTTCCGGCGTCAGTCCCGCCGCGAGTGCCCACGCGTCGACCTGGGCCGGCGCAGGGAAGCGCAACCCGGATGCTCGGAGGGTGGCTTGCAGTGCGCGCCCGGCGACGCCCTCGGCCCGCGCTGCGTACATCAGCCACAGCGGCGCCCCGTCGCGCAGCACGCGCGCCGCCTCACGCAGCGCCCGGGCAGGGTCGCTGAACTCGTTCAAGCTGCCGCCGCTCACGGCGCCGTCGAAGGCCGCATCGTCGAACGGGAGCGCGAGCACGTCGGCTCGGACGAAGCGCACATCGCGACCCTCACGCCCCGCCAGGCGCGCGCCCTCGGCGAGGAACGCACGCGACACGTCCACGGCGCTCACGTTCATGCCGGCGGCCGCCAGGGTCCGGGCGTACAGCCCGGCCGAGCAGCCCAGGTCGACGACCGTGCTCCCTGGGGGGAGGCCCAGGTGCTTGCGCATCGACGCGAGTTCACGGGCCGTATCGAACGCCCGGCCCGTCATGAGCGCCACGCTGTGACGACGCCACAGCGGTTCGTAGAGTCGCGCCGTGAGCCATAAATGGTTGCTCCACTGCGCGGGCCCGGTCACGGCCCCGCCGGGCACCGCGCGAGCGTCACAGGTTCCATCCGCCCGCCACCTCGAGATGCGTGCCGGTCACGTACGACGCATCGGGCCCGAGGAAGTACCGCACGGCCCCGACGAGCTCCTCGAGCGAACCCGTCCGCCCCATCGGGATCTCGCTCATCGGCTTCGTCACGCTGTTCTCCATGACGCCTGGGCTGACTACGTTCGCGGTGATGGCGTTCGCCGCCTCGCTGCGGGCCAGGGCTTTGGTGTAGAGGATGACCCCGGCCTTCGCGATCTGGTACGCGACGATCGCCGGTCGGGCCTTGAGGAGTTCGGCCCCCGTGAAGCCGATGTTCACGACGCGCCCGCCACCCGCGGCGCGCATGATCGGCACCGCGCGTTGACAGGTGTAGAACGTCGCGTGGAGGTTGCTGTCGAACATGTGGTGCCAGGTCCCCGTGTCGAGCTCGGCCAACGGCCCCTTGTGGTAGTTGCCGACGTTGTTCACGAGGACGCGCAGGCCACCGAGGGCCGCGGCTGCGGTGTCGACCAGGTCGTGCGCCTCACGTTCGTCGGTGACGTCGGCCTGGAGCGCCACGGCGCGCACGCCCGCCGCCTCGGCAAGGGCGACCACCGTCTCGGCTTCGCGGCGCGAGCCGCGGTAGTGCACGGCCACGTCGAGCCCCTCACCGGCCAGCGCGAGCACGATGGCCCGACCGATCCCTTTGGCCGAGCCGGTGACCAAGGCGCCGCCACGGCCCGGGAGCGTGCGACGCAGACCCGGATCCGTGCGCGTCGCCCCGAAAGGCGACCCCGTCATGGCGACCCCGCCGCGCCACCACCGTCGGGCGTCCGCCCACGCAGGCGCGGTGCGCCCAGCGTGGACGTGGCGAAACCGTGGCTTCGGTAGTGCTCGAGGAGCCGCCTGGTCGGCTCGTTCAGGTCGTACGTCGCCGCCTCGGCTGGGGTGCACCACGCGTACGCCTGCGCCTCGTCGTTCAGCGTCACCGCGGCCGTGCTGGCACGCGCGACCACGTTCACGAGGATGAAGTGGGCGTCGCGATGGAACTCGGGATGCGACACCGCCTCCTGCACGGGGCCCCACCGGACGTCGCTCAGCGACAAGCCGGTCTCCTCGCGCACCTCTCGGTGGACCGCTTCCAGCAGCGACTCGCCCCAGTCGACCTTGCCGCCCGGAACGCCCCAGCGATCGCCCCACTTGTGCGTGCGGATCAGCAGCACGCGTGCGTCGGGACCCACGATCAGCGCGCCGACGGTCGCCAGTGGGTACGTGCGGCCCGGGTCGGGACGCGCGCCTGGGGGCGCACCGTTCACGAGGGCACCGCCAGGTAACGCGTGAAGCGAACCGCGCGGATGGCCTGCACGGCCAGGACGTAGACGCCACACGCGAGGACGAACCAGACGTACGCGAACGGGACGCCGAGCACGAGGCACACGCCCAGCGCAACGTACTGTGACGACAGGCCGAGGTTCACGAGCGTGGCCGTGGAGAACAGGTCCGACCAGGCGAGCCTGACGTCGAGCGTGGCGCGCTGTGGCGCGACGCCGGCGAGGCGGTTGAAGAGGGCATCGTCGAGCCGCGAGAGCCACCTGTCCTGTGGCGCCAGCAACGCGTCGTAGACACCCTTGAACAGCGCGACGACGCGGGCCGGACCGCCGCTCGGCGGCGCGTCAGCCAGCGTCGGCGGGTACGGGTTCCGGAGCGCCACGTAGCGCCGCTCCATGTTGAAGTCGAGCGACAGGATCAACGTCAGGACGAGGGCAGCGAGCGCGGCGAGCACCCAGCCCCAGGCGCCTGGACCGTGCAGCGCCAGCGCGGCGAAGAGGAACATGTTCACGACGAAGTCCAGGGTGCTGTCGAGGTAGCGACCGAGCTGGGTGACCCGTCCGGTAGCGCGAGCCACGCCACCGTCGAGGCCGTCGAGCAGCGTCTTCACCTGGAGCAACACGGCCGCCCACGGCCAGCCCTGCGGACCGAGCACCACCAAGGCGGCCGCTGCCACGCCCACGGCGGTGTGGCTGAGGACGATCGCATGCGGGTCGACGCCGATCCGGCCGAGCACGCCGACCAGGGCGTCGGTCAGCGGCCGCAGCAGCCGTACGACGACCTCGCTGCGTGGCCGCGGCTTGGCGGCGGCCCCCACGTCGACCGAGGCCGCCGACGACGCGACGATCATGCTCGCACCGCATTTCGAACCAGTCACCCCCACGCGCCTCTTCACCGTTCCAGTAGGCTACCAGGCCACGCTCGAGCGGGACGGCGAGCGCGACCACGGTCACGCCTCCGCTGCGTACACTGACGCCATGGCCATCCTCTCGGCGCTGCTCATGGCGGCCGCCCTGCTCGCCTTGTGGCGAGGGGTGTTGTGGCGTGGTCGGCCCCTACCCGGGGTGACGCGGGCAGAGCCGCTGCTGGTGGGCCACCGAGGCGTACGGGCCCACGTGCCGGAGAACACCGTTGCGGCGTTCCGGCGAGCGCTCGACGCCGGGCTCGACGGGCTGGAGACCGATGTCCAACGAACCAGCGATGCGCGTCTGGTACTCGTGCACGACACGCACATCGGCGGCGTCGCCGTGTCTGCGCTGCCGTTCGACGCGCTGCGCGAGCGCAGCGCCGACCTCGCGACGCTCGACGACTGCTTCCAGGTCGTTCGCGCCTACCCGGGGACGTGGCTGAACCTCGAGCTCAAGACCTGGCGCTGGTTCGATCCCGCGCTCGTGGGCGACGTCGCGCGCGCGGTCCGAGCGAGCGGCCTCGCCGATCGCACGTTGGTGTCGAGCTTCAACCCGATGGCGTTGGCGATGCTGCGCGTGTACGCACCTGAGCTCCGCGTCGGATACCTGTGGTCGAGCGGCCCGGCGACCCCTCGCGTCCTGCGGACGCCATGGCCAGCGGGGTGGCTGCACGCCGACGCTCTGCACCCACATCACACGCTCGTGGACGAGGCGCTGGTCGCGCGTGCTCGCCGTCGCGGGCTCGCGCTGAACACGTGGACCGTGAACGAGGCTGCCGACGTGGCCCGGCTGCGCGACCTGGGCGTGAGCGGTATCATGGCGGACGATCCGCACGAGCTGCTCCGTGCAGCGCGAGGAGGCAGCCTGTGAGCGTTCCGCAGTTCAAGGTGATCACGTCGAACAGCCTCGAGCTCTTCGAGGAGCGCTTGAACGACTTCGTCGAGCAGATGAACCGCGACGACATCATCGTCGACGTCAAGTTCGCAACCACGGCGCTGTCGAGCACCGTGGAGTTCAGCGCCCTCATCCAGTACCAGACGACCGAAACTTGGAGCTGATCCGCCCCGTGCGGGCCGCGAGACCGCGCGCCGCGCACATGCGGCGCGTCGCGCGGTAGACTCCGGGTCGATGTCAGCCCCCCTCGTCCTGGCCGTCGACGACGAAATGGCCCCGCTCAAGGTCACCGAGATGAGCCTGCTCGCGGCCGGTTACGCCGTGTTGACCTTCGACGACGCACGCGACGCGCTCGACGAGATGAACGACGGGCTGCGGCCCGACGTCATCGTGTCCGACATCAACATGCCGGCTGTGGACGGGTACGAGTTCTACCGGCGCGTGCGTGAGATCCCCGAGCTTCGCGGGGTGCCCTTCTTGTTCCTGACGGCGCTCGGTGACCGCGCCAGCATGCGCAAGGGGATGGCGCTCGGCGCCGACGACTACCTCACCAAGCCCTTCCAGCGGCAGGAGCTCATCGATGCCGTGGAGGTGCGCCTGCGGCGCATCGCCGAGCTCAGGCAGCCGCTCGAGGGCCTGGTCGCGGCGCGCGGCTTCGGACACCCCGTGGTCGAGAAGGACGGCGAGCGCCTCGATTGGGACTCGCTCAAGGCGATGGAGCTGCTGTTCTACCTGCTCGAGCACCGCAACGGCGTGACGACGTTCGAGGTGGCCGAGGCCCTGTGGCCCGGCAAGACCGAGTCGAAGGCGTCGTCGTCGTTCCACACGACGCTGTACCGGCTCCGCAAGGTGCTCGGCGGTGAGCTCGTCGAGTCGGCGAACCGCCGCTACTACCTGCATCGCCGCTTCACCATCGAGTACGACGTCGAGACCTACCGCCAGCGTGCCAAGCGTGCGCGCGACGCTCGCCAGGCGAACGAGCTGCGCGTCGCCGCTGGGCTCTACCGGGGCCACTTCCTGACTGGGTTCGACTCCGGTTGGATCGAGACGCTGCGCGCATCGCTCCAGGCGGAGCACCTCGCGCTGTTGCAGGTCGCCGCCGACGCCGCGCTCGAGCACGACGACCTCGACGGAGCGATCCAGGTGTACCAGTCGATGACCGAGCACGAACCGTACTCGGAACTCGCCTGGGAGGGCCTGGCCGTGACGTGGGAGCGGCGCGGCGACCGCGGCCGTGCACAGGAGACGCGGCAGCGTTTCGAGCGCCTCATGGACGACTCCATTTGAAACCGAACCGGTCGCGAGCGATGCGGCCGTGTGCCTTGCTGTCCCCGGGGAGGACCCTATGTACACGATCGACCTGACGGGCAAGACCGGCCTGGTGATGGGCGTTGCCAACCAACGCTCGCTGGCCTGGGCCATCGCCCAACCCCTCGTGCAAGCGGGCGCGCGCCTCGCGTACTCCTACCAGGGCGAGCGGCTGCTGCCGGCGCTGGAGAAGCTCACGGCGGGCCAAGACACGTTCTTGGTCCCCTGCGACGTCACCAACGACGACGACCTCGACGCGCTGTTCGAGACCGTCGAGGCGCGCTACGGACGCCTCGACTACCTGGTCCACGCCCTGGCCTTCGCGCCCCAGGTCACGTTCGATCGCCCCTTCGTCGAGGTGGCTCGCGACGACTGGCGCACCGCGATGGACGTCTCGGCCTACTCGCTGGTCGCGGCCGCGCGTCGGGCCGCCCCGTTGATGCGCGACGGCGGCAGCATCGTCACGCTGAGCTACCTCGCGGCGGAGCGGGTGGTCCCGCACTACAACATGATGGGCGTCGCCAAGGCCGCGCTGGAGGCCTCCGTCCGCTACCTGGCCTACGATCTCGGCCCGCAGGGCATCCGCGTGAACGCGCTGTCCGCCGGCCCCGCGCGCACGATCGCGGCTCGCTCGATCAGCGGCTTCGGTGAGATGTACGGCGAGGCTGGTCGAGCCTCGATGCTCAAGCGCAACATCGAAACCGACGAGGTCGGCGGCCTCGGCTTCGCGCTCCTCGCCGGTCAGCTCGGTGGCGGCGTGACCGGAGCGACGATCTACGTCGATGCGGGCTTCCACGCCATCGGGATGTTCCTGCCCGACCGGGCAGAGTAGGAGCGTTCAGCGCCGTGCGACCCGATGACCCGGGCGTGGTGCCCGTCTTCCGTGAGGTCCTCGCCGATCTCGAGACGCCTCTCACCGCGTACCTCAAGGTAGCCGGGCACCCCAGCTTCCTGCTCGAGTCGGTGGAGCAGGGCGAGCGTGTGGCCCGCTGGTCGTTCATCGGTACCGGCGAGCGCCGCCGCTTCGAGGCGCGCGACCAGACCTTGACGGTGACGAGCGGAGCACGGACCGAACGTATCGAGGCCGAGGACCCGTTGCGCGAGCTCTGGGACCGGACCGTACGGCGCGTGGCCGACGGTGTCGACCTCAGCGCGCTGCCGCCCTTCTGGGGCGGCGCCGTAGGCTACGCGAGCTACGACCTGGTGCGGCGCTACGAGGCGCTACCGGACGCCAACCCCGACGAGCTCGACGTGCCCGACCTGTGCTTCGTCGAACCCGAGGTCGTGATCGCCTTCGACCACCTGCGCCGCACGATCCTGATCATCGCCTCGGCGCGCGCCGACGACGATGCCGACCGAACGCGCGCGCAGGCGCTGGTCGACGCCACCTTCGACCGCCTGCGGGGACCGTTGCCCGGGGTTCCGGGCGATCGCGCCGGGCGCCGTACCGAGTTCAGCGCCAACTTCACGCCCGAGGGGTTCCGTGAGGCCGTGCGCAAGGCCGTCGCGTACGTGCACGCCGGCGACGTGTTCCAGGTCGTGCCGAGCCAGCGGCTCTCGGCCGACCTCGGGGTGCATCCGTTCGCCGTGTACCGGGCGCTCAGGCGCGTCAACCCGAGCCCGTACCTCGGCTATCTCGACCTCGGACCGGTCACGCTCGTCGCGAGCAGCCCCGAGAGCCTGGTGCGCTCCGACGGCAGCCACGTCGAGACGTTGCCCATCGCCGGCACCCGCCGTCGTGGAGCGAGCGCTGCGGAGGACGACGCGCTGGCCGCCGAGCTGCTCGCCGACGCCAAGGAGCGGGCCGAGCACGTCATGCTCGTCGATCTCGGACGCAACGACCTCGGGCGCGTCTGCCGCTTCGGCAGCGTGCGCGTCGTCGACCTGATGAGGGTGGAGCGCTACAGCCACGTGATGCACCTCGTCTCGACGGTCGTCGGCCAGCTCGCCGAGGGACGCACGCCCCTCGACGCGCTCGCCGCCACCCTGCCGATGGGCACCGCCTCGGGCGCCCCGAAGATCCGCGCGATGGAGATCATCGACGAGCTCGAGCCGGTCCGGCGCGGGCCATACGCCGGTGCCTTCGGCTACGTCTCGTTCGACGGACGCATGGACATGGCGCTCACGCTGCGCACGATGGTCGTCACGCGCGGGCGCCTGCACCTGCAGGCCGGCAGCGGCATCGTCGCCGACAGCGATCCCGAGTCCGAGTACCAGGAGTCGCTCAACAAGCTCGCCGCCCTGCGGCGAGCCGTCGACATGGCGACCGAGGGGTTGGCATGACCGGCGTCGCCCCAGCTGTCGGGCGGCCGGCGTCCGTGACGCGCCGCGACGGCACGCCATTGCGCGTCCTGATGATCGACAACTACGACTCGTTCACCTTCAACCTGGTCCAGTACCTCGGCGAGCTCGGCGCCGAGACGACGGTGTGGCGCAACGACGCCTTCGCCCTGGACGACGTCGCAGCGTTCGCGCCCGACGGGATCGTCGTCTCGCCCGGCCCCTGCACGCCGAACGAGGCGGGGCTCTCGGTCGCGCTCATCGAACGCTACAGCGGTCGCCATCCGATCCTGGGCGTGTGCCTCGGTCACCAAGCGATCGGGCAGGCCTTCGGTGGCAGGGTCGTGCCCGCGCGGACCATCATGCACGGCAAGACGAGCCTGGTCCGCCACGACGGAACCGGACCGTTCGAAGGCCTTCCGGACGAGGTCGTCGCGACGCGCTACCACTCGCTCGTCGTGGTGGATCCGTCGGACGAGCTCGTCGAGAACGCCTGGACGGACGACCCCAGCGGGCGCGTGATCATGGGCCTCCGCCACGCCCAGCATCCGACCTGGGGCGTGCAGTTCCATCCCGAGAGCATCCTCACCGAGACGGGGCACGCGATGCTGGCCGCGTTCTTGCGCCGCTGCGCCCTCGCCGCCGCGTGAGCCCGCAGCGGCACGCAGCTCGGTGACGGGCGAGGTGCCGGGCACGTCGGCGCCAGCGATCACCGTGGTGACGGCGAGCCGTTTCCGGCACGACACCCTCGTGCGCAAGGCGGAGGCATTGGCGCGCCAGCGTGACCCCGGGGCGTTCGAGTGGCGCCTGTACCTCAACGAGCCGAGCGCGAGCGTGCGTACGTTCGCCGATCGACTCGCGACGCTCGCGCCAGCCTTCGCCGTCGAGATCGACGGGGGCGAGGCGCTTCCGGTCGGCACGGCACGGAACCGTGCGGCGGCAGCCGCACGCGGCCGGATCGTGCTCTTCAGCGACGACGACTGCATGCCCGACCCCGGTGCCATCGAAGCCCACGTGGCGTTCCACGAGCGCGTCCCTGACGCAGCCGGAATCGGACGACTGCGGCTTCCCGAAGACCTGCGCGTCGGGTCACGCCGCGAGCCGTTCGAGCGCACCGCTCGGTTCTTCGGCGGACGCGCATCGTGGATCAACTTCACCGGAGCGAACAGCAGCGTTCCGACGGCGGCGTTTCGAGCCGTCGGTGGCTACGACGCGGAGTGGCACGGCTACGGTGGCGAAGACCCGGAACTCGCTCTGCGACTCCGAGCCCTCGGACTGCGCTTCCGTCACGTGGTGGGCGGCGACGCGGTGCACGAGGGCCGCGTCAGCGATGACGCCGACAAGGCGTACAGCGCTGGCAGCGCGCACGTGCTGGTCGTGCGTCGCCACCCGCGCCAGGGCGCGGCCTGGTTGCTCGGCGTGCATCCGGTGCTGATCGCGCTCAAGCGTGCGTGGCTGCGCTCGCCGGGAGGGCGGCTGATCGACCCCGCGGTTCGGGCGTACGAGCTCGCCTACGCCGACGGTGCCGCGGCTGGCTGGCGCGACGGCGTAGCGTGACGACCGGACCATCGTCTCGGTGCGGGACGAGCGCTCCACCACGACGGAAGGCCGTGCGCTTCAGGTGTTATGGGTACACCGCTCGGGCGCGCGACATATCCTCGACCGAGTTCGCCACCTGTACGGAGGGAACGGGATGAGCATCGATCACACCATCGCGGAGCTGCTCGAGCGCGTGTTCGACGGCCAGCGGCTCACCACCGACGAGGCCGAGGGGGTGATGGGTCGCCTGATGGACGGCGATCTGTCGCAGCTCCAGGCGGCTGCACTGCTCGCGGCGCTCCGAACGCGTGGCGAGACGGTCGACGAGATCGTCGGGTTCGCCCGCGCCATGCGCGTGCGCAGCATCGTCGTGCCGGTCAGCTCCCAGGACGCGCTCGTCGACACGTGCGGGACGGGCGGGACGGGCATCTCCACGATCAACGTGAGCACCATGGCCGCCTTCGTCGCCGCCGCTGGCGGCGCCCGCGTCGCGAAGCACGGCAACCGCGGCGTCACGAAGCGCTCCGGCTCGGCCGACCTGCTCGAGGCGCTCGGCGTCCGCATCGAACTCCCCGTCGAGGCCGTGGGCGAGGCGATCGACACCATCGGTTTCGGCTTCCTGTTCGCGCGCTCGCACCACCCCGCCATGCGCTTCGTGGCACCGATCCGGGCCGATCTCGGCGCGCGCACGATCTTCAACAACCTCGGTCCGCTCACGAACCCGGCTGGTGCGCGGCGGCACCTGCTGGGCGTCTTCGACCCCACCCTGACCGTCCCGCTCGCGGAGGTGCTGCGCGGCCTCGGGCTCGAGCGGGCGCTCGTCGTGCACGGCGACGGCCTCGACGATCTCGCCGTCTCGGGCCCCAGCGTGGTGAGCGAGCTCGGCGCCGGCGGGCGCATCGAGACGCGGCGGGTGACGCCCGAGAGCCTCGGCGTTCGCCGTGCCGAGCGCGACGCGATCCTCGGCGGTGGGCCGGCCAGCAACGCCGTGGCCGCGCGCGCGGTGCTGTCCGGGCGCGACGTCGGTCCCCAGCGCGACGTGGTGGCCCTCGCGGCCGGCGCGGCGCTCTACCTCGCGGATCGTGCTCCCGACCTGAGCGCCGGGGTGGCGCTGGCGCTGGAGCTGCTGGCGGCTGGGGCCGGGCTCGACGTGCTCGAGCGCTACGTGTCGTTCACGCGCTCAGTCGTTCCCTGAAGGGCTCGTGACACGCGCTTGACCCTTCTCATCGGCTCGCCTTGCTAAGGTGCTTGACGTGACCAGGAAGATCCTCCAGGCAGCCGTGCTCGTGGTGATGACCGCTCTGCTGAGCGTGGTGGCCCTCTTCGGGGCGTCAGCGCTGAAGTGGGCCAACGAACTGCCCAGCCTCGAAGCCCTGGACGCGCTCGAGTTCACGGCGACGTCGCAGGTGTTCGCTCGCGACGGCACGCAGATCGGCCAGCTCGTGCCGGTCACGGGCGAGGACCGCGAGTCGACCAACCGGATCCCGGTGGCGCTCGACGAGATCTCGCCGGCCGCGCTGCAGGCGATCATCGCCTACGAGGACGCGCAGTTCTTCCGGCACTACGGCTTCAACCCGCTGTCGGTCGCCCGTGCGTTCTACGAGGAGTTCTTCGGCGACGCCGAGCGCGGCGGCAGCACCATCACCACCCAAGTGGTGAAGAACACGGTGCTCTACGACCTGCGCAGCGACCGGTCGATGGAGCGCAAGGCCAAGGAGCTGATGCTCGCGGTCGAGCTCGAGCGCCGCCTTACCAAGAGCGAGATCCTCTACCAGTACGTCAACGTGGTCTTCTGGGGCGGCAACGTCTACGGCATCCGCGCCGCGGCGCAGACCTACTTCGGCAAGGACCCGAGCGAGCTCACCCTGGCCGAGGGGCTCTACCTCGCCCGCCTGATCCCCGCGCCCAACGTCCGCCACAACGATTTCCTCGGCACCCGCGCCAGCATGCGCGAGGTGCTCAACCGCATGGTGCGCCAGAACGTGATCTCGAGCGACGCCGCCGAACGGGCCTGGCGCGAGCCGCTGCAACCGCGCGGCTGGCGCGTCACCTACGACGATCGAGCCAACGTGGTCGAGGCGGTGCGCACCGGTGAAGAGGTGCTCGTCCAGACGAGCGTCAGCTCCGACCTGTCGCGCACGGTGCTGATCGAGGTGCGCAACTTCCTGACCGAGCGCTTCGGTGAGGGCGTCGTCTTCGGCCAGGGCGGTCTGCGCATCTGGACCACCATCGACGTGCAGGCTCAGCAGGCGGCCAACGAGGCCGCGCGTCGGGCCGAGGCCCCGCCCGGTGCCCAGCTCGCCATCGTCGGGCTCGACCCCGAGACCGGCGAGATCCTGGCGATGGTCGGCGAGCGTCCTCTGGCGGGCGTGGCACCGGGCGAGTGGAACAACGCGACGCAGGCCCGGCGGCAGCCGGGCTCGTCGTTCAAGCCGATCGTCTACGCGACCGCCATGGAGCTCGGCGGCATGCACCAGGGGACCATCGTGGTGGACGCCCCCGCGACCTTCGAGACGCGCGGGCAGCCGCCGTACGAGCCGCGCAACTGGGACGACCGGTTCCTCGGTCCGCTCACGGTCCGCGAGGCGATGAACCAGTCGCGCAACATCCCGGCGGTGAAGGCGCTCGAGGCCGCCTCTGCGCAGGCCGTCGCGGAGCGCGCACGCGAGCTCGGGTACGACGTGCAGCCGTTCTTCTCGCTGGCGCTCGGTGCGTTCGAGGTCACGCCGCTCCAGCACGCTAGTGCCTTCGGCGCGTTCGCCAACCGCGGCGAGCTGGTGCAGGCGCACATCGTCAGCCGCGTCGAGGACGCCGACGGCAACGTCCTGTACGAGGCCAAGCCGCGGCGCAAGCAGGTGTGGTCGCCGCAGACGGCGTACGTCATGCTCGACCTGCTGCACGGCAACATCGTCGACACGAACCCGATCGCCCTGTCGCACCGCGTCAACGTGCCCGGCCGCTGGGTGACGGGGAAGACCGGCACGACGAACGACGAGCGCGACATCTGGTTCGTCGGCGCCACGCCCGGCATGACGGCCGTCGTCTGGATCGGCAACGAGGACAGCAGCTCGCTCCCCGGCAGCATGGTGAACGCCGCTGGCGTACGCGAGAACACCACCAGTTCGCGGCAACCCATCTACGTCTGGAACGACTTCGTAACGAACGCCCTGGCGGGCCGCTCCTCGAACTCGGACGGCTTCCCGGTCCCGGACGGCGTCGTGTTCCACCGCATCGACCGCGTCACCGGATCCATCAGCCAAGGTGGCACGGCGGTGGCGATGCCGGCGTCCGTCGACGTGGCGAACGTCGGCGTGGGACGCTCGCTCATGATCGAACTGGCCATCGACCGGCGCACCGGTCAGCGCGCGACGGCCGACACCCCGTGGGAGTTCGTCGACGTGATCGAGGTCGATCCGTCCGAACTCGACGAGGTGCTCGGCGGCGGAGCGCCACAAGGCGTGCCTGCGGCGCCATGAGCCCAGAGCCGGATGAAGACGGCTCGTCGACCAATCGCACGCTGACGGCCGTCGAGGGTGTGCTGGTCGGTCACTGGACCGACGCTGCAGCACGTACCGGGTGCACCGTCGTCCTGCTGCCCCCCGCAGGCGCGATCGCCTCGGGTTCGGTGCTGGGCGCCGCGCCCGGTACCCGCGAGACCGCGTTGCTCGCGCCCGAGAAGACGGTTCAGCGTGTCCACGCGTTCGTGCTGAGCGGCGGTTCGGCCTTCGGCCTGGCGGCAGCGCACGGCGTGATGCTCGCGCTCGAGGCCCGCGGAATCGGTCACCCGACGCCCGCCGGACCGGTCCCGATCGTCCCCGCGGCTGCCATCTTCGACCTGATGGTCGGCGCTGCCGGCGTACGCCCGGGCGCCGGAGAGGGTGAGCAGGCGCTCCGGGACGCGGATGCTGGCCCCGTACGTCAGGGGGCCGTCGGCGTGGGCACGGGTGCCACCGTCGGGAAGATCGCCGGCTTCGAGCACGCCACCCCGTCCGGCGTCGGCAGCGCGCTCGTGACCGTGCGCGGAGCCCTCGTCGGCGCGCTGGCGGTCTCGAACGCGGCCGGCGACCTCGTCGACCCTTCAGACGGCAGCCTCGTCGCGGGCAGCGGGCACGGCGCCGACCCGGAGCGGGCGGTGGCGCTCTTCGATCCAACGACCGCGGTCAACACCACACTGGTGGTGGTGGTCACCGACGCGCCCATCGTGAAGGCCGAGGCGCGAGCGCTCGCCGACGCCGCCCACGTCGGCATCGCTCGTGTCACCTGGCCGTCGCATACAGCGGTCGACGGCGACACGGCCTTCGTGGCCAGCACCGGCAGGGGCCCGGCGGTCGACGTCGCTGCCCTGGGTGTGGCTGTTCAGGTGGTCGTGGCCGAGGCGATCCTGAGCGGTGCGCGGGCGGGCGCCGTGCGCCACGGCCCTGCGGTCGCGAGCGCGGCGGCTCGATGAGTCGCGGTTCACGATCGTTCCGGCGCTCCAGAGCGACGTCCGGGTTCACCGGCTCGCCCGGCAGCGCGTCGGGGGGTTCGCCGTCGCGGTATACCATGGCCAAGCCATTCGACCGAGAGCATCATCGCGCCACACGGTGCATGGCTCGAGCACGCACTGACGAAACGAGGACACCATGACGAGCGGCACCAACCTCTTCCACCTGAGTCCAGGCGAGCGCGCACCCGAGCTCGTGAACGCCGTGATCGAAGTCCCCATGGGCTCGTCCAACAAATACGAGTACGACGAGGATCTGGGCATCTTCAGGCTCGACCGCGTGCTGTACAGCCCGATGCACTACCCGGGCGACTACGGGTTCGTGCCCGGCACGTACGCCGACGACAACGACCCTGTCGACGTGTTGGTGATGATCAGCCGGGCGACGTTCCCCGGCGCGGTGCTGCGCGTGCGTCCCCTGGGGTACCTCGAGATGGCCGACGAGAAGGGCAGCGACCAGAAGATCCTCGCCGTCCCCGTCGACGATCCGCGCTACGACAGCAACCGCCACCTCGACAACGTGTCGCGCCACCGCCTGCGCGAGATCGAGCACTTCTTCCGGATCTACAAGGAGCTCGAGGGGAAGCACACCAAGGTCGACGGCTGGCACGGCATGGACGAGACCCACACGCTGATCAACCAGTCCATCAAGTCGTACAAGCGGAAGTTCGGCAACCGCTTCGACGAGGACGCCTAACGGGTGCCGGCGGGCTCGGCGCTGCTCAAGCGGCGCCGAGCCCCACGTTGTTCTTCTCGAGTGCCCGCTCCGCGCGATAGCTCGAGCGCACCAACGGGCCCGACACCACTTCGAGGAAGCCCAGCGCCAGGCCCTGGTCGCGGTAGGCGGCGAACTCCGCGGGCGTCACCCAACGCTCGACCGGCAGGTGCGACGGCGTCGGCCTGAGGTACTGGCCGAAGGTCACGATGTCGACCCCGATGGCGCGAAGGTCCTGCATCGCCGCCATGATCTCGTCGTCTGTCTCGCCCAGACCGAGCATCAGGCTCGTCTTGGTGAGGACGTCGGGCCGAGCTCGTTTGGCGTACGCCAGCACGTCGAGCGTCTGCTCGTAGCTGGCACGCGGATCGCGCACCGGGTGCGTGAGCCGCCGCACCGTCTCGACGTTCTGGGCGTACACCTCGATGCCGCTGTCGAGCACCAACTGGACGTGCTCGAACACCCCTTGGAAGTCCGGCGTCAGCGCCTCGACGGCGGTGTCCGGGTTCACCCGCTTGATCTCGCGGACGCAGCGGGCGTAGTGCGAGGCTCCGCCGTCGGGGAGGTCGTCACGGTCGACCGACGTGAGCACGATGTAGCGCAGGTCCATCAGCCTGACCGATTCGGCGGCGAGCCTCGGCTCGTCCGGGTCGAGGCGGCCGCGCGGGTTGCCAGTGTCGACGGCGCAGAACTTGCAGGCCCGCGTACACACCGAGCCCATCAGCATGATCGTGGCGGTGCCGGCGTTCCAGCACTCGGCGAGGTTGGGACACATCGCCTCCTCGCACACCGTCGAGAGGCTGTGCCCCTTGACGGTCTCCTTCACCTGCTGGTACCGGCCACCGCTCGGGAGCTTCACCTTCAGCCAATCGGGCTTGCGTTCACGTGGCCCGCTCGCAGCGTCCTTGCGGGCGATGCCGTTCTTGACGACGCGGATCGGCGCCTCGTCCGGCGTGGCCGTCGGCCGATCGCTGAGCGTCTCGGCCCCTGTGGCGAGGGCGGCGGTGTTGCCCGTTCTGGGGTCGCTCATGCGACCACATCCTCCCTGACGGTCGTCGCCTCGGCGGCGAGCGCGGTCGAGTCGTGAAAGTGCGAGCTGAACGCGGCCAGGAGTGGCGGGATCACCTCGTCGAAGGTGACATGACGGCCGAGCACGCGGCTCAGACTCGTGACGCCCTTGTCGGCCAAGCCGCACGGGACGATGGCGTCGAAGCGCGTGAGGTCGGTATGCACGTTCATGGCGAAGCCGTGGAAGCTGACGTTGCGCTTGATCGCGACGCCGATGGCGACGAGCTTCTCGTCGCCGAGCCAGACGCCGGCGTAACCGGGCGAGCCGGCGGTGGCGAGACCGAAGGTCGCGAAGGTGTCGACCATCACCTGCTCCACCGCCCGTAGGTAGTCCCGGACCCGCCTCCCGATCGGGAAGATCGGGTAGCCGACGAGTTGGCCGGGACCGTGGTACGTGACGTCGCCGCCGCGCTCGACGTCGAACAGGTCGAAGCCCTGCGCCTGCGCCTCGGCCTCGCTCACCAACAGGTGCTCGCGGCCGCCCTTGCGCCCGAACGTCAACACCGGCGTGTGCTCGACGAGCAGCAGCGTCGGCGGCTCGTTCCCATCGGCGACCGCGGCGTGCGTCGCCAGCTGCACGTCCCAGGCGTCGCGGTAGGGGAGGCGACCGAGGTCGCGGACCACGTAGTCGAATGTCACGGCGCGTGGCTCACGGCGTAAGTCTACCGCCGGTAGCGGCGCCGGCGGGTCATTCGGCGAACCGATAGAGGACGCCGCCCGAGTAGTCGGCGACGTACAGTTCGCCCGCCTGGTCCTCGCCGAACGCAGCGATCCGGAAGCCGGACTCGAGCAGCGGACGAGCGGACCACTCGTCACCCGATCCCTCGGCCACGAAGATGCGGCCCGACACGTAGTCGCCGAACACGTACGCCCCCGCGAGCGCGGGCACGTCGTCGCCGCGGTACACGTACCCGCCGGTGATCGACCGCCCCCAGCCGGACGCATGGGTGTAGGTCACGACCGGCATGGTGAGCCCGCTCATGTCGCAGCCGCTCGGGGGGTCGAAGCATGCGTCGCCCTCCATGATGCGCCAGCCGTAGTTCTCGCCGCCGGGGCTGTCGGCGCGCTGGCGGTTGACCTCCTCGACCGCGTTCTGGCCGACGTCGGCGATCCACAGGTCGCCGGTGGCGCGGTCGAACGAGAAGCGCCAGGGGTTGCGCAGGCCGTATGCCCAGATCTCGTCGAGCGCGGCGGGATCGTCGACGAACGGGTTGTCGGCCGGGACGGCATACGGCTCGGCGCCGTCGACGTCGAGCCGCACGATGGTGCCGAG
>SL_3KL_010_SEDDRAFT_10000747_pt1 | contig 28025 bp, 23 predicted proteins | sample SodLakKL_010_SED_2_FD_10381 | JGI IMG/M metagenome (IMG submission 10381)
CGGAGAGGTGCCGGAGTGGTCGAACGGGCTCGCCTGGAAAGTGAGTGTACGGTTTATCCCGTACCGAGGGTTCGAATCCCTCCCTCTCCGCCAGTAAATGTAAGCACCAGAAACACCGGTGCTGGTAAAGTGAAAATGTCAGGAGCAGGAGGGGTTCGAACCCGATCAGAGGGTCGAACCGAGCGAAGCGAGCTCGATGCGCTTGAGCGCACCCGAAGGGCAAGCGCCGCAGGCGCGCAGTCCATCCCTCCCTCTCCGCCAAGTTTCCACCCATACGGAGGGGTGGCAGAGCGGTTGAATGCACCGGTCTTGAAAACCGGCAAGGGTTAGCGCCCTTCGTGGGTTCGAATCCCACCCCCTCCGCCAATTTCAAAAATCCCGCGTAGCGGGGTCAGCCATCCCACCCCCTCCGCCATCAATAAAAAGCCCCGCCTTGCGCGGGGTTTTTCACGAACCATCCCCCCGAACCCACGGATCGCTTCGATCCACCGGCTCCGGCCTTTTCCTCCCGCATCTTCTGTACATCGGCACGGCCAGCGAAAGCGCCGGATTGAAGATCTCGCTGACCGTCGGGGCCCGGATGTGGCCACAGATGATTTGTCCGTTGGCCATGACCTGCCGGCTGGATATCCCCCATCGGCTTCACGCCACTGATCGCGGCGAGCGTTCACCGGTCCGACATGGTCGTTGAGCCAGCCGGGCTGGCCGGGCAGGCGTGGGACAGCGGCGCCCTGGAGCCGATTCCGAAAGTCAGGTGTTGCCATGCTGGAATGGTTGATGCGGACCTGCTCGAGCAGTCGCTGGCCGGCTGGTATTTCCGGGCGTTCGGAAGCGATAGATTCCGGTGTGGCATCAATGATTTCAACGGGAGTTGGCTCGGGGCTGGCCATAGCAGGTTCCGGTTCCATTCTTTCTTCCGGCTCAGGGGGCGGTGGCTCTGATTTTGGCTCTGGTTCCGGTTCCAGCGCATCAACGAAAACCAGCTCGATATCGAGGCTGAGCGGGTTCGGGGACGGTGACGATTGCATTCCGGGCAGGCGAATTATCAGCGCGTGCAAGACCAGCGAAGCCACCAGGGCAAGCCACAGAACGGTTCGATTGTTGCCCGTTTTTTCTGAGTCCATGAAAGTGCTTTCGGATTCTTCTACAAGGCGTAACGTGGTCAAGTTGCTCGTTGCAGGGGTGATAAACTAGCGCTTTTACCGTTAAAGGAACGCAAGATGGGATTTCAGCACGTGAAAATGCCCGAGCAGGGCGACAAGGTGCGGGTGGAAAATGGCCGTCTGGTGGTCAGCGACCAGCCGATTCTGGGTTTCATCGAAGGGGATGGAATTGGCGTTGATATCACGCCGGCGTGCATGAAGGTCTGGAATGCCGCAGTGGAGAAGGCTTATGGCGGCAAGCGCAAGGTGCACTGGGCTGAGCTTTTCCTGGGTGAAAAGGCGGCCGGGATCTATGACGGCAACTATTTCCCCGACGAGACCATGGATGCCATCCGGGATCTCAACGTGGCCATCAAAGGTCCGTTGACCACGCCGGTCGGGGAGGGCTTTCGTTCACTCAACGTTTCATTGCGTCAGACCCTGGACCTGTATGCCTGCGTGCGTCCGGTCAAGTGGTACCAGGGTGTCCCATCGCCGCTCAAGAAGCCGCACGAGGTCGATGCGGTGATTTTCCGGGAAAACACCGAAGACGTGTATGCCGGGCTGGAATATGCCTCCGGCAGTGATGAGAACCGGAAGTTGGCGAAATTCCTGCGCGAGGAAATGGGCGCCGATTTCTTCGAGGACGCCGGAATCGGCATCAAGCCGATTTCAGCATTCGGTTCCAAGCGCCTGGTCCGCAAGGCTATTCAGTACGCCATCGACAACAACAGAAGCTCGGTGACCCTGGTTCACAAGGGCAACATCATGAAGTTCACCGAAGGCGCATTCCGCAAATGGGGCTATGAAGTCGCGGCCGAGGAGTTCGGCGATGTGACCATCACCGAGGACGAGCTTTGGGACAAGTACGACGGCAAGCAGCCCGAGGGCAAAATTGTCATCAAGGATCGTATTGCCGACATCATGTTCCAGCTCATGCTGCTGCGCCCGGCCGAGTTCGATGTGCTGGCGACCATGAACCTGAACGGTGATTATCTCTCCGATGCTCTGGCCGCCGAAGTGGGCGGCATGGGGATTGCCCCGGGCGCGAACATGGCCGACAACGTTGCCGTGTTCGAGGCTACCCACGGTACCGCGCCCAAGTACGCGGGCAAGGATATGGTTAATCCGTCCTCGCTGATGTTTTCCGGTTGCATGATGTTCGATTACATCGGCTGGCCGGAAGTGACCCAATTGATCGAGGATGCTTTCGAGCAGGTCGTGGCCAAGGGGGTCGTGACCTATGATTTCGCTCGTTTGATCGATGGCGCGACCAAGGTGCCAACCAGCGGTTTTGCCGATGCCCTGGTCGAGGCCATCCAGCGTGCCTGAAACCGCGCCGACGTACTGGCGTCAGGCGCGCGAAGCCCTGGCCGAGACTGATCCAGCTTCCAAATGCGAGCGGGTTGGTCAGCTCTGGCAGGCAGTGGAGTCGGGACGTTGGCAGCCGACTTGTCCGGGAGAGCCCGGTCTGCTCGCTTGTGGGCGGCCGGGAAAACCGGAATTGGTCAACCCCGGTCGCTTGCCACGTCGCGGGCTGGGCAAACTGAGTGGCCGGCAGGCGCTGGTTCATGCCGTGGCTCATATCGAGTTCAATGCCATCAATCTCGGCCTGGACGCAGCATTGCGTTTTGCCGGCATGCCTGATGAGTTCTATCGTGACTGGCTCAGCGTCGCTGCCGATGAGGCTCGCCATTTCGCCATGCTGTCCGGTCGGCTTCAGGAACTCGGGATGGTCTACGGTGATTTGCCGGCCCACAATGGGCTATGGGACATGGCCGAACAGACCGCCCATGATCCGATGATCCGCATGGCCCTGGTGCCAAGGGTCCTGGAAGCGCGTGGGCTGGATGTGACGCCGGGCATGATCGAACGGCTTGAGCAGGCCGGCGACACTGAAACCGTGGCCTTGTTGCGTGTCATCCTGGAAGAGGAAGAAGCGCATGTAGCCATCGGTACACGCTGGTTCCATCACCTGTGCCGGGAACGCAACCTGGATCCGGACTCTACCTTCGAGCAGCTGCTCAAGCGATACTACGGGGGAACCTTGCGCGGCCCGTTCAATTGGCCGGCCCGTCGCCGGGCGGGGTTTTCCGAGCCGGAGCTTCAGCGTCTGGAAGCCCTGGCCGGGTAGGGCGTTGGCTCGGTCATGAGCGAAACACGATTGGATACTCTCAAGACGGCCCTGGTCCAGGCTCGGTTGCACTGGCAGGATCCGGCCGCCAATCGTGAACATCTGGCCGGGCTGATGGATCGGCAGCCGGGATGCGATTTATACCTGTTGCCCGAGACGTTTTCGACCGGATTCCTGGGAGACCGGCCGGATCAACCGGAAACCATGGACGGGGTGACGGTGGCCTGGATGCAGGAACAGGCTCGTGAACGCTCGGCGGCGATTGCCGGCAGCCTGGCGATAATGGACGGGCAATGGCGGGTCAACCGATTCCTTTTCGTGACCGCCGACGGCGTGCTGGCCTATTACGATAAACGCCATCTATTCGGCTTCGGCGGCGAGGATGAGCGTTACCAGCACGGGCACTCACATACCACGATCGAGTGGCGTGGCTGGCGCATCGACTTGCAGATCTGTTATGACCTGCGCTTCCCCGTCTGGTGTCGCAACAGTCGTGAATTTGACCTGCAGCTTTTCGTCGCCAACTGGCCGGCACCGAGAGTCGAGGCCTGGTGCGCCCTGCTCAAGGCGCGCGCAATCGAAAACCAGTGTTACGTGATCGGCGTCAACCGTACCGGCAGCGATGGCAACAACATTCAGTACTCAGGCCGAACATCCGCTTTCGACCCAATGGGCGAGAGTCTGATCGCGATGGGTGATGAAGAAGATGTCACCGTCATTGAATTCAATATCAATGAGTTATGCGAAATTCGTGAGAATTTCCCTTTCCTCAGGGATGCCGACGACTTTACGCTTTCCCTGACCCCTGACCCCTGACTGTTTAGTCCATCCGCTTGCGCACAACGCCCACGCCCAGTCCCTCGATGGAAAACTCGCTGCCGGCATTGACCTGAAGGGTCTTGTAACGGGGATTCTCCGCTTCCAGCCAGATACCGCGCCCTCGTCGACGCAGTCGCTTGACAGTGACTTCATCTCCGAGGCGTGCAACCACGATCTGCCCGCTTCGGGCTTGCGGAGTGCGGTGAACCAGCAACAGATCACCATCGAGAATCCCGGCATTGATCATGCTGTCACCCTGAACCTTGAGTGCATAGTCCGGGTTGGGCGAAAAGGCCTCGCGATCCACGGCCAGTTCATCCTCGTGATTTTCCACCGCCAGGATGGGTGTGCCGGCCGTGACGCGGCCGATGACGGGAAGACGCATGGCCTGCACGGCAACCTGTTCAGCCGATGACGACTCGATCGGCACGATGCCACGAGCCGTGCCGGCGAGCAGGCGAATGGCGCCGCGATCTGCCAGTGCCTGCAAATGGCACTGAGCCGCATTGGGAGACCGAAAGCCGAAATGCTCGACGATTTCGGCACGAGTCGGTGGCAGGCCATCGCGCTTGAGACGGCGATGTATGAAATCCAGAATCTCCTGCTGGCGTCGGGTCAGGCGCATCGTGGAACTGTATCAAATTTCAGTCCCGGTTTCACGCGCTTCCCTGAAGCCGCGCTGTGACCCTGATCAACCCAGGCTCCGACCTGACCCCTGAATCCTGACCCCTGAGCTCTCCTAACCTACCGCGTAATGATCACCGTCCCTGAAACCCGGCTGCGGGGATAGCGATGGAACGGGTGCCGATAATATGGCCACCAGGGATCATGAAAGGGGTGGGGATGGTAGACCACCACGTCTCGACGGAGTGGCCAGAGGTAAAGGGTCTCTGCATCAAGTCGCGGGTAACGATAGACGAACTCACCGATCTGTCTGTCCGTGAAATCTTCAAGTATTCCGGTGACGGTGATCTGGCGGCCCTCGGTAAACACGGCCGGATCCTGAAAGCCGGGACGACAGGCCAGGAAGCGACCATAGTGGTGATCGCCGGAACGAGGGCGCAAATCGCGGTCGAGATCGCGAGCGATGATCTCGATGCAGGTCTCATCCTCTCCGGGCTGAGTATCGACAATATGACCACCCCAGCGTACGCGGGCGCCGATGGAGCGTTCGGTGGCCTGATCGGGCTGGAATTCGGCAAAATCACCGGCCAACGGCTGTGGAATGGTGGCACAACCACCCAGGGCCAGGGTCAGTACGATCACGATCGCGAGCAGGGAGAGTTTTGTGGCTGGCATCTTCAATGACCTCAATGAACGGCTGTCATGTCATTGGATTCCCGGATTTGGCGCGGGTTCCGGTGCTGCGCCAGGCCGTGGCGTTGGCGATGAATTTCCGCGTCAATTCCGGGTCTTCTGGTCCATAGTGTACCCGGTTGTAGTTCAATGCCAACTGAACCAATCCAGCCCCCGTCGAACCCAGTTCGGGCTCGATTCTCAGGGCGAACTCCAGAGGGGTTTCAGCGGCACGCTTGCGAAAACGTCGACGTCGCAGATGGCGAAGTAGCCGCAGCCAGGCTTTCTCAGCCTCGCTGCGAGCAGTCCTGTGTTGTTCGCGGAGCAACCACAGGGCGATCGGGATGGCGATCAGGATGACGGTGGCAATCATCAACAGGCCGATTCCGGTAGCGCCCAGCCGCGGCAGCCCCAGGCGTTCCAGCATCCAGCGCTGACGTTCGGCATCAAAGCCCAGCACCCACTGGTTCCAGAGGTGTTGCACGCGGTCGTAGCGATTGCGCAGTTCGAACATCCAGTCGAATTCGAAAAGCGCTCGCTCTCGTTCAATCACACTGCGTGAGCCTTGCGAGATTCGCAGCGGCGATACGGCGGCGGTAGGATCGACCCGAACCCAGCCGGTCCCTTCCAGCCAGACTTCGTTCCAGGCATGGGCATCGGATTGACGAACAAGCAGGTAGCCACCTGCCTCGCTCCAGAAACCACCCTGGTAGCCGGTGACGACCCGGGTCGGAATGCCGACCGCTCGCATCAGGACAGCGAAGGCCGAAGCGTAATATTCACAATAGCCATCCTTGAGGTCGAACAGGAACTCATCGGCTCCATGTCGACCCAGGGGGGCGGTACTGAGACTGTAGGAAAACTCATCGTGAAACATCTGCAGGATGGCCTCGATGAGGTCTCGATCCTCGGGATGGCGGGCTCTCATTTCGCCGGCCAGGGCACGGGTTCGGGGGTTGCTTTCCGGTGGCAGGTAGGTAGCCAGCAAACGCTCGGATTGGGTCAGTTCTGCATCTGGAACGAAGTCCGGGGTTGAAATGACTTCGTATTGCGAGAGCGTGGTGACGGGGTGACGGCTGAGCAATTGATGGTCGACGGTGATCGTCGATTCGGGCATCGAGCTTCTGGCTGGATAATCCAGTCCGAGAAGCCAGCGGCGTTCATGAGGTTCGAGTTGAATTCGGTAGTGCAGGCTGGATTCGGTGATGGGGACGGATTGGCGCCCACGCGCATTGGCAAATTGGGTGGTTCGCCAGGTTGAGCCATCGAATCGCCACAATACCGGACCGCGCCAGTAACGTTGATGGTAGGGAGGCGGCTGGTCGTCGAACTCCGCCCGGAATGCCGGCGAATCGTCCAGAAAAAGTTCCGAGATGGCGCCCGGTGACATGGAGTCGGACAATCCGGTGCGACCGTCGAGCATTTCATCGGGCAAGCCCCAAAGTGGCTGGGCCAGGCGCGGAAACAGCACGAACAGGGCCAGTGCCACAGGGAGCGCCAGGGCCAATAAAGTGGCGGCCTGGTTCAGGGATCGGCGCTGGATCTGCATGCCCGCGCCGGAATGGGCGCGCTGCATGGCGGGGATTTGCTGAATCTGGATCAGGGCGATGGTGGCTGCCCAGCAACCGCCGGCCAGATAGACCAGGTAAGGCAGGCTTTCGTTGAACAGAAACTGGGTGGCAATCAGGAAAAAACAGACCGAGGCGACCATGCGCAAGTCGCGCGCCTGATACATCTCCATGGACTTGGCTGCCAGCATGACGCATAACAGCCCGGTCGCGAATCGTCGACCCCAGAGGCCGCCATAGGCCATCACCACCAGAACGATCAAGGCCAGGGTGATCAGGATTCGTAGCCAGCCGGGAATCGGTGACCACTGGAACCAGCCAGAGGTGATTCTCCACATGGACAACAGGATGACGATGCCGGCAAGTGCTGCCGGCATGGCCGCCAGGTGCGGGGCGGCGGCGATCAGGAATGCCGCAATTGTCCATACCAGGGGACTCAATGGCGGGTGAGTGATGCCGGTTCGGTCTGTCATTGCAATTCCGCGAGCATGCGCAGGCAGTGATGACAGTGTCTCTTGCCGCTGGCCGGTCCATGCGATGCATCGTTGAGCTTCAGAGTCCAGTGCAAATGCTCGCGCTCGGCCTGCAGGACCCAGGCGGTCAGGTTGCTGATACGCTCCTCAAGGTCGCGTCCAGGGGTAAGCGCCAGGTCAAAGGTGAGGTGATCGGATTGCTCGGCGCGAAATTCCCTGGACAGCAGGGTCTGGTGGCGCTGGCTGGCTTTCCAGGCGACTCGGTGCACGGGATCGCTGCTGCGCCAGTCCCTGAGACTGAAGAATTCCTCACCCTCGGGCTCGTTGCGTTGTTGCCGGCCCGATTCCAGGTCATGGCCGGACGGCAACGGCGGCGGGTGCGAGGCGGGCCGGGGCCAGACCAGCACCGGACGTTCCGGCCAGAACCAGGTCCATCCTTCGAACAGCCCGATCGGGTGGCAGGTCTGCAAGCGCAATCGGTCGGGTTTCAGCCAGCCGCGATGATGGGTCGGGATGCGAATGCCGACCTCCTCCAGGCTGGAGCCGGGCAGATCGAATTCAACCCGAAACTTTCCGGCCAGCATCTCCAGTGCGGGACGGACACGGTTTTGATCATTGATGAAGGTGATGTTGAGAGTCAGAGGCTGGCCGGCAAACACCGGCTCGGCGCTGGTTCGGTGAATTCGGATTCCACGCAGGTTGTTATAGGCCAGTAGCATGGAGACCAGGCCCAGGCCGGCAACGACGAATGTGGTCAGCAGGCCCAGATTGTTGTTGAAGTTGAGACTGCCCATCAGCATGCCGAACATGAGCAGACCGAGCATCCAGCCAAAGCGGGTTGGCAGAATGAAGATCTGTCGATACTGGACCTCGATCGGCGGCACCACCCGGGCACGCCGCTGGATCCATTGATCAAGGTACTGTCGGGCAACCCGGGCCAGCGGATTGCGGCGCAGCGCTACCGCTGATCGTGCCATTGTTTCAAGGTACCGCCGTGGTCTCCAGGATTTCGCTGACTACATCTTCGCTGGCAATTCCGGTCTCGGGGATCGGTTGCAAACGGTGACTGGCAAGTGCCGGGAAGACTGCCTTGACGCTGTCGGGTGAACAGAAGCTTTGCTGGTTGACGAAGGCATAGGCACGGGCGGTCTGGATCAATGCCAGGCTGGCCCGCGGTGAAAGCCCGGCGCGCAGCCCGGCGTGCTTGCGGGTCGCCTTGATCAGTGCCTGGATGTAATCCAGGACCGGTTCGGAAACATGCAATTGAGCAGCGGCGGCGATCAGGTTCTGAACCTGCCCGGGATCGAGTTCGGCTTGCATGTCGGCCAGCAGGTCACGCCGATCAGGCTCGATCAGCAGGCGGCGTTCCTCTTGCTGGGATGGGTAGCCAATGTGCGTGCGGAGCAGAAAACGATCCAGTTGCGAGTCCGGTAGCGGGTAAGTGCCCACCAGGTCGAGCGGATTCTGTGTGGCGATGACGAAAAAAGGCTGGGGCAGGGCCAGGGTTTGTCCATCAACGGTGATCTGACCCTCGGCCATGGCTTCAAGCAGGGCGGACTGGGTTCTGGGCGTGGCCCGATTGATTTCATCGGCCAGCACGACATTGGCGAATATCGGACCCGGACGAAATTCAAACTCCTCGGTTTCTCTCTTGAATACCGAGATACCGAGGATATCGGCCGGCAACATGTCATTGGTAAATTGAATTCTCTGCAGTTGTCCGCCGATGGCCAGTGACATTGCATTGGCCAAGGTGGTCTTTCCCACCCCGGGCAGGTCCTCGATCAACAGGTGACCACCGGCCAGCAGGGCCGAGAAGGCCAGATCGACGATTTCGGCCTTGTCCAGAATGACACCATTGACGGCTGCCCGGGCGCGTGCCAGGGCAGCGACGGACGAGTCATCCTGCCATTCGCGCGACAGGATTTCAGTCATCGAGCAGGGCGTTGAGCTTGGCTGCACAGATGAAGTCGTTTTCGCTCAATCCATCAATGGCATGAGTGGTGAAATTGACCAGGCAGAAGTTGTAGCCGGCTTCGAAATCCGGATGATGCCCTTCCTGGTTGGCGATCCAGGCCATGGCATTGATAAAGGCCATGGTCTTGTAAAAGCCCTTGAACTCGAAACGGCGAAAAATCTTCTTGCCTTCATCATCGGCTTGCCAGCCGGGAACCTGTGGCAACAATTCGGAAATTCGATCGCGGCCAAGCGGTTCGGTGCCGCCCTCGCAAGGCAGGCATTTTCTCTCGGTCAGACTGTCGTTGGTGGCAGCACTCATGGTCAGGCAGCTTCCTTTTGTTTGGGTGGGAAAGTGGGCTCGAACTCGCCGAGCGCGCGCGCCTCGCGGATCAGTGCGAGTAGATCGGCACTGGCCAGTTCAAACAGGTCATCCATGCGATCCAGGATGTAGTAAACACTCTGGTAGATGTCGATCCGGTAGGGCGTTCGCAGCGCATCGATGGGATCAAAGGGCCGACGCAGTGGTTCCGGGCTTTCCAGCGAATAGACGGTCTCGCCGGGCGAGGAGGCGATTCCCCCGCCATAAATGCGAGTCCCTTGACTGGTCTGCAAAAGACCGAACTCAACCGTGAACCAGTACAGCCGTGCCAGAAATACTCGCTCGGCCTTGGAGGCCTCAACTCCGGCCTTGCCATAGGCCTCGGTGAAGTCGGCAAAAGCCTGATGGGTCAACATGGTGGTATGGCCGAAGATCTCGTGGAAGATATCCGGCTCTTGCAGATAATCCATTTCTTCGCGAGAGCGAATGAACGAGGCGGCTGGAAATTTTCGATCCGCCAGCAGGCGGAAAAACCGGTCAAAGTTGATCAGCGCCGGTACCGGTTCAACCTGCCAACCGGTGCGCTCCATCAGCACTTTCGAGACTTCAACGGGTTGTGGGATCCGATCACTGGGCAGATTGAGGGTCTCCAGGCCATCCAGGAATTCCTGGCAGACGCGCCCGTCAATGATCTTCATCTGGCGAGAATAGAGGTCGCTCCAGACACTGTGTTCCTCGTCGCTGTAAGGGATAATGCCGTTTTCGTCCGGCACCTTGGCTTCGTATTTGGTCGACTTGCCCATGATTGACTCCAGACAAATGAATGATGTCTCTAGTTTAGCACCGCAGGGTGCAGCGGCCATGAATCCTGCACGATCCTGGCCAGGCACCAGTTACTACCAGGTCGAAGCCGGGGATGAGCGGGCAAACCGCGGAGCGCTGGATGAGGATGGCGAATGTGATATCGCCATCATCGGTGGCGGGCTGGCCGGCATCAGCACGGCCGTTTCGTTGATGGAGCAGGGTGTCGACTCGGTCAGAGTGCTGGAAGCCGACCAGCCCGGGGCCGGGGCTTCTGGAAGAAACGGTGGATTCGTATTCGCCGGCTACTCGCTGGCCAACGATATGCTGTTCAAGCAGCTGGGTCGAGAGCAGGCGACACTCATGCATGGCTGGACTCGCGATGCCGTTCGCCGGGTGCGCGAGAGAATCAATCGCTATTCCATCGATTGTCAGGTCAACGATGCCGGCGTGCTGCTGGCCGACTGGTTTCATGATGACCGTCGCTTGCGGGCTTTCCAGGGGCGCATGCTCAAGCAGCTTGATTTCAGACTGGATTTTGTCGAACGCGAGACTTTGCGCTCGCTAGTGGATTCACCACGCTACGGGGCCGGACTGATGGAGCCGGGGAGCTTTCATTTTCATCCCTTGCGCCACATACGTGGACTTGCGACGCAACTGCAACAGTCCGGAATTCACGTCCACAGCCCGTCTCCAGTCACTCGAATCTCGCGCAACGAGCGCGGTTGGCGACTGACTTCGGGGCAATTTACCCTTCAAGCGCGGGAAGTCGTGCTGACCACGGGTGGCTATGACAGGAAGTTATGGCCATCCCTGCAAAAAGCCTTGCAACCGATCGCGACTTACGTGGCCGTGACCGAACCGCTGGACGGATTGGCTGAGCAGTTGGTGCCGGGTGGGATAGCCGTCTATGACACACGTTTCGCGTTCGATTATTTCCGACCGTTGCCCGATGGTCGAATGCTGTGGGGTGGGCGAATCTCTGTTGCCGATCGATCCCCGGATGCCATTCGCCGTTTGTTGAAGCGAGATCTGCGTAAAGTGTTCGTTGATATGAAAGGTGCCAGGTTCGAGCAGGCCTGGGGAGGATGGATGAGCTATGCCCGCCACGAAATGCCCCTGCTGGGCCGGAGTCCAGAAGGCCTTTGGTACGGCCTGGCGTTCGGTGGCCATGGCATGGCCACGACCACCCTGGCCGGAGAAGTTCTGGCCGAAGCGATTTGCGGGAATGGAGCGCGTCTGGAGGCATTTGCTCGATGGCAACCACTTTGGGCTGGTGGAATGCTGGGGCGTGGTGTCGTGCAGTCGAAATACTGGTGGTTGCAACTCAAGGATGCTCTGCGCGCGCATCTGTCGGTTGGCCGGGATCGAAAATAGGAAATTTCCTAGATATATAGGGGATTTTCCTAGATCAATTGGGGTGATTTGTCCATTTCCTGATTTCGATCCCGGTGGCAATCTGGACTTCCCTCTTAGCTGGTAGGGTGACCTTTGCTGGTAAGGCGCACCCAGGGAGCCTGGACTCCCTAAACAGGGGCTGAGGCGATGCAATGGACTTGCATCGCCTCTTTTTTTGACCTGGGATCGGCAGGGATCAGGTCAATTTAGCGTGCTAAAATGCCCGGCTTGATACCCTCGGGACCCGGATCATCCATGAAACCTGAAAGCTCCGGTAGCCGCCTGCGACGGTTGGTCGCCGAAAGCGCACCTTTGCAGATTGTCGGCACGATCAATGCTTACAGCGCGATCCTGGCCGAGCGCTGTGGTCATCAGGCCATTTATCTGTCCGGGGCCGGCGTGGCCAACGCGTCGTACGGTTTGCCTGACCTCGGTATCACCCAGTTGGCCGACGTGGTCGAGGATGCTCGCCGCATTACCTCACGCACCGATTTACCGTTGCTGGTCGATGTGGATACCGGCTGGGGCAGTGCATTCAATATCGCGCGGACCGTTCGCGAAATGGAGCAGGCCGGTGTGGCCGCTGTCCATCTCGAGGATCAGGTGCAGGCGAAGCGTTGCGGGCACCGTCCCAACAAGGCGCTGGTCAGTGCCGCGGAGATGGTTGATCGGGTGCGAGCCGGTGTCGATGCCCGCCGGGATGAGTCCTTTGTCTTCATGGCGCGCACCGATGCGCATGCCTCGGAAGGTATGCCGGCCGCCATCGAGCGAGCCAATCGATATGTCGAGGCCGGTGCCGACATGATCTTCGCCGAGGCCTTGCACACCCTCGAGGAATTCGCCACCTTCACCCGGCAGGTGCCGGCCCCGGTTTTGGCCAATATCACCGAGTTTGGGCGGACGCCACTCTATTCGGTCGAAGAACTGGGGGAGGCAGGTATTTCCATGGTGTTGTACCCGCTCAGCGCGTTCCGAGCCATGAGCAAGGCGGCATTGGCGGTCTACGAGGCCATTGGCCGCGATGGTCATCAGAAAGCGGTGATCGAGACCATGCAGACCCGCGACGAGTTATACGACACACTCGGCTACCACGATTTCGAGCAGAAACTGGACCAACTATTCAGCAAGGATCAGCCATGAGCGACAAGAAAACGACCGCTGGCCTGAGAGGCCAATCCGCAGGACAGACCGCCATCTGCACCGTGGGCGCCGCTGGGAACAGCCTGCGATATCGCGGATATGCCGTTGACGAGCTGGCCGAAAAGACCAGTTTCAACGAAGTAGCCCACCTGATTCTGAAGGGACATCTGCCCAACCGTGATGAGCTGTCGGCCTACTCTGCCCGGCTCAAGTCTCTTCGCGGGCTTCCGAGCGCGCTAAAGGAGGTGCTGGAACGCATTCCGGCCTCGGCGCATCCCATGGATGTGTTGCGCACGGGATGCTCGTTCCTGGGCAATCTGGAACAAGAGGGTGATTTTTCCAATCAGCAGGATATCGCCGATCGTTTGCTGGCAACCTTTCCGTCCATGATTACCTATTGGTATCGATACAGCCATGACGGCAAGCGGATCGATGTCGAGACCGATGATGACGGCATAGGTGGACATTTTCTTCACCTGTTGCACGATCAGGAACCTTCCGAGCTGCATGCGCGGGTGATGGATGTTTCCCTGATCCTGTATGCAGAACACGAATTCAATGCCTCGACTTTTACCGCTCGGGTGTGCGCCTCGACACTTTCGGACATGCACTCATGTGTGACCGGCGCCATCGGTTCCCTGCGTGGACCCTTGCATGGCGGGGCCAACGAGATGGCGATGGCCATGCTTGAGCAATACGGGTCTGCCGAGGAGGCAAAATCCGACGTGCTGAGAATGCTTGCGGCCAAGGAAAAAATCATGGGCTTCGGGCACGCCGTCTATCGCGAAAAGGACCCGCGCAACGCCATTATTCGCGAGTGGTCGCGCAAGCTGGCCGCGGAAGTAGGCGATTCGGTGCTGTTTCCGGTCTCCGAGATCGTGGAAAAGACCATGTGGGACGAGAAGAGGTTGTTCGCCAACGCGGACTTTTATCACGCCTCGGCCTATCACTTCATGGGTATTCCGACCGGGCTGTTCACGCCGATTTTCGTGATGTCACGGGTGACCGGCTGGTGCGCTCACATCATGGAGCAGCGGGCTGACAATCGAATCATTCGCCCAGGCGCCGATTACACTGGCCCGGATGACCGGGCCGTCCCCTCGATTGACGAGCGTTAATTTTTGCTGCGGCGGGTCATCGCGGCGGTCAGTATCAGCCGGATCGCGTCTTCGAAGGGCATGTCAACCGGTTCGCACCATTGACGTGGTACAAAAATGGTGTAACCGGCAATCTGGTAACTCAGCGGCAGGTAAACGGCGACCTCGTCTTCATTCCCGAAGGGCAGGTTGCTGAAATCCTCGCGGGTGACGAAACCCAGGACCGAAATTTTCAGTTCCGGGTGCCGAACCAGCACGACCTTGCTGAATCGTTCGCCATCATTGCCGGAGAAGTAATCCACAAAGTCCTTGGTGGCCCGGTAGACTGATTTGACCACCGGCATGCGGTCGAGCAGCGCCTCCCCAAGCTCGATCAGCTTCTGAAATAGCCATACCTGACTTAAAAGACCGATCGCGAGCACCAGGACCACACCTGCGACCAGTCCCATGCCGCGCACGTACCATCCTTCGGGCAGGGCCCACTCGATCATTCGACCCACGCCGGATTCGGCCAGCCCGGCCAGCCAGAAAACGATGATCAGGGTCAGCGCGATCGGAATGATCGTCGCCAGCCCCTTGAAGAACAGCCGTAAAAGGGCCGGCATGTGATGGCTGTCAGAGCTCATCGATCCTGCGTTTCAGTTGCTCGCGCTGGTCAGTGACAATACGTTCCAGGGTCTCGATTCTTTCCCGGAATTCGCTTTCGATCTGATCCATTCGATCCGCATCCGGCGCGGCATGCTTGCGGGCATCCACCCAGGCGCGGGCGATGGCGACGATACCCAGAATGGCAGTGATCGCCACTGCTGCAGAAAAAATGTTCATGACGGTGTGCTCCGAGTCTTCATGGCAATGTTTCCGGCAGTTCGGGCTGTGGTTTCTCTCTACGCGGGTCACCCGAGTCACCGCTCAAGCTGATTCGCTCCATCAGATAGCATAAACAGTCCTGGCGAATGATGTTGATGTCGGTGGTCAACATGGCCGGCATGAGCGGGCGGGTGGTGACAACCTCGCTGTCGGCCAGGCGAAAGCAGTCGCGGGTGACGTCCCGTCCATCGTGGCGCACGGCTTTCAGTGGCGAGCACGCGCCATTGAGGGTAGTGGCCAGACGCGTCCCCGGCGGCATCTCGCAGAAGTTCAGTCGATCCAGCCCGGGCAGGAGTCGCAACTCACTGGCATCTGATGAGAAACCAAAATCGATTTCATCATTGACCGTGACCGTGGCAATCATCTGGAACAGCTCAAGGTCTTCGGGGGCGGGGATGGATTCCGGCAATTGATCCAGATTGAACACCGACTCCAGGTAGGCCATGGCATGGTCTGTTCCATCGAGCCTTTCGGCCAGACCGCACTCCAGTGTCACCGCCGGACAGAACTCTCCGAAGGCCATTGACTGAACGCCGCGCGGTTCGGTGAAGTAGATCACCGTGCGTGAGAACATGGAGGCCAGACGCAGACGCTGACCTTCGATGCGATTGACGGCCGCATAGTGAGGATTTTGTCCGGTATTGTTGTGGATATCGATGCTGGCAAATGGCTTGAGCTGACGGACGTGGTCGGTGATTTCGCCGAACAGCTTGTGCCAGATGGTTTTTGCCCCCGAGCTTCCAGGCCAGCAACGATTGAAATCCGGCTGGTCGGCCAGTCGACGTTGTCCACGGGCGGCGGCTCGCACGTTGGCGATCAATAGTACCAGGCTGCGTGGTAGCGGATCGCGTGAGTAGCGTCCCTTGAGCAAACGGCGAATCGCTTCCCAGCCCGAGACCTCGTTGCCGTGTTGAAGAACGGACACGAACAAGGGTTGGGGCCTGCGTCCCGGCAGATGAACAAGCGTCGGACCATCGAGATGGCGATGCAACTCGGTGGCGGACAGTTCCAGCAGGTGGTCGGGCAGATGATCCAGTATGGCCAGTTTCATGAGATATAACCTAACCGCTTTCCGTGTTCGTTGGAAGCACCCCAGGCAAAGTTTAGCGACTTGAATTTCTCAAGTCTCGACCCCACACGACCTCCCTGGAGTCTCAATCATCATTCGCGAGTTCATCATGCTGGAAGTCAAATCCCTGACGCGACGCTTCGGTTCTCTGATGGCCGTGGATCATCTGTCGTTTCAGGTTGAGCCGGGCACTGTATTGGGCTTCCTGGGCCCGAACGGGGCGGGAAAATCGACCACCATGAAGATGCTGACCGGATTCCTGGCGCCGTCTGGCGGAACGGCAGCGGTGTTTGGACACGATATCTGTACCGATGCCCTGGCAGCGCGGCGCAAGATGGGTTACCTGCCTGAAGGAGCGCCGCTTTATGGTGAGCTGAGCGTGTCCCGTTTTCTGCGTTTTGTGGCCGAGGCGCGCGGCTTTCGAGGTGACGAGGTCGGGCGACGGGTCGGAGAGGTGATCGAGCGACTCAGCCTCGAGGAAGTCCTCGGACAGACGATCGAGACGCTATCGAAGGGTTTCAAGCGGCGTGTCGGGCTGGCCCAGGCCATCCTGCATGACCCCCCGGTGCTGATCCTTGATGAGCCCACTGATGGGCTCGATCCCAATCAGAAACACGAGGTCCGGCGCCTGATTCGAGAAATGGCGCCTCGCAAGATCATCGTGGTTTCAACCCACATTCTCGAAGAGGTGGACGCCCTGTGTTCCCGCGCCATGATTATCGCCCGCGGCCGATTGCTGGCCGATGATTCGCCGGCCGGCCTGTTGGCCCGGTCGCGATATCACAATGCCGTGACCCTGGTCATGGATGATCTTGAACAAGCCGCTTCACGATTGGGAGAACTGCCGGAGTCCCGCGAGGTCGAAGTCCGGCGTGGTCGCCTGACGGTTTTCCCGGCCAGCCGGGGCAATTTGTTTGAAGCGGTCATGGGCGTCGTCCAGCAGGAAGGCTGGCAGGTTGAACAGATGCAGCTCGAGGCCGGGCGTCTCGACGAAGTCTTTCGCAGCATCACCGGTCAGGAGGCTGCCTGATGGGCAATACAGGCGTCGTACTCAAACGCGAGCTGGCCAGTTATTTTGCGACACCCGTGGCCTATGTGTTCATCGTGATTTACCTGATCATGTCGGCAGCGTTCACCTTTTATCTGGGGAGTTTCTACGAGCGCGAAATTGCCGACCTGGAGCCGTTCTTCACATTTCATCCGTGGCTGTACCTGTTTCTGGTCCCGGCCATCGGTATGCGGCTGTGGGCTGAAGAGCGAAAATCCGGAACTGTTGAGTTGCTGCTCACGCTTCCGATCACGCCGACCGAGGCGGTACTTGGCAAGTTTCTGGCAGCCTGGTTATTCATTGGCCTGGCGCTGTTCCTGACCTTCCCGATCTGGATCACGGTCAATATTCTGGGCGATCCCGACAACGGGGTGATCCTGGCTGCCTATCTGGGCAGCTGGCTGATGGCTGGCGGTTTTCTGGCCATCAGTGCCTGCATGTCGGCATTGACCCGCAACCAGGTGGTGGCATTCATTATCTCGGTGGTGGTCTGCTTTCTTTTCCTGCTGTCGGGGTTGCCGATGGTACTGGATGTGTTTCGCGGGTGGCTGCCCCAGCCGCTGGTCGACGCCATCGCGAACCTGAGTTTCCTGGTTCACTTTTCTTCGATTTCCCGCGGGGTGATCGACCTGCGTGACCTGATCTACTTCGTGCTGGTGATCGGCTTCTGGCTGATGGCCAACCGAATCGTTCTCGAACTCAAGAAGGCGGATTGAACACGATGAAGAACTGGTATTCAGTCAGCGCCCTGATCTTGCTGGCCATTCTGTTTCTGGCCTTGACGATGCTCTCGGGTACCCTGCTCAAGGGCGCAAGGCTGGACCTGACCGAGAACCGCCTGTATACCCTCAGTCAGGGCACCGTCAATCTCCTCCAGGCCATTGAGGAACCGATCACCCTGGAGTTCTATTTCAGTGAAGAAGCCAGTCGTGAGCTGCCCCTGGTCAGAAACTTCTCGCGTCGCATCCAGGAACTGCTGGACGAAATGGCCCAGCGATCCGATGGTCAGTTGCGTGTTCGTCAGATTGATCCGCGGCCGTTTTCCGAGGAAGAAGACCAGGCTGATCGCTACGGACTGGAAGCCGTGCCGACCGGCCGTGGTGATGAGACGCTCTATCTGGGGATTGTCGGCACCAACATGCTTGACGGCCTGGAGGTGTTGCCGTTCATTTCACCGGCGCGAGAGGCCTTTCTGGAATATGAACTGGCACGAATGATTTATGTTCTTTCCCGGCCGGAGCGTCCGCGTGTGGGCTTGCTGACGGGCTTGCCCATGGATGGCGGCTTCGACATGCAGACGGGTCAGCCGCGTGCGCCCTGGGCGGTGTATGAACAGATCGAACAGATGTTCGAGGTTGAACGAATTGACGCTGATGCCGAGCAACTGCCGGAAGGCATCGATGCGCTGGTGCTGGTACACCCCAAACGGCTTGATCAAGGGCTTCTGGCTGAAATCGATCGCTTCGTGCTCGAGGGTGGGCGACTGCTGGCTTTTGTCGATCCCTTCTCGGAGATGGATCCCGGTCCGGATCCCAGCGATCCCATGGCCGCCATGACGGCCGATCGGTACTCGACATTACAGCCCTTGTTCGAGACCTGGGGCGTTGAGTTCCCCAATGATCGATTCGTCGCCGATCTGGGTCTGGCACTGCAGGTCAGTATCCAGCAGGGACAAGCCGCAGTTCGCCATCCCGGCATTCTCGGGCTGGGCCGAACCCGCATGAATCCTGATGATGTCACCACAGGCGAATTGCAGACCATCAACCTGGCCAGCGCTGGTCATTTTACCCTTGAAGAGGGTAGTCCCTTGCAAATGGAGCCGTTGCTGCGCTCAAGCACAGAAGCCGGGTTGCTGGATACCGAACGACTACGAATGCTTGACGACCCTTCGGAGCTGGTGGCCGAACTCGGACCGACGGGGGAGGAATACATCCTGGCGGCTCGGTTCACCGGAGAGGTCGACAGCGCCTTCAGCGACCATGAAGGGCCGGCGAGTGGATATATCAATGTGCTTCTGGTTGGCGATGCCGATTTTCTCGCCGATCGCTACTGGGTGCAGCGCCAGCGTTTTTTCGGAACGACGCTGCTCGAGCCGTTTGCCAACAATGGTGATTTCGTCATCAATGCGATTGACAACCTGCTCGGCAATGCCGATTTGATCAGCGTACGCAGCCGCGCCACTTCGGCCCGACCATTTGATCTGGTGGAAGATCTGCGTCGCGAGGCCGAGCGGCGTCTGCGCTCGACCGAGCAACGATTGGAAGCCGAACTGGCCGAAACCGAGCAGCGCTTGAGTGAGCTGCAGCAGGCTCGTGGTGATGCCGATCTGAGCGTGCTGACGCCGGAGCAGGAGGCCGAGATCGATCGATTCATGAACCAGCGTATCGAGATTCGCCAGCAACTTCGGCAGGTCCGGCGAGACCTGGATCGAGACATCGAGGCGCTGGGGACCCGAATCAAGGTGGTCAATATTGCCTTGATGCCTGCGCTGGTGATCCTGCTTGCCCTGGCAATGGCATGGCGCAGACGGCGCGAATTGAATCAACAAGCTCGGGTGCGATCATGAGTGTGCGCGGGATTCTGATCCTGGGCATTCTCACCCTGGTGGTGCTGACTGCGGCGCTGCTGCTGGTGTCTCCTCGTGAAGAGGACCGCAGTTTTGAAATCCAGCCGCTGGTGCCGGGCCTGCATGAGGTCATCAATGAGATCGATGCGATCGATGTGACGGCAGCCGACGGCAGTGCTCTGGCCAGTTTGCGCAGGGACCGGGAGCGTTGGCGGGTTCGGGAAAAATCCGACTATGAGGCCGATTTCGAGCTGGTTCATGATCTGCTGCGTGACCTGGCGACCGGTCGGCGCGTGGACGAACGCACCGCCAATCCGGATTGGTATGCCCGGCTTGGCGTGGTTGACATGGGTGAGGAGGGGGCCAGTGGGGTGGAGATCGCGTTTCCAGGTCAAGAGCTCCCGGCCATCGTGCTGGGCAATCCGGACAGTCAGCAGCAAGGTCAGTTCGTTCGTCACGTTGGTGATGAACAAAGCTGGTTATCGGATCGTATTGTCAATGTGCCGGGTTCGACCGTAGGCTTTCTGGTGCGTGCCATCATGGATATTCCCGCATCGGAGCTGGCCGAGGTCACCATGCGTCATGCCGATGGTGATACCGTTCGACTGCGCTCGACCGGGGAGGCAGGCTCCGACGACTGGGTTCTGCTGAATGTTCCCGATGGACGCGAGGCCAGACCCATGTGGCGATTGCGCGAGGTGGCCAACGGATTGGCCAATCTCAACCTCCGCGATGTCCGTCCCCATGATGATGTCCCGGGTGATGCCGTCCGAGCCCTGTATGTCACTCGGGATGGTCTGAACTTTGTGGCCAGCTTGTTCCGGGATGAGCAGGGCCCCTGGGTGCATTTCTCGGTCAGCGCCGAAACCGAGGCTGTGATCGGAGACGATGAGCGTGCCGAGGTCAGTGAAATCGCAATCGATGCCACTGCGGTCGATGCACGACTGTCACCCTGGCAATTCCAGATCTCGGAACGCAAGTTCGATACCATGACCCATCGCCGGGATGACCTGCTCGAACCCCGGGATGGCTGAATGGCTGTTCAGGGTTCGAGCAATGCCCTGTCAATGCCGCCAAAAACACCGGCCAATTCCTCAAGAAATTCGGTCAGTGCTGATGATTTTCGCCAGACCATGGCAATGCTGCGTTTTGGACCGCCCTGGGCAAATGGGCGAAAGACCAGATTTTCGGTGGGTGCGACGGGTGGCTTGACGGCCAGGGTCGGCATCAGCGTGATGCCGGTGTTGGCGGCCACCATCTGGCGCAGGGTTTCCATGCTGGTGGCATGAAAATCCAGTCTTTCATGAGCGCCGGTCATCTTGCAGACTTCCAGCGCCTGATCGCGAAGACAATGGCCATCTTCCAGAAGCAATAATTCCTCATTTTCCAGGTCCTGCATCTGAATCTGCTCGCGTCGGCTCAATTCGTGGTTCTCCGGCAAGGCAACGACAAAGGGCTCTTCGAATAGCTTTCGGGCGACCAGTTGCTCATTGGCAATGGGCAGGGCCAGCAATCCGGCATCCAGGTGCCCTTTTTCCAGCATGTCGAGAATATCCTCGGTCTTTTCCTCGAACAGTCGCAGGCTCAGTCGCGGGAAGTTTCTCCGGATTCCCGGAATGACGTGAGGCAGGAAGTAGGGTGCCAGTGTGGGAAAGATTCCCAGGCGAAGCGTACCGCTATGAGGGTCCCGGGATCGACGTGCAATCGCCCGCATCGCCTCGACTTCCTCCAGTACGACCCTCGCGCGCTCGACCACTTCTTCGCCCACCCGGGTCAGCATGACGTGTCGGGGGGATCGCTCGACCAGTTGCACATCCAGCTCTTCTTCCAGTTTTCGAATCTGGGTGCTCAGGGTCGGCTGGCTGACGTAGCAGATCTCGGCCGCCTTGCTGAAGTGGCGGACCTCTGCCAGCGTAACCAGATATTGAATGGCGCGAATGTTCATATGATGGACTGCTGAACTGTTCCCGGAATTGTTGTGCCCGATCGATGGATTGTCAACGCGAAATTGCTGGAAACATGATGGTAGGGGAGCCTCTGAATTTCAGAGGCTCCCTAGTCACTGTACTTGCGGTACTGACTTGGAGAGCATCGGTATCTTGACTGGAATGCCCTGGCGAATGTGGATGGACGCTTGAACCCAACGGCAAATGCGATTTCGGAGATGCGTGCATCACTCTGGCGAAGCATTTCGGCGGCACGTCGAAGCCGGAAATCACGAATGAACTCGGCCGGGGTCATGTTGCGGTACTCCTGCAAACGGCGGTAAAGCGACGCTCGGCTTGTTCCGCTCAGGGCAGCAAGTTGGTCGACGTCCAGCTCGCTATTGTCAATCTGGTCATTCATGGCCTGGTCGAGTCGGGACATGAAAGTTGAAGATTTTCGCGACGTGATGGGCCCCTGTCGTTCAGTCGTCGGCTTTTCAGCTACTGAGGCGCTGGCCGGCATGGGGCGCACAGGATCGTTTTCGGTATGGGCTGATCGGTCGGGTAGAGGAATCTCTGTCTGGTCTGGCGCATCGGTCAATGGCAATTCCATCAGGAAACTGGCGCCACCGAGTTCGCTTCTTGCCACGCTGATCGTGCCGCCATGCTGTTCGATGATACGACGGCTCAGCGTCAGTCCGAGTCCCAGACCCGACTGGCCTGAGCCGCGGTAAAAGGGCTCGAATATGGATGGATGTTGTTCGGGAGGTATGCCTGGACCGTCATCCTCGACAAGGACTCTCGCATGGTCTGATCGAGGAGAAACCGAAACGCCAACTCGAACCAACCCTTTGTTTCGAGCAAACTTGATGGCATTTTCCAGGACAATGGCAAGTGCCCGTTCCAATTGAGCACGGTTGGCCTTTGACCACAAGGCTTGATCGTGGTTAGAGGGCATCACCTCGACAGTGATGGCTTTGGCTTCGATGGCGGGTTCGGCAGCTTTCAAGGTATGCCGGATCAGCTCGGGCAATCGTGTCGGCTCGAAAGTGCCGGGTTGGCCTTGATCGATTTGCTCCAGTTCCAGCATCTGATCAATGAGGGTCTGCATGTGCTCGGCACCCTGCTGCATGCGCTTGAGTTGGCTCTTGTCGGGAGATTTGGAGCTGAGATCACGAAGTGGGCCAAGAATCCGCAGCAATGGAGCACGCAACTCCTGGCTGATGGTCAGAAAATTATGATGTCGTCGATCGGCTGCCTGGCGGATATTCGTCGCCTGGACCCTGACCGTGGCCAGTGCATTGCGCAGTTCAGATGTACGATGGTTGACCTGGCTCTCCAGTCGGGCAACTTGGCCATGTTCACGCCACAAAAGGCCACCAAGAACAAGAAGGCCGAACATGCCCATCGCAACCCAGAAGCTGCTTCTTTCAGCCAGGCGGGGCGGTACCGCGAATGCCAGCAAGGTGGCCTCATCGGGCCACTGGCCGTCACGGTAGCGAGCCTGGACCTCTAGTTGGTAGTTGCCCGGAGCCAGGGATTCGAAGCTCAATTCGGACTGGTTGGCGACGAAATTCCAAGGTTGGGTTTTAGCCATGCGGTATCGGAACTGCACCGCGTGCGCACCACGCAGCGCCGTGGCTCTCAGGCGAACCCTGAGCATGCGGGCCTCGGCAGAAAGCTCGATCGGCAGGTTGCCGGCATGCCCGAGCGCGTCGATGCTGGCCGACAGGACGTGACGGCTGGGTTCGGCCCGCTGTGGCTCAATGACGACCACTCCTCTTTGGTTGGGAAACCAGATTCGCCCGTCTGCGGTTCGGGTGCCGGCCTGGTGGATACTGCCGTTACCCTCCGCACTTGGCATGCCGTCCAGCATGTCAAAGCGTCGCACGGTCAGTTCATCTACACGTTTTTCGAAGAAGTCGAGCAGATGATCGATCGCAACGAGATAGATTCCGTTGTTGGTGTTGACCCACAGGCGGCCGAAGTCGTCTTCGATGATGCGATGTGCGCTGTGGTGGGGCAACCCTTCAGCCACCGAGATACAACGCTCGACGCCACGGTCCGGATCCAGCAGGCACATGCCGCGATCTTCGAGGCCAACCAGCAGTCGATGATCGGGCAATACATGCAAGCTGCGTACGGAATTGCTGGCCAACCCATTGTCGATACTTGCGATGACTTCGATCGGATCAGAAGGCGAGCGTATGTGGCCCATCAGCACGCCGTCTCCCGCGCTACCGAAAACCAGGCGCTGCTCATCGAGCTCGACGGCGGCACGTATGAAAGCATGACTGAGCGGTTGATCGCTCCATTGACCGTCCGGCGACCGCCGGTACAGTCCATGATCGGATCCCATCCAGACGGCATCGATGGCATCGCGGATCAGCATCCGGATTTCCGGCTCGGGGGCGGGTGGTCCGCCGACACAGAGACCATCGGTCTGCAGTCGACAAAGTCCATTGCCGCCGACCAGCAATTCGTCACCATCGGCCAGGGCGCTCAAGGGATAGAAGTGCATCAGCCGGGTCCATGACTGTTCGTCCGGATCGTGGTAATACAAGGCATGCTGATTGCCAATCAGCAGCCCATCCGCATGTTCGGTGATCAGGTAGGTATTGGGGTCGTCGATGCAATCATCGGCGGGGCAGGCGTTGCGCATGATTGCCTCGGACACTCGTTTCAGGCCGCCCCGCAGCGTCCCTAGCCAAACCTGGCCATACCGATCAAAATGAAAATCGATAATTGGTTCATCCGTTTCGTGGATCAATTCACCGTCACGGTACAAACGTGTCCCTTGATTGACCCAAAAACGCCCCTGGTCATCGGTGCGGTTCATCACGAAATAGTGAAAATCAAACGGTGCCGCCTTGACCGGTTCGATCCCGTGCCGGGTGATCTGCACCATTCGGCCGAATGGCGGTGTTCCCCCCATGGTGGTCAGCCAACCGTCGGTGGTCCAGGTCAGGTCTCTGTGGTCCCACTGGTGCTGGGGGAATGCAAGCGACCATCTAAGTCGGCCACTCTCGAGCTCGATGACGCGAAAACTCGAAGAGGTCAGAATTCCCAAAAGACCATCGGGCGCCAAGGCCAGGGCGAGAACCGGTCCATCCAGATCATTGATGACCATGCGTGAGTGGTTGGCGTTCGGGTCATGTTCGACCACACGCGCTGAATCCATGCCGAGAAACAGTCGTTCACCGTTCGGATCGGGATGAATGATGGCAAGATTTTCAAATGTCGCGAGGTGCCGGATTCCAGAATCCGGTTCCCAGCGAATCAGGTCTTCTCCCTGGGCATACCAGAGCCCGGAATCGTCGGCATGCAGGTTCTCGCGCATGGCATGGCCGATTCGCTGGTAGGCGTCGCCATCCAGCGTGCCGAACTCGTCATTTTCGAACCGGACAATGAGGTGTTGGCCGACCGTGAACAACTGGTTGATGCGGTTGCTGGGCAGGGCAGGGTTGGTGTCAGCGTTGAAATGGACAAATTCGAAACCGTCAAAGCGGACCAGGCCGTCATGGGTGCCCGCCCATAGATAACCGTTTCCATCCAAGGCAAGGGAGTTGACCGTATCCACGGGCAGGCCGTCGCCAGCCAGCCATTGGCCGGAGAGAACATGATGCTCGGCCCAGGCCGATGTCGACGTGAGCGGTCCGAATGTCAGGCCGGAAATCACGAGCAGCAGTCTGAACAAAAGACCTGAAACCGAAATGGCGAGTATTGGTTTCAATCGTGGACGGGTTCACATCATCAATTTCGACTTGTGCGGATTGTAGCGCATGGATTGATACGCAGGGGAAATCAATTGAGATGCAGGGGAAAGCGCCTTGACGGTATGACGGTTATTCTCTGTGCGGTTGAAAATTGTCGGAGGTTCGTCCTGAAATGGATGGAGCTCTCGCTGCTTCTATCTGATTAATCAAGGGTGTCAAAGGTCAGCGTATGAACCAGGACAAAAAGGGGGGGGGAAGCGCCACGATTCGTTTTCCCTTCGTATCGAATGCCGTTCACGGGTCTCGCAATATCGGAAATCTATTCAAAACTGCAGCTCTGGCGACAGTCCTGTTGCTGGTGGCTGGTCAGGCAGTTGCCCAGCTTTCGGTGACGCCGATCACGTGGGATGTCGTCGGCCTGGACCACAATCGCCCCCTGACCAGTGGACCGGAACTGTTTCCGGTCGGTGCAAGGGTTTGTAACGAAGGGGCTGTCCCAACCGATGATCTGACGGTGAGCATGATCTGGGACGATACAATCGATCCGCCTCAAACCCATCCCTGGATCAACAATCGTCCCGGCTCATTGACCGAGCTTGAGTTCGATGGGTTGGATGAGGACGAGTGCTTTGATGCCTATTTCGAACTCCAGATTACTCGCGGCGCGGGGGCATTCTTTCAGTCAAGGCCATATCGAATCGAGGTCACAGACCCACTCGATAACCTCCTGGCGGTATCTCCCACGCCACGTCAGATCTATATCGAGCGCCTGGTGTCGCAAAATCGCAACTCGACCAACCTGATTCGCTGGGGTCAGGAATCCGATGAGTCGGACTGGGTGATCTTGGGTGCCGGTGGCGGCCTGAACCTGGCAGTCGGTGAGACCTATTTCATTGAACTGACCACCGAGACCGCCACCGCCTACGAGCAGCTCCAGTCCTTCCTGACCCTATCGAACACGATTTTCCAGGTCAAATCGGTCGAGACGACTTACGAAGTGCTGACCGCACCGTCGTCACGCGTGCCCGTGCCCAACCCGAGCCTGTATGCCGACGGGTGTCTGTGGGACCCGGATCCGAACAGCCCCAACTACCTGTCCTGCCTGGATGTTGGCAAGGCCGGGGGCGAAGTGGTGACCATCTATGAAATCGACATTATCGCCGGCGGCGGCGATTCGGTTGGCCTGGAGGCACTGATCTACGACAAGTCCGGGGGCAGTTTTCACTACAACACCGATTTCAGCCAATCGCCAGGCGATCTCAATGTCTTCGATCCAGCGGACTCCGGATTCAGCAAGCGCTTTTTGCCGTCAACCATCAGCATCGGCGGCACTTCCCGGCTGGCTTTCACCATCACCAATCCCAACCCGGTCACCCTGACTGGCTACAACTTTGTCGACAACCTTCCGCCTGGTGTTGAAGTAGCCGATCCACCCAATGCCAGTAACAGTTGCGGCGGCACGTGGAATCCGCTGGCCGGTGAAACCACTCTGATATTTTCAGGTGGCGTGGTCGGGTCCAACGGTAGCTGTTCCATCCTGGTTGATGTCACCGCTGACGAGGAAGGCGAATACGAGAATATTTCCGATAACCTGTTCATCGACGATCAGGACACCGGCAACAATGCCGAGGCCACGCTGAACGTCAATGATGGTCCGCTGCCGCCGGCCTGTGTTCCGGGGACTGAATTGGCGCGTTTCACAATGGACGGACTGAGTGACGGTGATGAGCCACCGGCGCCGTCATTCCTTCATCCTGATGTTGCTTTTGCCAACGCGAGCTTTCAGGTGGACCCGAGTAACCCGGATTCTGAGCAATTCATTTCCACTGTCGGCAATCCCGCTCCTTCCTGGGGGGGAATCGGCTGGATAGATCGGAATGACCCGGATCCAGGCCCCAATACGGCTGCCTACTTTCAATTTGAACTGGATACCAGCAGCTTCAGCACCGACCCCAATGAGCCCATTTCGATCGAACTGGACATCAATCCGATCGTTAACGGAGACTGGGGCAATCCGAACCAGAACTTTGTATTCATCCATACCAATACGGATGCAGGCCCTTATGGCAATTCATTGACGATTGGTCCGGTTGACAAGAATCAGTGGACCGCCGGGTTGATACACGATTCAACGGTCCCGGCCGGTGCGGCAACGACTGGATTCAGGATTAACTTCAAGGGTACACAAAAAGATGAAGCCGCCGCTTTGATCGACAACATCATCTTCACCGGGTGTGGTCCGGGCGATCCGGCCGATATTCTCGATGTGCCGACCCTGGAAAAAGCGTTTGTGCCGGACACCATCGGAGTGGGGCAGACTTCCACGCTGACCTTCGTGTTGGACAATCCGAACGCCTCTGATCCGCTGACCGGTGTCACTTTCGACGACGAATTGCCGCCCGGAATGAGTGTGGCCGACCCGGCCAATGCCACCACAACATGCGATGGCACGCCGGATTGGAACCCGCAGCCGGAAGACACGATTCTGGAATTTTCCAACGGGATCATCCCGGCCGACTCGAGTTGCACCGTCAGCGTGGATGTGACCTCGTTGTCGATCGGGGTCAGTACTAATATCAGTGGATTTATCTTCGCCGCCGAGTCCGGTCAGAATGCCGGGCCGGACGGCTCGGCCGAGGCCAATCTGAACGTACTGGCACCGCCGGTCATCGCCAAGGACTTCGATCC
>SL_3KL_010_SEDDRAFT_10000748_pt1 | contig 28011 bp, 25 predicted proteins | sample SodLakKL_010_SED_2_FD_10381 | JGI IMG/M metagenome (IMG submission 10381)
TATNTATGCTACATTCACAAGCCGTGGTGGGGGAGGACCCGAAATCCAGCTCGATGAAGGCGGGAGAAATTTCTTTTATAATCGGCAGGTCATGGTCTGGTTTTTTCCGGGTAAGGTTTTTCAGTTTTGTGTAATATAGACGAAGGGTTTTGGCAATTGTATAAACGGAGTGGTTTTTTGAAAGGTTAACAGCGGCTTGCCATAATTGTTCAGAAATGGGCTGGCGCGATTTTCTGGTATTACGCCAGGTTTCAAATTGAACTCTAACTTCTTCAATGATGGGATGCTTTGTCTGAAACTTGTCTGGTCATCGGTTATCCTCCTTGCTCTAAGTTTTGATAACCGATATAGCACCCCCTTCACAAAATTTCATGTAACCTTACCGGAAGGACACTTTGCATCGAAGTTGGATTCACTTGTAGGTGCGAATTCATTCGCACAAAGGCGTTTGTACAATCAAATACGCTAAAAAAAAGCCCCGAAAGTATGCGTATCTCAGCTGTGCGAATCAATTCGCACCTACAAGTTCTTTGCATCAAAGTTGGTTTTAATTGTTTCAATCAACCAGGTAAAGTGGCGTCCAACTTATTCATAAGATAGGCGGCAATTTTTTGGGTCACCGGGGTTACATCGGCATCTTCCAGAGTTTTTTCAGGGGATCGGTAAACAATGCGCAAGGTGAGGCTTTTATGTCCTTTCGGGATAGGATCCCCATCATAGAGATCATAGAGAAAAACCGATTCAACCAGAGTGTTATCGACATCTTTTGCCATTTCCACCACTTGCCGGGATTCTATCTGTTTGTCGACAATGATGGTGATATCTCTTGCAGTAGCCGGAAATTTTGGGACAGGAAAGAATTCCTTGTTCTGAGGTGTAAGGGAAGACAGAAGAGATTGGTCCAATTCGAAAATGAAGGCTTCCTGTTTTAAATCAAAGGCGGAAAGCACCTGAGGATGGATTTGCCCCAACAAGCCCGCATATTTTCCCTGTATAGTGATTTTTGCTGTATGGCCTGCTTTGGTAAATGGACAGTCTTTTGCCGGCATTTCAGTAAATATGGCTCCCTGAATTTCCAATGAGCGAAACAGTGCCTCCACTGATCCTTTAATGTCATAGAAATCACAGCCGGTATCTTTAACATGTATACAATGCTCCTGTCTTGAGCCTGTCCAAAGAGCTGCCAGAAACTCCCGTTCTTCCGGAAGTTCATCATCGCCCCGGTTAACAAAGGTGTTGCCGATTTCAAAGATTTTAAGGTTTTTTGCCTGCTGCGACAAGTTCAAATGCATTGTTCTTAAAAGCCCTGGAACCAGACTGGTTCTCATGACCGCCATATCCTCGGTCAAGGGATTAATAATTCTCAACAGCTTTCGGCGGTCATCATCGGCATTCAGCTTCAGCATGTCGCATGATTTTTCATCCATGAAACTGTAATTAATGACCTCGTTAAACCCCAGACCCCGCATCAAATCTTTCACCCGTCCCCGAAAATCCCACAAACCCGAAGCCTCTCTGCGCTCGGCAGGAATTAAGGGGTAAGTGGTGGGAATTCGATCATAGCCATAAAGCCGGGCGATTTCTTCAGCAAGATCCTCGGGCCTTTCCACATCCACCCGAAACGACGGCACAGTCACTTTAAGCTGGTTTGTGTTTGCACGCTGAGCGGAAAACTCGATGGATTCCAAAAGTTTTTGTATTTGAGGCGTTTTTAATGAAATACCCAGGGTTTCATTTACCAGGGAAGGCTTAAGTACAATCGATTTTTCCTGGTATTTAACAGGATATTCATCGATAACTCCCGGAACCAGCCTGCCGCCGGTAATTTCCATCATGAGTGCAGCAGCACGATTCAACGCATTTACAGTGCCATCCGGATCCACCCCCCGTTCGAACCGGTAAGAAGCATCCGTGCTCAAGCCAAGCATTTTGGAAGTTTTTCGGATACTGATCGGGTCAAAATAGGCGCTTTCAATAAGCACACGGGTGGTGTCCTCCTGTATTTCCGAATTTTCTCCGCCCATCACCCCACCAATGGCCACAGGTTTTTCCCCGTCACAGATCATCAGCATGTCCGAAGACAACTTTCTGTTTTTACCGTCAAGGGTGGTAAACATCTCGTCATCCGATGCAGTCCTGACCACAATGCGGTTTTGGGCCAGGCGGTCAAAATCGAAAGCATGAAGTGGCTGGCCGGTTTCCAACATCACAAAATTGGTGATGTCCACGATGACGTTGATTGGACGAAGTCCGATGGAAAGCAGACGATCCTGAAGCCAGAAAGGTGACGGCCCGATAGTGACGTTTTCAATCAGCCTTGTGCAATAGCGGGGACAATGCTCAGGACTTTCAATGGTTACGGAAGTAAACCGGGAAATTTCATCCAACGGGTCATTTAAGGAAAACCGTGGGTATTCCAATGCTGATTTCTCAACAGCGGCTATCTCCCTGGCAACCCCCAGCATACTCAAACAGTCGGAACGATTGGGTGTCAACCCGATTTCCATCACATAATCACTCATGCCCAATGCTGTGCTCAGAGAAGTACCGGGTTTAAAATTTTGCGGAAGTTCCATCAAAATGTCTTCTTCAAGGCCCAGGGCGAGTTCCTTTTCGCTGCAGAGCATGCCGTTGCTTTCCACACCCCGGATTGAACACTTTTCAATGGTGGTTCCATTGGGAAAAACGGCACCCGGCAAGGCTACAGGAGCCACAAGACCTTTTGAAGCATTGGGTGCTCCACAGACAACGTCCACAACAAGATCTCCGATATCCACATTGCATACATTCAGCTTGTCTGCATTGGGATGAGGGGATACCCGTGTGATTCTGCCAACCACAATACTGTTGAGATATGAATACCGGTCCCAGACTGACTCGACCTCCAAACCGGCCATGGTAAGAGCATCAGCCAAAAGTGCTGTATCCATCCGAATGGGAACATAGTTTTTCAGCCAGCTAAGACTTACTATCATAATTAAGCATATTCCTTGAAAAAAACACCGAACGAAAAACTCAGATCAAAATTGTCTTAAAAATCGATAATCATTTTCGAAAAATTTCCGAATATCATCAATACCGAATTTCAACATGGTAATTCTTTCGACTCCCATGCCGAAGGCAAAGCCGGTGTATTTTGATGTGTCATACCCCACATTTTCAAAAACAGCCGGGTGAACCATTCCGGAACCTAAAACTTCAAGCCAGCCGGTTTGAGAACAGATCCGGCAACCTTTCCCCCGGCACATCACACATAAAATATCCACTTCGGCACTTGGCTCCGTAAAAGGGAAAAAACTCGGGCGGAACCTGAGGGAAATCTGTTCATCGAACATCTGCTGAACAAAAGCCGTAAGTATACCTTTCAGATCCCCGAAAGTAATTTTTTTATCCACCAGAAGTCCCTCCACCTGGTGAAACATCGGTGTGTGGGTAATATCGGAATCACAGCGGTACACCTTACCCGGAGCCACAATTCTGACCGGTGGAGTCCGTTTTTCCATGATCCGGATCTGGATTGGCGACGTATGGGTCCTTAATACAATATTTTCGGATATATAGAATGTGTCCTGCATATCCCTTGCAGGATGATTTTTCGGAATATTCAGCGCTTCGAAATTGTAATAATCCGACTCAACTTCAGGTCCTTCGGCAATATCAAATCCCAGCTTTTGAAAAATACTGCAGATTTCACGAAGAATTTGTGTAAGAGGGTGCAGCGTGCCTATGGGAACAGGCCTTCCGGGCAGGGAAACATCAATATGGTCGGCATATTGAATTTCTTCCGCTTCCATTCTTTCAACTGCGGCTTTAAATTCCTTTTCAAGCCGTTTTTTGAGAATATTGGCCTTTTTACCGGCTTCGGGTTTTTCTTCAGGCGGTAAGCTGGAAATGTTGCGGAGAAATTGAGTCAATTTCCCCTTTCGTCCCAAATAAATAACCCCCAGTTCTTTTATTTCTTCTTTGCTCGAAGCCGCTGAAAGTTCCTGAAGCGCCCGGGCTTCAATTTCTCCTATACTGTCCACTTTTTACTCTTATTTCTCCGGATATGTGGGAAAGTTTTTTAACCTCTAACTCAGGGTATTCAGGCTTGGGACAATTGCCGTGTTGCCAGCCCAGCAATTTGTGAAAAACCGGCCGGATCTGATATGGCAAGTTCCGCAAGAACTTTTCGATCCAGCTCCACATTGGCAAGCTTTAAACCGTGAATAAACTTGCTGTAGCTCAGATCGTTCATCCTTGCGGCAGCGTTAATCCTGGCGATCCAAAGTCTTCTGAAATCTCTTTTACGGACTTTCCGATCGCGGTATGAATACATCAGTGCTCTGTCGACAGTATCTGCGGCGGTACGAAACAGTTTGCTGTGTCCGCCGCGAAACCCTTTGGCAAGCTTTAAAACCTTTTTGCGCCGTCTGCGTGCCTTGAATCCTCTCTTAATACGCATAACATAACTCCTTGGTATTTTTATTCGGTATATTTATATCTTAATCCATAATTTGTCTTAACAGCCACGGGGGCCCGAACTATGAATTCGGTAGAAGCTTTCTGATTACCTTTTCATTGGTGCTGTCAATGATCATGTTTTTTCTTAATGATCGTTTCCGTTTGCGGCTTTTGGTAGTCAGAATATGATTGCTGAAAGCTTTGCTGTACTTGAACTTTCCGCTTCCGGTAATTTTAAATCTTTTGGCTGCAGACCGATTGGTTTTAATCTTCGGCATGGTATAAAATCTCCTTATGATTTAGGTGTGTTGCAATAAATGATTACCACACACGCTATAGTGCAAGTTTCAAACATAAGATGGCGTGAGCATCCACAAAAGTGCGCACTCACGCCACCAGAAAGAGTTAGACACGATTCTTAGTGATAAGCATCCGGCCGGAAGTTTCCCCGTTGCCAAAGGCCGACAGCACTGCCGACACTTCATTTAGGGGCTAACACCATCATCATTGTGCGGCCTTCAAACTTGGGTTCTTGTTCTACAACGGCAAAATCCTCCGTTTCACGAGCAATAAGATCAAGAATTTCCCGGCCCTGTTCCGATAAGGTGATTTCTCTTCCCCTGAACATAACGGTCACTTTGACCTTATCTTTTTTCTCAATAAAACGTTTGATATGGCCGATTTTGACCATCAGGTCGTGTTCCCCGGTCTTGGGACGAACTTTGATTTCCTTGATTTGAAATGTGGTTTGCTTTTTTTTGGCCTCCTGCAACTTTTTGGTTTGCTCGTATTTGAAACGGCCGTAGTCCATAATTTTGCAGACAGGGGGATTGGCGTTGGGTGAAACCTCTACCAAATCAAGCCCCGATTCCGCGGCTGCCGCCTTTGCCTGACTTGCCGGAACAATTCCCAACTGGTTGCCTTCCTGGTCAATCAGTCTGACCTCCTTGGCCCTTATTTCATCATTGATGTTCGTCTTGTCTTTACTTTGTTTATTAATTGGTCTTTTCGGGATTGCTATGCTTATTCACCTCCCAATTATTTTTTTCGGGGCGCAGCTTCATGGCGCACCCCTTAGATTGCATTAAGGTCAATAAATATAAGACCAATTGAATAAATGCAAGAAAAAAATGAAAGAAAAATTACTGTTTCAAAGTATATTCAGCCAGCAGGCTTCCTTTCCAATAACCATGATTCGGATTGGAAAAAAAACTTTTGAAAATTTCCAGGCTTTCCTGCCGGCAAAAGTATGGCATAATCGAGACGGGGTTATCGGCATAAAGCGGCGGAAGCAGACTCAGATCGCATCGGGTACCCCCTCCCATAATATCTTCGTATGCCCAAACAATAAAACGGATACCGGACAGAATCATTGCGGCATAACACATGAGGCAGGGTTCCATGGTACAATACACCCGCACCCGGCTGTAATCATCGACCCCTTCCAGACTGATCAGCTTGCGTAAAGTAACCATCTCCGCGTGGTCCATCTCATTGGGCCGATATCCGCTGCTGCATTTTCTGGCACCGGAAACCAGGACCTGATTATCAAGGGTCATTACGCATCCTACTGGAAATTCTCCTGAGCTTAGAGCGTACCTTGCCTCTTTCAAGGCAAGGTCCATAAAATATTTGTGCCTGTTATCTGTGCTTTCCATATCGCTTATCAAATCCGGCAAATAGTATCATCGCAAGGGCAAGCGTCATCAACCTCATATGCATAAACTATTCTTGATTCCAACCGGGCTCTGTCAGAGGGAATCGCTTTAAAATCAAAAAAATCGAATTTCTCCCTAAGCTCGCTTTCGCTGGGTATATCATCAAAACATTTGCCCAAAATTTTTCCGGAAAGACCATCCATAATTTCCGCATCAATTCCGTTGGTGACCACAACCAAAGGAATCTGGTATGGCTCCAGAAGCCTTGATGCGGCAAGCGCGGGTCTTCGCCTGGTCACCAGAGAACCGGGCCCGTACTTTACAAGCATACAGGTTTTCTCAAACAAGCGAACGACATAATCCACCCTCACAATTGCTTTCTTTTTTCCTGCCCGGACTGGAAGCTTAACAGGGCCTGAAATATTTTTTTTTGCATATTGCTTTTTTTCCACCAGAAATCTTACTGATTTTTGCCGGAGACGCTCATCGTGATTGTCCTCGATCTTTTGACCGGTCAGGAAATCTTCCAGTTCTCCCAGCACCAAATGGTGTACCATCATATTGCTTTTTTCCGATTCGACATTACGTTAAAAGTCATTATCATAGTTGACACATTAAACAGATTTTGATTTACAAATCAATTAAATTGAATAGATAATGATACGGTTATAAAATATTTTAGATTAGTTAGGATGGCGGGTTAGGGTTTTGCTGAAACAACTTGATAATAATACAGAATTTCCGATTGGTGATTTGAATGGCGGACTGTCTATACGTGAAGATTTCCAGAAGAGGGAGAAAGGATTCATTTCTCATTACGGATGCTTGAGTGCGCAATCAAGAGGACGAAAACAAAAGGAAGCGCCGTGTCCTATCAGAACACCTTTTCAGGTGGACAGAGACAGAATTGTTTATTCCAATGCATTTCGCCGCCTGAAGTATAAGACTCAGGTCTTTTTATCCCCCCTGGGCGATGTTTACCGGACGAGGCTGACCCACACACTGGAAGTATCTCAAATGGCCAGAACCATCGCAAGAGCCATGCACTTAAATGAGGACCTGGCAGAGGCCATTGCCCTGGGACACGATCTGGGACATCCCCCTTTCGGCCATAGCGGAGAAATGGCCCTGAAAGAATTTTATTCCGGCTCTTTTTCCCACAGCAAACAAAGTCTGCGGGTGGTGGATATGCTGGAAAAAAACGGAGAAGGCCTCAACTTAACCTATGAGGTTCGGGACGGCATTTTGAAACATTCCAAAGGGTATGGAAGGATTCTTCCGGACAATCCCGGGGAGCTTGCCATATCGGTTGAAGGGCGAGTGGTGAGAATTGCCGACATCATGGCATACCTGAATCATGATCTTGACGATGCTATCCGAAGCAAGGTAATCCAAAAAGAGCAGGTGCCGAAAATTTGTGTGGAAATATTGGGAAAAACTCACTCCGAACGTGCAACCACCATGATTCGTGATTTGATTTTTTCAAGCGGGGAAAATAACGGCCGGTTCCGCCTTCGGATAAGCGATCCGGTTTCTCAGGCGATGAGCATTTTGCGTCAGTTTCTCTATGAAAATGTTTATCGGTCGTATCGTGTTCACAAAGAATTTTTGAAAGCCAAAAAGATCCTCTCCGAACTATATGAGTATTTTATGCAAAACGAAAAGATGCTGCATCAGGAAATGACAAACATGGAAATGATCGAATGCAGCAAAAACGGGCAGCCAAAAGAAAAAGTCATCTGTGATTTCATTGCCAGCATGACCGACCGGTATGCACTGAACCTGTACGCAAAAATCTTTTTCCCCTCTCCCCAGATATAGGGAACCCAAAGGTAACATCCGACCATGAGCGATTATAAAATGGTGAACGAACAGGCATTGGAACCATTTTTGGAATCTTTGAAAAAAATATTTGAAGCCATGAATGCAAAGTATGATGAAGCAGCTTCCTTTTATGGTTTTCAATGCGATGGCTGCGATGAAAATTGCTGCAAAACCCTTTTTTATCATCACACCCACCTGGAATTTTTTTATCTGAAAAAAGGTATGAACCGGCTTCCCCCTGAAACGAAAAAACAGGTTTTTAAAAGGGCGGTGGAAATGGCTACAGAAGCCATCCAGAATGCGGATTCTGAAAAGGAGCATCCCAGAATAATGTGCCCTGCTAATCTTAAGGGCAGGTGTGTTATTTATGAATACCGGCCTATGATCTGCCGTTTGCATGGCATTCCCAGCGAATGGAGTTTTCCTCAAAAAACCGGTGTGAACCGGGCTGTTATCAGTTCGGGTTGTGAAGAGTTCAGCCGCCAATGCAACAAAAAGGAGTATTTTAAATTTGATCGCACGCCCTTGTATTTGAAGCTGTCCGGACTGGAAAAACAATTGAAGGAGCATTTCGGTCTGGAAAAAAAAATTAAAATGACCGTTGCCCAAATCATAACATCCTGATTCTCAATATTACCATGAAAAGTATCGATATAGAAAAAATTGACCAACTTCCGGGATCAAAGCTGTCAGAAAAATCGACATTCAATTTTGAGTGCTATCCTGGAATATCCTGCTTTAATCTTTGCTGTCGAAATTTAAACCTTTTTTTATACCCGTACGATGTCATTCGTTTAAAAAGAAACCTCGGCATTTCATCCGATGAATTTTTGGACACCTACGTGGACATAGTTCTCAGAGACGGAAACCATTTTCCTGATGTTTTGCTGCGTATGGCCGAAGACCGGGAAATGGTGTGCCCTTTTTTATCTGATGCAGGTTGCAGGGTATACCCGGACAGGCCCGACGCATGTCGCAGTTTTCCGGTGGAACAGGGAATGATGTTCGATTCGGAGAAAAAAAATGCCCGGTTGGTTCATTTTTTCAGACCTCCTGATTTTTGCATGGGGCAGCACGAAACCAAAACGTGGACTGTCAGAACCTGGGAAAAAGACCAGGGGGCAGAAAACTACCATGAGATGACTGCTCAGTGGGCAAAGCTGAAAGGACTTTTTCAAAACAACCCATGGGAAAATGAGGGACCCGAAGGGAAAAAAGCCAAAATGGCCTTTATGGCCACCTATAACATGGACCGATTTAGAAATTTTATTTTTAACAGCACTTTTTTGAACCGGTATAAACTGAAATCTTCCATAATAAAAAAGATAAAAAAAAGTGATACGGAGCTGTTAAAACTGGGATTCCAGTGGGTAAAATTTTTCCTGTGGGCCATACCTGCCGACAACATTCGCCTGCGGAAATGACACTCGAAAATTTCTCAAATTGAAATCGCTCAAATCAATCGGAGTGCGAAAGCTGTGCTTTCGCATTTTTGCGAAAACACCTCTCTTAATTCATCGTAGTTATTGCTTACACTTTATGTTCAAGTTTTTACAAAACCCCGAGGGGCATATCTTCCACCTTTTCACCGCCGAGAACATAGCCTCCATCCAGGCGAATAACACTGCCGGTCATATAGTCGGCATCCCTGATTACAAAAAGAACCGCTTTTGCAACATCATCGATGGTTCCTGTTCTTCCGAGAAGGGTATGCTCCAGAATATCATTTTTTTGCCGTTCAGATAAAAGTCCCCATCCCCGGGTACCTTCAGCATGCCGGGTTTCCACAAAACCCAGCATGATTTCATTGACACGCACTTCAGGAGCTCCCATCCTTGCCCAGGTCTCCGTTAAAAGCGAGATACCGCGATTGGCAGACGCGTAGCCGTCATTAAATACCGCTCCTGCCGGCCCGGATCTTCCCACAATACCCGCAATGGAAGAAATGTTGACAACAACACCATCACCCGATTGCTTGAGATAAGGCAGGGCCGCATCGAATACCCACCACTTGGCCCGAAGGGTGGTTGCCATTTCAAGATCCCATTGCTCCCGGGTATAGGGCCCATGGACAACCGGCATTCCCCCCCTTTCAATATTATTGATCACCATGTCCAGCCGGCCGAAATGATCCGCCACCTTTTTAATCAACCCTTCGATATCGCCGGTTTCAAGCAGATTGGTTTTTAAAATCAGATGCTGTGTTCCAACAGCCTTGAAATCTTTTTTCATCTGCTCTACCGACTCAGGCCAGTCAAAGTAATTCAGAGCCACCCTTACCCCTCTTTGTGCAAGCATAAGCCCAATACCTTTTCCTATGCCTTTTACAGCTCCCAATACCAATGCCACCTTGCCCTGTATGTTCATGATCCCGTCTTTTTCCTCCTGATTTTTTTCCGGTCACCTTAGGTTCTTTTGAATCCATTGCAGGCTGATTTTTAAAAGTGCAGCGTCATCAGCTTTTGCCTCCAAAAGCAAACGCTCATCGTATTGCAAGGGTTCCAAAACTCCCCTGTTGAAAATTTTCTCCCTGAAAGCATCGAGGTCATAACAAGCCATATGGAAAGCCATCCGGGTCTTTAGATCAAGAGGTCCCGGAATGAATTGATTTTTCAGGCTGATAATTTCCATCATAAGGTCGTTCATCTCATTGTATATTTCCAACCCCTGGCTTTCAATCCATTGCTTTACACTTATGGGATCGCCACTCTGGAACCCCTGACAGTGAGACTCTTTTAACAGCATGAAATATTCGGTCAAAATTCCGGATTCCCGGTTACGAAAAACCGCCCTGGCAACCGGGTACGCCCGGCAGGAAGATGGCCTGTCAGGGTATACCAGACAGCCTTCTTCGGCCACAAACGGACAGGTTAAGGCATCGTCATAGTTCGGCCTGAGATGAACTATGGGAAGTCCCGATTCAGGACCGGTATGCTGCCGTGTATAAGAACCCAAAAACTCTTCCGAAGAAATCTTCAGGCTGGTTTTCAGGCGAAGAATATCATACGGGGTGAGAAACTGGTTCAAATCACGGCAGCACTCATTAAAACAGGATATGTGCGGTCCGCAGGAAAAACGAAAAACATGGTCTGATGAAACATATTTAAAATCATTATCCATTGATAAGGCTCCCTTAATTCAGCTTTTTTTGGATCTGCTACAGCTTTTCAGAATAACAATGATTATTTGGTCTCGGGGAAGAGACAGTAAGACTGCATCACCCAATGATCAAGTTTTTTGCCAAAACACTTTGCAATTACCGTCATTCTGGCGAAAAAAAGTTTAATATCGTATGGAAAAACCTGGTTATAACGGATTCGGGGGTAATTTGTATATAGAATATCAACATGGAAGCCTGTAGGGGCGGGTTCCAAACCCGCCCTCGTTCCAAATTACCCGAGTGTTGCATTGTGCCTTATAAATTAAGTTCCCTCAAACGTCATTCAATTCATGTAACCAGAGAATAATTTTTATACCCTGGTTCCCACCCAAAGCATGGCAACAAAGAAAAAAATGCAAAAGCACAGCTTTTGCACTCCTTCAACGAGTCACCCCCAAATCCGTTATAACCAGAATATCGATTATCATGATTTTTCCATTTTTGCACCGAATTTTAACCCACCGGTGAGACTAGGGGGAAAGGACCAGGCAAGAATATTTCTAAAATCATGCCAGGTGCCTGCTAAAAGTTCTTGACATTCAAAATGATGGATGATAAATTTGCGCTTTGGTTTCATAGGGTAGTTATCTATTCAAAATTATTGTATATTTGTGCATGGAGACGTTCAAAAGATTTCAAAAAGTATGGGCTCAAGGGATGAGCGAATTTTTAGGAAGGGGGTGGACGGGACTCAAGTACAATATTTTAATGGATGGTTTGTGATTGGATTAAATCAATAACCAATGAATGTTAGGAGGAATAATTAATGCCAAGCTTTGTAATTAACGAAAAATGTGATGGCTGCAAGGGCGGGGACAAAACAGCATGTATGTATATTTGCCCCAATGATTTAATGGTTCTGGATGTCAATGCCATGAAGGCATATAATCAGGAGCCGGATCAGTGCTGGGAGTGTTTTTCATGTGTAAAGATCTGTCCGACCCAGGCAATTGAAGTTCGTGGATACTCTGACTTCGTACCTCTGGGAAGCAGCATTATGCCGATGATGGGTACCGAAGATGTCATGTGGACTTGTAAGTTCAGAAATGGTCTTGTGAAACGCTTTAAGTTCCCCATTCGGACAACTCCGGAAGGTGAAGCAAATGCTTACTCCGATTTGAAGGGTAAAGATTTGGACAGCTACCTGTTATCCACTCAGGAAGCAGATGGCTATACGATTCCCAAGCCACAGGAGACTGCATAGGTTGGTGTTGGAGGAATAAAGGCCTCATTGTTTAACTTGAAATTATTTTTTAGGAGGATAAGATATGGCATTACCAAATAAGGTTGCCGGTGAGCTTAAAGCAGTAAAAGATCCGGAAGTTGAAGAGCGCGAAGTTGATATTTTGATCGTGGGCGGCGGTATGGCAGCCTGCGGCACTGCTTTTGAAATCAAAAAGTGGCTCTCCGATGATCAAACAGTGTTGCTTTGCGACAAAGCCGCCATGGAAAGAAGCGGTGCAGTAGCTCAGGGTCTCTCGGCCATCAACACATATATCGGCGAAAACACCCCTGACGATTACGTTCGCATGGTTCGCAACGACTTGATGGGTCTGGTTCGCGAAGACCTGATCTTTGATCTTGGCTGTCACGTGGATGACTCTGTCCATCTTTTTGAAGAATGGGGACTTCCCATTTGGAAAAAAACCGATGACGGCAAAAACCTGGACGGTAAAAAAGGTTTGAAGGTCGGAACGTTGAAAGGCGGAGCCAAACCGGTTCGTACAGGTAAATGGCAGATCATGATCAACGGCGAATCTTACAAGAGAATCGTTGCCGAAGCAGCCAAAAAAGCACTCGGAGAAGACAACATTATTGAGCGTTGTTTCATCGTTGAGCTTTTGCTGGATGCCAATGTGGAAAATCAGGTGGCAGGAGCTGTCGGATTTTCACTTCGCGAAAACAAAGTATACATCATCAAAGCCAAAACCGTAATGATCGCATGCGGCGGTGCTGTTAACATTTATCAGCCCCGTTCCGTCGGTGAAGGTAAAGGCCGTGCATGGTATCCCGTATGGAACGCCGGTTCTACCTACTATATGGGCGCAAAAGTCGGCGCAGAGCTTTCCATGATGGAAAACCGTTTCACCCCGGCTCGTTTTAAAGACGGATACGGCCCTGTTGGTGCATGGTTCTTGCTGTTCAAGGCCAAAACCCTTAACGGATTGGGTGAAAACTTTGCGGCCAGCCCTGCAGCAAAAGCTGAGCTTGAAAGATATGCACCCTACGGAACCGCTGCCATTACACCGACCTGTCTGCGTAACCACCTGATGCTGTTCGAAATGAAAGAAGGCCGTGGCCCGATTATCATGGATACCGTAACAGCATTGGCCGAACTTGGTAAAACCATGGACAAAAAAGAACTCAAGCACCTTGAAGCCGAAGCCTGGGAAGACTTTTTGGACATGACCTGTGGACAGGCCAACCTGTGGTGCGCCACAAATACCGAGCCTGAGAAGAAAAACTCCGAAGTTATGCCGACCGAACCTTATCTGTTGGGTTCACATTCCGGCTGCTGTGGTTTCTGGTGTTCAGGACCCAATTATGACTGGGTGCCCGATTCATATAAATGGGGCGACGGCGACAAAGTCTACAACCGTATGACCACTGTAAAGGGTCTGTTTACCGCCGGTGATGGTGTTGGCTGCTCCGGTCACAAGTTCTCATCCGGATCTCATGCCGAAGGCCGCATTGTTGCAAAAGAAATGGTCAAATATGTACGTGACCATGCGGATTTCAAACCGGCTATATCCCAGTCAAAAGATGAACTGGTTGACCTGGTTTACAAACCGGTTCGTTTGTTCCTGGAAAACAAAGACTATACCACTGACCTTACCTTCAACCCCGCATACGTCAAACCTGCCGGAATGGCGCTGCGACTGATGAAAGCCACCCATGAATACGGTGCAGGAACCGCTACCTACTACATGACCACCAGCAAAAACCTTGAAATTATCATGGATATGCTCCAGGTCATGAAAGAAGATACCGAGAAACTGGCTGCCGGCGACCTTCACGAACTGATGAGAGCCTGGGAGATCACCCACCGTATCTGGACTGTTGAGTCTCACCTGAGACACATTCAGTTCCGTAAGGAAACCCGTTATCCCGGATTCTACTATCAGGCAGACTATCCTGGACAGGATGACCAGAACTGGTTCTGTTTCGTAAATTCAAAATACGATCCTAAAGCCGGTGCATGGGATGTCTTTAAGAAAGACTACGTCAAAATCATCCCCTAAACTCAAATAAAGGGATTGGTTAAACGAAAATGCCTTTCTTTAAGGACTTGAAATAAAAAAACCTCCAGGTGCCGAAAGGTGCCTGGAGGTTTTTATTAAGTAAAGACTTTTAAGTCGATTTTCATGCGATATCCAAAAGCAACACTAAATCTGGAACTGGAAATTTGAAACCAAAATTTATAAATATTCCCTGTCTTTCCACTCTGTATCAATCAACCCAACGAGTATTTTAAATGATTCATCAAGATGGTTTCAAATTTCCAGTTTCAGATTTTATCGTCAAATCTGATATCTGTTGAGGATATCGTCTATTTTAATATTTGGTCGGCCAATACAAGCCGATTTTAAAAATGAAACTTAAATTCACGGAGGGATAGCATGACAGAGAACAAAGAAGCCTCTGGAAGCGGAAGCATTCTGGTTGTCGGTGGGGGCATCAGTGGTTTGACCGCTGCCCTCGAAGCGGCTGAAGTGGGTTATGAGGTATTCCTGGTTGAAACAAATCCTTATCTGGGAGGAAGAGTAGCGCAATTGAATCAATACTTTCCCAAGCTATGTCCTCCCTCCTGCGGTCTGGAAATCAATTTCAGGCGTATCAAGGAAAATCCTCTGATTCACACCTTCACTCTTGCCGAGGTTGCCAAAGTTGAGGGCGGACCCGGAAATTATAATGTGTCGATTAAACTGAATCCCAGGTATATAAATGAGAATTGCACGGCCTGCAGCGACTGTGTTGAGGTATGTCCTGCCGAGCGAAGCAACGAATTTAATTTCGGCATGGACATGTCAAAAGCCGTTTATCTTCCTTTTGAAATGGCATTTCCAACACAATATGTCATTGATCCTGTCGCTTGCCAGGGAGTGGATTGTGGTAAGTGCGTGGATGTTTGTAAGTACGACGCAATCGATTTGGAGATGAAAGAAAAGACCATTGATCTGCAGGTGGGCTCCATTATATGGGCAACCGGTTGGACGCCTTACGATGCTACCCGCATGGACAAACTGGGTTTTGGGCAGTATCCCAACATTGTTACCAACATGATGCTGGAACGAATGGCCTCTACAAACGGCCCCACTGTCGGAGCCATTCAACGGCCGTCCGACAGCAAAGGGCCCGAGAGTGTCGCTTTTGTTCAGTGTGCCGGGTCCAGAGATGAAAATCATCTTACCTATTGCTCCTATATATGCTGCATGGCGTCTTTAAAGCATGCCACATATATTCGGGAGCGTTTTCCCGATACAAAAATCTATATTTTTTATATCGACATGAGGGCACCTGGTCAGCGTTATGAAAAATTTTACGATAAGATTAAAGAAGACGAAAACGTAATATTCATTAAGGGAAAAGTTGCGGAGGTTATTGAAAATCCGGATAACAATAATGTCACCGTGGTTGCAGAAAATGCCGTCACCGGCGAAAAGGTAAGACAGGAAGTCGAATTGGTCGTTCTTGCCACTGGAATGCAGCCTACAGCGGCTCTGAGCAAACTGCCCGGCGATTTGAAAATCAGTGAAGAAGGCTTCATGATCAATGATTTTGACAAAGGCGGCATGTTTGCAGCCGGATGTGCCAACAAACCGGCAGATGTGGTTTCATCTAACCAGAACGCAACGGGAATGGCCCTTAAGGCAATTCAAACCCTGGTGAACAGGTAGGGGAGGTTATCCATGGATAAAAAATTTGGTGCATATATCTGTACAGGATGCGGCATCGGGGAAGCTTTAGACATTGATGCGTTGAAAGACGTGGCAGAAGAAGAAGCATGGCCGGTTAAAACGCATCCGTTTTTCTGTGGCAAAGAAGGTGTTGAACTCATTAAAAGAGATATCGAGAAGGGAACCAACACCATTATTATCGGTGCATGTTCCAGGAGAGTCAATTGGGATGTATTTCGTTTCGAAGGATGCATGCTCGACCGGTTGAATCTGCGCGAGCAGGTGGTTTGGTCACATCCGAGATCCGAGTTTCCTGCACTGACCGAAGAACAAAAAGATGACGGGGTTCACTTTGATCGTCTTCAAATGCTTGCCGAGGATTACCTTCGCATGTCCATGGCAAAGATGGAAAAGGTCAAGTTTCCCGAAGCTTATAAGCTTGAAGAATTCAGTGATAAAATTTTGGTTATCGGTGGCGGTGTTACCGGTATGAACGCGGCACTGGATGCCGCAAACGCCGGGTATACCGTTACAATTGTTGAAAAAGAGGCCGCACTGGGAGGCTATGCAAAAACCCTTTACAAACAGCTTCCCCTCAAAATGCCTTTTGATTCGCTTATCCCGCCCATGGTTGATGACCTGATCAATAAAGTCAAAGCCGAGTCCAAAATCACCATAAAAAACAAAACCGAAGTTGCACGTCTGGCAGGTCAGCCCGGTGACTTCACGGTGACATTTAAAACCCCGGGGGAAAAAATAGAGTTTGATGTACCCTATCCGCTCCCGGAAGAGATGAAGTATGATGAGGATGGAAAAGAACTGGAGCAGGAAGCCTTGGTGGAAAAATACAAGGCATATAATGAAGGCCGCCGGGATATTCTGACATTTGATCCCAACGGCGAAAAATTCGGAGCCGTCGTCCTGGCAGCCGGATGGCGTCCATATAAAGCAAAAGAAGGCGAGTTTGCACATTTGGGCTATGGCGAAATAGCCGATGTGGTATCCAACCATGAGTTCGAGCAGATTGCTTCCAGCGGAAAACTGGTTCGTCCTTCTGATGGCAAAGAAGCCAAATCAGTGGTTTTCATTCAAAGCCCCGGCCAGGGTAATGACAGGGATTTTGAATTTGGCGGATCCGTTCTCAGTATGGTAGGACTGAAACATGCCAAGTATGTCCGGGAATACTACCCTGAAGATGGCAAATCATTCGTGTTTTATCAGCATATGAGAACCCCCGGCTTGTTGGAAAATTTTTATAAAAAAATTCAGCAGGACCCGGCAATTTTCTTAACCAAAGGTGAAGTCATCAAGGTTGAAAGAAATGGTGACGGGCTGGTGGTTGAAGCCGATAACACACTTCTGGGCGAAAAGGTTCAGGTCAAAGCCGATATGGTTGTACTGGCTTTGGGAATGGTTCCCAAAACCGTCGATGAACCTGTTGTCAACATGGCATATCGTCAGGGTCCCGCATTCAGGGACATTGACCTTTTTGAAGGGTACGTGGACTCCAACTTTATCTGTTTTCCGTATGAGACACAGAGATCGGGTATCTATGCAGCAGGGCCTATCCGGAGAACCATGACCATCGAAGAATCTCTTGAAGATTCCACGGGTGCTACCCTGAAAGCCATTCAGAGCCTGGTCTGTTCCGAGCATGGCAAATCCGTACATCCCCGATCCGGTGATATCACATTCCCGGATTTCTTTTTCCAGCGCTGCACCCAGTGTAAACGCTGCACTCAGGAATGTCCTTTCGGTGCTTTGGACGATGATGAAAAAGGCACGCCAAAAACCAACCCGACCCGCTGCCGCAGATGTGGAACCTGTATGGGAGCATGCCCGGAACGTATCATCAGCTTTGTCGATTATAGTCCCGACAGTGTCGGCTCCATGGTCAAATCCGTTCAGGTACCCTCTGAAGACGACTATGAAGAACCCCCCATGAGAGTTCTGGGTCTGGTCTGCGAAAACGATGCATATCCCGCATTGGATATCGCTGGCTTAAACCGCTTGAGCTATTCAGCGGATGTACGATTCATACCGGTACGCTGCTTGGGCTCCATGAATGTTATCTGGATCAAAGATGCGCTTTCCCAGGGAATGGACGGTGTCTTTTTGGTGGGATGCAAACACGGCGATGACTACCAATGCCATTTTATCAAAGGCAGTGAACTTGCTGAAATCCGGGTTAAGAAAATCGGGGAGGCCCTCACCAGTCTCGCACTGGAGGAAGAACGAGTGGCAATGTTCCAAGTAGCTATTGATGAATATGATAAGCTTCCGGGTATCATCAACAAATTTGTTGAAGACATTGAAGCTATCGGACCAAACCCGTTCAAGGGATTTTAGCACATCATGAAAATGTGGTATTATTCGCTGTTGTTAATCTAACCCTGTCCAGCGTGGAGGTGCTTAAATGGCAGAACCCTATATGATAGAACCTGATGTTAAATTTATTAAAGAAATAGGTGTACTGGGAGGTGAAGACCTCAAAAAGTGTTACCAGTGCGCCACATGCTCGGTGGTATGCCCGATTTCTCCGGACAATCATCCATTTCCCCGAAAGGAAATGATTGCCGCTTCCTGGGGATTGAAAGACCGGCTGGTGGGCAACGCTGATATCTGGCTTTGCCACAACTGCGGAGACTGCTCCACCTATTGTCCCCGCGAAGCCAAGCCCGGCGATGTTCTTGCGGCCTGCAGGGCATACGCCATTACAGACTATGCAGTACCCAAAAAACTGGGACAGATGGTCAACGATCCCAAAAAACTTTGGTTACTTTTGGCTTTTCCCGCAGTGCTTTTTATCGTTCTGGGGATGGTTCTCAAGGTGTTCGGCATACACTGGCTCAATTTTTCACCCACCGGTGATGAAATCGTGCATGCCAAATTCTTTTCCACATGGTTGGTTGACCTGATATTTATCCCGGCTGCAATTTTCGCGGTAACGGTTTTTGCAATCGGTGTAAAGCGTTTTCTTCACGACATTCACCAGAACGCGTTAATGGAAGGAAAAACCGATAAGGAAAAAATCGATCCTGTGGGCTTCGTTAAGGCCCTCGGGCGGGTAATTCCCACCATTTTAAAACATAGAAAGTTCAGCCAGTGTACTGAAAACGTTGAACGTGCCACTCCTCATATGATGGTGCTTTTCGGATTTATCGGACTTTTTATTGTCACCAATATTTTCTTTGTAACACTTTATGTTTTCCAGATTCACGGCCCCTATTCGCAGTTGAATCCGGTTAAATGGCTGGCAAACGTAGCCGGTGTGGCGCTTATCATCGGTGCTTTGCTGATGATCAAAAACCGCCTGGATAAACCCGAGCAAAATACAACCTACAAAGACTGGTCTCTTATCGGACTGGTGCTGGCACTGGGTGTTTCAGGCATGCTGGCCCAAATGACCCGCCTTGCGGGAGCAGCCAACCTGAGCTACTTTGTTTACTTCATTCACCTGGTATTCGTATTTTGCCTGTTTGTTTATGTGCCATATTCAAAGCTTGCCCACCTGGTTTATCGAACGTTGGCCATGGGCTATGCGGAATATTCCAACCGGAAATAGCCGCCAATAAAAATTAGTTTATTAAAAAAAGGGAAACCGGTAATACCGGTTTCCCTTTTTTGCTTGCAAAACCGGAGTGCGAAAGTTGTACTTTCGCCTGACCGGCTGAAAGCCGCGTCAAATAACAGTCCCCAAAAAAAACAATGGCAAAAACAATCACCACAACAGACTTCAATGCAAAAAATGCACTCCGTTTTGTTAGAAAAAGGAAGAAACGGGAGCGCAAACGTCCCCCCCTTTTGGAAAACTGGTCTTTACCCACACTTAACACACGGGGTTAAGAATGAAAAGCAGTCATACAAGACCGGCTTCTGATTGTGAATGGTATTGAAATAAATGGAGATGCGGCTTTGATTATTATTGAATGGTATGGTATTTAAATCGTAAGGATATTAAACACAGTAACCATTTCCTCTGAGCGATTTATGGATCTTTTTGAAGAATTTTTTAAAATTGCAAGGCAGTTTGATAAAATGCATGTCCAATATGCGCTTATTGGCGGCATTGCAATGGCATTCCATGACGAACCGCGGTTTACCAAAGATATCGACTTTTTAGTACTGCCGGAAGAGCTTGAAAAAGTCAGAAAGGCACTAAAGGAAATTGAGTATTTCGAATCAGCTGAGCCCTGGACTTTCAAATCATCAGGAGTGACATTGCACAGGTTCATGAAAGTGGACGGCGAACGGCACATGATCATTGATATCTTGCTGGCAACTAATGAAAGACACAGACAAATCATAAAACGTTGCATTGAAGATGAGTGGAAAGATGGAGTAATCAAAATTATCTCCAAGCAAGATCTAATATGGATGAAACAACAAAGAAATTCAGATCAGGACCGGGTGGATATTCGGACATTAAACAATGACGAGGATTGAAAAAATTATACTTGATATCAGTGAAATGCTCGAATTTTATCATAAAATCGAACTGCATAAATCCGAGCGACGCAAGACCGCAAAAAAGGAGACAGTGAAAGAATCACAACAGGAAGCGAATCAATACATTCATGAAACCGGAAAGTCACATAGAGGTGTTCAATGAAAAAATTCTGATTGTAATGGATTTGGGGGTGAGGGGTGGTTTGTTGAAGGAGTGCAAAAGCTGTGCTTTTGATTTTTTTTCTCGCACCCATGCTCTGCGTGAGACGCAAACATTTCCCTACTATACCCGTTACGACTGCAGGGGTAAAAGGTCTGCCTAAAACCTGTCGAGACAACTTCAATTATTGCTGGTTTCGTATGCATTCCCACGCAGAGCGTGGGAAAGAGGGTAAAACAATTTTTCCCTGGTTACATGAATTGAATGAGCTTTGAGAGCATTTAATATATGTGGCACAATGCAAAACTCGGGGAATCTGGAACTGGGGCGGGTTTGGAACCCGCCCCTACAGATTTACGCCACTGTGTGCTCTATCAACCATTCACCCCCAAATTCGTTATAACCAGAAAAAATTCCTGGTTGCCGTGCTGCTGGTCATGTTGAACGTGGGCGTGACTTATGCCGACGCTTAAGTCTAACAGTAGTGTGGTTTTTTATAAAAATTTTGTAACCCCTCGTAATTTAACTGGACTTTGGCGCCCATTGGAAGTGATTGTTTTCTTGTTACAGGATTTTTTGTACTTCCTGGTGGAGCCGCCGGTTACCCGAGCGGCTCCACCACAGATCCGGACTGGGGTGATGAAAATTGTCCCAAGATTGGCCTGAAAAATCCTCAGAGTTTTGTTCTGGTGCAGATTCCTTATATATTAGGTTTCGGGGTTCCTGTTTTAGGTATCTACAATTTGTTCTCTCCATATCCTGTCACCTGACACCCGAAACCTGACACCAAATTCCCTGGCACTTAATTTTCGGAACAGATTCTTGATGATAAAACAATTCCCAAAACCGGGTGATTTTCATCACCCCAGCTACAATCCGAGCCACGTGTTAAAGGCCATGGGGATGAACGAAAATGAAGCAAACGAATGTGTTCGTTTCAGCTGGTGTCATCTGACGCCGGAAGTTGATTGGAATGCTGTTGCCAACAGGATTTCTGACACCAGGAGATAAGGTGACTTCCAAAACCCACACTTTGTTACCAAGGTATCTTTAATCTCCGGGGCAAGGGTGGAGATTAAAACATTCCATAAAAATGTTTAAGCACCTGGTAAATAAGTGGGATAAATATGGCCGGAAGCATATTGCCGATCTTTATTTTTTTGATTTCCAAAAGGCTGATGCCGATGGCAAAAATCAGCAGCCCGCCGACGGCAGACATCTGGGAGACCACTTCCGGCAACAGCAGGGGCTTGATCCAAGATGCGGTCATTGTGATAAGGCCCTGATAAACAAAAACCGAGATAGCAGAAAAAAGTACGCCGATTCCAAGGGTTGATGCAAATATGATGGATCCGATCCCGTCGAGGATAGATTTTGCAAACAGCGTCTGGTGGTTTCCGGTCAGCCCGCTTTCCAGTGAACCCACAATGGCCATGGCCCCCACACAATAAAGCAGGCTGGCGGTTACAAATCCTTTTGAAATCCCTGCGCTGTCCCCTGAAAGCCGCCTTCCTATCCAGTTGCCAAATTGCTCCAGCCTGTCTTCGATCCGTATCAGCTCTCCGATAAAGCTTCCCACTGCAAGACTTATAATAACCATCAGGATCGCATCGGTTTGAATCGCGGCTTTAATGCCTATCAGCACAACTGCAAGACCGATTGCATGCATGATGGTCTTACTGTATTTTTCAGGTATGTTGCCCTTGAACAACAAACCGATAAGGCTTCCAACGATAATGCTCAACGTATTGACTATGGTCCCGAGCAATTTTTCGTTTCCTCCTGTAAATGATTTGAGTGTAACCTGTTTGTGTGAAATGAGCTGGAAGCCTGTAAGACCGGAGACCGGAGTGCGAAAGTTGTACTTTCGCGCCTGACCGGCTGCAAGCCGGTCCACCTGAAAAACAGATATGTTAACCAGAAACAGGTTTACGTTATACAAATTCATTCCCACTGCAGAGCCTCGCATACCACAGAATCCATTTTTTTTACACCTCCGCTTGCACACTACGCCTCTGTGCGAATCAATTCGCACCTACATGTAAATCCACACCCGGTGCAAACAAAATGTAGGTGCGAATTCATTCGCACTGCGGAGACTCGCACACCCACCAGGTTCGTTTTTCGCACATCCGCTTGCACACACGCCTCTGTGCGAATTAATTCGCACCTACATGTAATCCCACACCCTATGCAAACAAAATGTAGGTGGGAATTCATTCGCAAAGCCTAAACCCGTATTTGGTTGACACATCTGTTTTTCAGATTAACCGGCTTGCAGCCGGTCTGCCGCGAAAGTGCAACTTTCGCACTCCACCTTTTCGAATTTTTAATTCATCCAACTTTTGACGTATAGGAACTATTTAATGCCAGCATAAAAAAAGCATCAGGCTTGCTTCATAAAAAATAACCTGATGCTTCAATTAGATGTAGGTTTTTGAGCTACTGTATCAGAGTTTGCTTTCAGCGTCTTCTACAACTTTGTGAACTGCTTTGGCAATGTCTTTGGGAAGTGGTTCCGGTTTATGTTCTTCCAGGATGCGATTGACTTCATCAACGGCCCTTTCTCCGAGAGACTTCCCGCCTTTGGCCTGCCACCCGTCGAAACTTGAACGATCGAAGAGATTCGGGTACCATCTTTCACGAAAATGATCCAGTGTATGCTGGCAGTCGAGATATTGGCCTTCGGGGCCGATTTCATCAATCAAATCCAGGCACAGTGTTTTATCGTTGATTTCCACACCTTTCATAAAGGCTTCAATCCAGCTTAAAATTTCATTGCAGATCGCCAGCTGCGGCAAAGACCCGCAAAGGCCGGATTCCAGATACCCGACATCATGAACAAAGTTGCCTCCGAATATGGCATCGGTAAATAAAGTCAGGGCTGCTTCTGCTGCCGCTTGCTCATCCACAAGCTTGGATTCGCTGCAGCCTGCCAGAGCAAAAGTCGGAATACCCAAAAAGTGGGCAAAATCGATTGCCTGACCTCTTTTTTCCGGGTCTGAGTAAGGTTGTATAGTTGTGCGCATGTCAAGCATGTTTCCTCCCCATCCGGGCATGATGAACGGGGCTCCCTCCCGCTTTAGCTGGGAAATGACCAGGCCTGCAAGTACACCGGCGTTGTTGATGGCCATGGTGGATGCAATGGTGATAGGCGCTGTAACACCTCCCTGGGCTGATGGAATATAGGTGAAGGGAAGTCCTTTTTCCGACAAAAACAAGAGTTTTTCCAAAGCTTCCCTGTTGTGCCGAAGTCCCGTGGTGACATTGATGTAGCAAGCGGCCAATGGGTTTTGCGCAAGAGCCTTTTCTCCTCCGGCAACAATCTCGGCCATCTTGACCGCATCCACACAACCGGAAAATTCCGTGGTGACATAGATGATCGGTTTTGTGGTGAAATTGAGCATGGCCTCCATTTCATACCGGTCCAGGTTCTCCTGGTGAACATCGGATGGAAGAAACATGCTCATGACAAAGTTGATATGTTCCAGGTAATCACAAAGTATCATACCCTCTTCGATGTCTTTCAAGACTGCCCTGCGGCGTTCACCGGTCCGGTGGTCACGAATATTGAGACAATCGGAGCCTGTACCAAAATAGCTTCGATGCCCTCCGGCTTGTATTACGCGATTGGCGTTACGATCACAAAGGGTGATTTTTTTGGGGGCAGTGGCAAAGGCCTTTTCAACCAATCCTGCCGGTATTCGAACACGATTTCCGTCTGTCACATGCGCACCGGCCTTTTCCAACAAATCGATGGCTTCTTGTGCAAACAGCTGGACTCCGGTTCGCTCTAATATTTCAAGACAAGCCCAATAAAGTTTCTGGCACTGGCTATCGGAAAGTTTTTTTGCGAAAGGGCTATTTAAAGCCCATTGATTGCTGAAAATGTCCGTCATACAGGGATTCCCTCCTCATTGTAATTTTTTGATTTTTGTTGGATATTTTTTTAATTGCTGACGTATTCTTTGGCCATCCTGACGGCAGAACCAGCATCATAACCATAACCGTCGGCACCGATTTCCTTGGCATAATCTTCGGTGACCGGGGCCCCACCCACAAGTACTTTCACCTGATCCCGAACACCGGCTTTTTTCATTTCTTCCAGAGTTTCTTTCATCTTGGGCATGGTCGTAGTTAAAAGGGCAGACATACCCACAATGTCGGCGTTATGTTCTTTGATGGCATCCACAAAAGCTTCCGGGGCAACATCTGTGCCTAAATCAATAACCGAAAAACCGGCGCCTTCCATAAGCATTCTTACCAGATTTTTTCCAATGTCATGAAGATCCCCCTGGACCGTTCCAAGGATCATAATTCCCGATGCCACATTCTCTTCCTCGGTAAGCTTCGGCTTCAGTATTTCCACACCCCCACTCATGGCTTTCGCTGATCTTAGGACTTCCGGGATAAACATCTCCTCGGTTTCCATTTTATCACCAACAATGTTCATGCCGGCAATCAACCCGCCATCCATAATTTCCTTTGCAGTTGAGCCGGCATTTAAGAGTTCGAGTACTAAAAGCTTTATTTTATCTTCATTTCCTTCAACAATCGCTTCCGTAAGATCTTCAAAATTTGCCATGGTTATTTCCTCCTTATCGTCCAATTTTCAGATCATATTGTTTATTCTTTAAAGGCTTTGCCTGTATTTCTCAACGTGTGGTCATCCCGCATATAGTTGGGATTGCTGCTGTTTCGGGCAATACAGTCAAAGCCTTCGGGATCGTAGGGTTCTATGGTAAAATCCGGAGCCTGAGCCGGTGTTGTTTCCCTGCACAATTCGATATGTCTTTCGAGCTTTGCAATTGAAAACGAGATCAATTCCCGTAAAAAGCCGAAACAGTGGCGCATATGGTGAAATCCGTATTTTTTCATGATTGCAAATCCATTGATGCCATCCTGCTCGGCGCGCGGGCCGGGATGATCCTGGCTTGTGGTGCAGGCGGTTTGAATCGAGGGAAGCCCGAGTTTTCTGTTGATTTTTTCCTGAAGAAGGTTGGCCACGTTATGAGATATCATTCCCAGATCCACAGCATAGTTTTTCTGAATGTTCGCAATGGACGGCAATCCGGCATGTACCACAGTTACTCCGGGATTGATCAGTTGGGTAAGTGCAACGCCAAACAAACCTTCGGCATGGGTCAATGTCAACAGTCCCGACATGGAATAAGGAGCAGAAAGGCCTGCCATAGGCATGGTGGATACATAAATGGGAATATTTTTTTCCACACACGAAAAAAATGCATCCATCATACTGTTGATTAAATTCAAAGGGCTGTTGATTATGGAAAACTGAATGGTCATCTTTCCGCGGGTATCCACAATTTCTTTGGCACGGGCAATACCTTTTTCTGAAAGGACAGCAGCATAAATTGGTTTATCACAGTGCTCGATGATGGTATCCATGACTTTGACTTCTTCACCTTTCATCAACACACCTCTTGCCATAAAATTCACCACGTCCGCCTCGTTGGCGATGGTTGCAATTTTTTTCAGGTGTTCAAAGGTGGGAGGCACCAAATCCCGGGTCTCATCATCGTATACAAAAGGTGCGGTCCCCCCGATCCCGAATGAATTCTCGGAAATCCAGTATTGATCCCGTTTGGTTGCGGTTGAAAGGGCCTGCTCAATTAACGGTGAGAGGATATGCAAATGTCTGGATTCTTCATCGTAAGCCGCCAGCCCGGTATCTTCAAATATCTGACGAACCCGCTGTGATTCAACACGAACGCCGACTTCTTCCAAAACCCTCAGCGCATCTTGATGAATCCGGTCCAAAAGATCCATATCATCCATGTCCGTGTTTCTTTCATCTATAGAGCTTTTACCAACACCAGCAGATTTGGTTTTTACGTCTTGCATGATATATTTCCTCATTTTGTGATATGGGTGTGATATCCATCGTGGGCAAAATTGATCCTTGCGTCGTCCTTTGCAATCCTGAGGTATTGGTCATGGCTTCGGTTCCAGTATTCCTCAAGATGAATAAAAAGCACGCGTTTAGAACCAATTCGATAAGACAACTCAAGTGTTTCTTCAAAAGTGTATAAAGTGGTCCTTGAAATATGATGCCCCGGATAAACAAACCCGTGTTTTAATCCGGCTTCAAAAATACCCGGCTGTATAACCAGAAGGTCGGCATTTTTCACCTCAGAGCGGTGTTCGGGGAAAGGCTTGATATCACAGGGGGCGTAAACCATCCGCACCCCCTGTTTTTCAAACACATAAATAAAAGCGATTTGCGAGCCCCGATCCACGCCGATAGCAGTAATATCGATATCCCCGATTCTGATGCCGCTTTTAAAAGATCTTGTTTCTACAAAGCCCTGAGCCTCGTAATAGTCAATCAAAGGACCATAAGCTGATTGAATTTTTTTCAGCCGGTCATAAAGGTATTCGGGAATAATCAACCGGATTTTTTTTTCTAGATACGCTTTCCATGAGCGAAAATCAAGAGCAATTTGTTCCACTATCCGGAAGCCTTCCACATGATCAGGGTCCAGGTGTGAAAAGATCAGGTAATTCACCTGCTGAACTTTACAACGGTTGAGCTGTATGGCAATCTCCGCGGGAGTATCAATGAGGAGATTTTCATCGTGAATAAAAGCAGCCGGACCGGTGCGTTCATACGGCACCCCTTTTAGCCTGGCCTCCTGGCAAACCCGGCATTGACAACAGGGCTTGGGGATAACCATACACCCCCCAGAGCCCAGTATTGTCAATTCCATTGATCGTTGACCCTGATTAAGCACTTAAAACGCAGCATTAAAATCACACGGCTTTATCCAAAATGCCATTTTCCACCAGGTCCTCTTCATTGTGGTCATGCTTCAAATCACCATCAATAGTACCGCAAACTTTTTCTCTTTCCTCGGCAAAATCAAATCCGGTCCAGATACCGATAGAATTTAAAATAGATTTTTGCGGATGATACTGCTTGAAAATTTTAAAGTAATAAGCCGCTTCCTTACTGTTGATGACAGCTTCGGGATTTTCAGCTTTAATTTGATGGTATTGGTCATCGGTCATCATTTTTTCCGCCATTTTTTCACCGAGACTTTCACACCCGGCCCCTTGTGTATATTGGACCTTGTAGCGCCACAGGATTTCATCGGGAAGATAATTCGTCTTCTCAAAAGCTTTTCTCAAAATCCATTTTTCTATGCGAGCACCGTTGTGATCCCGGATTTTTAGTTCCGGCGGTATTTTCATGCACATCTCGATCATGGAAACATCTAGAAAGGGAACCCTGAGTTCCAGACTGAAAAGCATTCCCATGCGATCGGCTCGCTGGAGATTGATATTGTGAAGGTTGCCGATACACCGCCTGGCTTCTTCGTTGAGTTTATCCGTGGGAAAATGTTTCATGTAGTGGTAACCGGTGAAAACTTCATCGGCACCTTCGCCGGTCAGAAC
>SL_3KL_010_SEDDRAFT_10000749_pt1 | contig 28007 bp, 27 predicted proteins | sample SodLakKL_010_SED_2_FD_10381 | JGI IMG/M metagenome (IMG submission 10381)
TTCACCAGCTCTTCCACGGCCTCCTCAGTGATCGACTCTTGGGCCGGCGGCGTTCCGAATGTGAGATAATACCCGTGTTCGGTCTGGCCAAACTGCAAATCGGCAAATGCAAACATCATCACCCCAACCAGCAGGGCAGCAGCTGCGGCAAGCGCCGTTTTTACATACGAGCTCGCCCCCCAAGAGTTGGGTTTCGGTGGCATGTTAAAATCAGGCTGCTGTGGAGCCTCCATCGACACCTTACCCAGCAAGGAGCGTGTCCCTTTCAACTCTTTCAGTTCATCGCGAAGACCGGGATTGTTCTCCAGGTGCTTTTCGAACTCTTTCCGTTCCTGTTCACTCATCTCATCGTAGAGATAATCCATTAACCGTTCTCGTGCTTCTTGTTCAGTCATCATTCAGATATTGTTTTGGAATATTCCATGTTGTGAGGGTCCGACGAAGGTGTTTTAACCCGTAATAAAGCCGGGATTTCACCGTATTTTCCGGTTCGCCCAGAATGTCTGCTATTTCTCGAAATTTCAATCCTTCATACTCTTTCAAAATTACCACCGTGCGCTGTTCTTCGGACAGCGTGAGCAGCGCTTTCCGAAGAATTTGTTCCAACTCCCGGGTCTCAAGTGTATCTGCCGGAGTTTTCGGGTTGATGGTGCCGGCCGCCGACTGACCGTTCCACAATTCCAGCGGCGTCGATTTCCGGCGCCCCGCCCGCTTCAGCTCATCCAGGCAGAGGTTATTGGCCACACGATAAATCCACGACGAAAATTTTCCGCGGTCATCCAGCGTATCCAATTTCTGATACGCTTTGATGAACGTTTTCTGTGTGATCTCGCCGGCATCGTCCGCATCGGCCAAAAAACCGTATGCAAAACGATGGATTTTATTCTGCCAGCGATCTACCAGCTCGGTAAAAGCCTCTTGATCGCCTTCTTGGACCCGGCGTACCAGGGATTGATCGTCCATATCTTTCAAACCGGTCAGCACTGATTGGGATTATTATTTCACTGTTAATCTATAGACGACGCAGGAAGGGAAAAAGTTTTAAAGGGAAGAGATTTTTTTGAGGCTACGTACAGCGGACAGTGAGCGAAGCCATCCCGACCGCTTTTGACTCGGGGCCTGTCCGCTGATCTTTTCCAAGCTACAATCCGAATAATTCAACCATCACACCCGGGCAAGCTGCCCGGGGTACTAATCATCTCCCCAACAACATATCCATAAACGGCTCTCTTACTTCATCACCCGCATCGCGGAAGTAGAGGAACGGCACGTGGCGATCGGTCTGTGTGGTATCCACTTCGATTCCCCAGAGCGGAATCATGGATGTGGGGAGCATGGAGAAGCGCCCGTCCCCGATGATCTCCGGTTTTTCGGGGTGGCGCACCAGGTATCCATTCGAAAACCGGGAAAAACGCTGCAGGTCATCATAGAGCGTTGTAGATCGGTATTCCTCGAACTCTTCTTCGGGAATAATTAACGGGGCAGATTCCCCCTCATAAATTTTTGGTGAGCTGAATAGTCCGACTCGAATCCCGTCTGTGTATACTCTGCCATCGGAAATATAAGTGGCCCGCCAAACAGTGCGGTTGGCAATGGTCGGCTTTACCACGCTTTTTTCAACGGCGTGATTTCGCTCAGTTGTTATTTCCTGCATGACCGACCCGGCCCGCTGCTGCTGTACCCATCCCAGCGTTATAATGAAAAAGAGCCATACCCATCCCAATATGAGATAGATTTTTCGGGGCTTAAAAAGCGTGAGGCCGACAAACAGAATCAACCCAATGGTTAAAACGGGGTCAACCACAGACACGAGATTCCAGGAAAATCGCGTTTGTGTTAGCGGCCAGAGGAGTGCGGTTCCGTAACTTGTAATGACATCCATCAACCCGTGTGTGGCGTACCCGGCAAACGAGAAGATATAGAGCTCGCGGAACGACATATATTTTCTCATCACCCACCAGATAACCGCTGCGGAGATAAGTGCCCCAACCGGGATGAACAGAAACGCGTGGGAAAATTGGCGGTGCACCTCCAGGTTAAAAAGCGGGTCGCCCGGCATATGGATAAAGGTCTCAACATCGGCTACCAATGCAGCAAAAAAACCAGCGGCCATCGCCGGCTTCTTCAGGTCTTTCTCCCTGTTTACCGATTGCGCCGCTATTGAGCCGACAAGTCCGTGTGTTAATGGGTCCATTTAAAGTTTGTTTCAAATATTTCGTATTAAATATAGAAAGTTGGAGTATTTTTTTACCACCCCCGGCCCCTCCTATTACAGGAGGGGAGGATTCTTAAAACATTTATCAATCAGTACTTTTTAAAAGGGATCTCGAGCTGCTCGCCAAATGAGCCGCCCTCCCTCAGGTTCAGTGATGAAACCGAGATACCGAGTAGGCGCACTTCTCGTTCACCAACCGCCGTTTCAATCAGCAGATTTTTGGCAATGGTGGCAATCTCCCGGGCGTCACTTGTAAAGTGGTAGAGGGTCTGGCTTCGGGTAATCGTTTCAAAATTTTTGAACCGTACTTTCAGGGTAATGGTTTTTCCGGCCGCATTCATCTTTTTCATGGAGCCGCTGATTTTTTCGGCCAAGTCATCCAGGAAGTTTTGAATCCATTCCAGGTCGGATATATCCTCGGCAAAGGTCCGCTCTTTGCCGATCGACTTTCGAATCCGGTTCGGCTTCACTTCGCGGTTATCAATCCCCCGCGCAATCCGGTAGTAGTGATGGCCCGATTTCCCAAACTGTTTTACCAGGTCTACTTCGTCCCACGCCTTCAAATCTTTACCGGTGTTTATTCCCATCCGCTCCATTTTCTTTTGCGTGGCCGTTCCCACACCGTGAAATTTATCGATGGTTAACTCTTCAATAAACGCCTCTGCTTTTTCAGGAGATATCAAATAAATTCCATCCGGCTTATCCATGTCTGATGCAATTTTGGCGAGGAATTTATTGATAGATATTCCCGCCGAGGCCGTGAGCCCGGTCTCTTCTTTGATCCGTTTTTTAATCTCTTTTGCTATGAGCGTGGCCGACGGAATTTCTTTGTGGTTTTCAGTCACGTCGAGATAGGCTTCATCAAGTGAAAGTGGCTCCACCAGGTCGGTATATTCCAAAAATATCTCCCGAATTTGTTGGGATGCCTCCCTATAAACATCAAACCGGGGCTTTACGAAAACTGCTTTAGGGCACAGTTTTACCGCGCGGGATGCCGGCATGGCAGAGTGCACCCCATATTTTCGTGCTTCGTAGCTTGCCGCAGCCACCACACCACGGCCTTGTGGCGAACCGCCCACAATCACCGGCTTGCCACGGTAGGACGGGTCATCCCTCTGCTCTACGGAGGCGTAGAATGCGTCCATATCAATATGGATAATTTTCCGTTGTAAATGGCCGCTGCGACTCATATTAGATTTTTGGAGATGATTAGAGCAAAAAAAATTGAAATTACCTATCTTTAGCTCTTTGACGAAAATTAATCAAACAGAACGTAATATACTGTAGAATGGAAGAATTGAACGCGGTAACAATTTATTGGTTGATTTCTATCGGACTCCTTGTTGGATTGGTCATCGATTTAAGCATGTTTAAAACCGGTATCGGGATGATCAAAAATTTAGTATGGGGAGCAATAGGGTCTGTAATAATAGGCGTAATTATGATTTCTCTTAACATTTTCGCTCCACTTATTTTCGCGGCATTGGGTTCTATAGCCTTTCTATTTCTTTTTAACGTCTTTAGCTTTGATCAGGATCATAAAGAAAATGCCAAAGTCAGTTAAGGCGTTCATCAAGCCGACGTTATAATCGACCCACACGAAAATCAACATAGTGCACTACCTCCATTAAACGGCTGTGCCCTATGGTTGGTACCCGACCCGGAGACGCAAAACATTCTCCAATCGGAAATTGACAGGCTTTCTGCCACCTATAACACTCCTGCCTTTTCCCCACATATTACAGTGGGAAAGTTACCTGAACACTCCATCAAAAATGCCGGCGTAGTTTTACGGCAAATCGTGATGTCCATCAAACATCATGAAATCTTTTTTGGTAATACTGTAGCGGGAAACTCTCCCTATCAAAAACTTACTGTAGAAGTTGATCCATCCCCATTATTTACTGAGTTAAAATCTGCTATAAGCGATCTATTTGGCAATAATTTCAATAAAGATGAGTACCACGCCAGTTTGATGTACGGGCAGATTCCAACTCAAAATTTAACTCAAGAAACTGAACGTTCAGTACTGAAATCACTCCAAAATAGTTTTGCCCACAAATTGGTTGCTGTTGATATATCAGGACAACCCAAAGAGTGGATCGCAGTGGCCACGGAAGAATTCAAATCGTCAAGAAATTGATTTGGAAGTGGTTTTAGATTTATAAACATTAAAACGAACATCTACCATAACAAACCCATAAAAATATGTCCGACTATAAATTTTTTGAGCAGGTAAATAAAGCTTTTGATAAAGCCGGTGAGCACACAAAATTCGACAAGGGATTGCTTTCTCAAATGAAGATATGCAATGATGTACTGCATGTTACTTTCCCCATTGAAAAAGATGATGGAACTATTGACGTAATTGAAGCGTGGCGTGTTGAGCACAGCCACCACAAACTTCCAACCAAAGGTGGAATTCGGTATAGTATGACGGTAAACGAAGATGAAACCATGGCTCTTGCCGCACTAATGACTTATAAATGCGCGGTTGTTGATGTGCCATTCGGTGGAGCCAAGGGAGGTATAAAAATTGACAAATCTAAGTATTCCGAATCAGAACTCGAACGCATTACCCGACGGTATACTTTTGAGTTAATGAAAAAGGATTTTATTGGACCCGGAATTGATGTTCCCGCTCCTGATTATGGAACAAGCGCGAAGGAGATGGGATGGATCCTCGATACGTTTCGGCAAATGAGTACCGATATAAATGCAGAGGGTTGTGTTACAGGTAAGCCGATATCTATGGGTGGTATTCGGGGACGTACCGAAGCGACCGGGCGCGGAGTATATTTTGGTATTTACGAAGCTTGCCAAAATAGAGAAGATATGAAGAGCCTGGGGCTAAATCCCGGATTGGAAGGCAAAACATTTGTCGTGCAGGGTCTTGGTAATGTTGGGTACCACGCTGCAAACAACATGATTCAGGGCGGAGCAAAAATGGTTGGTGTTGCTGAAATGGACGGCTCTATATACAGCGAAAAAGGGATAGACCTTGACAAGCTGATGCAATACAAAAAAGAGAATAACGGAATTACCGGGTTTGAAGGATCTAAAGATCTTGAAAATAGCAGCGCCGTGCTCGAAGCAGAGTGTGACATTTTAATTCCTGCGGCTCTTGAAAATCAGATTACTGAAAAAAATGCTCCTAATGTTAAAGCCAAAATTATTGGTGAGGCTGCTAACGGCCCTACGACTTCCGAAGCCCATAGAATACTAAAAGAGAAAGGAGCATTAATTATACCTGATAACTACTTGAATGCCGGTGGTGTTACCGTCTCCTATTTCGAGTGGCTCAAAAACATTCAGCACGTTCGTTTCGGGCGGATGGGTAAACGATTTGAAGAGAACAGCTACAAAAAAATTCTATCCGTAATTGAAACCATCTCCGACCGCAAATTTACGGAAAAAGAGCTGGGTGTTCTTGCCAAGGGTGGTGGCGAAGCCGAATTGGTAGATTCCGGGCTTGAAGAGACGATGATAATCGCCTATAACGAAATAAATGAGGTCCGAAAAACGCACAATGTCGATCTCAGAACAGCAGCTTTTATAAGTGCCATTAATAAAGTAGGATCAATCTATAACCAGATGGGAATTTTCCCTTGATATAAAAAAACTCCCGCAACTTTTCAGGCTGCGGGAGTCGGTTATATATAGGCGTAGTTACCTAAACCAAAACATCATACATATACTACGTGTTGCTTTTCCAAGAGTTTCAATAAAAGTGACGTAAATCCACCTTTTATGATAAGCTTCTATCTGGTGATGTTCATACTTCCTGCAATTATAATTGCAGCTGCTTTATGGCTGGTAAAAATTGACCGTAAATAACTATGGAAGATTTTGATTCGCTGGCCGTTTCGGTTGATGCATATGCTGTAGGTGCATTTGTTACGTACCTGTTAATTCTGATTGGAATAGGGTTATACTCATCTAAATTCTCCTCAAAAGGGATCAGCGAATACTTTATCGGCGGTCGCAAAATGAACCGCTACGTAGTGGCGTTATCTGCCGTTGTTTCAGGGCGCAGCGCGTGGCTCCTGCTTGGAGTTACAGGCATGGCTTATGCTCAAGGTCCTTCAGCAATCTGGGCGGTTGTAGGATATATCGTCGTAGAACTTTTCCTTTTTCTCTATTACGCCCGGCGATTGCGAAACTTCTCTGAGGCCAGAAACTGCATTACCGTACCCGACTTTTATGCCGAACGGTTTGATGACAGAGACGGATGGCTCCGTATCACCATCGTTACAATTTTCCTCATCTTTATGATTGGATATGTCTCCGCCCAGTTTGTAGCAGGTGGCAAAGCATTCGCCTCAGGGTTTGGCATGGAGATGAACCAGGGAATTCTTTTAACAGCTATTATTGTGGTGGTTTATACTATTCTCGGAGGGTTTTTGGCCGTAAGCCTTACGGATACCATCCAGGCTTTTCTCATGATTTTAGCGCTCGTAATACTTCCCATTATTGCAATCTACGATTTTGGCGGGCTATCGGTAATGTTGAGTGAGCTTCAAATGATGGATGCAATCTACGTTGATCCATTCGCCATATCGGTAGGTGCCGCAATCGGATTTATGGGAATCGGCCTGGGATCCCCCGGTAATCCCCATATTCTCGCCCGGTATATGTCTATCGACAGCTCAAAGCAGCTGAAAACGGTGGCAATTGTGGGAACTACCTGGAACGTACTGATGGCATGGGGAGCTGTATTCATCGGGTTGATTGGACGTGCCATGTTCCCTGATGTATCCATGCTGCCGGCAGAAGACACCGAAAATTTATTCCCACTTTTAGCTCAGCAACACCTCTCACCGGTTCTTTTTGGCGTCGTTCTGGCATCCATTTTTGCCGCCATTATGTCTACGGCAGATTCTCAACTGCTGGTTGCCGCATCAAGTGTAGTGCGCGATATCTATGATAAAATCATCAGAAAGGGCGATACCATCCCTCAAAAAAGATTGGTCCTCTACAGCAGAATTGTTGTATTTGTGCTGGTAATTCTCGCACTACTTTTTGGATTTATAGCTGAAGATCTGGTTTTCTGGCTCGTTCTTTTTGCTTGGGCCGGACTGGGTGCATCTATCGGGCCGACCTCTATTCTTGCTCTCTATTGGCGTGGCACAACTCGTGCAGGAATTTTTGCCGGATTGATTTCGGGCACCGTTGTAACCGTAGCCTGGTACTTCATCCCTGTGCTGAGTGATATGATGTACGAGCTCATTCCCGGTTTTATCGCCGCTCTGTTAGCCACATGGCTTGTAAGCCTGTTTACAACTCCCAGTAAAGATACAGAACAGGCGTTTACCGATATGTTTACTGAAGATGAATAATCCCGACAGAGGAAACCTGCCGGGAATTTTTAAACTTTACGAAAAAAGATTCTTAATAAATCCTACAAGTCCCTTCTTATCTTTTTTCTTACCGCTTCTTCCGCCACTCAGTCCATCATAAGTAGGGCGTGGAAGTCCATCGAGTTTCTCTTTCTTTTTTGATGACCTCTTTTTCTGAGATCGCTTACGGGATGATTTTTTCCCGCGGTCTTTACTCTTGCTTTTACTTTTGCCTTTGCTTTTACCGGACTTTTTATCGGATTTCGAGCTTTCCTTCACCGATTTTGGTAACGGTAACTCTTCGGGAGCATACCCTAGGGATTCACTAATCGTTCGAATATCACCACGATCCTGTTTTGATACCAGTGATAAAATTCGCGTTGCTTTTCCATCACCAACAAGTTCCGCACGCAGTTTATACTCTTCAACTTCCTCAGGCACATCATAATTAATCACCTGGGTAGCGTGCTCAAGGGGAATATCTTTAGCCGTAAGCTGACCAATAATCAGATGTTGCACGTTACCATCCGTAAACATACTAAACCTCTTATCGTATGTTTTCTTATCCACTTTGTCGTGAATACTGACAGCTCGCCGACCGCTTTTGCGTAAAATTTTATAGAGCCTGTCAGCCGTCCTGCGAGAAGCAGTAAATATCACTACGGTGTCTGATTTGTTCTCCTCGAGATGCGCCATCAGCGTGGAAATCTTAGACCGAGGTGGAACGTTTATATAATACTGCGTAAGGTCTTTTGTGATGGCGGGTTCCGGCTTACTTTCCGGCTCCGCAGTTTCGGGCTTTTTAGGTGCTTTTTTCTTCTCTATATGAATTAAATCCGGATCACTCAGTAACTTTTTCTCTGCCTCACGAAGCTCTTTACTATCTTTTGATGCCGCAAAAATTCGCTGGCACTTACTGTTGATTACCCTTTTCGAAATAACTTCTACAGCACTCCAGTCGGTAACTTGTTCGGCTTGATCAATAATAAGCTGATCAACTTCCCGGAAAATCATACGGCCATCTTGAAGCACCTCGGCCAGTTGCCCGGGTGTAGACACAACAATAACCGGGCCTGCAGAAAGAGAAGCAAGCTGCTCTTTCACATCACCATCCTCTGTATAACAAGCACTTTCGATGGATCCGTGATAGCCAATGGCCCAGATCCATTCATCAATCTCCTTCGCCCGCTCTGACGACGAAGCCAATATAATGGCCCGCGTCCCCTGGCGGCGCTCAGATTTTGATATGTTATTCAGTAATGATAATAAATATCCAAGTTCCGGTTTATCTTCGCTGGTTGTGTTTACTACTAAATCATTCCCACTTTTTACTGCTTTAAAAATTTTCTTTTGCAATGGTGAGGGACTTTCAACATTTACATCCTTTAGTCCCCTCAAGATATCAGAGCTTAGTCGAAATTGATTAAACGACAATGTTCTACCTCTTTTGGTTTTAAATCATTATTTCAATTAACAAGTCGTAAAGCTTTAATATACAAACTATGCTTTACTCATTTTACTTAACTACTCTATAATTATTACTCAACACATGGCTCTTGAGTTAGGGTGTTGCCATAATCACCTTTCAAGCCTCTTACAGTTTCAATAGCTGTAACGCATTTCATTAAATCTATCATTCAGCCTAAAAAAAAGTATATGTGAATGCTGCTTGATCAGAAAGTTTTATAGATGTAGTATTGACAGTAAAATAAGCAGAAATTATTTAATCGACAGAGATTATGACCAAGCGTATAGCATTTTTTGCAGAACAGGCTGAAATTGAGAATTTTTACAGCCTATCCATTGAAAGTCCCTCCCTGCTGGAACCTCACTACAATATTGGCAGAGGTCAGCACATACCTGTTATTACGAATGGTGATGAACGTCAACTTCAGCGAGTTAGATGGGGGAAATCATTTTCGAAGAGCTCCAATCAACCCGAAGAAAAAAACGATAACAGCACTCTGCTTGAAAAGGCTTTGCAGCGATGTATTGTGCCTATCAGCGGATTCTACATTTGGAAGGACGACAGGAAAAAAGATCATCCATTTTTTGTTAGAATGATGGATAATTCTACCATGGCGGTGGCCGGAGTTTTGATTGAGGAAGGAGAAAATCTTCATTGCGATTTTTTGGATCGAGAGGCCAATACACTCATTCAGCCAATGACTGCGCGAATGCCCTTACTTTTAAATAAGCCCATGGCTGATAAATGGCTCGATGGCGAAACCGACGCACACAAAATTATTAATGAGGCAAAATCTCTGTTCCTTATAACAGACCTCACCGTTTTAAGAGTCAGTAAAGATGCCAATGACCTGTCAAATAACCATAAAGAGTTGATTCAGCCAATACCTAAGTAGTCTCGTCAGAGTTCGGTTCAAACCCGACTTTCCCTCGACCTGATTCTGATATATGCGCAGGGTTTTATACGCAAAATCAAGATCGCTTTCTTGATCAACGGCTTCCAGTATATCCCGCCAAATCATCTGGTTAATCCCTCTTCGCTTCCGCGGATTTGAGAGGTGACGAATCGTCAACCGTATTCCATCATCCACCACATCGGTGTAAACGATTGGGGTTAGATTTCGGTAGTGAATCAGGTACGATTTTGTTGCACGTCGGATCTGTTTTTCCGCATCAACTACATAATCCTCCAAGTGATCTGTAGTTATTTTCTTTAGAATCTCTTCCGCCTTTTTCCAGTTACTCTCAAACGTGAAAACGACCTCTATTTCATTCCATATAAACTCAAAATCGCTGGTGTAATTTGCCACTGTTTGGCTAAATACATAGTGATTGGGAATATGAATTACCCGGCCGGTACTCTGATCGGCATGCACCCAGTTCCCTATTTCCAAAATGGTAAATTTAAATACCCGAACATCAATAACATCGCCTTTGTGGTCTCCAATTTGAATTCGATCTCCTACATCAAACGGCTGACGCCATATTAAAAATATCCATCCGGCCACATCTGTTACCGGTCCGCGAAGAGCAATAGCAAGTCCGGCAGATAAGAGCCCTAAAAATGTAGCTAAAGAACGAATTCCCTCAAACCACGTTCGGCCAACTAATAAAAACCCTATGAAGACAAGAGCATAGGTTACATTCTTTCGCCATTTGTACCGAAGCTCCGTGCTTTGAACTTTGGAGTAGACAACACGGATAATGACAAACCTCAACAGTACCAACAGAGCGATAATAATAACCGTCTCAACTAAGTTACTGTAATCTATAGAGGACTCCTCAAGTATCGATTCTATGTTCTCTTGGAATTCATTCATACATATCAGCCGGTTCTTTTATCATAATATTATTAAGAACTATCGTTTATATTATAACACTTTGTTAAGAGTGTAAATAGTGATATTTTTAAGGTTCTATTGAAACACCGAATTTTTATTTATTAGTTATGCTTTACGGAATTATTCTAAGTTTTATTACGCTGATAGCCATTTTGCTAATTGTTGTTGTACTATTGCAACCGGGCCAAAAAGAAGGTTTATCCGGTGGACTTGCAGCAGGAATGGCAGGTGGTGCCGCAATGGGTGCACGGCGAACAGCAGATCTTCTTTCAAAAACTACAACCATTCTAGCCGTTCTCTTTTTATCCCTGAGCGTGCTCGCAAACTTTGCAATTGACCGTGGTGATGGCACCGAAAGTACAATTCAGCAGCAAGGCATGCCCGATCAGGTAGAAACTGATTTCCAAGTTCCTTCGCAAACTGAATCTGCAGTACCTCAGCAGCAGGAAGAAGAAAATTAATATTCTTTGCCTAAGCAGGCACTAAATTTATAAGACATTAAAAAAGCCCCGCTCGTAGTGAGACGGGGCTTTTTTGTATCTGTTTTGAAATACAGAAGTTTTACTCCTGCTCCAATAAGTTCTTTACATACTCATTGTTTGGGTCCATTTTCAGCACCTGTTCATAGTACGTTTTTGCCTTCTCATCATGGCCGCCTTTCTTCATTAGGTCACCCATTAATATCCAGTTTTCAACATCTTTTGGTTCTGCTCGAATTCTATCCAACAGATAGGTGATTGCCCCTTTCCCGTCGCCACTCATAAGTTTATAAAGAACCAAATTCCTATGGGCTGATGGCAAATCATCCAGCTCAATAGCCCGATCAAAGTCTTCTTTTGCCTTATCTAAATTATCTTCATTCAGCTGGGCATAACCGCGCATGTTGTATAGCCTGCCATTATCTGAATCTTTTTCAATAGCATCATCAAACGACGTTACACTGGCCTCCCACTGGCCAAGTTTTTGCATTACTTCACCTTCCAGAGTATAGCCTTCCGGAGCATCCGGATCTATCCTCTGCAAATCACGAGCAACATCTAAACTCTTATCTAAATCTTTTTCGTGCAGGAGTTCGTATCCTTTCTTGTGTTTCTCTTCAAAACTCATAAAACTAATCTGTTTTCTCTTTATCGGTTATATCTTCAAATTCAGCTTCTTCGATATGATCTAAATTCTTATGTCTTTTGCGTCTGCTTGGCCCACGCGGAGCTTTCTTTTTTGGCTTCGGCTTAAACAAAAGTCTATAGAGCGCATAAATCAAAAGAGCTATTATCAGCCATCTTAATAGCATTAATCCGGTATAATATGAATGTGTGTGTTGCTGCGTATTGGGTGGTTAAATATCTGTTCTTCAAGATACGATAAATGATCCGGATTATTAACAAAATCGATTTTCGTAGCGTTGATAATCATCAACGGAGCTTTATTGTAGTGATAAAAGAACTGATTGTACGAATCACTCAAGTCCTCAAGGTACTCTTCCGTGATGTGCTTTTCGTAATCTCTGCCCCGTTGAGAAATATTTTGCATCAGCCGGTCAACCGAGCTCTGCAGATATATCACAAGATCAGGTTTTGCCGAAATACCCGCCATAATCCCAAAAATATTATCGTACAAGGCGAGTTCATCATCATCTAAATTGAGACTGGCAAATATTCGATCTTTTTCAAAAATATAGTCTGAGATGATGAACTCATCAAAAAGATCGCGATTCGTCATTTTCTGCTGCTGCTTAAAACGGCTGGCCAAAAAAGCGAGCTGTGTTTGAAAAGCATAACGCTCTTTTTCTTCATAAAACTTTGGCAGAAATGGATTTTCCTCAAACTGTTCCAGCACCAATTTACCCCTGTGGCGTTCTGCCAACAAATTAGCCAGGGTCGTTTTTCCGGCTCCTATTACACCTTCTATGGCAATAAAGTCGAACGTATTTGGCATATTACCAGGTATGGTCGGTTTTATGGATCTGCATATTCGGTGCTTCTGTCACCATATCCGAGATCGAAGTTTGGGTTGAGGGATCCATCCATTCTGCTTCTATTTCTTGCAAGGGAAGCAAAACAAACAGTCGGCGTCTGTATTCTGAATGTGGAATAATAAGGTTCTCTTTCTGAATCACCAAGTCCCCAAACGCAATGATATCAAGATCTAAAATCCGCGGCCCCCATCGCTCGGGATTTTTTTCTCGCCCCATACCTTGCTCAAACTCTTTTAATGAATGCAATAATTGCCACGGACTTTTCTCAGTTTCAATTCTCGACACCGTGTTTAAAAAAGGAAATTTTGATGGGCCAATAGGCTCCGATTCCCAAATTGATGCTTTTTTTATCGATCCACTTGAGAGTGCCTCCAGAAATGTACCGGCTTGTTGAAGTATCTGCAACCGCTCGCCCAGATTGGAACCTACACCAATAATTACCGATTCCATGTCATCGTAATTTCTGCGTATTTCGATGGTGTATCTATAGGAGGGTGTAACTTCCGCACGGAAACTGTCAGTTTATCAACAATCCCGAACCTCTTAAATAATCTTTCGCCAATATCTGTACAGAGTGTTTCAATGAGCAATTGCGACGGGCCCTCCATCACTTTTCGCACAATCTCCTCGGCCTGTTGATAATCGAACGTACTGGTAAGATCGCTTTTTTGAATGGATGGCTTAAACTCTCCTTTTGCAATAAGGTCTATTTCGAACTCATTCCCATTTTCACGCTCCTCATCATAATACCCATGTTTTCCATGGAACCGAAGCGATTTTAACGTGATGCGATCTAATTCCATATTGGAATTTTGTGACGTTTACAGAGTAGCTACTTCCAGTTTTTGCTCTAATTCTTGCAGTATCCGCTTATGCTTTGGACTTGTAGACAACCGCTCTTCGATTGTTGTAATAGCATGAATAACGGTAGAGTGATCTCGCCCGCCAAATTGAAGGCCAATGGTTTTCAGGCTCGATTTAGTGAATTTTTTGGAGAGGTACATCGCCATTTGCCTAGCTTCTACAATCTCTTGCTTTCGGGTTTTTTCGCGCACTTTATTGGTATCGATGCCGAAGTACTCGCATACATAATTCTGTATCGTCTCGATGGAGATCTGTGTATGCGAACTCTTCACCATATCCTTAAGCACGGACTTTGCCATCTGCAAGTCAATCTCATCTATATGCTTTAACGACGCCGTTGCCAATAACTTAATTATAGCCCCTTCAAGATCTCGCACATTTGACTTAAAATTGTGGGCGATAAATTCAATTATTCCGGGATCAATATTAATTCCGTTGTCATTCGCTTTACGCTCTAAAATAGCATAGCGTGTTTCGTATTCCGGAATCTGCAGATCTGCACTCAAGCCCCAGCTGAATCGCGAAATCAACCGCTCTTCAATATCCGGAACATCTTTTGGTGCACGGTCACTACTTAAAATAATCTGTTTCCCTTCTTGATGGAGGGCGTTAAAAATGTGGAAGAATTCTTCCTGAGTTTTCTCCTTTCCGCTAAAAAACTGGATGTCATCCACAATCAGCACGTCAATATGGCGATAGAACATCGAAAATTCACTGGCTCTATTATTACGTATAGCCTGCACAAATTCGTTCGTAAATGTTTCGGATGAAACGTACAGTACGGAGAACTCATCCCCAAACTGCTGCTTTATTTTATTACCGATACTTTGAACAAGGTGAGTTTTTCCAAGCCCCGTTGTGCCATATACAAAAAACGGGTTGAATGAATTTTTCCCTGGATTTTCAGCTATTGCCATCGCCGCCGATCTTGCCAGTCGATTACAATCTCCTTCAATATATCTTTCGAATACGTAGTTGTTATTCAGATTAGAATCGATATTCGTTTTACGAATTCCCGGAATAACGAACGGGTTCTCAATTTTGCCCGGATGGTAATCGCTATAGGTGTTCATTTCCTGCGGCTTCGATGGGGGCATCGGCTGCTGTGGAAGGCGCACAGATCTGTTGTCTTCCAGCTTATCAGATTTCTCTACAAGAACTGAATATTCAAGCTTCCCATTTTCCCCTAAAACCTTTGCAATTGTAGAGCGAAGCATATTATAGTAATGCTCTTCCAGCCATTCGTACCAAAACTGACTGGGTACCTGAATAGTGAGAGTTCCCTCTTCAATCTTCACGGGTTTGATAGGCTCAAACCAGGACTTGTATTTCTGATAACTGATGTTGTCCTGAATGATCTCTAAACATTCACTCCAAGCTGATTCAGCTGTTATCGAATTCAACGTAAACTGCCTCCAAAAAAGTTAAAATAGTTCTTGCAATTGTCCCTTTGTTATCCACACACTAAAAGCCACTTTTCTATCGTGCGGGAAAAGAAAATGTTAATTTATTTGGCTCAAATCAATTAAATATTTCAAGGGGCTCGCAAAGTTATCCACACTCATCAAATATTTATAATCACATGCACACCAGTACTTTATGGATTCTAATCAAAAACTGTCATTTTTAACTTGACATCCCATAACAATTCCCTAACACAGATTTCGCCATTGACCTGTAGCGGTAAATTTGTTACAAAAAACTTTTCCACAAGTTATCCACATATTTTAAACAGCGTTTACTCCCCATTCTACATAACTTTTTAACTGGCTGTAAAAAATCGTTGGTTTATAACATTTTAGAGATCTCAAATAGCAACTATAAACCGGGGGTTTTTATCCAGATCCTTAAGGAGTTCAACACTGCCAAAAAGTTCTTCCGCTTTGCACTTCACCTCCTCGGCAGTTTTATCGTTACACTCCAAAAATAGGCCCGCATTTTGTTTTTTAGAAAAGGAGAGAATCGATTTATAAACGCTCATCGGATCATCAACAAACAGAGCTTCGGAAGGCTCGTAGTTTAGAACCTGCTTGTTGATCTCCGGTTTCTCATCTGGATGTATATAGGGAGGGTTAGAAATGATTATATCCCAGGGTATCTCGTTAATTTTTTTATGGTCATCAAGATTAAACAGATCTCCCTCAAAAAAGTTTACTTCTACGTCGTTACTTACACTGTTTTGTGCAGCCACTTTCAGAGCTTCACTCGATATATCAACTCCGCAACAATTCCAACCCGGGTTTTCTTTTTTGATGGAAATTGGAATACACCCACTGCCCGTACCAATATCCAGTAAATTTATGGGTGTATTTCTCCTATCAGAGGTTCTCTCCAGTAAATGTTCTACAAGTTGCTCCGTTTCAATACGGGGGATAAGCACAGATGGGTTAACATCAATCCTGCAATTCATAAAATCGGTATGACCCACAATATATTGCAGGGGCTCGTGTGCGGCCCTTCGTTTTACAAGCTTGCGAAGCTGATCCAGTTCTTTACGGCCAAGCGGCCGATCAAACTTCAGATATAGATCCAGCCGCTTGATATCCAGCACATAAGCCAATAGCCATTCTATGCTATGCCTGGGATCCGGAATTTTTTTCTTTTCAAAATAGTCCGTTGCCCATTCCAGCATGCGCAGAACGGTCCAATCACGATTGGTACTGCTCATCAGATAAGTTTAAGAACTCTCTTTCTCATCTTCTTCCTCTTTTTTCGGCTTTGCAACCTCTTCCTGCAAAGATAGGCCAAACCGCTTTGAGAAATCCATTATAAAATCTACAATGTCAGATTCGATATTTTTGTCTTCAGATAGCGAACTACCTCTAAAGCCCATTCGGCCACCGGCTTTTTTCAGCTCAATTCTATTTTGATCAGCTGTGCACTCTACAATACATGTTAATGTAATTGTTGCATTAATCTGCTTCTCAAATTGTTCGTAAACCGCAACATAAACCTGATCTTTGTTCGCGTCCGAATCATATTTATATATATACTTCGGCTCTATCGACTCAAACATCTTCGGTATCATTCTTCGAAGCGTGTCTTGTGGGCCGTAGACTAAATATTTCGTTACAGAACTCATATAATATGTACCCAATTGAATTATTTGGTAGTAAGGCGAATTTTCTGCATGAATAAAAGCCTAAATCAAACAATAATCAAATAGGCTTTTTAAATTACCTTAATGAATTATAAAATTTACCTTTGTAATGCAATGCTGTGGAACTCAAATCCGTTGAAGGACTGAACTTATAATAAATTCGATATGAAAAACGCTACTATTCAAATATTACTTCCGCTTCTAACGTTCATCCTGCTTTTTGTTTCCACGCAACAAGCTACTGCTCAAGTTGAAGAACCTCCCATTAGGGAAGGTGAGCGTGTTGCTACAAATCTAAATGACAACTACAGGGCCGGAATCGGCTTTGATGTTTTAGTAAGTAACTTTGGATTGGGATTAGGTGGTGAATACCGCCGAGTGTTGGGCAGCCAGACCGAAGGCTATGCCGTTCTGCGCTTTAACAATCTGCGTGATGTTACCGAGCAGACGTTTACAGACATCTTTTTCGGCCAGCAAATTGTGCCTAATAAATTCCAGCGTGCATTCTCATTCCCTGTAATGCTTGGTTTTCGGCAACGGCTTTTCGGTGATGTTGTTCAAGATGACTACAGGTTTTTCATAAGCGCCGGTGCCGGTCCTGTTGCAGCGTTTTCATTTCCCTATTTTGATGACCGTAATGACAATGGCTACCGCGAACAGTTTCAAAACTATTTTGAACCTGTAAACGATATATTTACAGGTTGGAGTGAAGGAGAATGGCACTGGGGCGCCGCCGGTGAAATAAAATTTGGAATGGATGTGGGACGAAATTTTGCGAGTGTAACCAGTATCGAGTTTGGCTACTTTTTCAATTACTACCCCAACGGTATTCAAATGATGATGCCGAAGCAACCCGATTTGCGAGAGGGCCCCGGCAGAATTGAAGAACGATTTCAGTTTGATGAAGATGGAGAATTGCTCCTGGAGCCATTCTTTGATGCACAACGGTGGTTCGGCACGCCTCAAATCACATTAACATTTGGCCGGTTGTGGTAGCTCATTAAAGCTTTTCCAGCCAGCTGTGTGGGTTTGATAGATCTTTGAATACAAAATCGGGCTGATGATCTTCCAGCTCCTTCCTTGAAAACCCGCCCGTGGTTACCGCTACTACTTTAGCTCCAAAATATTTTGCACAACGAATATCATTCGGAGTATCACCAATAATCACATATTGATCCGGGCTGGGTTTCCCGCCATGTGCTGCCCGGTAGTTTTGGTCTGCCGACTGCGGCAGATCATTTCGGTTTTCGTGCTGCCCACCAAAACCGCCAAATGTAAACACCCCGTCTAACCCTACAGCTTTTACTTTTGCGTAGGCTACCTCTTCGAAATTTCCTGTACACAATCCCACCCTATACCCTTTTTGCTTTGCTATCCGGGCTGACTCGATGGCTTCATCAAACCGTAGAATTTTATCTGAGGTAAGTTGCTCCTGCATACTTTTAACATAGAGTGCCCTGAACCTCTTAAAAAGGTTCTCTCTGTTTGGGTATTGCGCTAGCAGCTCCATAAAAATTCCGCGATCTGTACGTCCGGCAAATGACCGTCCATCTACTTTTGGTTTCTCAATCTGTAATTCAGTTAAGTGTTCATCAATTATAGTATGCAGAAATTCCCTGCGCACATTCAGTAAAGTTCCGTCAATATCGTAAAGCAGTATAGGTTTCATCGGTTTTTCTTTATCTAAACTTGATTAAACAGTACATTGTTATGATTAGAAATTAACCAATCAATAATAACGATTATGAGTTTAATAGAAGATATTAATGCGCGACAAATTTTGGATTCGCGCGGAAATCCAACAGTAGAAGTCGACGTTCTCCTCACTAATGGTGTACTTGGAAGAGCAGCCGTTCCATCAGGAGCATCAACAGGAGAGTTTGAGGCCGTAGAACTTCGCGATGGAGATGAAGACTATTTCCTCGGTAAAAGCGTAAAAAAAGCTGTAGAAAACATCAACGGCCCGATAACAGAAGAGCTTCTTGGCTACCCCGTTAGCCTGCAGACAGAAATTGACCAGGTAATGATAGACTTGGACGGTACGCCGAACAAGGCAAAGCTTGGAGCAAATGCAATTCTTGGCGTATCTATTGCCGTAGCAAAAGCTGCCGCACAAACAACCGGTTTGCCGTTATGGAGATACCTGGGTGGCGTTAATGCGAAAGTACTCCCCCTGCCGATGATGAATATTATCAATGGTGGTTCACACGCCGATAATAATGTTGACCCGCAAGAATTTATGATTATGCCGACAGGTGCAGAGTCTTACAGCCATGCTGTGCAGATTGGCGCGGAGGTATTTCATAATCTGAAAAAGGTATTGTCTGCCAAAAATTACAATACATCCGTTGGCGACGAAGGTGGATTTGCACCAAACCTGAAATCGAACGAAGAGGCGATCGAAGTTATCCTTGAAGCTGTAGAAAAATCTGGATACACGCCCGGTGATGATATTTTAATCGCGCTCGATCCTGCCAGCTCCGAATTCTACAATACCGAAAAGAAAGTGTACGAATTTAAGTGGAGTGATGGCTCCGTTCGTAATGCCGACGAAATGGTTGAATACTGGGCAGACTGGGTTGAGAAGTACCCTATTGTCTCCATTGAAGATGGCATGTACGAAGATGACTGGGAAGGCTGGAAAACATTAACAGATGCCATTGGCGATAAAGTACAGCTTGTTGGTGATGATCTTTTTGTAACCAACACCGAGCGGTTAGCCAAAGGAATAAAGAGTGGCGTTGCCAACTCTATCCTTATTAAAGTGAACCAGATTGGTACAATTACGGAAACATTAGATGCCATCGAAATGGCCCATAAAAATGGATACACGTCCGTAATTTCTCACCGTTCAGGAGAGACGGAAGATACAACCATTGCCGATCTGGCCGTTGCAACAAATGCCGGACAGATTAAAACAGGGTCAATGAGCCGTACAGATCGTGTGGCTAAATACAACCAGCTCCTGCGAATTGAAGAAGAGCTTGCAGATGCGGCGATGTTCCTCGGCAAAGATGCATTTGGGCTTTAAAATTAACACGTAGTGAGTAGAGATATGGTATAGGGTGTGGGTTTCCACGCTCTATGCTCACTACCTGTTATTCATTTTCTTACAACAAAATGCGCATAAATCGTCTCAAACTTACCAATTTCAGAAATCATAAAGAGACGGAAGTCCATTTTGCGCCCCACCTCAATTTAATTACCGGTGCCAACGGATCGGGAAAAACTAACCTGATTGATGCCATTCACTACCTCTGCATGAGCCGGAGTTTTGTGGCAACGAGTGATCGATACGTGGCAAACCACGACGAAAAATACTTTATGGTTGATGGGGATTTCACCGGAGAAATTCGTTCATCATTTAAAGTAAGCTGTAGCTACTCGCGCGGTGAAGGGAAAAAAATATTTGTGAACGACAGCCCGCTCGAACGGCTTTCCGACCTGATTGGAATGGTACCTATTGTAGTACTAAGTCCCGAAGATTTAGCCTTAACTAGTGAAGGGCCATCCGAACGGCGATCATTCTTAGATAGCATGATTAGCCAAATCTCCCCAAAATACCTGCGGGATCTGATTGATTATCGCCGCATTCGAAAGCAACGCAACAAACTCCTGCAGGAATTTCGCGGACCACTTCAAACACTTCGTAGTTATCTTGAACCGTGGGACCTTCAACTTGTAGAAACCGGGGCTCGGCTAATCCACAAGCGCGCAGAAGTTCTGGAACGATTTAAGACATACCTGGCGCTCCAGTACCGAACCATTTCCGGGCTCGACCTAAAGCCATCGCTGGTTTATCAAACTATTACCGATGCTACCGATAGCATCGACAAAATATCAGAACGGTATAATGAAGAGCTGGACAAAAATTTTGAAAAAGAAGTAGACCGGGAACAGACAATTATTGGCCCACACCGCGATGAAGTAGTATTTTATCTTGGCGATATGGAGCTCCGAAACTACGGGTCGCAGGGGCAGCACCGGCTATTTTCCATGGCTTTGAAAATGGCCCAGCTCTTTTATTATTCTGATGAGCTGGACGATTTGCCTATTATGTTACTCGATGATGTGTTTGGCAATTTGGATCAACAAAAAACCGATATTATTACCGAAACACTGACGAAACACACCGGACAAACGTTTATAACTTCTGCTTCTGAGCGCCCATTTACCATCAGTCAATTTGATGGGAACAGTAGCAACTCCTGGTTTGATGTTCACAATGGAACAGTAACAAATAAGTATTAATATGGCTTTTGGAAATAAACCGCAGTCGATGGATCAGCTGCTGAAAGATTTTTTGAAAAAGATTCCGCACCGCACAAAATTCAAGCGGGGCATGGTACTACACGTCTGGCCCGAGGTTGTAGGCGAACAAATTTCTGAAATCACAAAAAATATCCATTTTGAAGGGGATAGATTAATCATTGAAGTTGATAATGCCGCCTGGCGACACGAAATTCACTCAAACAGATACAGCATCATCAAAAAACTAAATGATAAAGTAGACGCTAAAATTGTAAAAGAAATTATTGTCAGAGCAACATAGAATTCCCCATATTTGATTCATGAGTCTATACAGCAAAATACAGGAACGCATAAACCTCTTTTTTACGGGTAAATCTGAACCGGATGACAAAGAGACATCCGGAGAGTTTTTTACTCGTCAAAAGATTATCGCTTTTGTCGTATCCTTTACTTTCGCACTCAGCCTGTGGCTTATCGTTAACCTTGGCCGGGATTATAATGTTACCCTAATGCTGCCCATCGAAATTACCAACCTCCCTGAAGATGTAGCACTAAGTAACGAAGTCCCCGAACGCGCTGCCGTAAGCCTAAGTGGCGAGGGGTGGAATTTAATTTCTTTATACAGCAATCCACCCGCCATAACACTCAATGCTGACGATCAGCAAATCAACCTTTTTGACCAGGTCCGTCAGCAAGTAGGTACCATCTCGGACCTGAATGTTCTGCAGGTAGATCCAATTATCGTAGCGATCGAAACGGAGCAAAAAGTTACCCGCAAAATACCGCTGCGTTCGCAGGTTTCACTCTCTTTTAGAGAACAGTACGGGTTGATTGGCGACTATTCATTATCACCGGACAGCATTACTATATCAGGCCCAATTTCCCAAATTGAAGAGATTGATGAATGGCGAACCAACGACGTTGAGCTGACAGATATATCAAACAACGTTAATATGGATGTAAACCTCGAGGTTGCCGGGCCGGGAATTTCAATAGAGCCGTTATCAGCTCAATTCCAGGCACAAGTTGCAGAGTTTACGGAATCACAGGTTCGAATTCCCATCAGAACCCGAAACTTGCCTTCCGGCAAAGCAATTACATATACACCATCCTCCATTACCGTTCGGTTTGATGTACCCATCGATCAGTACAACGATATACAGGGCACCCGTCCATACCTTGCCTACGTTGATTACACCGAAATTGAAGAGGATGAAACGGGTTTAATTACCCCGGAAATTGAGCTCGCTACCGATGAATTTGATGTGCGCCTCCGAAACTTTCAGCCAACCCGGGTATCGTACTATAATATTCTTCCACAATAGCCTATATCATTCCAGACTTAATGATTTGGGAATAATGATATTGGATCTAAATAAGACTTCGCGTGTCTTGTGTCTGAATTTATTTCCGAATCGAAAAAATTAAGTAGCTGTAGCCATCGTTTTTTCAAACGGCTTGATGACATCATCCACCTCTTTACTCTCCGAGAAATAAGACAATACCTTCAGCAACACTTCATCCACCAAAACATCCGGGCACGATGCACCAGAAGTAAGTGCAATTGTAAGTTTATTTCCGTCTACAGGCAGCCAGTTTTTGGTCGTAACCATCTCTTTTTTCCACTGATTGAAATGCTGAATTTCAGCGGGGCCGTCAAACTCTTCGGCATCCCGAATATGGAAAGTAGGGCAGTAATCCTCCAGAATTTCCACCAGGTGCATGGTATTGGAGGAGTTGTACCCGCCAACCACAATGGCGATATCCGGGGCCGCATCCGCCAGGGCGTACGTGGCCGACTGATTCTCATTCGTGGCGTAACAGAGCGTATCTGAGGTGTCTGCAAAGTGATTAAGCACATCCTCCTCTCCAAATTTCTTGGCCGCTGCCTCTTTTAAGATATCCATCACCTCTTGGGTTTCCGTTGCCAACATGGTGGTTTGATTGATAACCCCAAAGTTTTCCAAATCTTCCAGTGGGTTGAAACCATCTGTGCTTTTATGGCCAAAGTGTTTCTCAAAATCACTCAGCGGCCGTTTCTCCGTCATAATATCGGCCAATATTTTTGCCTCTTCGGGGTTCAGCACAACAACTACCGGCGAGTGATCTGCACTGTGCGAAAATGTAGCGCGGGTCTCTTCGTGCTCATGCTTGCCGTGTACAACGAGGCTATATCCTTTTTTACCCAGCTGTTTACCGCGCTTCCAGACTTTCTCTACAAACGGGCACGTAGTATTATATTGGTATGGATCAATTCCCTGCTCCTGCAGCTTCTCCTGAATTTCAATAGTAGTACCAAAAGCTGGTACAATCACAATATCATCAGCCGAAAGTGACTCTATGGGAATTCGCACCGTACCGTCCGTATCAAACAGAAATTTTACACCCCGTTCCAACAGATCCTCATTCACCGTTGGATTGTGAATCATTTCACTGAGCAGATAGATATTTTTATCCGGATTCTGCTCTACCGTTCGGTAGGCGATATCGATCGCATTTTCCACGCCGTAGCAAAAACCGAAATGGCGGGGAATTAAAAATTTAACCGGGCCAAAATCCAGCTCTGAAGGAGCAAGATCTTTTTTACGGGGATCAACAACTTTATTCGCCTCCTTTACCTTTCGGATAATGGGAGAGCGAAACATGGTGGGGATTTCGAATTTTTTTCGAGCCATAAATAAGTAGAAATTCTCTGTTAATTACGTACTGAAAGATACAAACTTCAAAAGAGAAACACGCGTATTCTTCCATCTGTTCATTTTGTAATAATATTATGGGAAATATTCCATCAATTATCCGTATATTTAAGGCTAACAATTTTTCGTTCTATTCTGACCTGTCCAACCGGTATTCTTTTTGCCTCTCTTCAAGAAGTTCTCTTCTGAATGTTTGTAAAACGCGCTTTGGGTAGGAACATTATTTATAAGTAATGGGAATTGGATCAAGAGCTCCAATGCGCGAAGAGAACGGTACATATTAAATGCACAAAACAATATTCTAATGAAAGATACTCCTTTTTCAGATCTGGGAATATCCCCGGAAATTTTAAAATCTATTGACGAAATGGGCTTCGAAGCGCCCACATCCATCCAATCCGAATGCATCCCCCCTATATTAGCGGGTAAAGACATCGTAGGACAGGCCCAAACAGGAACCGGAAAAACCGCCGCATTTGGTGTGCCGGCCATCCAGCAGGCAAACAAAGGATCAAAAATTCCAAGCGTTCTTATTTTATGCCCAACCCGAGAGCTGGCCATCCAGGTAACCGGAGAGCTGATTAAACTCGCACGCCACACCGATGGTGTTTACACGCTGCCTGTATATGGCGGTCAACCGATCGGCCGACAGCTGAAAGCCCTGAAAAAAGGAGTTCAAATTGTTGTTGGAACACCGGGACGGGTTATCGATCACCTGAAGCGCGGAACGCTGAACCTGAATAACCTACAAAAGCTGATTCTTGATGAGGCGGACGAAATGCTGAACATGGGTTTTCGGGAAGATATTGAGAAAATTCTTAGCTACTCAGAGGGGAAATGCCAGACAATTATGTTTTCTGCCACGGTTCCCAAAGCGATTAAGCGATTGATGGACCGATTTATGACCGATCCAGAGATGATTAAGGTTGAAGGAAAAGCGGAGACAGCCGCCAATATTGAGCAGTACTCCATGGAAGTTCGCGACTCGATGCGTACCGAAGCTATCTGTAGAACGCTCGACATGAGTGAATTTCGGCTCACTTTGATTTTCTGCAACACTAAGCGTCAATGCGATCGTCTTGTTGAAGAGCTTCAGGCTCGTGGTTACGCAAGTGATGCACTCCACGGTGATATGAGCCAGAATGTCCGGGATAAAGTGATGAATAAATTCCGCAAACGGAATATCGACATTCTGGTTGCTACGGATGTTGCCGCTCGCGGTCTCGATGTAGATGAAATTGACGTCGTTTTTAACTACGATATTCCACAGGATCCGGAGTTTTACGTGCACAGAATTGGCCGTACTGCCCGCGCCGGACGCGAAGGTGTAGCAATTACCTTTGTATCTGGTAGAGGGCACAGACGCATTAAAGGAATTGAGCGACAGATCCGCACAAAACTGGTTCCGCTTTCCATGCCATCACAAAAAGATGTGCAGGAGTCGAAAAAGGGAATTCATCTTGAGAATATTATAAAAACTCTGGAAGCCGGTGGATTGCGAGAATATATCGACGAGCTGGAACCGATCACCCAAGGGGATTTTACAGCCATCGAAATTGCAGCTGCACTCTATAAGATGAAAATTGAGTCTTAAAGCAGTTGGCAGCTGCAACAGGCAGTTGACAGTCGCAAGAAGAAGGTGAACTTCGAGCCGGATTAATCAGATTTTGGCTCGAATTTCTCTGGATTCTTTACCATAAAACCGATCATTTTTCCTACTTGATTATACCCCTCTAAAATTTCTTTATTAGAAACTTTATCTAAGTAATCGCAGTCGAAAGCGAAGTCTAACCAAACTAATGTTTCACTGCATTCAGCATCCGCATCAGTCATTTTAGATTTAAAATGTGCAGGGTAAATCCTTTTTCGGTAAGCCTCGGATATATTTACGCAAACCGACCGCGACGACCTTCTTATCTGATCAGTTAAACTGTACTTTTCCTCCGCAGGGAAAGTCTTTGATTCATTAAAGATCCTCATTGCTAAACTGTAAGAAAGTCTATAAACCTTTAGTGCTTTAAATCCTGATTTCATCATCTGATTAAAAAGAGTTCACATTCATTAATATGAACTCTCTCAATCAAAATACTTACACTTTTTTTGATAATAATCTGCGTACTGCAGCTGCTTCTGCCGACTGGATCAGTTGCCCGAAAAGAAAACGGCATTCACGAAAAACAGCTTCCCGTTTTCCCAGAACCCTCGGAAAAGTGGATTATCAATCAGGTATACAATTTCACCCGATCCATAGCTTTGGGTACCGAATGTAACGGTCTGTTCGAGCTGAATTTTTGCGCGATTTCCGACAAAGCCGCTTACGTGCGCATCTTCCCGAGCAGTTCCAACATTCCAGCCATTTTCCAGGTAATGGAAAGAGTCTGCGCCAACTTTCAGTGAGAAGTAATCTTCATCATACCCAAAAGCGAGTGGGTGTGTGGTATCCAGCGTTGTTCGATATATCGCGCCGGGTGTTGTATTTGTGGCATTGGCTCGCTGTCGATCACCATAGCGGTTCAGGCGGCTTTCAGGTGTAGAATCTCCCTCAAACTCGGTCTGTTTCGGAGTAAGCTGTATACCATCCATGCCGGCGAGAACCGAGTTCGCATTTCCAAAAGCGATTAAGGTGCCGCCTGCACGAACCCAATCCCGCAGTTTTTGTGATGTATCTTCGTTGAGAACATCTGAGTACGATCCGCTTGGAAGCACAATGGTATTGTATCGATTGAAATCAACCCGGTCCATGTGGTGTGTGTGAAGCATCGTTGCAGGATATTGCAGTTGCTGATCAAAAAAGTGCCAAACTTCACCTGCCTGCAGAGAAGATGTGCCCTCACCAATAAATACCGCTATTTCTGGTTTTTCGATAAAGCGCACGTTTGATGATCCAAAATCAGATCCACTGCTAACAAATCCTGTGGTTGCACCATGGATTGATCGATCAAACTTTTGAGCCGCATCGGATACGATTTCATCAAATGAATCCCCAAGATGACGATTATTATCTCTTGTGATTACCAAACTTCCCTTATCGAACGATTTTCCATCAACCTCAAAAGAGACCACAGAAAATCGGCTGCGAACATCCTGTTTGGTCAACTCAGCAAGGAAACGGGCGTCATCCATCGATTTCCACTGATTTACATATGCATATGGTGATTCAGCCCCGGTCTGCTCGCCGTTTCGGAATGCCCCCGGTGTAATGTTTTCTCCGGGATCAACCCGCGACTCCAAAGCGTAGCCATCCAGCCCAAAACGGTAGTGGGTTTCCCACGCGGTGATATCGTACGTGAGGGAGTCAACCAACTCGGGGTCCGGCTCAAACAAAACCCGTACCAACTGTGATTTGGGCTGATACGCACTAATAATAATATCACCCTCTTCCACGGAAACACTCTCAACATTGCCGCTTGCATAGTTATAGCCATCCGCTGATGAAGATGATGTTGCCAAGCCGTACCGGATATTTTGCGTATCCAGGTAACTCAGTAGATTATAAATTTTATCGGGATGATTATCTCCCTTAACAACAAACGTTTTATAGTTGCCGGACGGATTGTTAACAGCATTATCGAAATGATTTTTGAACTCCGTAATTACACGGTCTGCGTGCTGTGCCGTAACTTCTACCGTAGAAATTCCACTTATGTGATGGTGTGTTAACCGATCTTTAAGCGTCAGCGTATCACCCTCTTCGGTAATAATTCCTGCACCGGCTAAACCGTGGCCGGCCTGCTCGTAGGTCATGCCAATTGCACCGTTAAATGTCGGCCAGGTATCTCCGTAACTGGGGTAGAAGAGGTCAAATCGTTCACGGGTAAAATAGAGCCAACCTTCCTCATCAAAATATTTGACGTTATTTTCCCCAATCGTCGTTTGAAACTCCCGCTGCCAATCGGTAATCGCCAGGTGAAACGGTTCTGCAGCCGGAGCAAAATAGTACGGAGCATCGTAACTCTGTTCGTGAAAGTCGACATGTACATGCGGCATCCACTGCTGATAAATCTCGGAGCGCTGCTGAGATTCGATTTGTGTTTGCCACGCCCAATCTCTGTTAAGATCAAACAGGTAGTGGTTTGGTCGACCTCCAGGCCAGTTTTCATGATGCTCTCTCGCATCCAGATGTGGGTTGATCTCTTCCCCAACAATTCCGTTGAACCAGTTTACATACCGGTCTCTTCCATCCGGGTTCAGCATCGGATCCATCACCACAACGGCATCTTCCAGCCAACCTTTTGCCTCGTCATTATCGGGCCCCACTA
>SL_3KL_010_SEDDRAFT_10000750_pt1 | contig 28006 bp, 26 predicted proteins | sample SodLakKL_010_SED_2_FD_10381 | JGI IMG/M metagenome (IMG submission 10381)
GCGGCATCGCGGTTCGTCCAAGGTGGTCGGCCGCTGCCCGCGATCGGTTCCCGGCAGGTGTGCGCGGGTGTGGGCGTGAGGCCGAGCTACCGGCTCAGCTACCGGGGCTACCCTGACCGCCGACATGGACGAGAGCACACGCCTCCTGCTCGCAGCCGCCGACGGTGATGCCGACGCGCTGTCGATGTTCGTGCGCCGGACGCAGGCCGACGTGTGGCGCTTCTGCGCCCACCTCGTCGACCCCGGCGTGGCCGACGACCTCACCCAGGAGGTCTACCTCCGGGCGATGCGCACGATCCCCCGTTTCCGCGGGGACGCCAGCGCGCGGACCTGGCTCCTCGCCGTCGCCCGCAACGTCGCGGCGGACGAGATCCGGCGCCGACAGCGACGCCGTCGACTCCCTGATCCGGTCGTGGACGAGGTCCCGGACCACGCCGGACACGTCGAGCTGCACGGGCTGCTCGACCAGCTCGACGAGGACCGTCGGGCCGCCTTCGTGCTGACGCAGCTGCTGGGGCTGCCCTACGCCGACGCGGCGGCGGCCTGCGAGGTGCCGATCGGCACGATCCGTTCTCGGGTGGCACGTGCACGCGAGCAGCTCGTCGGGCTCCTCGACGACCGAGCCGACGACCGAGCCGACGGCCACGCGGAGGACCGGGCTGAGAGCCGGGCCGAGGACCGGGGTCCGGACCACCGAGGTGGTCGGAGCGCGGAGCGCGACGTCGGCACCTGAGACCTCTCGACCCGATCGGGCCGTCCGACGGGTTCAGGGGCGACGGGTTCAGGCGAGCGCCTGCAGGTCCTGTTCGGCGAGCTCACGTTGCTCGCCGACCCGCGGGTCGTCGACGTCGACGGCGACGGCGTCAGCGAGCACCGTGCGCGCCTCGTCGAGCTGCCCGAGCTCGACCAGCGCCGCGGCACGGATGCGGGTGGCGAGCAGCCACTGTTCGGCATCGAGGGGCACGCTCGGCTCCAGCTCGCCGCGGAGCTCGTCGGCGGCGGCTGCCGCCGCGCTGGCGCCGTCCGCGCTCAGCAGGCTGGCGGCACGGTTGACCCGGGCCCGCACGACCTGATCGCGGGTGACGGCGTCGTCCGCCCCGCCGAACCGGCGGACCACCTCGTCGTAGCTCGTGACCGCTGCGGCAGCCTCGCCGATCGCGTCGAGGCACATCCCCCGGTGCAGCAGCGCCATCGCCACCTCGTGGCGTTGATCCGGGTCGTCCGGGTCGGTCGGGGTGTCGGCCGCCAGCAGGTAGGCGTCGGCGGCCGCGGCCAGCTCCTCGAGCTCGGTGAGCGCCAAGGCCCGTTCGAAGCGCGCGACGAACAGCGACTCGCGGGCCACCTCGTCCTCGTCGACACGCTGCTCGGCCTCCGCGGCGAGGTCGTCGGCCAGCGACAGGACAGCATCGAGGTCGCCCGCCTCGTGCAGCTCGATGAGGCGGTCGGCCGTGAGCCGCAGATCCTGGGTGGTGGTCATGCTCGCACTCCGGTCAGGTTCCGCTCAGGTTCCGCTCAGAAGACGCAGGATGAGACCAGGAGACCACGACGGCATCGCGTCGGCAGCGTCAAGGGCGTCCGAACTGCGGTGACCGGCGAGGCTGCTGACCGCGGAGGGTACCGTTCACACATGTTCTCCCGCGCCATCCGCATCCTGTCGATCCGCGGCATCGAGGTGCGCCTCGACCCGACGCTGCTCGTGCTCGCGGCGCTGATCGTGTGGACCTTCGCCGCGCAGTTCGCGGGACAGCACGGCTGGAGCAGCGGGGTCGTCATGGGCGCGGCGGGGATGGTGCTCTTCCTCGGCTCGATCCTCGCGCACGAGCTCGCCCACGCGCTCGAGGCGCGCCACCGTGACATCGAGGTCGACAGCATCACCCTGCTGATCTTCGGCGGGGTCACCCAGATGCACGCCCACAGCAGCCGACCCCGTGACGAGTTCACGATCGCCGCCGTCGGCCCCTTCGTCAGCCTGCTGTGCGGCGCGGTGTTCGGGCTGCTCAGCCTCGCCACCGCGGAGCTGGCGTGGGACTGGGGCGCCCAGCTCACCCAGCTGCTGCGGCTGCTCGCGGCGCTGAACGTGCTGCTGGCCCTGTTCAACCTCGTGCCCGGCGCACCGCTCGACGGAGGGCGGGTGCTCCGGGCGGGGCTGTGGGCGGTCCTCGGTGACCGCTCGCGCGCGGTCCGTCTCGCGGCGCGGTGCGGGCAGCTCCTCGGGCTCACCATCGTCGGTTACGGACTGTGGGTGGTGCTGCGGGTCCCCGATGCCGCCCTCGCCGCACTGTGGTACCTCGCGATCGGGGGGTTCCTGTTCTGGGCGGCCGGCAGCGAGCACCGCAACAGCCGCCTCGACGACCTGTACTCGCGCACCCAGGTCCGCGAGGTCGTCGCGCTCGGCAGGGCGCACCCGTCTACCACCTTCCCCCTCGCGGAGCCGACCCCCACCCAGCTGGGCGACGGGCAGGACGGGCTCCCCCGGGTGGAGCTCGACGCGGACCTGCACGAGCTGGTGGACGCCTTCCAGGGCGACACCGAGCGGGTCGTGCTCACCGACGGCGGTCGACCGCTCGGCACCGTCGCTGAGCGCTACGTCGCCCGTGCGGTCGCGCTGCTCCGTCGCGCCCAGCGGCCAGCCACGGCGGCAGCGGCGCAACCGACCACCGAGGCGACCCTCGATGAGCGCAGCGGGTCCGGCGAGCGCAGCGAGCCCAACCCGTGACCGACGCCCGGCGGATGCTCGACCACGACCCGGCGGGTGACCCCGAGGGCGTCGCGGAGCCCGGAGCGCCCGCGCGGCGGTCCACGCTGCTGCGCAGCGCCTTCTACCTCGTCAGCACCGCGCTGATCATCACCGCCGGGTTCACCGTCCCGCTGCCCTACGTGGAGACCCAGCCGGGCACCCCGACCGAGATCCCCCCGCTGGTCGAGATCGAGGGTGTCGAGCTCACCGAGCTGACCGGCTCGACGTCACTGCTCACGATCCGGCGACGGGACCAGGCGGTGTTCCCGGCGATGGTCGTCCTGCTCGACGGCGACCGCACCCTCCAACGGCTCGATGACGTCATCCCACCCGGGGTCGACCGCGACGACTACCACGCCGCGCAACGGGAGCGGTTCCGGCGCCAGTTCGAGGTCGCGGCGGCGATGGGTGCCCAGGCCGCCGGGATCGAGGTGGAGCTGGTGACCGCGGTGGCGGTCGTCAACGTGCTCGCCGACAGCCCCGCAGACGGCGTGCTGTTCCCGGGCGACGTCATCACGGCGGTGGACGGCGAGCCGCTCGAGGACGCCCAGCACCTGCAGCAGATCACCCAGGCCGGCGCCGCAGGGCAGGAGCTGTCCCTGACGGTGGAGCGCGGCGGCGAGCAGCAGGAGGTCACCGCGACGCTCGGCACGATCCCCGGTGAGGACGGACCACGCCTCGGCGTGATGATCGAGGACGGGGTCGAGGAGCTGCGCCTGCCCTTCGACGTGTCGTTGCAGGAGGGGACGCGCATCGGGGGGCCGAGCGCGGGGCTGATGGTCGCGCTCACCGTCTACGACCTGCTCAGCGACGAGGACCTGCTCCAGGGTCGGGTCGTGGTCGGGACCGGATCGCTGGGCGCCGACGGCAACGTCGGTCCGGTCGGCGGCGTCCCGGAGAAGATGCGAGCCGCCGCCGAGTACGACGCCGACGTGGTGCTGGTCCCGCAGGGGCAGCTCAGCGAGGCGCAGCAGGGTGCGCCCGACGACCTGCGCATCATCGGCGTGCGCACCCTCGACGAGGCCCTCGACGCGCTGCGGGCGACGGCCTGACCCACGCGCTCGCCTCAGGGGCCGACCGGCGCCGCCACCGGGGCATCGGACGCGCCGCTGCAGCGTGAGAGGAAGTTGCCCAACAGCTCCATCCCGACCGCGGTGAGGATCGACTCGGGGTGGAACTGCACCCCTTCCACCTCCAGCTCGCGGTGCCGCAGACCCATGATCAGCCCATCGGAGGTCTCCGCGGTGATGCGCAGGTCGCTGGGCAACGAGTCGCGCTCGACGATCAGCGAGTGGTACCGGGTGGCCTCGAAGGGCACCGACAGCCCCTCCAGCACCCCACCGCCCCGGTGGTAGATCGCCGAGGTCTTGCCGTGGACCAACGTCGGCGCGCGGACGATGCGTCCCCCGTAGACCTCACCGATGCACTGGTGGCCGAGGCAGACGCCGAGCAACGGACGGCGGCCGGCGACCTGGCGCACCACCTCGTTGGACAGCCCGGCCCCGCTCGGCTCGCCTGGCCCCGGCGAGATCACCACGCCATCGGGCAGGTCCTCGAGGAGCCCGTCGATCGTGAACGCATCGTTGCGGACCACCTCGACGTCGGCACCCAGCTCCCCGAGCTCCTGCGCGAGGTTGTAGGTGAACGAGTCGTAGTTGTCGACGATCAGGATGCGCGTCACGAGGCAGGCCTCCCAGCGTCGGGCGGGTCCGGTGGGCCGGCTCCGGACCCGTCCTCGTCGTCAGTGTGCAGGGTCGCGTCCTGCCACGCGTCACGGATCCGGGCGCGCAGCTCCTCGTGATCGACCCGGTCCCCGTCGTCGACCCGCGGGAGCTCCTCGAGGACCACGACCTCATCGGGGAGCCCACGGGGGTCGAGGTGCTGGGTGAGCGCGTCCTGCAGCGCGTCGTGCTCCAGGGCGCGCCGGCGCGCCGCCACCACCGCGACGACCAGGCGGCCGTCGACCTCCACCACCTCGACCTCGCGCACGCTCCGGTGCGGTCGCACCACCGCAGCGATCCGCGCCGGGGAGCGGGGCCGGCCGGCGACGTCGACCACCTCGACGTCACGGCCGATCACGGTGAACCACCCGTCGGCGTCGACGCGGGCGAGGAGGTCGGTGACCAACCACCCACCTCCGACACGGTCGTCGGTCGCGTCCTCGGGGATCTGCGGGCCGTGGAGCAGCAGGCGCCCGGGTTCCTCGGGGTCGCAGAGACGGTCGAGATCGTCCGGGTCGACCACCGCAGCCAACGTCGAGGTGACCGGCAACCCGATGGTGGTCGCGACCACGCGCCCGTAGACCGGTTGGCCGTGCGAGATCGGGGCCGCGTCACCCCAGCCGTGCAGGGGACGGACCCGAGCGCCAGCGGCGCGTCGCTCGAGCTCACGTGCCGGCTGGGGGAGGAGCCCGTCACCGATGGCGAGGCAGACGCGCAGCGAGGTGAGGTCGCGACGGTGGCCCTCGACCTCCCGGGCCAGGTCCGCGATCCGCGGCGAGCGGCCGACGAGCAGCGTCGGCCGCGTCCGCTCGATCGTCCGCGCCAGGGACCCATCCGAGGTGTCCACCAGGATCGATGTCGCCCCCGACAGCACCGCGGCGAGCAGCCCGACCGACGAACCGATCAGGTCGTGCATCGGCTCGGCCACGAGCACCCGTTCGCGGCCAGCCTGGACGTCGGGCACCCACAGCCGGCTCTGGAAGGCCGTGGCGAGCAACGTGCGGTGGGTGTGCCGGGTGAGCACGAGACCGTCGGGCGTGTCCTGCACGGCGGTCAGGGCGGGAGCGTGCGGCTCGACCGGCGGGCGCGCATGCGAGGTGCGACCCGTGGCCTGGGTGAGCAGCTCGTCGATGGTGGTCCGGAAGGTCTCCGGCTCGAGCTCCACCTCGGGGTCGGTGTCCGGCTCGGTGGCCAGCTCGGGGTCGGCGACCGGCTCGGGTTCCGATCCGTGCTGCGCTGACGGCCCGGCGTCGGCATCGACCTCGACGCTGGACCCATCGCCACCACCTCGACGTCGCAGCCACCGCGTGGGACGTGGTCGGGCGGGGAGCCTGCGGAGCGCCCGCGACAGACGCGACGGATCCCACTCGTCGCCACGGACCTCCACCGCGAACCGCAGGTGCGGGAACGCCCAACGGCGGAGCAGCCGGGGGCTACCGACCGCACCCGCGATCCCCTCGCGCTCCACGAGGTCGGCGAGGCGCTCCAAGGCGAGGTCCGGGCCGATCGGCACGGCAACGGCACCGGCACGCCACAGCGCGAACAGCACGATCGGCACCGCGAGACCGTCGGGGACGCGCACCAGCACCCGCACCCCCTGCAACGGCGCGTCGGCGTCATCGCCAGGGAGCGTGGAGAGCCCCGCGGTCAGTTCAGCGACGTGGTCCTGCAGCTGGGCGTAGGTCAGCTGGTTGCGACCGAACTCCAACGCCGTGTGCTCCGGGAAGTCGCGGGCGGCGTCATCGAGCAGCCGCGGCAGACGGACCGGCGGCAGACGGTAGGTGGGAGGCACACCCGGCGGATAGCTGGCGACCCACGGGCGCGCCGACAGAGCGGGGTCCGGTGGGTTGGCCACGCGCGTGCGACTCCTCGGATGCTCGGGCAAGTGACCAGACTACCGACGGTACGGTGCGCCCCCTGCCGCCGGCAGCTGCAGCGACCTGGCCGCCAACGCCGGTCGACCCCCGCGCCAACCGCGGCCGGGACCGGACGACGAGAAGGACCGCGATGGAGGACGTGACCGCTCCACCGGCAGCGCTGGTCGAGCTCAAGGCACGCGTCGACGCGGCCCTCGAACGCGATCTCGCGGCACCGCTCACCCGCCTCCGCGGCATGTCGGAGGTGCTCGGTCCGGCCGCCGACGAACTGGCGGGGTTCGCCGCCGAGGGCAAGCGCATCCGGCCCGCCCTGCTGCTGCTCGGCTTCCGTGCTGCGGGTGGGCACGAGCTGGATGCCGTCGAGGGACCCGCGCTGGCGCTCGAGCTGCTCCACACCTTCGCGCTGATACACGACGACGTGATCGATCGAGCGGAGACCCGCCGCGGCCGGCCGACCGTGCACGTCAGCTTCGCCCAGCGCCACCTCGACGCCGGCTGGCAGGGCAGCTCGGAGGACTACGGCGAGGCGATGGCGATCCTCATCGGCGACCTCGCGTTCGTCCACGCCGACGAGCTGTTCCTCACCGCCTCGGTCCCGAGCGGACCGCTGCTCGCGGCCTTCCGCCGCTTCACCGCGCTGCGGGAGGAGGTCATGGTCGGCCAGACCCTCGACCTGCACGCCGCCACCTCGGGGACCACCGATCGCGAGCTCGCGTTGACCGTGGCGACCCTGAAGTCCGGTCGGTACTCGGTGGCACGTCCGCTGGAGGTCGGTGCGCTGCTCGCGGGCGCGCCGGAGCCGTTGGTCGAGGAGCTCGGCGGGTTCGGGGACCCGCTGGGGCGGGCGTTCCAGGTCCGCGACGACCTCCTCGGCGTCTTCGGGGATGCCACGGTGACCGGCAAGTCCAGCGCGTCCGACCTCGCCGAAGGCAAGCGCACGTTGCTGATCGCCGAGGCCTACGCGCGGGTGGACGACGACGACCGGGCCATGCTCGACCACCACCTCGGCGACCCTGACCTGACCGACGCCCAGGCCGGTGCGCTCCGCGAGCTGATCGAGCGGTGCGGCGCACGGGAGGCCGCCGAACGCTACGTGGACGCCTCGATCGACGAGGCGCGGCGCGCCCTCGCGAGGCTCGACCTTCCCGCCGAGATCGCCGCGACGCTCGACGACATCGCCGTGTGGATCGGCGGTCGAAGCAGGTAGCTCAGCGCAGGGCCGTGGCGAGGCGGAGCGTCATCGTCCCCATCGTGGGGTCCTGCATGCGTTCCTCGACCCACGGGAAGACCGTGGTGAACAGCACGATCACCGCGACGGCGATCAGCACGATCAGCACGACCACCTTGAGCCACCGCGGCATCCCGCTCCGTGGCGCGGGATCCTGCGATCGCCGCCTCCGGGGTCGCCCCGAGCTGCTCGCATCGGTGTCCGACATCGGTGCTCCCTCCCGCTCAGCTCTCCGCGATCTCGTCGCGGTCGCTGTCCTCGGCGGTCGACTCGATCGGGTCGTCGAGCAGTTCCCCCCACGCGATCAGACGTTGCGCATCGCTGTAGCGCGGGTGGCAGGTCGTGAGGGTGATCATCGGCGCGCCGGAGTCCAGGGGGTCCTCACCGACCACCCACATGGCGGTGGGTGCCACGATCCGCTGCTCGACGTAGGCGTACACCCACTCGCGGCCCTGGCGGTCCATGACGTGGATCGTGTCGCCCGGCTGCAGCTCGTCCAGCGACCAGAACGGCGCCCCGTAGGTGGTGCGATGGCCGGCGATCGCGAGGTTGCCCTCGCCTCCCGGCCGGTCGGACTCCGGGTAGTGCCCGGGACCGCGGCGCAGGGTGGGCAGGTCGACCCCCTCCACCACGTACATGATGTCATCGTCGATGATGCGCTCACCGTCGCGCTCGAACCACAGGGCGGCGTACGCGTCGCCGACATCGACCGGCTCCTCCTCGGGCACCTCGGCGTCGACGTCGATCGGGTCGTCGGGGACGATGAGGTTCCACTCGTCCGCGAGGTCGCGCTGCTCGCGCTGGGTCTCATGCCCGTGAACCACAGCAGGTAGACCACGTAGAGCAGGACGATCGCGCCGAGGACGATGAGGGTCCAGCCGACGCCCCGGATCAGCCGTGTCACCATGCCTGCGCTCTGCCTTCGTGGTGCGATGAGACGGCGAGGGTAGCCCTGCCCCGCCCTCCCGCTGCGGCGACCGGCCCCTGACCCTGCGAGGTAGGCTGTGGCTGACCGCCACCCGATCGAACCGCCTGGTGGATGGGGACCACGGAGCGACCGATGCCGGAGAGCAAGCACCGCCGCAGGGGCAGGATCCGCCCGCGCGCCTACCAGACCCACGAGCCCGAGCGGCGCCCCACGCCGTCGCCGATGTGGGTCCCGGTGACCGGGGCCACCCTGCTCGTACTGGGCGTCCTCGTGATCCTCGTCGGCAACCTGCCAGGGGTCAACGAGATCCTGAGGGGACTGCCCTGGCTCGGCTCCAACTGGGGCCTGGTCGCAGGGTTCATCGTGCTGACCATCGGGTTCGGCTTCCTGACCCGCTGGCGCTGACCAGCCGTCCGACGGCGGCTCGTTCGGATCGCCCGCCGGCGTGCACGCGCTCGATCCACCTCCACCTCGAGTTATCCACAGGGTGTGGACAGTAGGGCCGGAAGTCCCGGAGGTTTTCCACAGGAGCTATCCACAGAGGGCCCGGACCTGTGGGATGCGGGCTGTGGACGGCGCTTCCCGGCCAGATCTGGCCCAGAAGGTGGGTCAGTTGAGGATCTCGGTGCGCTCGTGCATCCGTTGTCCACAGTGGCTCGGGGCGCGGGGGGTGCCACGGACCAGCAACAGCACCTCCGTGCCGCACTCCTCGCACCAGAACAGGGTCCGCTCGTCGTCGTTGACGGGATCGGGCTGCTCGTCCGGGTCGACGTGATCGTGGCCGGGCCGCGCCAGCGCCCGCAACGATCCGTAGAGCCACGCCAGCAGGGCGTAGGCGAGCAACGGCGCGAGGACCCACCGCCAGCCGACGTTGACCCCGACGATCACGGCAACCAGCGCTGCCGGGATCAGGAGCAGGTACATCGCGCGACCTTCCGGGACCACGGGCCGGACCACGGACCGATGCGTCAGGGTGCCACACGGACGGCGAAGGTGGGAACCGTCAGTGGCTGGCGCGCCAGTCGTCGGACCACGCCTGCTCGCCGAGATGCCAGCGGTCGGTGCGGTGCACCAGCGCGTGGAGGCTCGCGACCAGCCGCTGCTCGGTCCCGCCGGCCTCTGTGGACGAGCGCACCTCGATGTCGCTCGAAGGCGAGCGCACCTCCAACAGGTACGCGGCGGTGCGCTTGGTGCGGTGGCGCTCCCGGGACTCCGCGATCAGGAGCGCACCGGCCGCGACGGCGTTGAGGTACTGCACCTCGACGGTGAGCGCGACCGCCAGCCGTCCCCACGAGTTCGAGGACACACCGAACACCACGTCACCGAGGGCGAAGGTCACCCCACCGTGGACGATCCCGGCGAGGTTGGTGTGCTGTGCGCCCACGCGCAGCTGCGCCCGCGCCCAGCCGCCACCCCAACCGGTCACCTCGGCGCCGAGGCTCTCCGCGAACGGGTCTGCGAGCAGGACGGGCTCGAGCGCCCGCCGGTTGCCGTCGAGGTCCTCCTCGGCTCCGGGCACGTCGGCTCCTGTCGCGGTCGTGCGAACGGTAGTCCCGAGCCTGTCGACCGGGGTGGATCACGCCAGCCCGGTGCTCCCGCCGCGCCGAGCGTCGCCCACCCGTTCGCCCGATGGCCGCACCGCATGTACCCCGCCGAAGTACAGGTCCGTCTCGTGCCACACGTTGACCGGTCGGTGCTCGGCGAGGTGGGCGACCGCGTCGGCGTCGAAGCCGGGTTCGACCTGGACGGTGGTGCCGTCCCAGTGGATCCGGGGGGAGCGGATCGCCGCTGCCAGAGGCAGTCCGTGGTCGAGGAGCCCGACGAGCACCTGGGTCAACGCGCTGCGGATGCGCTCGCTCCCCCCGGATCCCAGCACGACCGGATCGTCGTCGGACGGCAACAGGATGCTCGGCGCCATCATCGAGCCGACCCGTTCGCCCGGCGCGGCGGTGTGGAAGCCGGCCGGGTGGAGGTCCTCCTCACCCATGATGTTGTTGGCCATGATCCCGGTGCCGGGCAGGATCACCCCGCTGCAACTGCCGTTGGAGGTGGTCATCGACGCGAGGTTGCCCTCGTCGTCGGCGATGCTGACCTGGGTGGTCCCCCTGCTGCTGAGCGGCCGTGGCGCCGTGTGGTAGCGGGCCACCTCGTCGAGCACCTCGGCGAGCTGTTCGAGCGCGGCCCCCGACCCGCAGGGTGGCAGGCGATCGCCTCGCGCCGACAGCCTGCTCAGGGCCCGCACGATCAGCGTGCCCCCGAACGACGGCGGCGGGTTGGTGAGCAGCCGGGCGCCACGGTGCCAGGCGGTGAGCGGCACACGTTCGATCACCTGGTAGGCGGTGAGGTCCTCGACGGTGACCGCCCCACCGTGCTCCGCCATGTCATCGGCGATCACCCGGGCGAGATCGGGGTCACCGAACCCGGTGACGTCGCCGTCCGCGATGGCGTCGAGGAAGCGGGCCAGCGGCAGGTTGACCATGACCGACCCGTCGGTGAAGGGGCCACCGTCGACGAGGTAGCGCTCGCGTCCCTCGTCGCTGAGCGTGAGTATCGGTTCGAGGAGGCGGACCACCCCGGCCTGTTGCGCGGCGAGGACGACGCCCTCACGCGCCAAGGCGGCTGCGGGACCGACCACCTCGCGCAACGGGACTCGACCCAGGCGCCGGTGGACGTGGAGGTAGCCGGGGAGGCAACCCGGGACGGCGACGGACCCGTGACCGACGTGGAAGACCTGGTCGGCTCCCTTGAACCGGAGGGTCACCGGTTGGAGGTGGGGGACGGGAGCATCGCTGGTGCGGGCACGGCCGGGCGTGTCGACGAAGAAGTCGAACACGACCTCCTCGGCGTCGCTGGTCCGCGCGAGGAGGAACCCGCCGCCGGCGAGGCTCGACAGGCCCGGCTCCGCGACCGCTGCGGCGAACCCCGCCGCGACCGCGGCGTCGTAGGCGTTGCCACCCGCCTGGAGGAGCTCGACGGCAGCGGCGACCGTCGCCGGGTGGCCTCCGGCCACCACACCACGAGGTGGCTCGTGGCCCGGCGAGGCGGAGGAGGGCGGACGGGACACGTCGGCTACCGATGGCTCGTACGAAGGCCGGCGGGGACCGCCGGCTGCGGCAGTGTGCCCGCCAGCGCGTCCTCGCGCCGAACGGGCGCGCACCCGTCACGGCGGGACCGTGGATCCCGGCCCCGCGCACGTGCGGTCGACCGTCTGCCATAAGCTGCGCGTCGCCAGGGCCCGTAGCTCAGCCTGGCAGAGCGCTGCCCTTGCATGGCAGAAGTCGTCGGTTCGAATCCGATCGGGTCCACATCATCACGACACACGACGTCGCGCAGCCCGGGGACCTATGCTGCTCCGGGAGCCGGCGGGGTCGGGACGGCGCGTGACACGAGCTGCCCGGTAGCCAGCCGGGGTAGCCCAGGGACGGAGGTCCCGCCCCGAGTGGGCCATCGAGCGGTGCCATCCCGGCACCTTGCCAACACACTGTGCAGTGAGCGTCCCGCAGGAAGCTGCGTGGTCGAGGACCCAACGGAGGAACCAGCATGGACCGCATCGTCGTCGGGGTCGACGGATCCGCGACCGCGCGCAAGGCCCTGGCCTGGGCCGCTTCGGAGGCCGAGAAGAGCGGTGCGCTGCTCGACGTGGTCCACGCGTACAAGCCCCCGTACCGGCGCGAGGAGGAACGCAGCGCGCTGGCCAGCGGCGCGTACAGCGGACTGAGCGGGGTCGACATGGAGGGGCTGCAGCGCCGTCGCGACGAGGAGTACCGTGACGCGCACAACCAGGCGCTCGGTCGGGTCAACAAGGCCCTGGAGCGGGTCGGGGTCGACACCTCGAAGGTCCAGGTCGAGAAGCACGCCGTCACCGGGGTGCACCCCGAGTACGCGCTGATCGAGCTGTCCCGCGGTGCCTCGCTGTTGGTCGTCGGATCGCGCGGTCGTGGTGCCGTCGCGGGGCGGCTGCTCGGGTCGGTGTCGCGGGCCTGTGTCGAGCACGCCCACTGCCCCGTCGTCGTGGTCCCACCGACCTCGGAGGGCGACGACTTCGGGGACTGACCCGAACCACCGCGTAGGGTCCCCTCCCGCTCGGATCCCCGCTCGGAGAGGAGTTGCGCGGTGACCTTGGGCGTCGACGTCGGTGGGACGTTCACGGACCTCGCGGTCTGGGATGGCAACCGCCTGCACATCGGCAAGACGTCCACCACCACCGACCAGAGCGAGGGTGTGGTCGCCGGAGCCCGTGAGCTGCTCGGCGATCGTCGGGTGAGCGCCTTCCTGCACGGCACGACCGTGGCCACCAACGCCCTCCTGGAGCGGCGCGGAGCCCGGACCGCGTTGGTCACCGACCGCGGCTTCCGTGATCTGATCGAGATCGGACGCCAGGACCGGCCGGCGCTCTACGACAGCTTCGCGGACCGTGCGATCCCGCTGGTACCGCGCGACGGGCGCTTCGAGGTGGCACGAGAGGGGCGGGAGGAGGTCGCCGCCGACGGCCCCGAGGACCGGGCTCCCACCGGCGAGCGGGACGCCGCCTCCGACGGTCCGGCGGACGAGCTCCTGACCTCGCTCGTCAGCTACGCCCCTGAGGCGGTCGCGGTGTGCCTGCTGTACGGCTACGCGCACCCGGAGCACGAGGAGCGGATCGCCGAGCTGATCACGGACCACCTCGACGTCCCCGTCTCCCGATCGAGCGCGGTGTCGGGTGAGTTCCGCGAGTTCGAGCGCCTCTCGACCACGATCCTGAACGCCTACCTCACACCGGTGGTCGAACGCTACCTCCGCAGCCTGCGCGCCCGAGCCGCCGACGCCGGCCTGCCCGAACGCGTCGAGGTGATGCGGTCATCGGGCGGGTTGATGTCGGTGGAGTCGGCCTGCGAGCTCCCCGCCGCGGTGCTGCTGTCGGGGCCGGCGGGCGGGGTGGTCGCCTCCGCCGAGCTCGGACGCGCGCTCGATCTCGCGCACGTCGTGTCGTTCGACATGGGCGGCACCTCCACCGACGTCTGCCGCATCGACGACGGCCGCCCCGAGGTCTCCTACGAGCGCGCGATCGACGGACTGCCGTGCCGGCTGCCCTCCGTCGCCGTGCACACCGTCGGCGCCGGCGGCGGCAGCATCGCCTGGGTCGACGGGGGCGGCGCGTTGCGCGTCGGACCGCAGAGCGCCGGTGCCCAACCGGGCCCCGCCTGCTACGCACGTGGCGGCACCGAGGCCACGGTCACCGACGCCAACCTCGTCCTCGGCCGCATCGATCCGCAGGGCCGGCTGGCCGGCACCGTCGACCTGGACGCCGAGGCGGCCCGTCGCGCCGTCACCGAACTCGGCGAGCGGATCGGGTTGGGCCCGGTCGAGACCGCGCTCGGCATCGTGCGTGTCGCCGAGGAGCACATGGCCCGGGCGATCCGTGTCGTGTCGGTCGAGGAGGGCAGCGACCCCCGCGAGGCCACCCTCGTCTCGTTCGGTGGAGCGGGCGGCCTGCACGCCAGTGCGCTGGCCCGCAACCTGGAGATGGCCGGGGTCGTCGTCCCGCCCTACGCCGGGGTGTTCTCGGCCGTCGGACTGCTGCTGAGCCCGCGGCGCACCGACCGGGCCCGCAGCGCCGAGGTGGATCTCGACGACCCGGACGCGTTGGCTCGGCTCGCCGACGCCGTCGCCGGTGACGCCCGTGAGGAGCTCTCGGACAGCGACGTCGAGGTGGCCGTGCGGGTCGATGTCCGCTACCTCGGCCAGGCGCACGAGACGCCGGTGCCCTACGAGCCCGGCGACGACGCGACGACGATCGCGGAGCGGTTCCACGTCGCCCATCGGCAACGCAACGGCTTCGCCCGGCCGGAGGACCCGATCGAGATCGTGACGGTCCGTGCAGAGGCGACCGCCCCGCCTGGACTGACGTGGGACCGGCTGCCCGAGGTCAGCCCGACGGGCTCGGCCCACCGCGGACACCGCGAGGTCACGACCACCGACGGGCCGGTCACCGCCGACGTGTGGTGGCGGGCAGGCCTCGCTGCCGACGACGAGGTCGTCGGCCCCGCCATCATCGAGGAGCGCGAGGCCACCACCTTCGTCGCGCCCGGCGAACGCGCCGTGGTCCACGCCTCCGGCGCCCTGCGGATCACCTGGTGAGCGGCTGACCCACCACCTCGCCCCGGACACCGTGACGCGGACACCGTGACGCGGACACCGTGACGCGGACACCGTGATGGGTGACGTTTCGACGGCTCCCCGTCGAAACGTCACCCATCACTCCGGAGACGGCAGCACGTCGGGGCGGCACGTGGGGGGCGGCACGTGGGTCGGGGTACCGTGCGGTGGCGACCCTGCCCCGGACACAAGGCAGCGATGTGGCAACCTCCTCGATGATGATGGACCTCGGCACTCCCGCGCCCGACTTCACGCTGGAGGAGGTGAGCGACGGCAGCACGGTTGCGCTGCACGACCTCGCGGACGCCCCCGCGCTGGTGGTCGCCTTCATCTGCAAGCACTGCCCCTACGTGGTGCACGTGCAGGACGAGTTCGCGGCCGTCGCCCGCGAGTACCAGCAACGCGGGGTCAGCGTCGTCGGTATCGGCCCGAACGATCCGGGGGTCTCCCCAGACGACACCCCCGAGGGTCTCGCACAGCAGAAGCGAGAGGTCGGCTTCACCTTCCCGTACCTCTTCGACGCAGACCAGAGCGTCGCCAAGGCCTACGGTGCGGCCTGCACCCCGGACCTGTTCGTGTTCGATCGTGACCGGCGGCTCGCCTACCGAGGACAGTTCGACGCCAGCCGGCCGGGGAAGGGCGAGCCCGACGGCGCCGATCTGCGTGCCGCGCTCGACGCGTTGCTCCAGGGCCGACCGGTCCCCGAGGACCAGCAGCCGTCGATGGGCTGTTCGATCAAGTGGGCCCCGGGCAACGAGCCCAGCTGACCCCACCCCAGCACCACCGCGCCACCAGCGCGCCACCACCGGCCAGGACCCGGCCAGGACCGAGGACCGCGACGTGGGAACCATCGAGGTCGATGCCGTCACCCTCGAGGTGGCCCGCAACCGGTTCGCGGCGATCGCGGAGGAGATGGGCACGGTGCTGCGCCGCACCGCCTACTCGCCCAACATCAAGGAACGGATCGACTGTTCCGCCGCGATCTTCGTCCCGTCGGGTGAGATGCTCGCCCAGGCCGAGCACATCCCGGTCCACCTCGGCTCCATGCCCGCGTCGGTGCGGGCCGTGCTCGACGCCTTCGGCGGTGAGCTCGACGGGGACACCCAGTACGCGGTCAACGACCCCTTCGCCGGCGGCACCCACCTCAACGACCTCACGCTGGTGCGGCCGGTCGAGGTGGAGGGCGAGCTCATCGGCTTCGTCGCCAACCGGGCCCACCACGCCGACGTCGGAGGTGACGCGCCCGGCTCGATGCCGGCCCGCGCCACCCACATCGATCAGGAAGGTCACCGTGTCGCGCCGATGTCCGCCGTGGTCGACGGCACCTGGTTGGACGCCTTCGTCCAGCCGTTCCTGGCGGCGACCCGCACGCCGGAGGAGCGCCTGGGTGATCTCTCCGCGCAGCTGGGCGCCAACGAGGTCGGTGCCCAACGGATGATCGAGCTGGCCCGGCAGCTCGGCCCCACCGCGTTCGGCCGGCTCTCGGACGCGGTGCTCGACTACGGCGAGCGGCGGATGCGGGCGGCCCTGGCAGAGCTGCCCGCGGGGACCTACCGCTTCACCGACCACATGGAGGGCCAGGACGAGCTGCACCCGATCACCGTGACGATCGAGCTCGCCGGTGGTGAGCTGCACGCCGACCTGACCGGATCGTCCCCGCAGGTCGCCGCCAACTTCAACGCCGTCGAGGCGGTGACCAGGTCGTGCCTGTACTACGCCGTCCGCGTCGCGACCGACCCCTCGATCCCGGCCAACGGCGGTTGCTACCGACCGCTGTCGCTGACGACCACCCCGGGGACGATCGTCGACGCGGAGCCGCCCGCCGCGGTGGCCGCCGGCAACGTCGAGACGAGCCAGCGCATCGCCGACGTCCTGCTCGGCGCGCTGGCGCCCGCCAGCCCCGACCGTGTCCCCGCCGCCTCCCAGGGGACGATGAACAACATCCTGATCGGCTCGGCGCGCACCGCCTACTACGAGACCGTGGCCGGCGGCCAGGGGGCCAGGAAGGGCCGCCACGGCCAGTCGGGGCTGCAGACCGGTATGACCAACACGCGCAACACCCCGATCGAGTCGTTGGAGGCGCACTACCCCTTCAAGGTGCGACGCACGACGCTGTGGACCAGCGGCGGCGAGGGCCGCTTCCGCGGCGGCGACGGCATCGAACGNGAGCTCGAGTTCCTCGAACCCGCCACCGTCTCGCTGATCGGTGAACGGCGACGGACGCGCCCCTGGGGCCTGCAGGGTGGCGGGCCGGGCGCCAGCGGTGAGGACTGGCTCCTACCTCGAGGTGGTGGCCGCGAACGCCTGCCGGGCAAGGTGACCTTCGACGTGCAACCGGGAGACCGCCTCCTGGTGCGCACCCCCGGCGGCGGTGGCTGGGGCCCGGCCTCGTAGCCGCCAGCGCACACCCACCCCCANCCCAACCGTGAANCCCCCGGTGCACCCACGCACCGCACCCTTCACACCCCCCAGCGCACANCCACCCCGACCCCCAACCGTGAAACCCCCGGTGCACCCACGCACCGCACCCTTCACACCCGCCAACGCACGCCCACCCGACCCCGAACCGTGAACCCCCGGTGCACCCACGCACCGCACCCTTCACACGACCGCGCGGGGGCCGGCACCGTCGGGTGGGGCGGTGGTCTCGGACCGCCGGTGGCGGACCGCAGGTAGCGGACCGCAGGTGGCGGACGACCGGTCCACGGCGAGCAGGACGTGCGAGGTTCGCACGGTTCCCACTACCGTCGCACCTACGGTGCGGTGTGACGTTCGTAGCGTCCCGCTCCATGCCATCCCGAGGAGATGCTTCGTGAGCGAGACCTGGTCCTTCGATACCCGACAGATCCACGCGGGAGCCGAGCCCGACCCCACCACCGGGTCGCGGGCCACACCGATCTACCAGACGACGTCCTACGCGCTGGGGAGCACGCAGCGGGCCGCCGACCTGTTCGGGCTGGCCGAGTTCGGCAACATCTACACCCGCATCATGAACCCGACCACCGACGTGGTCGAGCAGCGCGTCGCATCGCTCGAGGGTGGGGTCGCCGCGGTGGCCTTCGCCTCGGGCCAGGCGGCCGAGTCGCTGGCGATCTTCAACCTCGCGGAGGCGGGCAGCCACATCGTCTCGTCGGCGTCGCTGTACGGCGGCACCTACAACCTGTTCAAGTACACCTTGCCGAAGCTCGGCATCGAGGTGTCCTTCGTCGAGGACCCCGACGATCCCGAGGCCTGGCGCGGTGCGGTCCAGCCCAACACCAAGGCCTTCTACGGCGAGTCGATCGGCAACCCCAAGATCGACGTGCTCGACATCGCAGCGGTCGCCGAGGTGGCCCACGACAGCGGGGTGCCACTGATCATCGACAACACGATCGCGACGCCCTACCTCATCCGCCCGCTCGAGCACGGGGCCGACATCGTCGTGCACTCGGCCACCAAGTTCCTCGGTGGGCACGGCACCGCGATCGGCGGCGTCGTGGTCGACGGCGGCAGCTTCGACTTCGGCGCGCACGCCGAGGCCTTCCCCGGGCTGACCACGCCCGACCCGTCCTACCACGGCCTCAACTACTGGGAGGCCCTCGGCAACGAGAACGCGGCCTACGCGATCAAGCTCCGGGTCCAGCTGCTCCGCGACCTCGGGCCGGCCATCTCGCCGACCAACTCGTTCCTGCTGATCCAGGGGATCGAGACGCTGAGCCTGCGCATGGACCGCCACGTGGAGAACGCGCAGCGGGTCGCCGAGTGGCTGGAGGGCCGCGACGAGGTGGACAAGGTCTGGTACGCGGGGCTCGCATCCAGCCCGTGGTACGAGACCGCCAAGCGCTACGCCCCGAAGGGTGTCGGCGCGGTGGTCTCCTTCGAGCTGCGCGACGGTGTCGAGGCCGGCAAGCGGTTCGTCGACGGTGTCGAGCTGTTCACCCACCTGGCCAACATCGGCGACGTACGCAGCCTGATCATCCACCCGGCGTCCACGACCCACTCGCAGCTGACCCCGGAGCAGCAGCTCTCGACGGGGACCACGCCGGGCCTCGTCCGCCTCTCGCTCGGGTTGGAGGACGCCGACGACCTGATCGCGGACCTCGAAGCGGGCTTCCGCGCCGCCAAGGGGTGAGCGCCGGACCCGTGAGCACGAACCCCGTGAGCGTGAGGGACGACGGACCGGACGACGAGCACGTGACGACCGGCGCCTGGCGGGCGGGTGATCCCGTCGGACGCCGCCGGTTCGTCGACGTCGGCACCGTCCCGCTCGAACGAGGGGGCGAGGTCCCCGACGTCACCCTCGCCTACGAGACGTGGGGGGAGCTCAACGCGGACGGCACCAACGCGGTACTGGTGCTGCACGCCCTGACCGGCGACAGCCACGTCGTCGGCGAGGTCGAGCCGGGCCACCCCACCCCGGGATGGTGGCCGGGGCTGATCGGCCCCGGCTGCCCGATCGACAGCGACCGTTGGTTCGTGGTCGCACCGAACGTGCTCGGCGGCTGTCAGGGCTCGACGGGACCCGCGTCCCCCGCTCCCGATGGTCGTCCGTGGGGCTCGCGGTTCCCCCAGCTGACGATCCGCGACCAGGTGACCGCCGAGCTGGTGCTGGCCGACCACCTCGGCGTGCGCTCCTGGGCAGCGGTGATCGGCGGCTCGATGGGAGGCATGCGCGTCCTCGAGTGGGCGATCATGGCACCGGACCGGGTGCGTGGGATCGCGCCGCTGGCCGTCTCAGCGACGGCGACGGCGGACCAGATCGCCGTGCAGTCGCTGCAGCTGCACGCGATCCGTGACGATCCGCACTGGCGCGGCGGCGACTACCTCCTCGACCCGGACACGCCGCCGCCCGCGACGGGGCTCGCGCTGGCACGGCGGATCGCCCACTGGAGCTACCGCAGCGAGGAGGAGTTCAACATCCGCTTCGACCGCCGACACCAGGACGGTGAGGACCCGCTCGACGGGGGACGGTTCGCGGTCGAGTCCTACCTCGACCACCACGGGCGCAAGTTGGTCGACCGGTTCGATGCGGCCACCTACGTGCTGCTCACCCACGCGATGAACAGCCACGACGTCGGCCGTGACCGCGGCGGGGTCGTGGAGGCACTGCGTAAGGTCGACGCCGAGGTAGCGGTCGCGGGCGTGGACAGCGACCGGCTCTACCCGCTGCCCGAACAGCACAAGCTGGCGCATCTGCTGCGGGTCCCTGGCGACCGGGCCGCCGTGATCCGCTCGCCGCATGGCCACGACGGCTTCCTCGTCGAGCTGCGGCAGGTCTCGCAGCTGCTCGAGGACCTGCTCGAGCGCGTCGGCGACTGACCGAGACCGGCCGACGTGCGATGGGCCAGCCACATCCCCGCACGGTGCGGTGGGCCGGCCGCATCCCCGCACGGTGCGGTGGGCCGGCCATGGCCGGGACCGCTGTGCCGCGCCAGGCCCTACCGCAGCAACGCGGTCCTGACGAGGTCGAGCTGTCCACCGGACACCGAGCGCAACGGCGCGACGCACCAGCGCTCGTCGAGGGTGCCTGCGAGCTGCATGGCTGCCTTGACCGCTGCGGGCATCGACGCGGGAACCGCCCGGAGTGCGTGCTCGCAGTCGGCGAGCGAGCTCTGCAGGCGCTCCACCTGGTCGTCATCTCCGCTCGCGACCGCAGCGTGCAGGTCGAGGACCTGCCGGAGCCGCAGGTTGGCGATCGCGGTGATCGACCCCGCCGCACCGGCACGCAGCGCCTGGCCGATCGTCGGCGCGTGACCGACGAACACCCCGAGCCGTCCACCCGCGGCGGTGATGAACCGCGCACGTCGGTCGGCGTCCGGTGACGAGTCCTTGATCGCGACGATGTTGGGATGCTCGGCGAGCTTGCCGACGGCCTCGGGCGTCAGCGGCGATCCCGTGAACTGCGGGATGTGGTAGACGAGCGTCGGGACGCGGGCGCGGTCCGCGACCGCCACGTGCACGTCCACCACCTCTTCGGGGGACAGCGGCTGGTAGGCAGGTGGGAGGACCAGGACCGCCTCGGCACCGGTGCCGGCGAGCCGCTCGACGTCGGCGTGGAGGTCATCGAGCGTCGCGCCGGAGGCTCCGGCGATGACGGTGACCCCGGCGTGCACCGCCGCTGCGGTCACCGCGCGGCGGTCGGCCGGGGACAGCAAGGTTCCCTCGCCCGTCGATCCCGCGACGAGGACGCCGGACGCGCCCTCCTCGACGGCTCGCTCGGCGAGGCGAGCCAACCCGGGGAGGTCGAGCTCGCCAGGGGCATGCAGCGGGGTCACCAGCGCGGGCAGCGTGCCGGACATCTCCAAGCGGGTAGCTCCGTCTTCGGGTGCCCTGCAACGTAGGCTGTACCGGTGCGGGGCAGCACGTTCCGCAGGGTCCCGACGCAGGTGTCCGAGGAGTCCCGGTGACCGCGATCTACAGCTTCGGCAGCCGACTGTTCGAGGTCGGCTTCCGTGCGTTAGCCATCGACCTGCGGAGCAGGGGGCACGAGAACATCCCCGCCCACGGCCCGGCGATCCTCGCCAGCAACCACATCGGCTACCTCGACTTCTGCTTCGTCATGCTCGCCCCACCACGTCCGCGGCGTGAGGTCCGCTTCCTGGCGCGCAACGAGTTCTTCGAGAAGCCGGTGGTCGGCACGCTGCTGCGCCAGCTCGGGCAGATCCCGGTGGACGTGCACGGCGACGCGCGCGCCTCGGCGACCGCGGCGCAGGAGGTGCTGGAGCGCGGGGAGCTCGTCGGGGTGCACCCCGAGGGCACGATCAGCCCGTCCTTCGTGCCACGTCGGGCCAAGAGCGGCACGATCCGGCTCGCCGAGGCCGCCGGGGTACCGATCGTCCCGGTCGCTCTGTGGGGCAGCCAGCGTCTGCTGACCAAGTGGCGTGAGCCCCGCCCCCAGCGCGGGGTGGTGGTGTCGGTGACCTACGGCGAGCCGTACGAGCCGGAGGGTCGGACCGCGATGGCCCGCACCACCGACCTGATGGCGCGGGTCGCGAACCTGCTGAGCGAGGCCCAAGCGTCGTACCCGCAGCGGCCGGGCCCCCCTCCGGACGACTGGTGGGTGCCGAAGCATCTCGGCGGCTCCGCGCTGAGCCCGGAGGAGGCCGAGGCGCGGATCGAGCTGCAGATGGCCGACCGGCGCGCTCGTCGGCACGGAGATGCAGCCTGACCCCGACACGGCGAGGCAGCCTGACCCCAGCGCAGCAAGGCCGCCTGACCCCCACCCGGCGAGGCCGACCGGATCCGAGGTCGCGAGGCGATCGGGGTGGAGGTGGCCCGCGAACGTCGTCGAACGTGCTGAGGCTCCGGAGCACGGGGGATGCGCCGGAGCCTCAGTGCCGCAGCGGATTTCCGCCGGACACCATCGTGAGCGCCGGACGTGCGACAACGGTGACGGTGCCAGCCACATCACGCCCCGTCGTGCGGCGAGCGCTCAACAGGCGCGGGAGGCGGCACCTCCAGCGGACGGTCAGCCACCGGCATCTGGATGATCGGACCGGGTGACGGGCACCCCCTCGTCGTGATGGAGCAGGCACGCCGCGGACTGCGCGACGTCGAGGTCGACGAGCGCCGGCTCGATGCGCCCGCAGGCCTCGAACACCTCCGCGCAGCGGGTGCGGAAGCGGCAGCCAGACGGCGGGTCCATCGGGGATGGCACGTCACCTTCCAGGAGGATCCGCTCACGGTCGCGCTCCACCCCGGGGGCCGGGACCGGGATCGCAGAGAGCAGCGCGCGGGTGTACGGGTGTCGGGGTGTCCGGTAGAGGCGCTCCCTATCGCCGACCTCGATGATGCGTCCGAGGTACATCACCGCGATGCGGTCGGAGACGTGCTGCACGGCGGCGAGGTCATGGGCGATGAACAGGTAGGTCAGGTCGAGGTCGTGCTGGAGTTCGGCGAGCAGGTTCATCACCTGCGCCTGGATCGAGACGTCCAGGGCAGCGATCGGTTCGTCGCAGACGATGAACTCGGGCTCGCAGGCCAAGGCGCGCGCGATGCCGACACGTTGGCGCTGGCCACCGGAGAACTCGTGGGGGAAACGCTCAGCGACGTCCGGGTGCAGCCCGACCCGCTCGAGCAGCTCACCGATCCGAGCGCGCCGTGCGTCCCGGCCCTGGTGCAGGCCGTGGATGTCGAGCGCCTCACCCACCGCCTCGCCGACCGGATGCCGGGGGTCCAGCGACGCGTAGGGGTCCTGGAAGATCATCACGGCGCGGCGGCGCCAGCGACGCAGGTCGCGGGTGCTCAGTTCGCGCACGTCGACCCCGTCGAAGCTCACCTGCCCTCGCGTGGGTTCGACCAGCCGGAGGATCGCCGATCCGGTCGTCGACTTGCCGCACCCCGACTCACCGACCAGGCCGAGGCTCTCGCCCCGTGAGATCTCGAAGGACACCCCGTCGACCGCCCGAACGTACGAACGGTCGCGGCCACGACCGACGGGGAAGTGGACCGCAAGGTCCTCGACCTGCACCAGGGGATCGCTCACCGGGGCACCTCCGACGATCCGGCATCGGAGCCCGGGTCGGCGCCGGGATCCCTGCTCGTGCCGGAGCCGGCGTCATCGGCCGTGTCGGAGCCGGCGTCGGGGGGTTGCAGGCTGATCCGGGCCTCGGCCGATGCGGCCCGCCCGACCTCCTCCGGGACCTCGTAGAAGCTGCGCACGTGATGCCCGGGGGCGACCTCGATCAACGGCGGGACCTCGTCGGCACAGCGCGCATCGTCACGGAAGGTGCAGCGGGGGTGGAACGCGCAGCCCGGGGGTAGCGCCGTCGGTGCCGGNGGCAGTCCCGGGATCGTCGCGAGGTCGTGCCGTTCNAGNTCGCCGAGCAGCGGGATCGAGCGCATGAGCCCCACCGTGTAGGGGTGTCGCGGTTGGTCGTAGAGGTCGGCGACACCGGCAGCCTCGACGACCTGCCCGGCGTACATCACCAGGACCCGGTCGGCGATGCCGGCGACGACCCCCAGGTCGTGGGTGATCCAGACCACCCCCATGCCGAGGTCGTCCTGCAGGCGACCGATCAACTCGACGATCTGCGCCTGCGTGGTGACGTCCAGCGCCGTGGTCGCCTCGTCGGCGATCAGCACCTCGGGGTCGCAGGACAGACCGATCGCGATCACGACCCGCTGCCGCATCCCACCGGAGAACTGGTGCGGGTAGTCGTCGAGCCGCTTCTCGGCCCCCGGGATGCCGACCTTGTAGAGCAGGTCGATGGCACGGTCACGGATCTCGGACTCGGACAGGTCGAGGTGGAATCGCATCGACTCGGTGATCTGCCGGCCGATCGGATGCACCGGGTTCAGCGAGGTCATGGGGTCCTGGAAGATGTAGGCGATCCGCTCGCCGCGGTAGCGGAGCAGTTGCCTCTCCGAGAGCTGGACGAGATCGGTGTCCCCGAGGTGGATCCGCCCGCGGACCTGCCCGGGCGGCATCGGTAGCAGCTTGGTCATCGCCAGGGTCGAGACCGACTTGCCCGACCCGGACTCTCCCACGATCGCGAGCGTCTCCCCGGCATGCAGGTCGTAGTCCAGACCACGCACGACGTGGGCCATGCCCCGCTTGGTCGCGAACCGCACGTCGAGGTCGCGGACGGTCAGGATCGGGTCGGACATCACGCCCCCTGCTGTGCGCCGGTGCCGCGTGCCTCGATCAGGGTGCGTTGTCTGGGATCGAGCGCATCCCGCAGCCCGTCACCGACGAGGTTGAAGGCCATGACCGTCACGAAGATCGCGAGACCAGGGAAGACCGATAGCCACCAGCCCTGGGCCATGAACCGCTGCGCATCGGTGAGCATCAGCCCCCAGGCCGGGGTGGGCCGCTGCACACCGACGCCGACGAACGACAGGGCCGCCTCCAGCAGGATCGCGAAGGCCAGCGACAGCGAGGTCTGCACGATCACGGGGGCCGCGACGTTGGGCAGCACGTGACGCAGCACGATCCGCAGCTCGCTCGCCCCGATCGAGCGCACCGCACGGATGTAGAGCTCCTCACGCACCGACAGGACCGATCCCCGGACCACCCGCGCGAAGATGGGGGTGAACACGATCCCGATCGCGATCATCGTGTTGCGCAGGCTCGGGCCGAACACGGCAACCAACGCGATCGCCAACAGCACCGCCGGGAAGGCGAAGGCGACGTCGACGGTGCGCATCGCCACGGTGTCGAGCCAGCCGCCCCGGTAGCCGGCGATCAGACCGATCAGGGTGCCCGCGACCAACGAGATGCTGACCGATACGGCTGCGACCTGCATCGATACCCGCGCGCCCATGACCACCCGGCTGTAGACGTCACGGCCGAACTCGTCCGTGCCGAACCAGTGATCCGCTGAAGGCGCGTTGAAGCGCACGGTCAGATCCTGCGCGTTGATCGGGTAGCGGATCAGCTGGTCGGCGAGGACCGCGGTGAGCACCATCACGAACAGGACCACCAGCCCGACGGCCGCCGCCCGGTTCGCGAGCAGGACCGACAGCGTGTCGCGCCACCGAGGACGGTGCTCCACCTCGGGACGTTCGAGTCCACCCGGCTCCTGGTCCCGGCGGGCGTCGGTGGGATCGTTGGCGTTGGTGTCGCTCATCCGGATCTGATCCTGGGGTCGAGCTTGGCGTACAGCAGGTCGACGACGAGGTTGATGATCAGGAAGGCGGTCGCGATCATCAGGACCGCGCCTTGCATGACCGGGTAGTCACGCCGCTCGACCGCGACCAGGGCCTCGCGCCCGATGCCCGGCCACGCGAACACCAACTCGACCACCACGATCCCGCCGAGCAGGGTGCCGAGCTGCAGGCCGGTGATCGTCACGATCGGGTTCCAGGCGTTGCGCAGGATGTGGTGTCGGAAGACGTAGCGCTGTGGCAAGCCCTTGGCCCGGGCGAAGCGGACGTGCTCGGCGTTCATCGCCTCCAGCACGGAGGAGCGGACGAAGCGGGTGAGGATCGCTCCGGTGACCACGCCCGTGGTGAGGGCAGGCAGGATCAACCGTCGCGCGGCGTCGACCGGGTCCTCCAAGGGTGAGGTGTAGCCGAGGGGTGGCAGCCATCCGAGGGTCTGCGCGAAGACCAGGATCAGCAGGATCCCGTACCAGAAGTCGGGGATCGACACGCCGACCTGCGCGAAGGTGTTGGCCACGTAGTCGATCGGCTTGCCCTGCCGGAGCGCGGAGACGATGCCCGCCGGCAGGGCGATGAGCAGCCCGATGATGACCGCCGTGATGGCGAGGAGCCCGGTGGCCGGGAGCCGCTGCAGCAACGTCTCCGTCACCGGTCGTCCCGTGCGGAACGACACACCGAGGTCCCCGGTCAACGCCCGACCGAGCCAGTCGAAGTACTGCACGATCACCGGACGGTCGAGCCCGTGCCGGGCGACCAGCATGTCGTAGAGGTCCTGGTCGAAACGGGTACCGAGGGCGGTGCGTACCGGGTCACCGGGCACCAGGTGCATCAGAGCGAAGACGACGATCGAGACGCCGAGCAGTGCGAGCAGCGACTGGGCCACGCGCCGCGCGACGTACCTCGACAATCGAGCGCCTTCCTGCTCGGTCTCGCCTCCCGCGCTACTCGGTCAGGCGCGTCTCGTTGAACCTCCGCTGCCCGTGTGGCGCCACCTCGTAGCCCTCGACGTGGGGTGCCCAGGCGGTGGTGATGTCCGGGTTGTAGAAGTAGATGTAGGAGGCCTGGTCGACGATCAACTCGGCCGCCTGGTCGTAGAGGGCCTTTCGGGCGTCCTCGTCGGTCTCGACCCGGGCATCGTCGAGCAGCTGATCGAGCTCGTCGTCGGCGAACCCGTGGAAGTTGAACGCGCCCTCCGAGTGGTGCTGCGCGTAGTAGAAGTCGTCCGGGTCGATGTTGCCCAGCCACCCGAGCGCGAAGGCATCGAAGTCTCCGTCGCCCTGGTCGGCGAGCCACGTCGAGAAGTCCTCGTCGCGGATGCTGACGTCGATGCCGATGTCGCCGAGCTGGCTCTCGATGACCTGCGCGGCCGTGACGCTCTCGGGGAACTCCCCGGTGACCATCAGATCGATGGTCAAGTCGGTGACCCCGGCGTCGTCGAGGAGCGCCTGCGCCTGATCCGGGTCGTGACCGTAGGGCGCGTAGGGATGGTGCCAGAAGCTGGTCTCCGGGATCGCGGTCTCGTTCGGCGTGGCAGCATCGAAGTGCGCGGCCTCGGTGATCACCTCGATGTCGATCCCGTAGGCGATCGCCTGACGGACCCGCACGTCGTCGAAGGGCTCCCGTTCGTTGTTGAGCGCCATGTACCAGTAGTCGTTGCCGGCCACCTGCCCGAGCACCACATCGTCGCGATCGCCGAGCGCATCGACCTGCTCCGGGGGCACCGAGTCGATCCAGTCCACCTCGCCCGTCTCCAGGGCGGTGAGCTTCACGCCCTCGTCGGGCACGACCTGGAAGCGGATCCCGTCGAGCGCGACCTCACCACCCCAGTAGTCGTCGAAGCTGGTGAGCTCGACCGAGTCACCCGGCGTGAACGAGACGAACTGGAAGGCACCCGTGCCGACGGGCTCCTCATCGAGGTTGCCCTCCTCGATCGCGTGCGCCGGGGCGATCGCCAGCCCGGCGAACGGCCCGATCTGCTCCAGCAGGTTCGGTGCCACGCGGTTGAGCTCGAGCTCGAGGGTGTGGTCGTCGACGATGTTGTACGCCTCGATCATGTCGAGCCGGAAGGCGTTCTCGCCCTCCTCGGAGATGCGCTCGTAGGAGGCGACCACGTCCTCGGCCGTGAACTCGGTCCCGTCGTGGAAGCTCACCCCTTCGCGCAGGTAGAAGGTCCAGGTCAGCTGGTCGTCGGAGACCTCCCAGTCCTCGGCGAGCGCCGGCTCCATCGTGAGGTCGCTGGCGGGCTGCACCAGGGTGTCGTAGACGTTCTCGAGCACCGTGAACGCGAACGACGAGGTGGTGGTGTGCGGATCGAGCTGGTCAGGGTCGCCACCGATCGCCGCCTGGAGCGTCCCACCGACCGCCTCCGGGGGCGCCTCATCGGGGTCCTCCTCGGGATCCTCCGCCGGGGGTGCCTCGACGTCATCGGGTTGCTCCTCCACGTCGACGGGTTCGCCCGGGTCGCAGGCCGCGAGCATCAGGGCTGCGAGGCTGAGGACAGCGAAGATCCGGATCCGCATGGCGACCCCCTTCGTCGGCATCTCCCCGAGGATCCGCGTGCCGTGGCTTCCCTCGTCACGCCGCAGCAGGCGGTCCCCGACGGTCGTTCACGACCGTACTAGGGGGCTAGCACGACGCCAGGCCCATACGCGCACCGCACCTCGGCGTGCGCTGGTCACGCACCTCGGGCGGGTCCTTCGCTCACGAGCAGCGTCGTGGCTCACCGGTGGGGTGCGGGGTACCCGTCGCGTCGATCTCGAAGGGGATCAGGCAGGCGGTGACCGCGCCGTCGGGCTC
>SL_3KL_010_SEDDRAFT_10000751_pt1 | contig 27996 bp, 26 predicted proteins | sample SodLakKL_010_SED_2_FD_10381 | JGI IMG/M metagenome (IMG submission 10381)
ATCGTCCTTGAGGAACGTCTGGGCGAAGCAGAGGTTTGTTTTGCATTACTTGATTTTGGTCGCACAAATCCTCAATTCTCATATGTTGCAGCAACAGTTATTGGACGCGAGATAAGCCCTTTTATGCAATATATCATCATTGATCGAGGAACAAACCATGGTCTGCGATATGGAATGCCTGTGGTAACCCAACAAGGTTTGGTAGGTCGAATCGATGCTGTCATTGCTGGCGCATCACGTGTAAAATTGATCACTGACTCTACTTCCGTGGTTAACATTCGTCTAAAGTCTGCTGGTATTGAAGCACAATTGGTCGGTTCATTAACTGGGGATGTAACTTTAGATATGATCCCGCTGGATATGAGTGTTGAGCCTGGTGACGTGGTTCTAACCTCGGGTTTGGGTGGAAACTTTCCTGCCAACGTCTTTGTTGGTCAGGTTCTTTCAACCCAACGAGACGCCAATGAATTATTTCAAACTGCATCTGTGCAACCCGTTGTCCCATTTGAAACAATAAGTGCGGTCTTGGTTGTTACAAATTTTGATGCAATAGATATCACCCCGCTAATTCCGGAGCCATAATGTTGATTTCGCATCTTGTGTGCGCGCTATCACTTGTGGTATTTTTTATACTGCAAACGGTAATATTTTCACAAACAAGGCTTGTGTCTGGTACTGCAGACATGATCTTGCTATTTCTTGCGGCTTGGTCTCTCCAAGAGCAGGTAAAAAATAGCTGGTTGTGGACGGTTGTGGCTGGTTTGGTTATTAGTATGTTTTCTGCGATGCCATTTTTTGCACCCTTGTTAGGTTATTTGGGTGTGGTGGGCCTTTCGAAGGCTTTGCAAAGGCGGGTTTGGCAAAACCCGTTACTGGCCATGCTGATTGTGGTTCTGTTGGGTACATTTTTCCAACATGCCCTTTACGTGATTGTGATGCAGATTACAGGTGCCCCAATTACATGGGGTCAAAGTTTGGATAATGTGATATTGCCAAGCGCATTGTTGAACATGATTTTCGCTCTGCCAATTTATGCGATTGTCAGAGATTTGGCCAGGCGAGTTTCTCCACTGGAGGTGGATGTATGAATGGTGTTTCACAAGGAAAACGCAAATATGAAAAATGGCGTTATGGGGTTATCTATGTGCTAATTGTCACGATTTTCGGGTTTTTCCTATTAAGGTTGTTTGATGTTCAAATCATTCAAGGTGCTGCCTATATCGCCCAGGCTAATGAGAACAGAACGCGGATCATTCGCGAGCCGGCAATCCGGGGAACAATTTATGATCGCAATGGCTATGTTTTGGCACATAACGTGCCATCATACAATGTGGTTGTCATTCCCGGTTATCTGCCTCTAGATGAAGGAGATACCCAAAGAATATTCCGGGAACTCTCAGAGCTAATCAATATCCCAATCAGTTTTGGTGATACAGATGAAGAAACCGTCAGGAATTTTACACCGTGTTTCACCGATTTGGGATTAACGGAGATTGTTTTTATTGCACGGACGAACTGGCCGTTCCAAGCCACGGCATTAAAGTGTAATGTTCCTCAGGAAACAGCGATGGTGGTAATGGAAAACAGGGAGAAATGGCCTGGTATTGATGTTGAGATCACAGCCCAACGGCAGTATCCGACTGGTGAGTTGACATCAGAAGTAATTGGTTTTTTGGGACCTATCCCAGCAGCTTTTGCGGATTTTTATGTAGAGAGAGGATTTGTTGCGGCCCGTGATAAAGTTGGTTACGCGGGTGTTGAAAATTCTTTGAATGATATCCTTGCCGGCATCAACGGTTTCCGTAGGGTGGAGGTAAATGTTGCTGGTGAAATTCTTCGTGATTTAGATGAACCAATCCCTCCAACACCAGGCGATGACATTTATCTCACCATTGATACGAGACTGCAGGCTTTTGCCAGAGAAGCATTAATCGATGAAATAACTTGGTGGAATAATCGTGCTGATCGAACACTGTCGACTAGCGGTGTGGTAATTGCGATGAATCCACAGACGGGTGAAGTTTTAGCTTTGGTCTCATATCCTAATTATGAAAATAACCGGATGGAAAGATATATTCCCGGTTATTACTATAATCAGCTTTACGAAGATCCACACCGGCCCTTATTTAACCATGCCATTTCTGCAGAACACCCACCGGGATCTGTGTTTAAAATGGCGGCAGCTTTAGGGATTTTGAATGAGGGTGTTGTGACTCCAGAGTACACCGTCGAAGATCCTGGAATCATCACCATTATGCAGCGTTTCTATGAAAATGATCCTGGAACGCCCAGGCAGTTTGTCTGTTGGGACCGCAGCGGTCATGGTGACGTTGATTTTCTGTGGGGTATTGCCATGTCTTGTAATGTTTATTGGTACAAGGTGGGCGGCGGATATCAAGACGAGGTACCAGGTAACGGGCTTGGCATCTGGCATCTGGGTGAATATGCAAAAGCAATTGGTTACGGGACACTGACAGGCATCGAATTGCCTGGTGAACAAGATGGTTTGATGCCCAATCCAACCTGGAAGCGGGTTAATTTAGGCGAAAACTGGGCGACAGGTGACACGTATACAGCCACGGTTGGACAAGGCTTTGTCCTCTCGACACCATTGCAAGTTTTGAATTCAATTTCGACAATTGCTAATGGCGGTAAATTGATGGATGTTACCCTAATTAATCAAATCGTTGGCCCAGATGGTACCGTCAAACAGGAACTGACACCCAGTTACCGTTGGGACATTACGAAGGATCCAGTCATCAATGTCTATGAAGGCAACAATCCTACGGGCGAAGTTAGAACAGTTGAACCATGGATTGTCGAATTAGCTAACCAGGGGATGCGCATGGTTACCACAGTAGGCACAGCACATCGCTATGAAATCCCTCGTCATGAAGCCTTATTTGCGAATGATTCGAGCCGTTCGGCTGGTAAAACGGGCACAGCAGAATACTGTGATGATGTTGCTGCAGCTGCAGGCAGGTGTGTGTTTGGTGCATGGCCTGCACATGCATGGTATGTTGGCTATGCCCCATGGGATGACGCAGAAATTGCCGTTGTCGCTTTTGTTTACAATGGCTCTGAGGGTGCGACAACTGCCGCCCCAGTGGTTCGACGGGTAATTGATGCGTATTTTGAATTCAAAGAAATTGATGAAGCCAATTCTCAATAAATTACGCTTATCATAAACGATCATCTGACTTACACGACATAGATCATGCAGAACGTATTAATGGTTTTCGTAATAGGTTAATTTGCAATGGAAATTAAAGGTATCAAAGATGGAATCCTGATTAAGCTGGGTGACCAGGATTGGCAAGATATTCAAGTTCAGCTTTCGGCGAAAATCGAGGAAAAACTAGCTTTTTTTCAAGGTGCTCAATTGGTCTTGGATATTGGCGATAGAACCTTATCTGCAAAAGAAATTAAGGAAGTAAAGAAAAATCTTTTCAACCAAGGTATAGAACTTTTTGGCGTTTTGAGTACATCTTTGGTGACAAAAAAGGCGGCAAAAAACCTCGGATTGAAGATTGAATTTGAGTTTCTTAATAAACAGCCTGATGAAAAGATTGAGCCTTTTGATACCCTTATTTCTGGTGAAGCCGCATTATTTTTTCGCAGAACAATGCGCTCTGGTTACAAAATCGCTTATCAGGGACATGTGGTTGTACTCGGTGATGTGAACCCGGGTGCAGAAATTATCGCTTCTGGATCTATTATCGTATGGGGACACTTGCGCGGTACCGTTCATGCTGGGGCGGAAGGAGATCAGGATGCGGTTGTTTGTGCTTTGGATTTATCACCGTTGCAATTGCGAATTGCATCGAATATTTCGGTCACACCAAAAGATAATGAGATTCCAACGCCTGAGATTGCCAGAATTGTTCAGGATCAAATCATTGCCGAACCATGGCAGCAATAACAAGGAGATAAATGAGCGGACAAGTATTAACCATCACTTCAGGAAAAGGTGGTGTGGGAAAAACAACAACAACTGCAAACCTGGCAACAGCTTTGGCTTCTCTTGGACAGAAGGTGGTTTGTTTAGATTCAGATATCGGTTTACGAAATTTGGATGTCGTGATGGGATTGGAAAATCGAATTGTCTACGATCTAGTTGATGCAATTGAAGGTCATTGTCGACTTACACAAGCAATGATCCGTGATCGCAGATTTTCGAATTTACACCTTATCCCTGCTGCCCAAACCCGTGATAAAACGGCGATTGCACCCAGTGATATGGTTCGCCTTTGTGATGAATTGCGTTCAGAGGTGGATTGGATTATTATTGATTCACCTGCAGGCATCGAAAGAGGATTTCGTAACGCCTTAGCACCATCTGATCAAGTTCTTGTAGTTACCAATCCGGAAATATCCGCTGTAAGAGATGCTGATCGCATTATCGGTATTGTCGAAGCTGAAGAGAAAGAATCCGTGAAGCTGATCATCAACCGGATCAACCCGGGAATGGTCAAACGAGGTGATATGCTCTCAGCCGAGGATGTTGTGGAACTTTTAGCTATTCCTCTGATTGGGATTATTCCGGAGGACGAAGCAGTCTTGGTCAGTACAAATAATGGGTCGCCAGTCGTTCTTAATCAAAAAAGTCAAGCAGGTTTGGCATTTTTAAATATTGGAAAACGTTTGTTAGGAGAAGATGTTCCCTGGCTGTCGTTAAATCAAAAGTCAGGCTTATTTTTGCGCCTTGGAAAAATGTTGACTGGAGACATCTAATATGGCTTCGTTGATTGGACGACTATTGGGCAAGTCATCAACAAGTGCCGGGCAAGCAAAAGAGCGATTGCACCTGGTCTTGGTACATGATCGTACAGACCTCAGTCCTGAAAACTTAAAAAGCCTAAAAGACCGTTTGATCCAGGTCATTTCTGAATATGTTGAAATTAACGATGCAGAAACGGAGATCCAAATTCAGGGTCAAGGTCGTGAACAGACACTTATTGCGAATATCCCCTTAAAAAGCCCACGACGCCAACGTTGAGAATGCATATCGAGGGTTGTTTTTGATGAAAAGCTGGCAGAGTATTTGGGAAAAATTTGATTTCTGGTTGTTTGGTGCAGTGCTGATCCTTTCCATTCTGGGAATTGCATTGGTTCGCAGCTCTATTGCCGGAAATATTGAGCTGGTTGATCATCCACAACGCCAAACCACTTTTCTTGCGGTTAGCTTGGTTGTCCTTTTTGTTGTGGCTGCCGTTGACTATAAGTACTGGATTTCATTAATTCCCCCAATGTATTTAGTGACGCTTGGCTTATTGTTGTTTGTGTTTACGGCCGAAGCTCGGTTTGGTGCTGTTAGGTGGTTGGAGGTTGGACAAATCCTCTTACAGCCGGCTGAGATAGCTAAAGTTGTAATTATCATTGCTTTAGCGAACTTCTTTGCAAATGCTGATAAGCAATCCATAAAACCTGCCGTGATGGCACGCAGCGCATTGTTAGTGGGTGGTTTGTTGATTTGGATCTTCTTGCAGCCCAATTTGAGTATGACTATTGTGTTCATGGTGATTTGGGTTTCTTATCTGTGGGTCGCCGGGATAAAGATTCGCTATATTTTGATTGTTGTCGCGATTGTTTTATTTGTCCTCTTAATTGGTGCTCTGACTGGGTTTTCTTTTCTGGCGGATTACCAGAGAGCCAGGATCACAAATTTCCTTTTCCCTGACCCAGATGCTCGGTATGGTGAAACCTATAATGTTGATCAAGCGCTGATCACAATTGGTACGGGAGGATGGTTTGGGCAGGGTTATAATCAGTCCTCTCAAGTGCAGCTGCGTTTTTTAAAGGTACGACATACGGACTTCATTTTTTCAGTCCTAGCAGCCGAATTTGGCTTCCTTGGTGCGGCAATTGTGATAGCACTTCTCGTGCTGGTCATTATTCGGTGTTTTATCGTCTCTCAAAATGCAGCTGATTCTTTTGGCTCATTGATCGCTTATGGGTTTGGAGTCCTGATTTTTTTCCAGACAGTCGTCAATATTGGGGTAAATCTTAATGTGATCCCCGTGACAGGATTGACATTACCCTTTATCAGTTATGGGGGAAGTTCACTGCTCTCCTTATTGTTGGGTGTTGGTTTGGTTGAAAGCGTCGCAATGCGTTCCCCTTCAAAAGATTAATTAATGAGTTAATCAAGAAATAATAACCAGATCTATTTACTGTCATTAATTAATAATACAGGAAGACTGATCAACTCCATAGAAACATCAACAATGGCTTTGTTAACGGGTTCGGCATGTTGAGGCATGATAAACAGCCCCGTTTTCAACCTGTCGATTAGCTGGATAAACCTTCGTATCGATCGTGTTCTAAAGCCCTCGATGGAAATATTTACTTGGTTCGTTGCTGCCCATTGCTTGAGAAACGCTTTGCCATCAGAATGCCCTGAGGGATCGTCTTTGTTGAGTAAGATCAGCAGCGTCTCATATGGCTGTAAAAAATCCTTGGCTGTTTCAAGACCGATTTTCCCTGCAGGTGAGTTATCAAACAAAAGGATAATGGGGGAGCCGATTTTATTATTTTCCTCAACCAATAACAGCGGTATTTTGTGATGTTGAATCATCCTTTTTGCGGTTGAACCCAGTCGGTTTCTTCCTAAAATGTTTTTTCCAGATTTCCCGATAACGACTAGGTCACATTTTTGGGATTCTACAGCGATAATTTCGTTTACATCCCCTCTGCGGACGAGAAATTTTCCATGTAAATCGGTATGGTTGATCAATCTTCGAAAAGATTGAATTACCCATTGTGATTGCACATAAATTCCACGGGAAAGACCCTCGGACGATATTTCTCTGATTATGGCTGTATATTCTCCAACCTCTTGATGAAAGGGCATTTCTGCCAGCCTGAGCAAATGAATGTCTTCAACAAAGACACCTTTTAATTCAGCTTCATAGTGGCGCGCTAATGTGACTGCCGCATGCAATGCAGCTATGCTGTGGTTTGAGTGATCAAGGGGAACTAAAATGCGTTTAACACAAATTGGTTCATATACTTCACTCACTTTTTATCTTCCTCATCTTTCGCAAATTTGGCTAACCTTTTTGCCATATTTTCAAGTTGATCTTTGACCATCCTGTTGATGGTGCCTTCAGGATATGAGCCATCTTCTTGTTTTTCACCTGCCTTGATGCCGGTTAGGATCTCTATTCCATCATCAATGTGATCAACAGGGTAGATATGAAATTCTCCAGCTGTGACTGAGTCAATGACATCCTGCCGAAGCATGAGATGCTTAACATTGGCTTTTGGAATCAGAACGCCCTGATCACCGGTCAACCCACGTTTTTTACAAATATCATAGAAACCTTCAATTTTTTCGTTGACACCTCCAATAGCTTGGACATCACCGTGTTGGTTAATGGATCCCGTTACTGCTAAGTTTTGCTTCAGTGGTACTTCAGCGATTGCGCTCAATAGTGCATACAGTTCTGTTGATGAAGCGCTGTCTCCATCCACACCACCATAAGATTGTTCAAAAACGAGGCTTGCTGATAAGCTCAGTGGGATGTTTTGTGCATATCGCCCTTTTAAGAACCCCGAAAGTATTAGTACACCTTTTGAGTGGATTGGACCGCCCATATCCACTTCACGTTCAATGTCAATGACCTGACCTTTACCAAGACTAATTTGGGCAGTGATGCGGGTTGGTTTTCCAAAAAGGAAGGATCCCAATGCAAATACCGAAAGGCCGTTTATTTGTCCAATTCGTTCGCCATCGGTGCTGATGATGTTAATATCCCGCAAGATAGATTCCTGCATCTTATCTCTCAGGCGATCTCCACGTCGAATTTTTTCATCGATGGCAGATTGGACATCTTCATCTGAGACAACCTCTCGATTATGCTGGGTTGCCCAATAATCCGCCTCAATGATAATCTCACTCAAGTCTTGTAACCGGGTGTTTAAGCGTTCAGAATCGCTGGCTTGCCTGGCGCTTTGTTCGATCACCCTGGCGACGGCTTCCCTGTTGAAGGGTTTGGCTTTTTCTTTTCGAATAACCGTGGCAATCAATTTGGCATATAAATCTTGATGGGTATCATCCCATTCAATCTCTGATTCAAAATCAGCTTCTACCTTAAAAAGTTCGGAAAATTCGTGATCATGTTGAACGAGTAAGTAATAGAGTAAACGATCACCTACAAGCGCAATTTTTACATTCAAAGGGATCGGTTCAGGCTTGAGTGAAACCGTACTGATCAGGCTAAGAGATTGTGCCATTGATTCAATTTCAATTTCTCTTGATTGCAGTGCACGCTTGAGGCCTTCCCATGCATATGGTTTGGTTAATATCTTCAGCGCATCAAGGATCAAGTACCCATCATTTGCTCGGTGCAAAGCACCAGGTTTGATCATCCTGAAGTCTGTCATCAAGGTTCCCATTTGTGCATAATGATCGAACCGACCAATTAAATTCGTAAATGTGGGGTTGTTTTCAAAGATGACTGGGGCTCCATCACAGTTGCTGTTGTCAATTACAACATTAACTTTGAACCGGTCCATCCTCAATGAATCGCGACTGCGTTGTTGGGAAATGGCTTCAATGATATTACTTGCTTCCTGTCCTTCACTCGGTAAAAAATCATCTGCATTCTCAATGATTTGGTTTTGAATCTGGTCAATATGTTCAGTGACTTTTTCATATGGTTTGTATTTTTCGATCAACTCGTTAATCAAACCACCGATTGCGAAGCTAGCTATCTCTTTGTTAAGTTCTTTGATCTCTTGCTTTGCTTCACGTTGCCACAATGGAACCTGTTGGAGAATTTTTTGTAGTTCTTCTTGTAAGATTTCAATTTTTTTCCGGATCTCATCACGTTGGTCATCGCTGAGGTTGTTGACTTCATCGGGTGATAGAACACCTTCATCATCTCTAGGTGCAAAAGCGATCCCAGATGGAGTTTTGATCATGGCCAGACCTTCTTGTTTGGCTTTATCTTGCAGTTTATCGAATAACTCCGCTTGTTTGTCTTTAAAGGTTTCAAAAATTGACTGACGCCTATTTTGGTATTCTTCACTTTCAAAAGCAGCAGAAAGTGCCGTTTGCATCTCATCAATCAGGTTGTCGATATCTTGCTGGTATTCCCGTCCCATACCAGGGGGTAACTCGATGGCATGGGGTTGGTCAGATTGGTCAAAGTTATGGACATAGATCCAGTCTTGGGGTGTAGGGTCAGATTTTGCCTTGCTTTCAAAAAAATCACGGACGATTTCACGTTTACCCGCACCTGATGGACCTAAAACAAAAATGTTGTATCCTGGGTGTGGTATGTTCATTCCGAAATTGATCGCATCGGATATCCGTTCCTGTCCAACGATATTAACTTCTTGATCAATATCAACTGTTGTTTCAAAGCCAAGTTTGTTGGGATCACATTTTCGATATAATTGATCTGGTTTTAGCTGGTGATTGTCTGGCATGAAGTAACTCCTTTTCGTTGATTCCATCCTGTACTTAATATTCTACCAGCCAAGCTCAGATACGAGAAATTCAGACAAAAAGAGTCGTTAATAATCAAGTTGTGTTTGATGTTAAATTGACCGCGTTTACTTGCGACTTTTAACTGAATTTGGTAAAATAATCCCCACTGTTATTCGATGGGGGTTCGTCTAATGGTAGGACAGCAGACTCTGAATCTGTTTATGGAGGTTCGAATCCTTCACCCCCAGCCTGACGAGCCTGGATTTCCAGGCTCGTTTTTGTGTAAGAGAACAAAATTGCATTAAAAATGAATTTTAGACATTTTTTGATATCGGCAATGTGTTTTGATACCTAATGTAATCCGATATGGCTTAGAATCGCTCTCAGTGGCTTAGAACACATTTAGAAAAGGGTCTGGTAATACAAGTTCAATAAAACAACTTGCTTCACAAGCAGATATACCCTAAGGTGAGATATTTGGTTTCCAGAAATCCTTAAAATTGAGTATTATCATATGCTGATAACAAACCGGTATGCACATTATCTTTGATGTAGATCTGATCTTGGAGGATTTCATTGAAAAAATACTATTTATACATCACAGTCTTTTTCTCTGGGATGACGGCATTGGCTGTAGAACTAACAGCCTCACGTTTGTTAGGTAATGTTTATGGAAGCAGCAACCTGGTTTGGGCGAGTATCATTGGTCTGATCTTGATCTACCTTACTGCTGGGTACTGGTTGGGTGGAAAATTTGCAGATAAATTTCCTAGATATAAATATTTTTACCAAATCCTGATGTGGGGAAGCCTGACCGTTGGTTTGGTACCCATGGTTTCTCGTCCCATATTAAGAATTACTGCTAATGCATTTGATCAATTCCAAATGCCTATCCTTGCTGGAGCATTTGTCACGGTGATGATTTTGTTTGTAATCCCCGTTACTCTATTGGGTATGATCTCACCTTTTGCCTTAAAACTGACATTACAGAATCCCCAGGATGTTGGAAAAACCGCAGGACGCCTTTCAGCCATTTCTACGCTTGGTGCGTTTATTGGAACATTTTTACCAGTTTTGATATTGGTGCCTTTGATCGGCACCTACCGAACTTTTTTGTTTTTTAGCAGCCTATTAATGATAATTGCCTCGGTTGGGTTCTGGGTATATGTCGATGGAAAAACTTGGTTTCGTCATGCATGGATGCCGTTGATTTTGGTTTTTCTATGGTTGTTTGGTGCCCGCGGCACAGATAAAGCGACACAAAACCTGATTTTTGAAGGTGAGTCATCCTATAACTATGTTCAAGTCATAGAGCAGAATGAATTTCGTTATTTAAGGCTCAATGAGGGTCAGGGAATGCATTCAATTTATCATCCTACACGCTTAAATTACTTTGGACCCTGGTCACAGGTTTTGGTTGCGCCTTATTTCAATGCCCCACCACAGGGAGTCAAACCTATTGATAGTATGGCACTCGTTGGTTTGGCAGCTGGCACCACCGCCAGGCAAGCCGATGCCGTTTTTGGTGACATTAGGATTGATGGCTTTGAGATTGATCCGCTGATTGTCGAGGTTGGGCGAAAATATTTTGATATGAATAATGAAAACCTAACGGTTTACATCCAGGATGGCCGTTGGGGCTTAAACCGAACAGAAGTTCAATATGATGTTATCAGTGTTGATGCCTACCGACCACCCTATATCCCTTGGCATATGACGACCCTGGAATTTTTTGAACTTGTTCATGAACGTCTTACAGAAGAAGGTGTCATGGTGATCAATATTGGCCGCAGTCCGTTGGACCGGACATTGGTTAATGACATGGCGACAACGATCAGCCAGGTTTTTCCCACAATCTTTGTGATGGATATTCCGGATTCCTTCAATACCATTCTGTTCGCTACCAAGCAACCGGGGAGTTGGGATAATTTTATTGAGAATTACAATGATTTGTTGAGTTCAGATGTTCATTCTCTCTTGCTAGAAGCGATGGCTACGACGATTACCTTTCGTCAACCTCCACCCGTATGGACACGCGTCTATACCGATGACCTGGCGCCGATCGAGTGGGTAACGAATAAGATTGTTTATGACTATTTTCTTTCTGGTGGATTGGTAGATTTTCAATGAAAAACGAGAAGTTAGTTGTTCGAGTCCTATCAGTATTAGTGAGTGTATTGACACCCCTTGTCATTTTAATGATGGCAATCCGTATTTTGATCATACCGTCATATGCACAATTTGCTTATAGTTTGCCGAATTTTCCCATAGATCCTTATGGGTTTTCGCTCGAAGAACGGTTACACTGGTCACGACCTTCCATAGCCTACCTTGTCAACAATGAAGATATCTCTTATTTAGCCGAGCTAGAGTTTGAAAGTGGTGTTCCCATTTATAATGCCAGGGAATTGGTGCATATGGAGGATGTCAAGATGGTTGTCACCGGCATGAGAGTTGCTTTAGCCATTTCGATGGTCATTTTGCTCATAATTACGCTTAGCGCAGTGCGGGGGGGATGGACGCAAAGGCTAAAATCTGCATTTCATATGGGTGGTTGGGCTGTGTTTGGATTGATCTTTGCAATTCTATTATTTGTTGCGATAAATTTCAACACGCTTTTTACTTGGTTTCACAAGGTGTTTTTTGAAGATGGAACCTGGCAGTTCCATCCATCAGACACCTTGATACGGTTATTCCCATTACGGTTTTGGCAAGATGCGTTTATTATAGTGGGTGTAATCAGTTTATTGATTGGGGGATTAGTTTTACTAGCCACACGCGATCGGCTACAAGCTTAAAAATAAAAAAGGCGGTTTCGAAAAACCGCCTTTTTAAATTACAGGTTTTTAGCGAACCGCAACCGGGTTCTCTGGGTCGGCAACAGGATCGAAAATATGCATATTCTGCATATTGAATACGGTCTTGAGGTCATCACCCATTTCAACGCGAGTGCGGGGGTCTACCCTGGCCACGAAGTTATGGTTGCCGTTGACGAGGTAAAGGAATATTTCGTTACCCATTAACTCAGTGACATCAACCTTTGTCTCTACTTCTTCAGCAATGATTGATGGTGGCGCAAATTCCGGATTGTGGATATCCTCAGGCCGTATGCCAAAAATGATTTTTTGGTTGACCATTCCCTCATAAGCTTCCTGACGTTCCTGTGGAACTTTAATCTTGAAGCTTTCCAGGTCTACATACATCACACCGTCTTCTTTGGTGATTTTTCCGTCGAAGAAGTTCATTGCAGGTGATCCAATAAAGCCAGCAACAAACAGGTTCTCGGGGTAATCATAAAGCATCTGAGGCGTGTCGAGCTGTTGCAGCAGGCCTTTATTCAAAACGGCGATCCGGGTGGCCATTGTCATCGCCTCCACCTGATCATGCGTCACGTAAATAAAGGTGGTCTGCAAACGTTGATGTAATTTACTGATCTGGGCACGGGTTTGAACCCTCAGTTTTGCGTCCAGGTTAGAGAGGGGTTCATCGAAGAGGAACACTTTTGGTTCGCGAACAATGGCACGACCAACAGCAACACGCTGCCTTTGTCCACCAGAGAGTTCCTTTGGTTTACGTTCTAACAACATTTCAATGCCTAAAATTTCAGCAGCATCTTCCACACGTGAACGAATTTCAGCCTTTGGCATTTTCCTCAGTTTAAGACCGAATGCCATATTGTCGTAGACAGACATGTGGGGATATAGGGCGTAGCTTTGGAAGACCATCGCGATGTCGCGATCTTTTGGTGCTACGTCATTGACCACATCCGGGCCAATTAGGACCTCGCCTTCGGAAATTTCTTCAAGCCCAGCCAGACAGCGAAGGGCTGTTGTCTTACCGCAACCTGAGGGACCAACGAGGACAAGAAATTCCTTGTCCGCGATGTCGATGTTCAGGTCTTCGAGCGCGACGACGTCACCGAACCTTTTCCAAACATTTTTGTACGTTACACTTGACATGATTTGTGTTCCTCCAATCTAAAGAATATATTGCCGAAATTATACCATAATAAAAAATAAGGGATGAATAATTTATTATTGATTTATTATTAAATGATTAACAAATACCTAACCTCAGATATTGTCAGAAAATGTGGGCAAACCAGTTCTTATTCACCCCATTAATTCATCATTGCGAAAAATCTTGCAATATCGGATTCTTTACAAAGATATGATCTTTAGCGATTGTGTAATAAAAAAGAACAACACCAAATTCTTCGACATTGATGTTGTTCCAAGTCCCTAAAGGTTTTTTTTAGCTTTTGTGTATTTAGCGCCGTTTTTTCTCTAAAATCGTATCACGCAAGTTTTTTAGGCGTTTCATGGCATTATTGTGGCCATAACCGAAATAGTCGTGGAGCAACGTGTACTCTGCATATAAGCGATCGTATGTTTTCTTGTCATTATTGTTTGGAACATAAGTTTTACTCTTCAAATGAGCCATTTTCTTGCTCGCCTCTTCTATGGTTGCGTATCCGCCCCGCTCTTCGCCGGCTGCAACCGCTGCATACATGGCTGAGCCCAAGGCAGATGTGTAATCTGAGTCGGCTACTTTTATCTCCATCCGGGTGACATTGGCAAGGATGGTTAATAACAGGTCATTTTTCGTTGGACCCCCACCAGTCACGATGATTTCATTAATGGGAACACCGCTGGCAATGAATGTCTCGAAAATTTTCCTGGTGCCAAAAATTGTTGCTTCTATTAGGGCCCGATAGATTTCTTCTGGTTTTGTTCTGAGTGAGTAACCCAAAATCAATCCATTTAAGTCACTATCAACGAGAATGCTGCGATTACCATTCCACCAATCCAATCCTATCAGTCCAGATTCGGCGGGTTCTAACACGGAAGCTTTTTCTTCCATCAAGGTAAATAAGTCAATTTTCCGTTTACGTGCTTCCTTTTCATAGTCAGCAGGTAATGCATTACGCATGAACCAGGCAAAGTGATCACCGCCTCCGGCTTGACCAGCTTCATAGGAGAACAGACCAGGGATAATGCCATCTTCTACCATGCCACACATACCGGGTACACGATATTCATTTGTCGAAAGGACCATATGGACAAAGCTTGTTCCCATGATGACGGCCATTTTCCCAGGCTCAGCAACGGATGTGGCTGGCACAGCTGCATGTCCATCCAGGATACCTGTTGCTACCGGTATCCCAGGTACAAGCTTCATCCATTTCGCTGCCGTTTCTGTTAACTCCCCGACCTGTTTACCCAACGGGGTGATTTCATGTTTCATTTTTTCATCTACAACATCTCCCAGGTCAGGATGCATTGCACTGAAGAATGTTTCCAAAGGAAAGCCCTCGCTTTTTGACCACAGAGCTTTATAACCTGCGGCACACAGGTTACGTGTTTCAACACCGGTTAACTGCCAAATTATCCAATCTGAAGCTTCAATCAGCCTGTCTGCTGCATTATAAACAGTGGATGATTCATCAAATATTTCCCATATTTTTGGGAAAAACCATTCAGAATTGATCCTTCCACCATATCGATCTATAAAAGTTTCAAATCGATCTGTCGCGATTTGTGTGAGCTGGTTTGCTTTTTCCTGGGCTGCATGATGCTTCCAGAGTTTCGGCCACGCATGGGGATCGTCTTTGTAATCATCTAGTAACGCCAGGGGGGTTCCATCAGATAAGGTTGGGATTACGGTTGAACCTGTGAAGTCAATACCAATTCCAATGATCTTTTCCGGGGGAATCTGGCTGTCTTTCAGGAGTTTTGGAACAGCCCTCTGAAGGGTTGTTATGTAGTCTTGGGGATGCTGAAGCGCCCAATCGGGTCCTAATTGAATGCCGCTGCCTGGTAATTTCTCATTGATAACACCGTGAGGAAATCTAAAAACAGAAGATGCTGCGATTTTTCCATTACTTACATCTACCAATACCGCCCTGGCTGATTCAGTTCCAAAATCAATTCCTAATGTGTATAGTTTCTTTCCGCTCAATTATGGTCTCCTTACGCTGCTTTAAGTCCTAAAAATAACATGGTGAAATAACCTATTCAGGTTCTAACAGGCCAGCACTAACCGCAAGTTCTTGCATTTCCGCTGTGATTTTTCGTTTCCTTTCTGCATTGATCACACGCACTAAATCCTCAATGATATCATCTGCATTATCGCTGGCTTCTTGCATGAGGTTGTATCGAGCGGAGTGTTCAGCTGCAGCAGATTTCAGTATAGACTGGTGAAAGCTGAAGGCTATGAAGTTTTGAATGATTTTGTTGTAGATGCCTTTAGGATCTGTTTCGACAATTGGTGCTGGCCAAAGCTCTTCTGAGGTATCTCCTAAACCTGGAGTATGGTCTAATTCATACGGCAGCAGGTGATTGATTGAAAACTGGTAAAGACCAGCCTTAGCACTTTGGTTGTAAAGAACTATGAACCGATTGAAGGCATATGTTTCGTACTGATCCAGCCAATTTTGGGTCAGGGCGTAGGATTGCTGGTAAGTAAATAAACTGCTAGCTGGCAATGTTTTGCGCCAAGAGACTTTTCCACCTCTGCGAATGACCTCACGTAACAACCTGGAGCCCATCACCCAGATTTGATACGATGAACTACCTTTCTGGTTGATGTAGTTTAGCGCATTTTCTGCTAATGAGATGTTAAACCTTCCACACAGGCCGCGTTCGGAACCAATCAATAAATAGACAGTGTCCACAGCACTTGGCGGCATTTCGAGAGTCCGTTGATTACCCCGATTTTTTTGGGCAATGTGGGGAATAATCTGATTCAAGATTCGATCATAATTTTTCTCATACTTATTCATAAAGGCGATTTTATTATTTGCCATTTGCCAGGCACCCATTGACATTGTCCTGAGGGCGGTCAGTAATGGTTGGATTGATTGGATATTATTTAAGCGTGATTTTGCTCGTTCAAAGTTTTGTGTCATGGCAAAATTAGAAAGTCTCTATCCGATCAATATCCCAGACAAAGGCTATTGCACCCCCAACTTCAGCTGTCACAGCCGTTCTTTGCAGACTGGTTTTCTCTTTTTCTAAACGGGTGTTCATTTGAACCTGGGTGCGGCAGTTGGCTTCAATAATTTCCAAGACATCGTCCAGTTGGTCTTTTTTAAGTGCGATAAATAAGGAGTATTGGCTTTGTCTGAGCATCCCACCTCGGGTTTCCGCATAGGTCGCGGTATGACCAGCATTTACAAGGGCGTCGAGTACTTGTTCAGCTGTATTTGAGGGAACAATGACCATAACCATTTTCATTGGGATTCACCTTTCGTTGAGAGCCACTTTTGGTTAAACTCTGACAAAGCAATATCAAGATCAGTGGTAATCGATTCTGTAAGCTGGGGTTCGGTATCAATGTGTTTCAATAATGATTTTTCATTCTCAGAAAAATGAGACCGAAGGGTCTGTTCGTATTCTTCGATTTGATCAAAGTTTATTTTATCTAGATAGCCTTTATTTAATGCATATAGAATAACGACAGTCATCGGAAAAGAGAGGGGCTGGTTGGGTTTTTGTTTGAGAATGCTTAAAATCCGCTTTCCTTTGTCAATTTGCCGTCGTGTGGCTTCATCTACCTCAGTTCCAAACCTGGTAAAATGTTCAACCTCTTTGTACTGTGACAACTCCAATTTGAGGTTGCCAACGAGTTGCCGCATGGCGGGTTTTTGAGCAGCCCCACCAACCCGTGATACTGAACGACCAATGTCAATTGCAGGTTTCTGGTCCTGGTTGAACAAGTCAGCATCTAATACAATTTGTCCATCGGTGATTGAAATGAGATTCGTTGTGATGTAAGCAGCGATGTTGCCATTTTGTGTGGTTGCAACGGGCAATGCTGTGATGGACCCACCCCCATTATCAGGATTTAATTTACAGGCTCTTTCTAGCAGTTTGGAGTGGATGTAGAATATATCTCCTGGATAAGCTTCACGCCCAGGTGGACGTCTGAGCAGAAGGCTTAGCTCTCGGTATGAATCTGCATGTTTGCTGAGATCATCAAAAATAATCAACACATCCAATCCCTGGTCAAGAAAGTATTCTGCCATGGTCATACCTGTGTATGGCGCTAAATACCTGAGTGCTGGTTGATCATCTGCACTGCTGAGAACGACGATCGTGTGAGATAAGACTTCCTTTTCCCGCAGTGTATTGACCACTGACAGTGTCGATGATTTCTTCTGCCCGATCGCCACATAGATGCAACGCACACCGGAATTCTTTTGACTGATGATCGCGTCGACCGCCAGGGTTGTTTTACCAGTTTGACGATCGCCAAGAATCAATTCTCGCTGACCGCGGCCAATGGGAAAGAGAGCATCAATAATTTTTGTTCCTGTGAACAACGACTCTTTGACGGGTGTTCGCTGGATTACACCAGGGGCAACCCTTGAAAAAAAACGGTACTCACTGGGTTCAATGGGATCATCACTGTCGATTGGGTTTCCGAGGGGATCTACTACTCTGCCAAGAAGATTGGCACCAACAGGGATATATAGTCGTTTTCCCGTCGCCTGAACCAGGTCGCCTCCACGGATTCCTTTTTCGCTGCCCAGCATGATCAGGTCCACATGTTGACGCTCCAGGTTTAGGACCATACCTTCAACACCGGTTGGAAAGGTGACGATCTCGTCAACGCTCACATTTGGAAGCCCAGAAACTGTCGCCACACCATTTCCTATTTTTTGGACAGTACCAACGCTCTTAAAACGGACACGGGTTTGTATCTGTTCAGAACGTTCGGTAAGACCGTCCACCAATTCTTTGATGGCTTCTTTGGAATAGATGGCAACATCACGATGAACTTCTTGTTTGATATCTCTAAGGAAATCCTCTTTTGAAGGTGCAAATCGTGATAATTCAAGCAATTCTTTGGAAAAAGATTCAAGTTGCACATCCGAAGGTGAACTTTGTTTGTTCTCACTCACCATCACTGATATTCTCCACCAAGGAATTGGCTATTTCATTCTTTAGCTGATCCAATTCCACCTTCAGGTTGTTCGCGACCACTAAGTCACCTATGCGGACATGAATACCTGATATGAGCTCAGGATCAACATCAATTTCCATATTAACATTTCTGTCGGCGAGTGCGCTGAAAGTTCTAACCAACGACCTTTGTTGTTCTGGGGTTAGCTCTTTTGCTGATTTTACCAGGACGGTAGGCGTTCGCTCGGCCAGGGAGTCCCTGATTGTCGTAACCTGGTGCATATCGCTTTTTCCTAAATCCCAGATTTCTTCAATCGCTTCTGACACCAGGTTTTCATGAAGTGCTGATGGTGTTATATTAAACAAAACCTGGCCACTGATGGTTAATATGGTTTCAATGAGGTCTTCTTGCAATTCATTGATCTCACGTTGCTGCTGTTTGGCAGCCTCGAGTTCAGCTTCGTCCAATATTTTTTCTGCCTCTTGCCTAGTAATTTTTAAAAGCTTGTCGCTCTCAGCTTGAGCATGTTGATATGCTTCGTGCAAACGCTCTTCGATTTCTTTATCGATATTATCTAAACGGTTTTCTATTTCAGCTAATGTTTCTGAAGCTTTTTGTTCTTTTTCCTGTGCCTCGGTCAATAATGCTGCTTTCATCTGGGCGTTTTTTTCCATTCGCTTTACGATGGGTTTAAATAGCAAGAAATAGAGCGCAACCGCGAGGACAAGGAAGTTAAATATTTCGGCCAGGATAGTGACCAAATCAATATCCAGCATAGAATGTCTCCTTGTTGGCGCTAGATGAAGAATCGATCAAGCAATGGGTTCACAAAGATGAGAATCAAAATGACCAGCAGAACATAAATTGCTGTTGATTCTAGCAGTGCCATTGAGATGAGTAATGTCGTGCGCAGATCATTGGCTGCTTCGGGCTGACGGGCCATGCTTTCTAAGGCTTGTTTCGTGGCAATACCTTCCATGATGGCCGGTACAACACAGCCTAATACAATCCCGATGCTGGAAAAAATAATGGTTAGAACAGTAATAAGGGTTGGGGGATCAAGTTCCCACATAAGTGTATTTCCTTTCTTGTTGGTTATGATGATCGTGAAGCTTCACGTTTTAAACGTCTTCTTTCTGTTTCTTTATCCTCAACTACTACAGCAGAGGCAATATAAACTGAAGCCAATACGGTGAAAATATAAGCCTGCAATACACCAGTTAAAATTGAGAGTGCTACCAATGGAAGTGGTAAAAAGAACGGAATGATGGAAAATACAATAGCCACAATCAGATCTGTGCTAAGGATGTTGCCAAAAAGCCGGATGGAGAGTGATACTGTTCGTGACACCTGGCTGACGATTTCCAGTGGAAGGATGAAGATCGGGGAGGCGACAGACTTTATATAGCCCCAGGGTCCCTTTTCCAAAATTCCAAAACCATGTACAGCAAAGAAAACAACAATTGCTAAAGCAAGCGTTGTGTTGATGTTTGCTGTTGGCGCAACTAAAAATGGGATTACAGAGAAGATATTCGCAACGACCAAGAATATGGCTAAAGTACCCAGAATTGAGAGATATTTGATCACCTTGGTGTCATCTGGCATCACGGAAGCGACAATACCGCTGATGGAGTCGATAATGACCTCAGCAATTCCAGGTTTGTATTTTCCAACAAACCAGGCTAAAGTGATGAGAACAACCATGATTACCCAGGTCGAAACGACTGAATCTTTGATCGCGATACCAAATATTGTGAATACTACCTGAGGTGTTACAGTTTCCATTTTGAGTCCTTGTTATGATGCTCTGATCAAAGAATAGAGCGCAACCATCCTTGCCATTTTAGTAAGAAAATGAATCTTAAAATTAAAAAAGTGCCAAAAACAATTAATCCTGCCAGCGTAGAATGAGAGAGTGAATATACCAGGACAATGCTGATGAATATCCAACGCATGAGGGTTCCACCAATAATGAGGGCAATGCTTTTCCTATCCTTTTCAGGTTGAATAGTGTCTACAGACCATTCCATGCTTTTAAGAAACACAAAAGCCGTAATGACACCCACCAATACCCACAAAAGAGGATTATGCGTGATTATCATCTTTGGTTTCTTCCTCTTCTTGTTTTTTTCGTTTTGCTGATTTTGATCTGAGCATTTCTAATTCAATATGTCGGTAAAGACTGTAGTAAGCTATCATGATGCCTAAGAGCAATAAAATGATCGTAAATGTGTAATTTGTGTTGAACCAGCGGTCAAGGCGCGATCCGATTAAAACACCTACAAAGATTGGTATCGCCATCTCCCATCCCAAAGATGTGAGGCTGATGGCCTTTAATAGGCTGCTTTTTTTATCTGGCTCTTTTTTCGTACCCATTAGCTAAGTTTACTTACTCACTCTCATAAGATGGATAAAGGGTTTGTACCAAGGTGTTCATTAATCGATCGAGTTCAAGTCCTTCAGTTTCTAAGAGTAATTCAGGCATTTGAGCGATTTCACCTGACGTTAAAATTAAAACCATATTTTTCCTGATATCCAAAACACCTGGATGCAGTCGTATCCATTTTTGACCAGATTCTGTTTGATATCGGACCACGCCTTTGGATGTCTCTGCAATCAAAGGTCCATGATTTGGCATTATGCCTATAGTTCCACCATCGCTGAGGGGCACAATCACAGATGTGAGTCCATCGACTTCTAAAATTGCGCCTTCTGGTGTGAGGATTTTTAGGCTGATAATGGGTTTTGAACTCAATTAGGATCCTCCTCTGAAATCTGGCGGGCTTTTTCCATGGCATCATCAATAGTTCCTACCATGTAAAAAGCTTGTTCTGGAATTGAATCATGTCTTCCTTCAATAATTTCTTTAAACCCTCGAATGGTATCTTTTAACTCGACAAACTTACCTGGATTACCTGTAAATTCTTGTGCTGAGAAGAATGGTTGTGATAAAAACCTTTGAATTCGGCGGGCTCTGAGGACGGTTTTTTGATCTGTTTCGCTTAATTCATCCATCCCCAGAATCGCAATGACATCCTGAAGGTCTTCATATCGAGCGAGGATTGATTTAACCTGCATGGCGACATCATAATGTTCCTGTCCAACAATGTGCGGCGCTAACAAAGAGGAGGACGAATTGAGGGGATCGATTGATGGGTAGATGCCTAGGTCGACTTGCCGACGTGAGAGGACCGTGGAAGCATCTAAATGAGCAAATGTAGCTACAACGGCAGGGTCTGTCATATCATCGGCAGGTACATAAACCGCCTGGATGGATGTCACGCTGCCAGCAGATGTTGTGGTGATGCGTTCTTGAAGTGCGCCCATTTCTGATTCTAAGGTTGGTTGGTAGCCGACTTCACTGGGCAGCCGACCTAATAACGCGGAAACTTCAGAGCCAGCTTGTATGTAGCGAAATATGTTGTCAATAAAAAATAAGACCGGGCGTCGTTCATAATCACGGAAATACTCCGCCATTGTGAGTGCCGTTAGGGGAGTCCGTAACCTTGCGCCAGGAGGTTCGTTCATCTGCCCGAAGACCAAAACGGATGAATCTACTACCTCACTGTTCATGATCTCTAGATAGAGATCATTACCTTCCCGGCTGCGTTCACCAACACCAGCAAACAAGACAATGCCAGAATATTTTTCTGTTGAATTACGCATTAATTCGATGATCAGAACGGTTTTTCCTACACCAGCACCGCCAAATAAACCAATCTTTCCACCATTTGGATAAGGTGTTAAAAGATCAATCGCTTTAATTCCAGTAATAAACGGGGTCGTGACGACCTGCTGATTACGAAGTAGGGGGGATTTCACGTGGATGGGATGTCTTGTGACATGATCTGGAATAGGTGGTTTATTGTCAATAGGTTCCCCAAGGATATTGAACATACGACCCAGAGTCTCTCTTCCAACCGGCACCATGATGGGCTCTCCAGAGTCTTCCACAGCAAAGCCCCGCCGCAACCCTTGGGTTGATCCCATGGCTACAGTTCGGACAGTACGTGAATTTACGTGCTCCTGGACTTCCAGGATCAGCGGCTTATGTCCGTCTCTGACAACTTTGAGTGCGTTATGAATGCTCGGTAAGTCGCCCGTTCGAAATTCGACATCCACGACGACACCGATGACTCTGACAATAACTCCATTGTTTATGGTTGTTGGGATGGTCTTATCCAATAATTATTCCTTTGAAATTAAAAAATCCAACTATCTATAGACGCGCCTAAGGATCGGCATTGACTTTGAAACCAGCCTTAATTATCCATATTGGAGGGTGGTTTGTCAAATATTTTCCACACGAGTTTAATCAAAATTTTGGATTAGCCGTTGTTTTATGTAACAAAAGACAAAAAAAGATATTATCTTTGAAAAAGAATTGATCATTTTGAGGTTTGTGTATTTATAACAGCTTAGTTTGCAAGGGAGTGAGGAGCAAAACTTCACTTAAATAACAAGGTTGCCTGAGAAATAATGCATATTTTATCAATTCCAAAAAGGTTGCAGAGAAAACAGTTGTGATATTATTGGACAATGAAAAATAAAGATTACTCTAACAGTAGAGAAGGCAATAACCTGAAACTTGGTTCAATATGTGAGATAACCATGACGGTTGATCATTTCTATTTAATGAATTAATGGAATAACGGTTCAGGAGATCTAAAGGTTGAGATTGTTTCTTATCAAAATCAAAGAACGAAGTCATAACATCTTCCATTCAAGAAAAGCGCCTTGGATCCCTCGAATGATAGTTTTGGCTTTTATCGTAGGAACTGTCGGTGGTGTTACGGCTGTTGGTTTTTACGAGTTAATCCTCTTAATGAAACGATTGTTTTGGGGCACCCCTTCGATAGCAGTATTTCTAGATTCTGTTACAGGACTGTCCTGGTATACCCGCCTTCTTATTCCAACTTTAGGTGGGCTGATTGTGGGACCGATGGTGACTTATGTGGTGCAAGAAGCGCGTGGCTATGGCGTTCCTTTAGTCATGGAAGCTGCGGCATTAAAAAATGGAGTTTTTAGTATTACTATTGCTCCGCTTAAAGCATTGGTAACGGCTATTTGTATCGGTTCGGGAGGGTCTGCCGGTCGTGTGGGCCCAATTATTCAATTCAGTGCGTCGTTTGGGTCATCATTAGGATCGTTTTTTAGCCTTTCACCTGACAAAGTCAAAACGCTTCTAGCAGCAGGCGCGGCTGCTGGTGTGGCAGGTACTCTTAATACACCAATGGCAGGTTTCATTTTCAGTGTTGAAGTTATTCTTCGGGAGATCAAGCTTGAATCCTTTTCTCCGATTATCATTGCTGCAATAACCGGTACAGCTGTTGCTAACTCAATCCTCGGAAGGACTGGAGCAATTTCTTCAATTTCTGGCTATCAAATGGTCAGTTACTGGGAATTGCTTTTCTATGCTGGATTGGGGATTTTTACAGCTGGGTTAGCATTAAGCTTTTCGAATTGTTTATATTTCCTGGAAGATATTTTTGAAAAGCTTCCAATTCCTCAGGCATTCAAGGCTGCAGTGGGCGGTTTCATGCTTGGTTGTTTAGCCCTTGTACTACCCCAAATTCATTCGACAGGGTATCCAGTCTTAGAGGCAGCCTTGCAAGGACAGCTGGCTGTGGGTTTGGTTTTTGCGCTGATGGTCGGCAAAATATTAGCTACCAGTCTCACGCTTGGCAGTGGTGGATCTGGCGGTGTTTTTGCGCCAGCGCTTTTCGTCGGTGCGATGGCGGGTAGTTTTTACGGCTCAATGGTTAGCGTGGTTTTTCCCAACATCACTGCGGTTGCCAGTTCGTACGGTATGGTTGGCATAGGGGCATTATTTGCCGGTGTGACCCATGCACCACTATCAGCCATCATGATTGTCTTTGAAATTACCCGTGATCCAAGAATAATTATTCCCCTTATTTTGGCCTGTATTATCAGTTCAATCATCACCTCCTCGGTTCAGAAGAGAAATATCTATACGGCTAAATTGTTAAGGCGAGGGGTGGATATTGAAAATTTTAATTAATAGTTTTCTTAAAAGGTGCTGACCGTGTTTTTCGATATAAAAATCGATTGAAAAATGCTCTAGCTATTTGCTATTGGTGACTTTGAAAGAACTGTGCATGAACTAATGAAAAAATATTCTTCCATTGAGATTCTGACCCAAATTGAATTATTCTCAATTTATTTTTTCAAACTCCTCTTTTCCCAAACCACAATCGGGACACGTCCAGTCTTCTGGGAGGTCTTCAAAAGGTGTCCCAGGGGGAATGTTTCCGAAAGGATCACCTTCAGCAGGATCATAAATATAACCACAAGCGATGCACTCGTAAGACGACATTTAACCTCCGAGAATATTTATTAATCAATTGGTGTTTGTGTGAATGTAGGTGTGTTCGTTGGTGTTGGATAGCTTAAATAGATTTCTGGAATCCATCCGATTCTACCTTCTTGATCTCTTACTCTAACCCAAACCAAACCTTCATGAATAGCTTGTTCATACAAATCATACAAAACAGCATTCCATGGAAGGCTGGCAATCACTGGACCACCGGGTTCTTGATAAAGCTGATAATTTCGGGGCATCCCCGTGGTGACCACGATGACCTGGCGTGGGGTTGGAGAAGGTGTGACCGGGGTTTGTGTTGATGTTGCAGTTAGTGTTGGCGAGGGAGTGCTCGTAGGAGATGCGGTTGCAGTTGACGTTGGTGTAAAGGTTATGGTGAAAGTAGGGCTGGGACCCAGGGTCGGTGTCACAGGTGTTGGTGTATGTGTGGGAGGAATGAGGGGGTCGAGGATGTCTGCACGGATATGGGTAACTGTCAGAGCTATTGGCCGATCTAATCGAGCCACCAAAGATTCTTGAAAGGCTAATATTTTACTATAGGAGGGAACAAAGGTTGAGCGTATGGTTACTTCTATCTGTAATTCATACTCATATCGATCAATCGAGATATCAACGAGTTCAGCTTCAAACATTTCTGCCACTTCTGTTTCTATGATTGTGTTGATCAGTCGATAATCTTGCGATTGACTAACAAGGCGAGTACCCAAAATGGTCAGCGGAATTAATAAAACACCAGTGAGCACACCTGAAATCAATATAGCTCTTTGGGGTTTGTCATTATCTTTTAGAAACCTGGGTCGAAACCCTTCTAAAAAAAAGATTAAAATGGCAGAGAAAGCAATTGTTACAGCATTTGTTAAAAAGAGTAGTGTTGCTCCGCTAACAATGTCCCAACGTCCCAAGGCTATACCAATTCCAATTGTGGCAAGAGGTGGCATCAAAGCAGTTGCTATGGCGACACCTGGCAAAGCCGCTGAAAGATGGGGCTGTGCTAGTGCAAATGAAGCGGCCAGACCGCCAGCTAGCGCAATCACCAGATCATTAGGTGTTGGTTGAGTACGGCTGAGGATCTCATTTGGAATTTCGATTATAGTTGGAACAAAAGGCAGGAAATTATTACTCAGAGTTATCAGGGCAGCAAGTAGGATGGATAAAAACGATGCCCTTACTAAGGCTGTAAATGCGTTCCGAGTAAGTCTTGTATTTGCTGTCAGAGAACCCAAACCAATACCCAATATCGGGGACATCAAGGGTGCAACGAGCATTGCCCCGATAATAACAGCCGGTGAGTTGTTAATTAATCCCAAGGTGGCAATAGCACTGGATAGAATGACAAGGAAAAAATAATCAAAACCAGGTGTCGATCCTTTTTGAATGTCATCGACTATTTCCGAGCGTCTTTTATCATCCGCAGGTTTTATGTGTTCAGAGAGCCAGCTTATTAAACGTTTATCTTTACTCATGGGATTCTATTTATTGAGTTTGGTTCAAATGTCTGATTTGATTAAATTATGTTTTAAATGCCAGCCATAAAAAACCAAAGGGTTCTAAGTCAATAGTTGTTTGAGAGCCTGTAATATTACAAAATATCTTACCACTTAGTAAGTTGATTAGGCGCTTTGCTTTGATATCTGAATTTCCGATAGATAAGGTTTGATTTTGATCGGTCAGATTCAGTGCACATAGGACAACTTCTTCATCGTAAGACCGCAAAATGGTTAGACATTGAGGTTGATCTTTTGCCAAAAACTCGTAATCTCCCATGGCAAAAACGGGGTTAGATTTCCGGATTTGGATCAGGTGTTTCATCCTGTTGAGCAGTGAGTCAGGGTTGTTGATCTGGTTTTCGACATTGATCAGTTTATAGGCGTATTCTTGAGTGTCGATCACTGGGGCATACAGATCTTCTGGAGCTGCTTCAGAAAAACCGGCATTCTTACTGTCATCCCATTGCATAGGTGTGCGGACACCATTTCGATCGGGCAGCCAAATGTTGTCTCCCATACCAATTTCATCACCGTAGTAAACGATCGGCGCGCCGGGTAGTGAATAGAGCAGGGCATTTGCCAGCAAGATTTTCTTTTGATCGTTATCCAGGAGGGGGGCTAACCGGCGCCGAATGCCCAAATTTAGCCGCATCCGGGGATTCGGTGCATATTCTGCCCACATCCATTGACGTTCCTCTTCAGTCACCATCTCAAGCGTCAGCTCATCGTGGTTGCGGAGGAATGTGCACCATTGGGTATTTTCTGGAATGTCTGGGGTTTGTGCCATGATCCAATGGATGGGGCTGGCATCAGCTTTCCGAATAGCCATAAATATGCGCGGCATGACAGGGAAGTGGAACCCCATGTGAAACTCATCACCATCACCGAAATAAGCCAGCACATCCTGTGGCCATTGGTTCGCTTCGGCCAGCAGGATTTTGTCTTCGTAGTTTTCATCAAGAAAAGTGCGGAAGGATTTGAGGATTTCATGAGTCTCTGGCAGGTTTTCGCAGTTGGTGCCTTCGCGCTCGATCAGGTAAGGCACGGCATCCGCTCGAAAACCGTCAATGCCCATGTCCAGCCAGAACTGCATGACCTGGCGCATTTCCTCCAACACAGCTGGGTTATCATAATTCAGATCAGGTTGGGAAGAATAAAACCGGTGCCAGTAATATAACCCCGCTTCTTCGTCAAAAGTCCAGTTTGATTCTTCAGTATCGAGGAAGATGATTCGAGCATCTGTATATTTTTGATCTGTTTCAGACCAGACATAATAATCCCTGTATTTAGAGTTTGGGTCAGAGCGTGATTTTTGAAACCAGGGATGCTGATCAGAAGTATGGTTGAGTACCAGGTCAGCGATCACACGGAGACCACGCTGGTGAGCTTCTTGAATGAGTGTTTTAAAGTCATCGATTGTGCCATAATCGGGATGGATGTCGTAATAATCTGCAATATCGTACCCATCATCTTTAAGCGGCGAAGGGTAAATTGGTAGGACCCAAATACAATCAACGCCCAGGTCTTTGATGTAATCCAATTTACTGATCAGTCCTGGGATATCACCGATTCCATCATTGTTAGAATCACAAAAAGCTCTGACATGGACTTCGTAGAAAATGGCATTCATGTACCATGGCTTATTTTGGGTTTCCATAAAACCTCCAAAATGCGTGGATCTGTTTCTATTGTTGATTATTCTCAGTATAGCTGTTATTCCTACTGCCGACAAGGGAAATGATTGGGGTGGTTACTGAATAATGACATGATCGTTTCTTGTTCTGTTGATTTTTTTGGTCTCCTGAGTGCAAAGCCTC
>SL_3KL_010_SEDDRAFT_10000752_pt1 | contig 27986 bp, 36 predicted proteins | sample SodLakKL_010_SED_2_FD_10381 | JGI IMG/M metagenome (IMG submission 10381)
AGAAGAAATTTTGCCCAATTTAATGAAGTTTTAGACCTGCCAGACCTGGTTGAGATACAAAAAAGTTCGTACCAGTGGTTTTTAAACCAGGGGTTACAGGAAATGTTTAATGATATCTCTCCAATTAAAGACTTCACAGGTAACTTAATTTTGGAATTTATTGGGTACTCTTTGGGGGTGCCCAAATACTCCGTGGAGGAATGTAAAGAAAGAGACGTAACTTATTCAGTTCCCCTGAGGGTTAAGGTTAGATTAATCAACAAAGAAACGGGAGAGGTAAAAGAACAGGAAGTTTTCATGGGGGATTTCCCCCTGATGACTGAAAACGGTACGTTTATTATCAACGGAGCCGAAAGGGTAATCGTCAGTCAGCTGGTTCGCTCCCCCGGGGTTTATTATAATTCCTCCTGGGACATGGGTGGAAAACTTCTGTTTACAGGGACCATTATCCCAAACCGGGGAGCCTGGCTGGAGTTCGAAACCGATTCTAACGATGTAATTTTTGTCAGGGTAGACAGGACCCGTAAAGTGCCCGTTACGGTACTGATTAGGGCCATCGGTTACGAAACGGACCAGGACCTGAAAAAGCTTTTTAATAATGATCCAAGGCTGGACAGCACTTTAGAAAAAGACCATACCGATTCCAGTGAATCAGGACTTTTAGAAATTTATAAAAGACTCAGGCCGGGAGAGCCTTTGAATGTGGAAAATGCCCGGTCCTTATTTGAATCCCTCTTTTTTGACCCCAGGCGTTATGATTTTGCTCATGTGGGACGTTACAAAGTCAATAAAAAACTTTCTTTAACCAATCGTATTATAGGTAAGCTTTTAGCCGAGGATGTAGTGGACCCGGAGACGAAAGCGGTCCTGGTTGAGGCTAACCAGAGGGTTACAGAGAAAGTATGCGACCTTTTAAAGGAAAAGAAAATTGAAAAAGTAAAAATATACGGCAGCGAAAATAAGATCTGTACCGTATTCACAAACGGTGATGTAGACCTAAGTGTAAAGAACTTAACCCGGGGGGATATACTGGCTGCCGTCGGCTATCTGTTTAATCTAATGGACGGCCTGGGCTCCACAGACGATATCGATCATCTGGGGAACCGACGTCTGCGCAGCGTAGGAGAACTTTTACAGAACCAGTTTCGTATTGGCCTGTCCCGCATGGAAAGAGTAGTCCGGGAAAGAATGACCATTCAGGATGTGGATGCTATTACTCCTCAGGCCCTGATTAATATCCGCCCGGTGATTGCAGCCATTAAAGAATTTTTTGGCTCCAGCCAGCTTTCTCAATTTATGGACCAGACAAATCCCCTGGCGGAGCTGACCCATAAAAGGAGACTCAGTGCACTGGGTCCCGGAGGTTTAAGCCGGGAACGGGCCGGCTTTGAAGTAAGGGATGTTCACCACTCTCATTATGGTAGGATGTGTCCTATTGAAACCCCTGAAGGCCCCAACATTGGCTTGATTGGCTCATTAAGTACGTACGCCAGAACCAATAAATACGGTTTTATTGAGACGCCCTATCGAAAGGTGGACAAAGAGCAGGGGATTGCTACCGATGAGATTGTATATTTAACCGCAGATGACGAGGACAATTTTGTTATTGCCCAGGCCAACGCCCTTTTGGATGAAAACAATTATTTTCTCAGCAGTAAAATCAGCTGCCGTTTCAAACACGAAGTATTGACCAAGCCCGCCCAGGAGATTGATTACATGGATGTATCTCCCAAACAGCTGGTCAGTGTGGCTACTGCACTGATTCCTTTCCTGGAAAACGATGACGCCAACCGTGCCCTGATGGGGTCCAATATGCAGCGTCAGGCGGTTCCCCTTATGCAGACAGAGGCTCCCCTGGTAGGAACGGGAATGGAGTATAAGGCTGCCAAGGATTCTGGAGTGGTAGTAATCTCCCGATCCAATGGTGAAGTCTTCAGGGTAACGGCAGACGAGATTGTCATTAAGAGAGATGATGAACTGGACTCCCGAATCATTAACGGAAGGACCGGAGAAATATTTGACAGTCCGGAGTTAACTGCCCGTTTTGGAAAGGGATTAGATACCTATAAACTGCAAAAATTTAAAAGGTCAAACCAGGGAACTTGCATGAACCAGAAGCCCTTTGTACGGAAAGGACAGCGGGTGGAGGAAGGCGATATCATCGCCGATGGCCCCTGCACCGATATGGGTGAACTGGCATTAGGCCGGAATATTCTGGTGGCCTTTATGCCCTGGGAAGGCTATAATTACGAAGACGCCATTCTGCTCAGTGAAAAAGCAGTGAAAGAGGATGTGTTTACCTCTGTTCATATAGAAGAGTACGAAGCGGAGGCCAGGGACACCAAACTGGGGCCCGAGGAAATTACCCGGGATATTCCCAATGTAGGTGAGGAAGCCCTAAAAGACCTGGATGAAAGGGGCATTATCCGTGCCGGGGCCGAAGTAAGAGCCGGTGATATCCTGGTGGGGAAAGTGACCCCCAAGGGAGAGACAGAACTCACTGCGGAAGAAAGGCTTTTACGGGCCATCTTTGGTGAAAAAGCCCGGGAAGTCAGGGATACCTCCTTGAGAGTCCCCCACGGCGAGTCCGGAATGGTGGTGGACGTTAAGGTGTTTGCCCGGGAGGCAGGAGATGAACTTCCCCCCGGAGTGAATGAGCTGGTGAGGGTGTATGTGGCCAAGAAAAGAAAAATATCCGAAGGTGATAAAATGGCCGGCCGTCACGGTAACAAAGGGGTAATTGCCAGAATTTTACCGGAGGAGGATATGCCCTTCCTGCCTGATGGCCGACCGGTGGAAATTGTGCTGAATCCCCTGGGAGTTCCCTCCCGGATGAATATCGGACAGGTGTTGGAAGCACACCTGGGTTGGGCTGCCAAATCCCTGGGGGTTCATATGGCCTCACCGGTTTTTGATGGTGCCAACGAAGAGAATGTGTTTGATTGTTTGAGAGAAGCTAATTATTCCGAAACCGGCAAGACGGTCCTTTATGACGGTAGGACTGGGGAACCCTTTGATAATGAGGTTGCCGTTGGTTATGTTTACATGCTGAAATTGGCGCATCTGGTGGATGATAAGATACACGCCCGTTCTACCGGGCCTTATTCCCTGGTAACCCAGCAGCCCCTGGGCGGAAAAGCTCAATTCGGCGGTCAGAGGTTCGGGGAAATGGAAGTCTGGGCCCTGGAAGCATACGGGGCTGCCTATACTCTGCAGGAAATACTGACCGTAAAATCTGATGACGTGGTAGGCCGGGTCAAAACGTACGAGGCCATCGTGAAGGGAGAAAACATACCGGAACCGGGGGTGCCGGAATCCTTCAAAGTGCTGGTTAAGGAGCTGCAGAGCCTGGGAATGGATGTGAAAGTCTTCAGTGAAGAGACTGGGGAAATCCCCATCCGGGAGGACGAAGAAGAAATTACCGACCTGAAAGAAGAACTAGAAATTGACATAGAGGGAAAAGAGTCTGAGGGCGAAGAAGGTGATGATTCTGAAGCGTTGGATCATTCGTTGGAGGATGATGAAAACATAGAGGAAGAACCTGAAGATGCTTTCATCAAGGTGTCCTTCCTGGATGATCCAGAAATTTCGGAGGAACTGGATGATATGGATTTTGACCTGGATGAAAAAGTTGACGTATTAGATATTTCCGTGGATAAGGTTGTAGAAGATGACGACGACGATGACGATGACGATGATGATTACCTGCTGGAACCAAGACGGAAAAAGAAAAACAGATTTAAAGAAGTTTATATAGAAGACGTCGAAGACGAAGAGTTGGAAGAAGACGAAGATTTAGAAGTTGAAGATTTAGAAGAAGAAGATTAAAGCAAGAGGGTCTTGAGGACGACGACCTGGAGGAAGAGAACTAATAAATTTGAAGGGAGAGTAATAGCCCTTGTTCGAAGCAAATAATTTTGACGCTTTAAAGATTGGGTTGGCTTCCCCTGAACAGATCAGGGAATGGTCCCGGGGAGAGGTTAAAAAGCCGGAAACCATTAATTACAGGACCTTAAAGCCGGAACGGGAAGGACTTTTCTGTGAAAAAATATTTGGCCCTCAACGGGACTGGGAATGCCACTGCGGGAAATACAAAAGAGTCCGCTATAAGGGTATTGTGTGCGACCGCTGTGGGGTAGAGGTAACTCGATCTAAAGTGCGCCGGGAAAGAATGGGGCACATTGAACTGGCGGCACCGGTTTCACATATCTGGTATTTCAAAGGAATACCCAGCCGTCTTGGGCTTCTTATGGATATGTCCCCTCGGGCCCTGGAAAAGATTCTATATTTTGCTGCGTATGTAGTCATCGATCCCGGTGAAACCGGTTTGAGTAAAAAACAGCTGCTGACGGAAACTGAATATCGGGGGCTTTTAGAAGAGCACAGCCAAAACATTAAAGCTGGGAAAGGTTTCAAGGCCGAAATGGGAGCCGAGGCCATTAAAAGCCTGCTGGGTGAAATTGAATTAGAAGAGCTTTCCCGGGAACTCCGGGCAGAACTGAAGTCCACCACTGGACAGAAAAGAATTAGAGCCGTTCGCCGCCTGGAGGTGGTGGAGGCATTTCGTAAGTCTAAAAATAATCCTTCCTGGATGGTCCTGGATGTAATTCCGGTGATCCCTCCAGACCTGCGGCCTATGGTTCAGCTGGACGGTGGAAGATTTGCCACCTCCGACTTAAATGATCTCTACCGCAGGGTGATTAACCGGAACAACCGGTTAAAAAGACTGTTGGATTTAGGAGCTCCGGATATTATTGTGCGCAACGAAAAGAGGATGCTCCAGGAGGCTGTGGATGCTTTAATAGATAACGGCCGACGGGGCAGGCCGGTAACGGGCCCTGGGAATCGACCCCTGAAGTCCTTAAGCGATATGCTCAAAGGAAAGCAGGGACGTTTTCGTCAGAATCTGCTGGGCAAAAGGGTGGATTATTCGGGCCGTTCGGTAATTGTAGTGGGCCCGGAATTAAAAATGTACCAATGCGGCCTGCCCAAAGAAATGGCACTGGAGCTTTTTAAGCCATTTGTTATGAAGAAGCTGGTCAATGACGGCCTGGCCCACAATATTAAGAGCGCCAAGCGTATGGTGGAAAAGGTAAGGCCGGAAGTTTGGGATGTGCTGGAGGAGGTCATTAAGGACCATCCGGTACTTTTAAACCGGGCACCAACTCTACATCGTCTGGGAATTCAGGCTTTTGAACCGGTTCTGGTAGAAGGAAGGGCGATACAGATCCATCCTCTGGTATGTACGGCTTATAACGCTGACTTTGACGGGGACCAGATGGCTGTTCATGTTCCCCTGTCTGCCGAAGCCCAGGCGGAAGCGCGGCTTCTCATGCTTTCCGCCCATAATATCTTAAACCCCAAGGATGGGGCACCTGTGACCACTCCCACTCAGGATATGGTCCTGGGCTGCTATTACCTTACCATAGAAAAAGAAGGAGCCATGGGTGAGGGCAAATGTTTCTCCCATCCATTGGAGGCCATTATGGCCTACCATACCGGAGTTGTTGATTTGCAGGCGAAAATATGTGTAAATATTCGAGATTATAAAAAAAGCTTTTTCCCTAACCAGGATTTTAATGAAGACGCCCCGGGAAGGGAAAACAGGCCGAAATACCTGATTACTACTGCTGGGAAATTGATTTTCAATGAAATATTCCCGGAGGATTTTCCTTTTATTAATTCCCATAATTTATCCCAGAACGTTTCCAAAGATGATTTTATTACCGAAAAAGGAGCAGATGTCAAAAAAATAGTACAGAAGAGAGGGACCAGGGATACTTTAAAAAAGGAGTTACTGGGCAAGCTTATTGCTCTCTGTTTTCGTAAATACGGCAGTACACGGACAGCAGAAATTTTAGACCAAATGAAGAAACTGGGCTTTAGTTATGCTACCAAAGCCGGAGTTACTGTAGCTATCGCTGATATCATCATACCCGATGAAAAACCTGCCATCATATCAGCCTCGGAACAGGAAGTGGAAAAAATTGAACAGCAGTTCCGCAGGGGGTTGATTACTGAAGAGGAGAGGTACGACCGGGTGATTTCCGTGTGGACCAAAGCTCGGGAAGATGTTACCGAAGCCCTTATGAACAATCTGGACCGGTTTAACCCCATTTACATGATGGCCCATTCCGGGGCCCGGGGTAACGTGGGACAGATTTCCCAGCTGGCTGGAATGCGGGGACTCATGGCAGATCCCACGGGCCGGATTATCGACCTTCCCATTAAAGCCAATTTCCGAGAGGGCCTGACGGTGCTGGAATACTTCATCTCCACTCACGGAGCCCGGAAGGGACTGGCGGATACCGCCCTTAAAACTGCTGATTCGGGATATTTAACCCGAAGGCTGGTAGACGTTTCCCAGGATGTAATTGTCCGGGAGGAGGACTGCGGTACCGAAAATGGTATTGAGGTTAAAGAAATTAAAGATGGCAATGAAATTATTGAAGAACTGTCTGAGCGTATAGTCGGCCGCTATGTTATGGAAGATATTATGAATCCCCAGACTGGTGATATCATTGTGAAGAAGAATCAGATGATAGACGAGGAAAAAGGGGATGAAATCATTGACAGTGGGGTGGAACGGCTCATAATCCGTTCCGTATTAACCTGTCGTTCCCGTTACGGGGTTTGTGTCAAATGTTATGGCCGAAATCTGGCAACCGGGAGAATCGTGGAAATCGGCGAATCTGTGGGAATCATTGCTGCTCAGTCTATTGGTGAACCCGGCACCCAGCTGACCATGCGGACCTTCCACACCGGTGGTGTGGCTGGGGACGATATTACCCAGGGTCTTCCCAGGATTGAAGAACTATTCGAAGCCCGGAAACCGAAGGGCCTGGCCATCATCAGTGAGATTGAGGGGATGATTGAAATCCGTCAAGCCCGCAATAAGAGGGAAGTCAAGGTGATACCTCAGTATGGTGAGGCCAAAATATACAATGTTCCTTATGGGGCTAGATTGAAAGTTGCCAACGGAGATAATATAACCGCAGGAACGGAGTTGACCGAGGGTTCCATCAACCCCCACGACTTGTTGAAAGTTAAGGGGCCCAGGGGAGTACAGCTTTATTTGCTGCAGGAAGTACAGAGGGTTTACAAGTTCCAGGGTGTGGACATTAACGATAAGCACGTGGAAATTATTATTCGCCAGATGCTAAAAAAAGTTAAGGTAGAAGATGCCGGGGACACAGACCTTCTTCCAGGAGGCCTTGTGGATGTCTTTGAGTTTGAAGACGTCAACCGGGCCGTAGAAGAGGAAGGGGGGCAGCCTTCTTCAGCCCGATCGGTTCTTTTGGGGATTACTAAAGCTTCCCTGGCTACTGACTCTTTCCTGTCTGCTGCATCTTTCCAGGAAACTACCCGGGTGCTTACCGAGGCGGCCATCAAAGGCCGAATTGACCCCCTCTTGGGGCTGAAAGAAAATGTTATTATCGGTAAGCTAATCCCGGCGGGAACAGGGATGTCACGTTACCGTAACATTGTCATCAAGATTCCTCAACAGGAACTGCTGCCGGAGGAATTATTAGGTGAAGAAACTCCGGAAAGCCCGGCAGAAGTTGTTGACAACCCGATTCAGTAATGGTAAACTTATTGAGTGTGCGTTTTTGCTTTCTGTTACTTCCTTACGATTAAGGAGGGAAAGAAATGACATTGGAACGTTTGCAGGGGGCCACTAAAACAGTAATTGGTACCAAGCAGACAATAAAAGCGGTGAAAAACCATGAGGCAAAAGTGGTTTATCTCGCCCAAGATGCGGAAAACAGAGTCACCAGGCCTGTTCAGGATCTGTGTGCGGAACAAAATATTGAAATTGTGGAAGTTCCCCTGATGGATGAGCTGGGAAAAGCCTGCGGTATTAAGGTAGGCGCAGCTATGGTTGCTATTTTAGAAGACTAGGAATCCAGGGGCCGGAATTTTGGCCCCTTTTTATATTTCAGGCATTTTAGCATTTTAAGTTTATTGGAAGGAGGTGCAGTATGCCTACCATAAGTCAGCTGGTAAGAAAGGGACGACGGGTGATTAAGAAAAAATCAACGTCTCCAGCGTTAGAGGAATCGCCCCAAAAGAGGGGTGTATGCACCAGGGTATCAACGACTACTCCTAAGAAGCCTAACTCGGCCTTAAGAAAAATTGCCAGGGTTCGGCTCACCAACGGGATGGAAGTGACCGCTTATATCCCCGGTGTAGGCCATAACCTGCAGGAACACTCTGTAGTCCTGGTAAGGGGCGGAAGGGTGAAAGACCTGCCGGGTGTCAGATATCACTTAGTCAGAGGAGCTCTTGACTCAGCAGGGGTTGAGAACAGGGCAAAAGCCCGCAGTAAATACGGTACCAAACTAAAGAAATAGTCTGGAAAGGAGGGAATGCTGAGTGCCTAGAAAAGGTTCTGTGCCAAAACGGGATGTGTTAGCTGACCCAATCTATAACAGCAAACTGGTAACCCGGTTTATCAATAAACTAATGCTGGATGGAAAAAGAGGAAAAGCCCAGGAAATTTTTTATTCTGCCCTGGAAATTATAAAGGATAAAACCGGTAGGGACCCCATGGAGGTTTTTGAAGAAGCCATAAAAAACGTTTCTCCTGTTTTGGAGGTAAAACCCCGTAGGGTTGGTGGAGCCACTTACCAGGTGCCTCTGGAAGTGAATCCCGACAGAAAAATGATTTTAGCAATACGCTGGCTGGTGGGTTATGCCCGGGCTAGAGGAGAAAAGACCATGTCCCAAAGGCTGGCGGGAGAGTTAATGGATGCTGCTACTTCTATGGGATCATCTTTTAAGAAGAAAGAAGATACTCATAAAATGGCTGAAGCCAACAAGGCTTTTGCCCATTATAGATGGTAAATTATTTCATACTTTTTTCAGAAAGGGGGGATACTAGATGCCAAGGCTGATTGAATTAGAAAAAGTAAGAAATATAGGAATTATGGCCCATATTGACGCCGGGAAGACCACTACAACGGAAAGAATCCTGTTTTACACGGGAAGAGTACACCGACTGGGGGAGGTTCACGACGGAGCGGCCACCATGGACTGGATGGTTCAGGAGCAGGAAAGGGGAATTACTATAACCTCAGCTGCTACCACCTGTCTTTGGAAAGATTTCCAGGTAAACATTATTGACACACCAGGCCACGTGGACTTTACTGTAGAAGTGGAACGGGCTCTGCGGGTGTTGGATGGCGCCGTAGGAGTATTTTGCGCCAAGGGCGGAGTTGAACCACAATCGGAAACAGTTTGGCGTCAAGCAGATAAGTATTGTGTTCCCCGCATTGCTTACATCAACAAGATGGACATCATGGGTGCTGATTTTTATAGTGTCATGGAGGCCATGCGTCAAAAACTAAAGGCCAAAGTGCTTCCATTACAGATTCCCATCGGCGCTGAGGGTTCTTTTAAGGGATATGTAGACCTGATTCGCTCTAAAGCCATTCTTTATATAGATGATTTGGGAACCAAGAGTGATGAGACGGAAATTCCTGATGACCTGAAAGCAAAGGCCGAAGAGTACCGGGAAAAAATTATTGAGGACCTGGCAGAATTAGATGAAAACATCATGGAAAAATACCTTGAGGGCGAAGAAATATCCGTGGAAGATATTAAAAGAGCCATCCGCAAAACCACCATAGCTACCCAGCTGGTGCCGGTATTGTGTGGTTCTTCTTATAAGAATAAAGGAGTGCAGCCGCTGCTGGACGCTGTGGCAGACTACCTTCCTTCACCGGAGGACATTTTTGCCATTAAAGGTTTTACAGAAGACAACCAGGAAGAAACTTTACGTAGATATGCTGATGATGAACCGTTTTCTGCCCTGAGTTTTAAGATTATGACCGACCCGTATGTAGGTAAACTTTCCTTTATCCGGATTTATTCCGGTAAACTGGCATCGGGATCGGCTATATATAACTCAACTAAGGGTAAAAAAGAGAGAGTTGGCAGAATATTAAGGATGCATGCAAACCATCGGGAGGAAGTAAAAGAAGCTTACACCGGAGACATTGTTGCCCTGGTGGGAATGCGCTTTACCTCCACGGGAGATACTCTGTGTGATGAAAGTGCCCCGGTATTGTTAGAAAATATTCAGTTTCCAGAACCCGTTATTTCAGTAGCCATTGAACCCAAAACCAAAGCGGACCAGGAGAAGATGTCCTTATCCCTGCAGAAACTGGCAGAGGAGGATCCCACTTTTAGGGCCCATACCGATGAGGAAACCGGTCAAATTATTATTTCCGGTATGGGGGAACTGCATCTGGAAATTATTATCGACCGCCTGCTTCGGGAGTTTCATGTGGATGCCAACGTGGGTAAGCCCCAGGTGGCTTACAAAGAAACCATCCGGGAAAGCGTGAAGGTAGAAGGAAAGTTTGTCCGCCAGTCCGGCGGCCGCGGCCAGTACGGACATGTCTGGCTGCAGATGGAGCCCTTGAAAACCGGCAAAGGATACGAGTTTGAGGATAAGATTGTGGGGGGCAAAGTTCCCAGGGAGTATATCCCTTCGGTAGATACCGGTGTAAAAGAGGCTATGACCAACGGCGTCCTGGCAGGATATCCTGTGGTGGATGTCAAAGTTTCCCTGGTGGACGGTTCCTACCACGAAGTTGATTCCTCAGATATGGCTTTTAAGATTGCCGGATCCATAGCTTTTAAACAGGGGGTTCTAAAAGCGAAACCTGCACTGTTAGAACCGATGATGAAAGTTGAGGTGGTTATTCCTGAAGAATACCTGGGGGATATCATGGGAGATGTGAACTCCCGAAGGGGAAGAATTGAAGGAATGGAACCCCGGGGAGGGTCGCACGTAATCAAAGCTTATGTTCCCCTTTCAGAAATGTTTGGGTATGCCACGACTCTTCGGTCCAAGACCCAGGGAAGAGGAACCTACTCCATGGAATTTTCCTATTATGAAGAGGTGCCAAAATCTCTGGCACAAGAGATCATCGAGAAGTACAGCTTTTAAGTTTACTAGCCTTAGGGAGAAATTCCCTACTATAGTTTATTTAAAACCAAAAATAATATTTGGGAGGTATTCAAAATGGCAAAAGAAAAATACGAAAGGACTAAACCCCACGTAAACGTGGGAACTATCGGTCACGTTGACCACGGTAAAACCACTCTTACCGCAGCGATCACTTTCTGTCTTTCCAATCAGGGATATGCTCAAAAGATTACTTTTGACGAAATTGATAAAGCTCCGGAAGAAAGGGAGCGGGGGATTACTATCGCTACCGCCCACGTGGAGTACGAGACGGATATTCGTCACTATGCTCACGTGGACTGCCCGGGACATGCTGACTACATCAAGAACATGATCACCGGTGCTGCTCAGATGGACGGTGCCATCATTGTAGTATCCGCCGCTGACGGCCCTATGCCCCAGACCCGGGAGCATATTCTGCTGGCCCGTCAGGTGGGAGTTCCCTACATTATTGTATTCCTGAATAAAGTGGATATGGTAGACGACGAGGAACTGGTTGAGCTGGTAGAAATGGAAGTCAGAGACTTGCTGAGCGAGTATGAGTTCCCCGGAGACGACACCCCCATCGTAAAAGGTTCCGCCCTGAAGGCCCTGGAGCACGGCTGCGGGGAGAGAGATTGCCCTGACTGTAAGCCAATTTGGGAGCTGATGGATGCTATTGACAGCTATATCCCCACCCCGGAAAGGGATGTAGATAAGCCTTTCCTGATGCCCATCGAGGATGTTTTCACCATCACCGGCCGCGGCACCGTTACTACCGGTAGAGTGGAGCGGGGCGCGGTAAAGACAGGCGACGAAGTGGAAATCGTAGGCTTTGCCGACCGTTCCCGCAAGACCGTGGTAACCGGCGTGGAAATGTTTAGGAAAATTATGGACTATGCAGAAGCCGGAGACAATATCGGCACCCTGCTTCGGGGGATTGACCGGGAAGAAGTAGAAAGAGGCCAGGTTTTGGCTAAGCCCGGTTCTATTAACCCGCATACCAAGTTTAAGGCGGAAGTATACGTGCTGAAGAAAGAAGAGGGTGGAAGGCATACCCCGTTCTTTAACGGATATCGCCCTCAGTTCTACTTCCGGACTACCGACGTAACCGGTGTTACCACCCTGCCTGAAGGCGTGGAAATGGTAATGCCCGGCGATAACGTAAACATGGATATTGAACTAATTACTCCAATTGCTGTTGAAGAAGGCCTGCGTTTCGCTATCCGTGAAGGCGGCCGCACCGTGGGTGCCGGGGTAGTAACCGGAATTTTTGAGTAATTTTCTAAAAAAGTTAAAAAACAAGCGGAAATTAGTGATGAAGTAAAAGGTTGCCGTTTCCTCCTTTCAGGAGGGAACCGGGGAATTTTTATGGAGCATGTCCGTTAATAAATCGGGCGATAAGGAGGAAAGAGATGTCCAGGCAAAAAATTAGAATACGTTTAAGGGCTTTTGACCATAACATACTGGATCAGTCCGCCGGGAAAATCGTTGAGACAGCGAAGAAAACCGGGGCCTCTGTTTCAGGTCCAGTTCCGCTTCCCACGGAGAANAGCATATACACGGTCATTCGAGCTCCCCATAAGTATAAGGATTCCCGTGAACAGTTTGAGATGCGGACCCATAAAAGGCTCATTGATATTATGGACCCTACACCGGGCACCATTGACGCCTTGATGCGTTTGGACCTGCCGGCTGGAGTAGATATTGAAATCAAGCTGTAGCTGTTTCTCTAAAAATTTATGGATTGGGGAGGTGTAGACAATGGAAAAAGCTATACTCGGCAAAAAAATCGGGATGACGCAAATATTTGATGATAAAGGAAACGTAATACCGGTAACGGTAATTAAAGCCGGCCCTTGTATGGTAGTCCAAAAAAAGACCGAAGAGACAGACGGTTATAAAGCGATTCAGGTGGGTTTTGAGGATCAGAAGGAAAAAAGGCTGAATAAGCCTAAAACAGGCCACTATAAAAAAGCCGGAGTAACCCCTAAAAAATTCCTTAAAGAACTGCCCCTGAGCAGTGTGGACGAATATGAAGTTGGCCAGGAAATAAAAGCAGATATTTTTCAGGAGGGTGACCTGGTGGATGTAACCGGAATTTCCAAAGGAAAAGGTTTTACCGGAACCATCAAAAGGCACAACCAAAGCCGAGGGCCTATGACTCACGGCTCACATTATCACCGTGGCCCTGGTTCTATGGGCTCCATTGACGCGGCCAGGGTTTTCAAAGGAAAGGCCCTGCCCGGAAGAAAGGGCGGCGACCGGGTTACGGTCCAGAAACTTTCTGTGGCTAAAGTGTACCCGGATAAAGACCTCATTTTAATTAGAGGTTCGGTACCAGGCCCCAGGGGAGTTCTCCTGATGGTTAAGGATACAGCAAAAAAGAACGGGTAACAACTTCAGGTAGGAAAGGAGGAATAATTCATGCCTAAGGTGGCGTTATACAATACAGAAGGGGATCAAGTCGGAGAAATTGAGTTGAACCCAAGTGTTTTTGATGTAGAAATAAATGAGACGCTGATGCACAGCGCAGTTTTAATGCACCTGGCCAACCGGCGGCAGGGCAATGCCTCTACCAAGACCCGGTCAGAAGTCCGTGGAGGTGGGCGTAAACCCTGGCGTCAGAAAGGTACGGGCCGGGCACGGCACGGTACCATCCGTTCCCCACTCTGGGTCGGAGGCGGAACCACATTTGGCCCCCGTCCCCGAAACTTTGGATTTACCATGCCCAAGAAGGCCAAAAAGCTGGCTATTAAGTCTGCCTTGACTTCTAAGGTAAAATCCGGTTCCCTAAAGATTCTGGAAAAGCTGACTTTCGAAGAACCCAAGACCAAAGAGATGGTCAGGGTGCTGAACAGCCTGAAAGCCGCAGATAAGGTTTTGGTAGTAACCGGAGAATCCAACAGCAGCGTGGTGAAGTCAGCCAGAAATATACCCGGCGTAAAGACCCTTCCTGCTTATCAATTAAACGTTTACGACATCTTGAACTGCAAGAATTTGATATTAACCCAGGAAGCCGTGAATAGAGCCGAGGAGGTATTTGCCTGATGCGGGATGCCAGAGATATTATCATTAAACCCATAGTAACAGAAAAAAGCACCATACAGATGGAAGAGAATAAGTACACCTTTAAAGTGGACATCAAGTCCAATAAAGTGGAGATTAAAAAAGCTCTGGAGGAAATTTTTGGGGTTAAGGTGAAAAGTGTGAATACCATGAAGATGAAAGGTAAACCCAAGAGAATGGGCGTACACAGGGGATATACCTCCGATTGGAAAAAAGCCATTATCACGCTGGAGCCGGACAGTAAGCCCATAGAAATATTCGAAGGACTGTAAAGGAGGGATAGTTATGGCTGTTAAAAAATTTACTCCTACTTCCCCCGGGAAAAGACATATGACCGTTTCAACCTTTGAGGAGATTACCTCCACTGAATCGGAAAAGTCTTTGACTGCTCCCCTGAAGAAGAAAGCTGGACGCAACGCTCATGGACGTATTACTGTCCGGCACCAGGGCGGCGGTCACAAGCGGAAGTATCGAATTATTGATTTTAAGAGAGATAAAGACGGGATCCCAGGAAAAATAAACCAGATTGAATACGACCCAAGCCGGTCTGCCAATATTGCCCTTCTTTTTTATGCTGATGGAGAAAAGAGATATATTCTGTCTCCCGTAGGCTTAAAAGTGGGAATGACGGTAATGTCTGGTCCAGAGGCGGATATTCATCCGGGCAACTGCCTTCCTTTAAGAAACATGCCTGTGGGTTCCATTATCCACAACATTGAGATGAAGCCGGGTAAGGGAGCCCAGATTGTCCGTTCTGCCGGTACATCTGCCCAGCTCTTGGCCAAAGAGGGTTCACACGCCCATGTGAGGCTCCCCTCGGGAGAAGTAAGGCTGATCCCCGTAGATTGCAGGGCCACCCTGGGACAGGTAGGCAACGTGGAGCATGAAAACCTCACTATTGGGAAGGCAGGGCGGCAGCGTTGGAAGGGAATCAGGCCCACCGTGAGAGGCGTGGTTATGAATCCAGTGGACCACCCCCATGGCGGCGGCGAAGGGAAAGCCCCTATCGGAAGAAAAAGCCCGGTCACTCCCTGGGGTAAACCGACCCTGGGTTACAAGACCCGGAAGAAGAACAAAGACTCTGATAAATATATTGTTAAGAAGCGCAAGTAAAGGGTAATCGTTGGAAGGGAGGGATATGAAAAGTTGAGCAGATCCTTAAAAAAAGGTCCCTATATTGACGAAAGATTGTTCCATAAAATTGAGAAAATGAATGAGAAGGGCGAAAAACGGGTGATTAAAACCTGGTCCAGACGTTCAACCATTTTCCCGGAAATGGTAGGTCACACATTGGCGGTGCATGACGGCCGTAAACATGTGCCTATCTATATTACGGAGGATATGGTAGGCCACAAACTGGGCGAATTTGCACCTACCAGGACTTTCAGGGGACATGGTCACCATACCGAAAGGTCATCAAGCCTGAAATAATTGGCGAAGGGGAGGGAATAGTTATGGAAGCAAAAGCAGTGGCCCGATATGTCCGTGTAACGCCCACAAAAGTGCGCTTAATTGCTGACTTGATCAGGGATAAGAATGTAGATCAGGCACTGTCAATATTAAAGTTCACACCCAATAAAGGGGCCAGGGTATTGGAAAAGGTATTAAGTTCGGCCATAGCCAATGCAGAACACAACTACGATATGGATGTCAACGTTCTGTACGTAGCTAAAACCTATATAGACGAAGGGCCTACCTTAAAACGCTGGCGCTCAAAAGCCATGGGCCGGGTAGGTAGAATCAGAAAAAGAACCAGTCACATAACTGTAGTATTACAGGAAAGGGAGGGATAAATTACTGTGGGTCAAAAAGTTCATCCCATAGGGATGCGTCTTGGCATAATCCGAGACTGGGATGCCAGGTGGTATGCCAAAAAGAACTATAAAGAGCTGCTGCATGAAGACCTGGCCATTCGGGATTTTATAAAAAATAACCTGAGCCAGGCCAGTGTATCCAGGGTTGAAATAGAAAGAGCTGCTAACCGCATAAGAATCTCCATTCATACCGGCAAGCCGGGTATGGTCATTGGGAGAGGTGGGTCAGGAGTAGAAAAACTGCGAAAAAACCTGGAAAAGCTTACAGGAAAACAGGTTCACGTAAATATTATGGAAATTAAAGTACCCGAACTGAACGCCCAGTTGGTAGCGGAAAATATCGCTTCTCAGCTGGTGCGCAGGATTGCTTTTAGAAGAGCTATGAAACAGTCGGTTAATCGTACCATGAGGTCAGGGGCAAAGGGGATTAAAGTTGCCTGCAGCGGCCGTCTGGCAGGGGCAGAGATTGCCCGGGCCGAGGCCTATCATGAGGGAACCGTTCCGCTGCAGACCCTGCGGGCAGACATTGATTATGGGTTTGCGGAAGCTGATACAACGTACGGGAAAATCGGAGTTAAAGTTTGGATTTATAAAGGAGAAATTTTACCTGAGGCCAAGAAAACCCCGGGTAAAAATGTAGGGAAAGAAAGGGGCGAGTAATATCGTGTTGATTCCCAAGAGGGTAAAATATCGCCGCCAGCACCGAGGCCGCATGAAAGGTCAGTCAAAAGGTGGCAGCACCATTGTATTTGGTGAGTTTGGTTTACAAGCCCTGGAACCGGCCTGGATTACCAGCCAGCAGATTGAAGCAGCTCGTATTGCCATGACCCGTCATATTAAAAGGGGCGGAAAAGTCTGGATTAAAATATTCCCACACAAACCTGTTACGGAAAAACCTGCCGAAACCCGGATGGGCAGCGGTAAAGGTTCACCAGAGTATTGGGTAGCTGTGGTTAAACCCGGCAGAGTACTTTTTGAGCTGGCCGGTGTCAGTGAAGAAGTTGCCCGGGAAGCCATGCGCCTGGCTGCTCATAAACTGCCAATCAAGACTAAGTTTATTCAACGGCAAGAATTGGGTGGTGATACGCGTGAAAGTTAAAGAAATTCGCGATATGAGTGATGCAGAACTGCAAAAAAGGATTGGAGAATTGAAGGAAGAACTGTTTAACCTGCGGTTTCAGATGGCTACAGGCCAGTTGGAAAATCACATGCGTATTCGAGATGTTAAAAAGAGTATTGCTAGAGTGAAAACCATTATCAGGGAGCGGGAGTTAAACGGTTAAATCCAATGATCCAGCGGTCGGAAGAGAAAGGAGGCCTGTAATTTGGAACGAGGAAAAAGGAAAATCCGGGTTGGCAGAGTAGTCAGCGATAAGATGGATAAAACCGTCGTAGTGGCGGTAGAAAGAATTACCCGGCATCCGTTGTACGGTAAAACCATACGGAAAACCAAAAAGTTTAAGGCTCATGATGACAATAATGCCTGCCAGACGGGCGATAAAGTAAGAATCATAGAAACACGGCCTTTGAGCAAGGATAAAAACTGGCGGGTTTTGGAGATTCTTGAAAAATCCGAGCTGTAGTGGCGGCTAGCGTAGGAAAGGAGGGGCACCAATGATTCAGAGCGAATCTTATCTAAATGTTGCAGATAACACTGGAGCCCGAAAGATTATGTGTATCAAAGTTTTAGGCGGTTCCCGCCGAAGATTTGCCCACATCGGTGATACGATCGTCGCTACGGTTAAAGAGGCCAACCCCGGCGGTATGGTAAAAAGAGGGGATGTGGTCAGGGCCGTCATCGTAAGGACCAAAAAGGGCCTGCAGAGAAAAGACGGTTCTCATATTAAGTTTGATGAAAATGCGGCGGTAATCATAAACGAGCAGGGAAATCCCAGGGGAACCCGTATATTTGGGCCGGTGGCCAGAGAACTGAGGGAAAAGGAATATATGAAAATTGTTTCCCTGGCACCAGAAGTCTTGTAAGGATTAAATATATTAGTTTGATTGAGCATTGAGCAATAAGGAGGTGGAAGGATGACAACACCTAAGCTGCACGTGAAAAAAGGCGATACGGTAATCGTTTTGTCCGGAAAAGACAAAGGGAAAAAAGGGAAAATAATATCCTGCTTACCCAAAGACGGAAAAGTAGTAATAGAAGGGGTAAATATTGTAAAAAAACATACCCGTCCTACCCAGAGATCACCCCAGGGAGGGATTAAAGAACAGGAAGCTCCCATCAGGAGTTCAAAAGTTTCGTTAGTGTGTCCTTCCTGTAAAAAACCGACCAGAGTGGGCAAAAAAATACTGGCTGACGGGACAAAAGCCAAAGTATGCAGTAAATGCCGGGAAACCATCGAACGCTAATTTCCGTTGAAAGGAGGTAGGGGTTTTGTCCGGACTTAAGGATAAATTTGAAAATGAAGTGCGAAGTGAAATGATTAAGAAATTTAACTATAATAACGTTTGGGAAGTGCCGCGCCTGGAGAAAGTGGTAATTAACATGGGCGTAGGTGAAGCCAAGGAAAATCCAAAGCTTTTGGATGCTGCGGTCAGAGACCTCTCCATAATTACCGGCCAGAAGCCTGTAGTTACCAAAGCAAAAAAATCTGTAGCCAGTTTCAAATTGAGAGAGGGTATGTCCATCGGCTGTAAGGTAACGTTAAGAGGCCAGAGAATGTATCATTTCCTGGGAAAACTGATTAATACAGCCTTACCCCGGGTGAGAGACTTCAGGGGCATTTCTCCCAAATCCTTTGATGGCAGAGGGAACTATTCTCTGGGTTTAAAGGAGCAGTTAATTTTTCCGGAAATTAACTATGATGATGTGGAAAAAATCATGGGTATGGATATAACCGTGGTTACTTCCTCAAAAACTGATGAAGAAGCCAGAGAACTCCTTAGGCTTTTAGGGATGCCATTTAAAGCTTAGGAAATTTGCACTTAAGGAGGGAACAAGGTGGCCAAAAAGTCGTTAATTGCTAAAGCAAAGCGGGATCCGAAATTTAAAGTAAGAGGGTACTATCGCTGTATGATTTGCGGACGTCCCCATGCTTATCTGCGAAAATTTGGCATGTGCCGTCTATGCTTTCGCAAGCTGGCTCATGAAGGGAAAATACCCGGAGTTAGAAAAGCCAGCTGGTAAATAGTACTTGTGAAAGGGGGTATCTTGATATGACCATGACGGATCCGATTGCAGATATGCTCACCAGAATTCGAAACGCCAACAGAGTTCATCACGAGCAGGTAGAAATACCGGCTTCAAAAATGAAACTGGCCCTGGCAGAGATATTGAAAAGTGAAGGATTCATTAGAGAATATGAATATCGTAAGGACGGTAAACAGGGCTTGATACGGGTTTACCTGAAATACGGGGGTTCAAAAGAGAGAGTGATTACCGGTTTAAAGAGAATCAGCAAGCCGGGTTTGAGGGTATATGCAAACAACGATGAACTGCCCAAAGTTTTAGGGGGTCTGGGGATTGCTATAGTTTCCACATCAAATGGATTGATGACCGATCGAGACGCCAGAAAATCTGGAGTAGGCGGAGAAGTGATATGCTACGTATGGTAAATAAGTAATATTGATTGGAGGTCTTAAGTAATGTCCAGGATTGGCAAAAAACCTATCAACATTCCCGAGGGCGTAGAAATCACGGTTTCCGATAACCTGGTCACGGTAAAAGGTCCCAAGGGGCAGCTTAATAAAATTATCCCAAAGGACATGAATATTGAAATTAAAGACAATGTCCTGACGGTAACCCGCCCTTCGGACAGCGGTCCGCACCGTGCTTTACACGGTCTTTCCCGGAGCTTGATTAACAACATGGTGGAAGGGGTTACCAAAGGGTTTGAAAAAACCCTGGAACTGGTAGGTGTGGGTTACAGGGCTACCAAACAGGGAGATAACGTTAACATTGCCATCGGTTATTCTCATCCCGTGATTATTGAGCCGGGAGAAGGAATTGAACTAGATGTGCCGGCGCCCAATAAAATCATAGTAAGGGGCATCGATAAGGAAGCAGTGGGATTGTTAGCTGCCAATATACGGGATGTACGGAGACCAGAACCCTATAAAGGCAAAGGAATAAAATACCTGGATGAGAAAATCAGGCGAAAAGTAGGTAAAGCCGGTAAGTAGTCCGTTGGAAGGGAGGAATAACATTGTTCCGGAAAGAAAGCAGAAATCTTTTAAGAAAGAAAAGACATTTGCGCATCAGGTCCCGGATCTCTGGAACAGCCGATCAACCCCGTTTGAACGTTTTCCGCAGCTCCAGGCAGATATATGCCCAGGTCATTGATGACCACAGCGGAACCACCGTGGTCAGCGCTTCCAGCCTTGACCCTGAGTTGACAGGAAAACTGGAGGGTTTGAACAAAAAAGAAAAGGCAAAACAGGTGGGAGAATTATTAGCCAAAAGGGCGCTGGAAAAAGGTGTGGTTACCGTCATCTTTGACCGGGGAGGATACCGTTTTCACGGCAGGGTGAAAGCCTTAGCCGATGCAGCCAGAGAAGCAGGGCTTAAATTTTAGAAATCTAATTACAAATTATAAGAATTACATTCTGTGATAAAGGAGGGAAAAGCTTGCAAAGGGATAGACGCAAAGATTCTAAAGAATCCGAATTTATAGAAAAAGTAGTACAGATTAACAGGGTAGCCAAAGTAGTCAAAGGCGGAAGACGCTTCAGCTTCAGTGCACTGGTAGTGGTAGGAGACGGCAAGGGCAAGGTAGGCGCAGGCCTGGGTAAAGCCGGGGAAGTGCCGGAAGCCATCCGTAAAGGCATGGAAGACGCCAAGAAAAATATGATTTCTGTCCCCATTGTGGAGGGCACCATTCCCCATGAAATCTTGGGTAGGTTCGGAGCAGGGAAAGTCCTCTTAAAGCCTGCTTCCAAGGGAACCGGTGTGATTGCCGGTGGCCCCGTACGGGCAGTGCTGGAGGCTGCAGGAATCAAAGATATTTTGACTAAATCCCTGGGTTCCGCCAATGCCATCAACATGGTTAAAGCAACCCTGGAGGGAATTACGAGAATGAAGATGGCGGAGGAAGTTGCCAGGCTTCGAAGCAAAACCGTTTCTGAGCTCTTTAGTTAGGAGGGTAAATTATGAAAATGCTGCGGGTAACCCTGGTAAAGAGCCCTATCGGATATGCAGAGACTCAAAAAAAGACTGTGATCAGTTTAGGGCTTACCAGGATGAACAAAAGTAAAGAACATAAGGATACACCTCAAATAAGAGGGATGATTAATAAAGTAAAACACCTGGTTAAAGTTGAAGAAATCAGTTAAAAGTTCAAGACTGTAACCTTAAAAAGGAGGTGTTCAAAATGCGCTTACATGAGCTGAAGAGTTCACCGGGTGCCCGGAAGAAGGCTAAAAGAAAAGGCCGGGGACTGGGGACAGGACTGGGCAAGACAGCGGGCAGAGGCCATAAAGGGCAGAGATCCCGTTCCGGCGGAGGAGTAAGGCCGGGTTTTGAAGGCGGACAGATGCCTCTGCAGCAGCGGCTTCCCAAACGAGGTTTTACCAATATCTTCAAAAAACAAATAGCTGAAGTAAACATAAAAGTATTAGACCGTTTCGAAGAAGGTACAGAGGTGACACCGGAACTGCTTTTAGAAGCAGGGATTATTAAGTCAGTTAAAGACGGTGTAAAGATCTTAGGGAACGGAGACCTGACCAAAAAATTAACCGTAAAGGCGCATTATTTCAGTAAAACCGCCGCAGAAAAAGTCGAAGCTGCAGGCGGCAGGGCTGAGGTGATATAACTGATGCTGGAGATTATTCGGAGCGCGTGGAGAATTAAGGAGCTTCGGGACAGAATCCTTTTTACATTAATGATGTTTGTAGTATTCCGTCTGGGGTCTCATGTCCCGGTGCCGGGAATTGATGTGGCGCAGCTGCAGGAATTCTTCCGGGGAGACACTCTATTTGGATTCTTAAATGTCATCGGGGGAGGAGCCCTCAGCAACTTTACCATCTTTGCCATGAGCATTACCCCTTATATTAATGCGTCCATTATTATGCAGCTGCTGCAGGTGGTTATACCGAAACTGGAGGAGCTGGCCAAAGAGGGAGAAGAAGGCAGAAAGATTATCAATCGCTATATCCGTTATGCCACGGTAGTATTGGCTTCCATTCAAGCGGTGGCCATGACCTTTGGATTGATTCGGGGTGCTATCATTAATCCCGGACCGCTATCCTATATCACCATCATCACGGCCCTTACTGCAGGAACGGCGTTCCTGATGTGGCTGGGTGAACAGATTTCGGAAAAGGGAATCGGCAACGGTATATCACTGATTATCTTCGCCGGAATTATCGCCAGTTTCCCCGAGGGAGCCGTGGTACTGTTCGAAAGAATAAGGGTAGGGCAGACATCTATTCTGGCAGTTTTAGCCATTGGGATCTTTTTCCTGGGTTTGGTTGTGTTTATTATTATGCTTACGCAGGGAGAACGACGGATTCCGGTGCAGTATTCCAAAAGAGTAGTGGGACGTAAAATATACGGTGGACAGTCCACCCATATACCACTAAAAGTAAACCAGGCCGGAGTGATTCCAGTTATTTTTGCTTCCTCCATACTGATGTTTCCACCCACGCTGGCACAGTTTGTAAACCATCCCATTACGGTGCGAATTGCTGCCCTATTGGATTGGGGATCGCCCATAAATACGGTTTTATACTTTACTTTAATTATCTTTTTTACGTATTTTTATACGGCTATTCAGTTTAATCCGGTGGAAGTGTCTCAGAACATTAAGAAACACGGAGGTTTTATTCCGGGGTTACGGCCTGGCAGGCCTACGGCAGAATTTTTAGAAAGAATCATGTCCAGAATCATTCTGGCAGGGGCTCTGTCGCTGGCAGCAATCAGCACGTTACCTATTATTTTACAGAATACTACGGATTTAAATCTTATTTTCAGCGGAACCGGCCTTATCATCATAGTGGGTGTATCCCTGGAGACGGTTAAACAGATTGAAAGCCATCTTTTGATGAGGCACTATCAGGGCTTTATTAAGTAACGGAGGTTTGAATTCATGATTACCTTAAAGTCTGACCAGGAGATTGAGCTGATGCGGGAAGCAGGCAGAATTGTAGCCTTAACCCACAAAATCCTGGCCCGTGCCGTTGTCCCGGGAATCACCACAGCAGAACTGGATGTTATTGCAGAGAAAAACATAAGAGCCCATGGTGGAGAACCGGCTTTTAAAGGATACAATGGTTTTCCCGCCAGCATCTGCACCTCCATAAATGAACAGGTGGTTCACGGAATTCCCAGCTTAAGGAAACTTGAAGAGGGGGAAATCATCAGCATCGATGTGGGAGTATGTTACCGGGGTTACTATGGAGACGCGGCGGTGACGCTGCCGGTAGGTAAAATTAGTGACCAGGCAGCCAGGCTGATTGAGGTTACCCGGGATTCCCTGTATAAAGGTATAGAGTTTGCCCGAACAGGGAATCGATTATCGGACATATCCCATGCGGTTCAGACCTTTGCTGAATCCCAGGGTTACCATGTAGTCCGCAATTATGTGGGGCACGGGATCGGCAGCAGCATGCATGAAGAGCCGGAAATCCCCAATTTTGGGAGGCCCGGTAGAGGCCCTAAACTGGAAAAGGGAATGGTCCTGGCCATTGAGCCCATGATAAATATTGGCACCTGGCAGGTAGAGACCCTGGAGGATAACTGGACGGTGGTAACCCAAGACGCCAGTTTTTCTGCTCACTTTGAACATACCGTAGCCATAAGGGAAGAAGGGGCAGAAATCCTTACCCACTGCGATTAAATGTAGGATCGTGGTGAAATTGGATCCGAAGGAGGGTTGGTCTTGAATTTCCCAACCACAGGCCAGTTAGTGAGTTCAAATGCCGGAAGGGATCGGGGAAGCTATTACATCGTTACCCGGATTATTGATGAAAAGTTTGTAGAGGTAGCCAATGGAAGCAGCCGAAAAATAAAAAGCTCAAAGCGTAAAAATATCAAGCATCTGAAAATACTTCCTTATGTGGATGAGGAACTGGGAAAGATGCTGGAACAGCAGCAATTGAAGGACAATGAGCTGGTTAAGGCGCTAAATAAGCTGCTGCAAAAGAAAATTAAGAAGCATTGAAAAGGGAGGTTTTTACTGCCTGATGTCCAAAAAAGATGTGATTGAAGTTGAGGGTACTGTGGTGGAACCTTTACCTAATGCCATGTTCACAGTAGAAATTGAAGGTGGGCATAAAATATTAGCCCATGTATCCGGAAAAATAAGGATGCATTTTATCCGTATATTACCGGGAGATAGGGTTTTAGTAGAGTTATCACCATATGATTTGACCCGGGGCCGTATAACTTATCGTTATAAATAAGGAGGCATAGGGATGAAAGTCAGACCATCCGTAAAAAAAATCTGCGAGAAGTGTAAGATAATCAAACGAAAAGGAAAGATCATGATTATCTGTGAAAACCCTAAGCATAAGCAGAAACAGGGGAAATAGCATAAATGTGAATATTTTAAGGAAAAAAAGGGTACTTTATTTATTTGTCGACTTTTTTCTAAAAAGGGAGGTGGAAATGTGGCACGGATAGCCGGAGTGGATTTACCCAGAGACAAAAGGGTAGAAATAGCCCTTACCTATATATTTGGAATCGGGAGGCAGACCTCCCAGGATATTTTAAGCGATACCGGAGTGAATAACAGTACACGGGTCAGGGATCTTACAGAGGACGAAATCGCCCGCCTTAGGGATATAATTGAAAAGAAACACAAAGTTGAAGGGGACCTTCGCCGGGAGGTTACCATGAACATTAAAAGGCTTATTGAGATTGGGAGCTACCGGGGGATTCGTCATCGCCGGGGTTTACCGGTAAGAGGACAAACCACAAAAAATAACGCCCGTACCAGAAAAGGGCCTAAACGTACCGTGGGAATCCGGAGAAAGAAAATTTAAAAGGGGGGACAATGAATGGCTAAAAGAAAAACCGCTCGCCCGCGCCGTCGTGAGCGTAAAAATATTGAGCATGGGGTGGCTCACATCAAGTCAACCTTTAACAATACCATTATTTCTATTACCGACTTAAAGGGAAACAGTATATCCTGGGCCAGTGCGGGTACCGTAGGTTTTAAAGGCTCCAGGAAGTCCACGCCCTTTGCCGCCCAGATGGCTGCTGACGCTGCGGCTAAAGCAGCTATGGAACATGGACTGAAAGAGGTGGAGGTTTTAGTTAAGGGGCCCGGAGCCGGCCGTGAGGCAGCCATCAGGTCGCTGCAGGCAGCAGGATTGGAAGTTAACCTTATTAAGGATGTTACTCCCATACCTCATAACGGCTGCCGGCCGCCAAAGAGAAGAAGAGTATAAAAATTATAACAGTCAATATTATGGAGGTGTTACTGTAACGAATGGCAAGATATAAAGAGTCTGTATGCAGACTTTGCCGCCGTGAAGGGTTAAAACTCTATTTAAAGGGTGAAAGGTGCTACACTGATAAGTGTGCCATTGACCGGAGAGCTTATGCCCCGGGTCAGCATGGACAGTCCCGGCGGGGCAAAGTTTCAGAATTTGGATTACAGTTAAGGGAAAAGCAAAAAGCCAGGAGAATCTACGGAGTTTTAGAAAAGCAGTTTAGGAATTATTTTAAGCAGGCAGAGCGAATCAAAGGTGTAACCGGGGAAACCCTGCTTCAGATCCTGGAAAGCAGGCTGGACAACGTGGTTTACCGTTTAGGGCTTGCCGGCTCTAGAAGTGAAGCCCGGCAGATGATTACCCATGGACATTTACGGGTGAATGATCACAAAGTGAACATTCCTTCTTACCTGGTCCAACCGGATGATGAAATATCCATACGGGAAAAAAGCCGTAGCATGCCTAGATTTAAGGAACTCTGGGAAATTGCAGAACAGAGGGCCCAACCGGAGTGGTTGGAGTTTGATGCAGAGAAGTGGAAAGGCAGAGTGGTCCGTCTTCCTTCCAGAGAAGAAATTGATATTCCCATCAGCGAACATTTAATCATCGAGCTTTACTCCCGTTAAAAATTTACCCCTCAGAAGGTTTTCATGACTTATAAGAGGAGGTCTGATTATATGATTGAAATTGAAAAACCGAAAATTGAGTGTGTCTATTCGGACGAGAGTAATTCCTATGGTAAGTTTGTAATAGAGCCTTTGGAGAGAGGATACGGTATTACCCTGGGCAATTCTTTACGTAGAATCCTTCTATCTTCCCTTCCAGGGTCTGCTATTACGTCGATCAAAGTAGACGATGTACTGCACGAATTTTCTGTGATTCCAGGAGTTCTAGAGGATACGGCAGAAATTATCCTTAACCTGAAAAAAATGTCCATGAAAATTAACGATTCTGAACCTCAAACCCTAATTGTGGAAGCAAACCAGGAGGGAGCAGTTACCGCTGGAGAGATTAAAAGGCCTCCCACGGTAGAGATTTTAAGCCCTGACCTGGTCATTGCCACCCTGGAAAAGGGGTCCAGGCTTTATATGGAAATTACTGCAGAAAACGGAAGAGGGTACGTGCCGGCGGAGAGAAACAAAAAACCAAATCAGCCTATTGGTATCATACCCGTTGACTCAATTTTTACTCCCATCAGTAAAGTGAATTACCAGGTTGAGGATACCCGGGTAGGACAGATTACCGATTATGATAAACTTACCGTAGAAGTATGGACCGACGGAAGCATTCGGCCTGACGAAGCCATCAGCCTGGGTGCCAAGATTTTAAATGAACACCTGAGCCTTTTCATTAACCTCACCAAGGAAATAAACGATGTAGAAATAATGGTTGAGAAAGAGGAAGATGAAAAGGGCAAGATACTGGAAATGACCATCGAGGAACTGGACCTGTCCGTCCGTTCATACAACTGTTTGAAAAGAGCAGGCATCAACAGCGTACAGGAACTGATACAAAAATCCGAAGACGATATGATGAAAGTACGCAACCTGGGGAAGAAATCCCTGGAAGAGGTGCAGAACAAACTGTCAGATTTAAACCTATCCTTGAAGGCCAGCAATGAGTAAGGAAGGGGGGAAACGAAATGGCTTACAGAAAATTTGGTCGCAGAAGCAACCAGCGGAGGGCACTGTTAAGAAACATGGTAACCTCTCTAATTCTTGCGGAAAGAATAGAAACAACAGAAGCTAAGGCTAAAACCGTCAAGCGTATTGCAGACAAGATGATTACCCTGGGTAAAAGGGGTGACCTGCACGCCCAACGTCAGGCTTTAAGCTATATGCTGGATGAAGATGCAGTTTATAAATTGTTTCATGATATCGCTCCCAAATATGAGGATCGTCAGGGGGGCTACACCAGGGTTTTAAAAAAAGGGCCCCGTCGGGGAGATGCTGCACCTATGGCTATTCTGGAACTGGTGTAACGAATTTAAGTTTTTGGAACAGGTGATTAAATTTGCGGGAAATGATCCAGGTTCAAGAAGTCAGCTACATTTATAATCAAGGCAGGGAAGACCAGATCTTAGCCCTGGAGGATATTACCCTAAACATAAGAGAAGGTGAATTTTTGGCGGTGTTGGGACACAACGGTTCCGGCAAGTCTACATTGGCCAGGCTGTTGAATGCCCTTCTGATCCCCTCCAGGGGAAAGGTTATGGTGGACAACTTGTCCACCGACGATCCCAAAAACCTTTGGAAAATAAGGCAGAATGCTGGGATGGTATTCCAAAACCCGGACAATCAGATTGTGGCCACTACGGTGGAGGAGGATGCAGCCTTCGGCCCTGAAAACTTAGGGCTGCCTTCAAAGGAAATCCGGGCACGGGTGGATGATGCCCTGAAAAGGGTGGGAATTTATGAACTGGCCAAACGGCCCCCGCACCTTTTATCCGGGGGGCAAAAACAGAAGGTGGCCATTGCCGGAGTATTCTCCATGCGCCCCCGCTGTTTAATTTTAGACGAACCTACGGCCCTCCTGGANCCCGAAGGCCGNNGGGAAGTGCTGCAAACGGTNAAAGATATAAATCGAGAAGAAAAAATAACNGTAGTCTATATTACACACTTCATGGAAGAGGCGGTANCTGCTGACCGCATTGTGGTCATGGAGCAGGGAAGGATTGTTATGGATGGCCCCCCCAGGAAGATATTTTCAAAGATTGATAAATTGAGGGAACTGGGGTTGGATGTCCCACAGGTAAC
>SL_3KL_010_SEDDRAFT_10000753_pt1 | contig 27967 bp, 21 predicted proteins | sample SodLakKL_010_SED_2_FD_10381 | JGI IMG/M metagenome (IMG submission 10381)
CCTCAAAACGGAAGAGTATATCACTCAGCTGATGGCCTGATGAGAGGTTAATGGTGAGGAGAGCGGCGGGAACTGCATTGTTTCTTGCCTCTCCTTGCCCATTCAATTCCGGGAGTTTTGGCATGCTGCGGTTAGTGGAGGCCCTGGGAGCCTGGGGCATGAGGACCGTTTGGGGCCTGGGGCGCATGGGGATTTTCTTTTTCCTGATGATGCGGGGGTTTTTTCATCCTCCCAAAAAATATCGCCCCGTGCTCAAGCAGGTCCACTTCATCGGAACCAAGTCCTTTTTTGTCATCGCCTTCACGGCCGCCTTCACGGGGATGGTGCTGGCCCTTCAAGGTTACTACACCCTTTCCAAGTTTGGTTCCGAAGGGCTTCTGGGATCAGCCGTGGCCTTGAGCCTCATTCGCGAGCTGGGACCTGTCCTCACGGCCCTCATGGTGACGGGACGGGCGGGGTCGGCCATGTGCGCCGAAATCGGAATCATGCGCATCGAAGAGCAGATCGACGCACTGGAATGCATGGCCATCGATCCCCATGCCTACCTTGTGACCCCGAGGGTCATCGCGGCACTCATCGCTTTGCCCCTGCTCACCGCCTTCTGCAACGTGGTGGGAATTTTCGGGGGCTATCTGATCGGGGTGGAACTGCTTGGCGTCAGTGCGGGGGCGTACATGGACGGCATCTACACCAGTGTGGCCTGGAACGACGTGCACATGGGCATCGTCAAGTCAATTTGTTTCGCCGTCCTCATCATCTGGATCTGCACCTACAAAGGGTTCTACACGGGCGTGGATGAAGGGAATTTCGGTCCGGAAGAAGTGAGTCGCGCGACCACCCAGGCGGTGGTCTTCGCTTCCATTTCCATTTTGATGAGCGACTACATTCTGACTTCCATTCTTATGTGAAAAGGGTTTTGGATATGGAAAAAAGAAGGCTTGAACTGGGTGTGGGCATTTTCCTCATCATTGGATTGGCCTGTCTTGCCTATCTCTCCTTCAAGCTGGGGGATGTGCGGCTCTTCGGGGGGTCCGATTACGCGGTCTACGCCAAATTTTCTTCCGTGGCGGGCCTCAAGGATCGGGCTACGGTCATGCAGGCAGGCGTTCCCATTGGACAGGTGAGGAGCATCACGCTGGAAAATGGGCAGGCCCTGGTGAGGCTGGAGATCAACCGGCAGGTCAGGCTGGAGGAAGATGTCATTGCGAGCATCAGGACCATGGGCATACTGGGAGACAAATACGTTTCCCTGAGTCCCGGGGCAAGCGAGGAATATCTCGGGCCGGGGGATTTCATCATGCAGACCGAACCCCCCCTGGACATTGAGGGCTTACTGGGAAGATTTGTTTTTGGCGGCATCGATGACGGAGGCGACGACTGGGGGCTGTAGGTTTCGGGTGCTCCCCTGTGGGGCGATCGTGAATTGCCCCGTGGCTGCCTGAAGTGCACTGGAGGAAGGGTGTCACAAAAAGCGGGGGAGGCGTGCGTCACCTTTTTTCCGGCGTCCGGCACATTGCCCCTAGGAAAATGAGGGAGAAAGGANGAAAAAACCACTCGTCCTCACCGCTGAAAGGGCGCTGGAAGAGGACGAGCGGTTATGGATGTGCCCGGAACTCAAAGTCGATGGAAAACTACTTCCTCATGTGCTGCATGAAAATAGATTCGGCTTTGTTTGCGGCAGCTTCGGCTCTGCGGGCAGCGGCTTCGGCCTTTTGCGCGGAGGCTTCAGCGGCGAGGACGGCGGCGTCGGCCTTACTTTCAGCGGCTTGGGCTCTGTCCATTGCCATGGCGCACATTTCCTGGCATCTTTGCACTTCCTGCGTTGTGGCGCAGCCCGAAACCATGGTGAATGCCAANGCAACCACAAATAAAACGGCCAGCAATCTCTTCATTTCCCTCTCCTCCTTCCAATTCAAAAAAAGCACTTAAAGCCCAAAATGCACCTTACACACGATCCTTCGAGACACNTTATTCTCTTCCANCTGCTTTACCAAAAAAGATGACCTTCTCGGTTCTCACCCCCCTCCCGGGCGGACTGCTAGGAAGCTGCCTTCTTCGGCCGCGCGCCCCTGAATCCCTGTTGCAAGCAGATCTCACGCTACTTGAACCCATTCACAAAATCAAGATGTTTGTGAATTCCAGTGCCCCTCAGAAAAGAAGTGGCCTGTGGCTCCGTGAAAAAGCCTTTTTCATTCCTGCCTCAAGGAGGTCATCCTGGCAGGTGAAGGCCTGGGATCAAAACTCGTGATGTTGGTTGGGACACCNTTGCGAAGGTTGACCACCATCCTGAACTTTTCCATGTCGATGAGGTCGGCCATGGGAAAGCTCTCCAGCTTTTCCATGGCATATTCCATGTAATCGGGAATCATTTTGTACACATCGGGGTGAGCCTCCAGAAATATCTGGCCTTTCTGCCAGCCCAGTTTCACCGGCTCATAAATGATTTCAAGTTTGGTGCCTATGGAAACCTGGGGGTACAGGAGGCGAATGTGCTCAGGATAGCAGCGGATGCATCCGTGGCTGATGAGTCGGCCCACACCCCATGGCATGTGGGTCCCGTGAATGCCGTAGGGGCCTGCGGAGAACTTCATGATGTACTCTCCCAGGGGGTTCTGGGGACCGGGAGGCATGGTGGTCATTCCGTATTTTTCCTGCAGGGAGGCAGGGATATACCATGTGGGATTGGCGCGCTTTTCGTTGATGAAAAAGGTGCCCAGCGGAGTTTCAAACCCTTCGACACCGATGCCGAGGGGGTAGGTCTGCACCGTGGAGGTGCTCTTGTCGAAAAAATAAAGGCGTAGTTCGGCCAGGTTGATGACCAGCTGCTCATGGCGGGTGGGGGGTAAAATCCAGAATGAGGGAATGGCAATGGTTCGTCCCTCGGGAGGAATCCAGATGTCCATTCGTGGATAGAGCAGTTCTATTTCATTGTAGCCCAGCTCAAAGCGCCTCGCTATATCCAGGAGGGTGTCCCGGGGGCCGATGGTGTGCCACCTGGGGCTTCCAATGATTGTGTTGTGCTGCAGGTCATACGGGTAACGCTTGACCTCTGCCGTGAAATCCTGCGCATGGGAAGGGGGTGTTCCCGTCGCCGGCGGAACCAGGACAAGGGCCAGAAGAACGAACAAAAGGATTGCTTTAGGGGCCATGGTTTGAAAACCTTCCTTGAGCGGGAGGCAGAAAAATCATGTTGAGAATTTTCCATTGCGGACATGAAAGGCGCAATGACGGTCTCGGCGGAGTTCATTTCTCATCTCACTGGGAGGCCTTGGCTGGGAGGCCCAGGCTGGAAGGCCCTGGCGAGGCCCACCCTTGTGCATGGGGTTGCACAGGCAATTTGCCTGCCAAAGTGAGCGAATAAAATATAGCGAACTGGTTTTCTCAATCAAGTTTTTTTGGTGCTGGCTGCGGGCTGTTTCCACTGTTTGCTGTGAAAATGGTTCGTGCCCCCCTTGGCCGCTTTTTTCAGGAAGAACAGAGCGTCGTTCCTCCTGATTTGTTTTTCCGTGAGTTCCTCCCACACGATGGGTGATCGTTTTCGGCCCTTTTGGCTCGTTTCCAGGACTTGTGCGGGTGTGATCACATGGTTTGCCCGCACATCGGTGTTGCTGACGACGGCGGATCGAAGAAAGCGGTCGTCCAAAACAGTTGCGGCCACGACAGCGTTGGCTGTGAGCCATCCCAGGGTGTCCAGCACGGCATATTGAAGGTCGAAGTGCCCGTGGCCGTCTCCGACCATGCTCCCGTCCCTTCCGCACGTCAACGGCATCGTCACAAGGAGGTCAATTTTTTTTTCCGGTCCCCGTTGATATTCGATCTTGGGAACCCCCGTTTTCTTTCCCCCCAATTGGCGAAGGACCCCCTGCCTTCGGGGCACGGGAACGGCGGAAGGGGAGATGCAGTGGAAGCCTGTCTGCAGCTGTGGTCCGGGCAAGATCAGGAGCTTGCGGTCCGAAAGAACGTTCAGGCATACCTGGTGCAACAGGGGATGGGGGGAGACGAACACGCAGGCGGCTTTCCTGTAGAAAGAAGTTCGGCGCAAGTTCTCTGCCAGCTTGCCTTCCACCCTGTCCTGAAGGGGGTCCTCTTGATCCAGCTCTTGAAGGGTGGATTCACGAAGCACTTCCTTGGGTGCGGGTTTGTCTTCATGGTGGGGTAAGGGATAAGGTCGTGTCGTCATGGCCGTTGCGCTGCTCTTTTTCCAAAGAAGTTCCCATTCCCGAGGGCTCCCTGCATTTTACAGGGCCTTTTCATGCTCTCTCAGATGCTTTTGTGAAAGTGATTTCTGTTTATATCGTCTCCATGCGAAAAGTCACTCCTTTTTGATCCACGGCACCCCTGGATTCCCCTGAGGGTCGACAGGACACCTTGCGATTCATGAGTGAATGACATATAAAGTCTTGAGGATGGAGCAATCAAGAGATCATTATGGAAGTATTCGTAAATCCCTCGGTTCCGGCCGGAGCGGAAAAGATGTTTTACCTCAGCTGTTCTTCTCCCTGGGTGCTGCAGTCCATGGTTTTTTGAACCTTGTGTGTCTGAGAGAACCGCAGTTGAGAGGAGACAATGATCTTCACACATGAATCACATGAGGTGTTGCAATGACAAAAGAAAGAAGACCAGACAGACGTCCAGACAACGTGAAAAAGCGCTTTCCCAACAGTCTCGTGCCCCTGGTGAATGGCAAGGCTCTCATTGAGGCCGCCAGAAAGCATGACGCCATGATCATGGCCACAAACATCCGCTGCCGCCTTCCCGTTGAGGGGATCGTGCTGGCTTCCATGGCCACCGGGGCTCCCGTCATGTATGAGATTGCCAAGTCTGAATTGTCCTACACGGAATTTGACCCCGGGAATTTTGTGGATTTCATCGTCTCTGAAAACGAGAGACTGGGAAACACGGAGGTGCCTTTTGCCATCCACGGCGACCACATCACCGTGAAAAAGATGGATGAGATCGAAACTATACGGGGGCTCATCGCCGAGGAACTGAAGGCGGGCTTCACCTCCTTTGCCATCGATGCTTCCCACATGGAAAACGAAAAGAACCTTGCGGCCACTCATGAGCTGGCTCAGCCCATCATGCAGGCGGGTTTGGCCCTGGAAGTGGAGCTGGGAGAAATCGGGGCCAAGAGTGGGTCTTCGGAGGGGTTCACCCAGCCGGAAGAGGCCAGGTGGTTCATTGGCGAGCTGGACAAAAAAGGGGTTCATCCCGACCTGCTTGCCATCAACAACGGGTCCATTCATGGAACCTATTTCGGTGCCGCCCATGAAGGCATTCAGCTGGATTTGACCCTGGAAATCTTCAAGGCCATTCAACCCTGGAAGGTGGACATCGCTCAGCATGGCATCACGGGGACTTCCCTGGATAAAATTTCTTCCTTTATCAAGTACGGAATCCGCAAGGGAAACGTGGGAACCCTGTGGCAGAACATTGCCTTTGGGCTGGCCATGACTCAGCACGGGAACGCCATCACCAACGAAAAGAAGGAATACCTCAAACGTCCTTATCGTGGGATCCCCGATGAGCTGTGGAAGGAAATGTGGGCCTGGGCTTTGGAAACGGGCAACACGGGAGGAGACATCAAGAAAATGAACGAGGTGTTTGCTCCCCGGTTCAACGTGCTGCCCCTTGAGTTCAAGAAGCGGATCACGGAGCATTCCTTTGAAGAGTCCGTGAGGCTTTTTGAAGCGACGCGGTCCGTCGGCCTGGCTGAAGCGGTTTGGGAATTGTTGTGATCCGGAGAAATGCCGGAGAAATTATTGCCGGAGAAATTATTAATGATGCAGGTGTTTTGCCGGGCACGGAACACGCTCAGAGCATTCTATGAGCACTGAAAGGGGCGGTTTGCCCGCCCCTGGTCTTTTCAAGGTGGGGGTGGAGTCCTTTTCCACCCTTGTTTTTGCGGGAAGGACCGCCGTGCTCCGGGCCATTGCCCCCATGCACGAGCAAGGGTGAGGGCGGAGCGTCTTCAGCTGTTTGAGGTCATTCTCTCCCAGCGGGTTCCCGTGGGTGTGTCAGAAACGTGAACACCCAGTTGCAGCAGTTTCTCCCGCAGCTGGTCCGCTTCCTTCCACTGCCGGTTTTTCCGGGCCTCTTCCCGAAGGGAGATGAGTTTGCTTTCTTCTTCTGTGAGGGGGTGCAGCTGAAGGTCAAAAATGCCCAGGACATCATTGACCTTTTGCAGGGCTTCAAGGACTTGCTTCCGCTGCCTTTCACTCCATTGCCCCTTGTGGAGCACGGGGTTGAACTCCCTGACAAATTTGAAAAGTGCTGCGAGGGCGTTGGGCACATTGAGGTCATCGGAGAGGGCTTCAAAAAAGGAGTGTTCAAAAGTATAAATCAGCTCGGGGAGCTCTTCGTTGTCTCTTTTTCTGGCGGGAGTGTGGTGCACCCTGCTGATGAAATCTCTGAGCCGCACCAGCCCGGCAATGGCACTGTGAAGGTTTCTATGGGTTGCGTGCAGGGGTTTCCGGTAATGAACACTCAAAATCCAGTAGCGAATTTCCTGGGGGGAGTACCCCTGGGCCATCAACTCGTCGATGGAAATGCCTTCATGAAAGTCGGCGTTTTCCTCATCGTCCTTGCCCCTCCACGTTTGCTCGCACACGATCCAGTAGTGGGCAAACTCTTTTCCTGTGAGGGCGTTTCCGATAGCCCGCACATTCTCCAGGTGAGGGAAAACGAAGTCGGTGCTGCTCACCTGAATGTCCACGGGGGAACCAAGGTCATGAAGGGCCATGGCCACGCCTGCGGTGTGCCAGGTGGGAATGACGTTTCCCCACTGAGTTTTCATGCAGGCGCCGCGCTTGAGCTCCGCAAGGGTGGTGCGCTTGAGAAGAGTGAAATCACGGGGATTTAGTTTTTCGTAGGCATCGAGGTCCACCGTGGTTCCCGGGCGCACCTTTCTTGGGTCGATTCCCGAGAGCCTGCCATAATCGTGAGATTTGGAGAGGTCGAAATAAACGGAGCGAAGCTTCTCGTAGGCCATGCCCTTTTCCACCAGTTCCCGGGTGAGGTCGACGATGGTTTCCGCGTGTTCCGTTGTTCTCGGGTATCGTGAAGCTCTCTGAACAAAAAGCTGATCNAGGGTTTTNATAAACTCTTCCACCCGCTGCTGCGTGTAGGCAGCCAGGTCCATGTCCTGGGCGATTGCTCCCTGGATCGTTCTGTTGTCCATGTCTGCAATGGGAATCATCAGGTCCACGGAGAAGCCTTTGTATTGGCAGAATCTGGAAAGCAGGTCGGCCAGAAGAAAGCGTCTTCCATTCTCGAGGGAAAGGGCCTTGTCCAGAGTGGGGGCGGTCACGGAGACTTTGACCTTGCCCTCCTGAATGGGTTTGAAATCGATTTTTTCCTTGTCCAGAAGACTGTAGAAACGGAAGTCGGGTTCCAGAAGGGTTGTGAAAAGGTTTGTGCTCAGGTAGCGGTCGCCCCCATCGGGCAGAACAGCCACGATGACTCCATCTTCGCACTCGGCAGCCACCTGAATGGCTGCGGCCATGGCCGCACCCGAACTCATGCCCGCGAAAATGCCCTCTTCTTTCGCGAGCCTTCGAGCCACCTCAAAGGCCTCCTCATCCCGGATGTGAACCACCCTGTCCAGCAGACTGCGGTCAAAAATTCCGGGCATGTAAGATTCTTTCATGTTTTTGAGACCTTGAACCTTGTGGCCGGGATAGGGTTCCACTCCGATCACCTGGACGGGGGGATTTTTTCCCCGCATGGCCTCGAGGATTCCCATGGCCGTTCCCGTGGTGCCCAGGGTCACCACCACCTTGGTGACCCTGCCGTCCGTCTGGTCATAAATTTCCGGCCCCGTCCCCGTGCGGTGTGCGGCGGGATTGGCCGGGTTGTTGAATTGGTCGGGCATGAAATAACGGTCGGGATTCTCCCGCACCATGTTGTAGACTTCCTCAATGGATCCGTCGGTGCCCATGGCTCCAGGAGTCAGGAGTATCTGTGCTCCCAGGGCCTTGAGTATTTTCTGGCGCTCAAGACTGGCCGTCTCGGGCATGGCAAGCATGAGTTTGTAGCCTTTGACCGCAGCGACCATTGCGAGGCCGATTCCCGTGTTCCCGCTGGTGGCTTCAATGATGATTTTTTCAGGAGTGAGCAGACCTTCTTTCTCTGCCGTTTCTATGAGGGAGAGGGCAGCCCGGTCCTTTATGGAGCCACCGGGGTTTTTGGCTTCCCATTTGGCATAAACCGCCACTTTGGGATTGGGGTTGAGCCGATTGATCAAAATCAATGGAGTGTTGCCAATGCACTCCAGAACGTTGGAGAAGACATTCTTCATGTGTGACATCCAGCTCCGCAGCAGTCATGGTTGGAACGACTGGAAATGAAGGTCAATTTTGTTCAGCCTTCTCCGGGGGGCGTTCTGACCTCCCGGGAGAAGGCCGTGCAGTGGACTGAATCACCATGATAACCCACTGTGTCTGCTGGAGATACAGGGGGTGGACAAGATCCAGAGCATGATTTATAGGCCTTTCGTTCATTCCTTGTCAAAAAATTTCCGCATGCCGTCCAAATCCCTGGCCATCGGTCCACCGCATCCGCGGTTCAAACCGTTTGACCTGAAATTTTTATGCGAGTATAAATGGCAGTTTAGGGTTCCTGGTGTTTGTTTCGCTATATCCCAAAACGGCTCGAATGAAAAGTTGTCCAGGAGGAGAGTGTGAAAATTGGAATCATGGGCACGGGCGGAGTGGGGGGCTACCTGGGTGGACTCCTGGTGCGCGCTGGCTTCGATGTACATTTTGTTGCCAGAGGCAAGCATCTTCGAACGATACAGGATGAAGGGCTGCAAGTCATATCAGGGCAGGGCAGCTACAGGGTGCGCGTTCACGCTACCGCAGACCCTGATGACATAGGGCCCGTTGATCTGCTCCTCTTTTGCGTCAAGTCCTACGACACGGCGGAAGTGGCCCAGTTGATCGCGCCCATGGTCGAGGATGAAACCATGATCCTGACCATTCAGAATGGCATCGACAACCTGGAAAAACTGGTCGAACTCTATGAGGAAAGCCGGGTTCTGGGAGGCACCGCATTCATCGAGGTTTCCATCGCCTCTCCCGGTGTGATCGTGCACACGGGCAGCCCCGGTCGTCTCACTTTTGGAGAACTCTCCGGTGAACGGACGGAGCGCGTGGAGAGGGTGGCCGAGGCCTTCAAAAAAGCTCACATCGATGTGGAAGTCAGTCCCCATATCGTACGTGTGCTCTGGTCCAAATTTCTTTTCATCTGCGGGGTTCATGGAGTGTGTACCCTTTCCCGGTCGCCCCTTGGAATGACCCTTTCCTATCCCGACACGCGCCAGTTGCTTCAAGGGGTCATGAAGGAAGTTGAAATGCTGGCCAGGCACAGGGGCATCGATCTGGAAGAGAATGTGGTGGAGGAGTCCATTGCCCTTGCTGAATCCTACAACAAAGAATTCAAGCCTTCCATGCTTCGGGACTTGGAATGGCGAAAACCCATGGAAATCAATGCAATCAATGGCCTGGTGGTCAAGATGGGACAGGAGGCGGGCATTGCCACGCCCCTCAACCAGGTCATTTCCGCCTGCTTGAAGCTTGAAAATCAAAAGATTTTGAACCCTTTCTGGGCCAGTCATCTGGTGGACCTTTCATGATCCGGTCAGCCCGCTGAAAGGGCCGACCACTGGTGCGGTTGCCATGAAGGCTAGCTTTTGCACCCGATGCGCAACGCCGCTCGTCACAGCTTTGACAGGTGGAAAGCATCGAAAGAACTGCCCAGCGTGCGGGCACGTGCACTACCGCAATCCCACGGTGGGGGCTGCGGTGGTCCTGGTGGAAGAGGACCGGCTTCTGCTCATTCGAAGGATCGGATCCTATGAGGGCATGTGGTGCATCCCCTGCGGTCATGTGGAATGGGATGAGGACGTNCGGGAAAGTGCCCGCCGTGAGATGTTTGAAGAAACGGGGCTGTGGGTTCAGATCGGTCCCGTTTTCGACGTCCATTCCAATTTCCACGACCGGGAAGCGCAGACAGTGGGAGTCTGGTTTCTCGGGCGGAGGGAAGAAGGATCTCTCAGAGCCGGGTCCGATGCCGGCGAAGTCCGTTTTTTCCCCTTGAAAGATCTGCCCCCCAACATGGCATTTCCCACGGACCTTCTGGTTTGCTCCAAACTGATCCGTTGCCTGTCGCAAGGTTCCCTGGACCACTGGTGGAGTCTTTGCGGGCCGCGCCCGTGAAGATCTTGTGAACCGTGGCAATGGAAAGGGGGACAATCCCCTTGCAATGGAAACAAAAGCTTGCCTGAATGCTCTCATCCCCTGGATTCCACAAGGCACATGATCCAGTCAAATGACCTTTGATGCACAAGGAGAGACTCTTTTGGATGCGAACACGTTTAGAGAATACGACATCCGCGGCATCGTGAACGAGGAAATCCGCGACGACGACGTGGTGGTTCTTGGCAAAGCTTTCGGAACCTACATGAGCAATGAGGGAAAAAGCCGCGTTGTGGTGGGCCGCGACTGCCGACTCAGTTCCGATCGCTTCAGTGAGCTGCTTATGGACGGGCTCACGTCCACGGGCATGGACGTGGTTGATGTGGGGGTTTGTCCCACTCCCCTCATGTATTTTGCCCTTCGCCACCTGGACCGGGAGGGAGGCATCATGATCACGGCCAGCCACAATCCCCCGGAATACAATGGATTCAAGGTGTGCAATGGCCACGACACCATATGGGGCATGGAGATTCAAAAGCTGCGCCTTCTCATGGAGAGGGGAGATTTTGTCAGGGGAAAAGGCCTCGTGAATGCTTATGACATCATCACTCCCTACAAGGATTATGTGTTCCGGAATATCCAGCTCAAAAGCACGCTGCGCGTGGCCGTGGATGCAGGCAATGCCACCGCCGGGCCCGTGGCCGTTCCCATTCTGGAAGGGCTCGGTTGTGAAGTCCACCCCATCTACTGTGACATGGACGGCACCTTTCCCAATCATGAACCCGATCCCACCGTTTTGGAGAACCTGAAGGATCTTTCTGAACTGGTGACCTCAAGAAAGCTTGACCTGGGAGTGGCCTACGATGGGGACGGGGACCGCCTTGGAGTGGTGGACCATACGGGCACGCCCGTCTACGGAGACATGCTCATGGCCATCTTTGCCAGGGAGATATTGAGTCGAAAACCCGGTTCCGTGTTCGTTTCCGAAGTCAAGTGCTCCAAAACCCTTTATGACGACATTGAGCAAAGGGGCGGCAAGGCCATCATGTGGCGCACAGGGCATTCCCTCATCAAGGCCAAGATGAAGGAAGTGCATGCAGCTCTGGCGGGTGAGATGAGCGGCCACATGTTTTTTGCGGACAGATACCTGGGTTTTGACGATGGAATCTATGCGTCCTGCCGCCTCCTGGAAATCCTTGCCCACACGGGCAAAAAGATCCCCGANCTGCTGGAGGGAATCCCCNCCATGGTCTGCACACCGGAGATTCGAGTGGAGTGCCCCGAAGAAATCAAGTTCTCCCTGGTGGAGAAAACCAAGAATGCTCTGGAAAAAAAGGGACTGTCCATCATTGATGTGGACGGCGTGCGCATTGTCTTTGAGGATGGATGGGGTTTGCTCAGGGCCTCAAACACACAGCCGGTCCTGGTGCTTCGCTACGAAGCGGAAACCCCCGGGAGGCTGGATGAAATTCGGGAACTCATTGAAGGGACTCTGCAAAAGGTCAGGGAAACCCTGTGAATGCGTGAGGGGCCGGTGAGGGATTCTTCCATTCCTGAAGGGCATCTCCAAGGACGTTCATCTTCTTGGGAATTCTCAGGACTTCACGATCCTTTCCCTGTTGCTCTTCACGCCCTTGGCGGCGTTTCGCGTGTCAATGACGAGGGAGGAGTGACTGACAATCCACTCATAGTCATAGGCCGTGTGGTCCGTGAGGATCATCACCGCATCCATTCCTGCCAGTGTTTCCTCCGTGAGGGGCGTTGATTCCAGCTTAAAACCGTGTTTTCGGCCGGGCTTGAGCCGGGGAATGTGCGGGTCATTGTAATACACTTCCGCCCCCTTTTCCAGCAGCAGCTTCATCACCTCGTAGGAGGGGGATTCCCGGTCGTCGTCGATGTCCTTTTTGTAGGCCACTCCCAAAACCATGATTTTGGAACCGTTGAGACACTTCTTCCGCTCATTGAGGCTGTTTTGTGTGGTTTCGATGACGTAGTAGGGCATGGCCACATTGACTTCACCCGCAAGCTGGATGAACCGCGTGGTGAAATCGTACTCACGGGCTTTCCAGGACAGGTAGAAAGGGTCAATGGGAATGCAGTGCCCCCCCAGGCCCGGGCCGGGGAAAAAGGGGGTGAACCCGAAAGGTTTGGTTGAAGCGGCATCGATCACCTCCCAGATGTCGATGCCCATTTTGAGGGCTAGAATTTTCAGCTCGTTCACCAGGGCGATGTTGACGCCCCGGTAGATATTTTCCAGGAGCTTGGTGAGCTCCGCCACTCGAGTGGATGAAACGGGAACCACGCTGGACAGAGCCGAAGCATAAAGTTCCGTGGCGCACTGAAGACACTGGGGAGTCACGCCTCCCACAATCTTGGGAATGTTTCCCGTGTGGTATTCCTTGTTGCCGGGATCTTCCCGTTCGGGAGAAAAAGCCAGGAAAAAGTCCTTGCCCACTGCGAGTCCCGTGTTCTGCAAAATGGGCAGCACCAGTTCCTCGGTGGTTCCCGGATAGGTGGTGCTTTCCAGCACAATGAGCTGTCCCGGGCGAAGGTGCTGAGCGATGGTTCTGCACGTGTTTTCCACGTAGCTCAGATCGGGCTCCATCTTTTCCGTGAGGGGAGTGGGAACGCAGATGATGACGCAGTCGGCCTCGGTCAACCGTTCGAAACTTATGGTCACGTCCAGTTGCCTGTCTTTGAGAAACTGGGTGATGCGCTCCGAGGGTATGTGCCTGATGTAGTTGTCGCCGTGCAGCAGCGCATTGATTTTTCGCGAGTCCGTGTCGAACCCGATGAGGTTGAAGCCCGCTTCGCCAAATCGAATGAGAAGGGGAAGGCCCACATAGCCAAGTCCGATGATGCCGATGACCGATTCTTTCCTGCCAAGTTTTTCAATGAATGGATTCATGTATTCAGCTCTTCGTCCGATGGCGCTCGAGGGTTTCAGCAAAAGGGAGCAGTTTTTTCAGCCCTTGGGAAAAAGCCCTTGGGATGAGTGCGGTGTGAATTCCATGCAAGGTGCTGCTCACACAGGTTTCTTTTGGTAAGCAAATCCTGTGCCTGATGCAAAAATTGGGGATTTTTGAATCGGGTCACCAGGTCATCCGTACCTTCACGTTCCCCCGGTGGAGGCATTCCTTGATTTCCTGCAGGGTGTGCGTGCCATAGTGCACCATGGAGGCGATGAGTGCGGCGTCCGCATGGCCCTCGGTCAGCACATGCAGGAGATGTTCCGGTTTGCCCGCACCTCCCGAGGCGATCACGGGAATGTGAACGTGGCTGGAAATGAGACGGGTGAGTTCGATGGCATAGCCGTCCTGTGTTCCGTCTGCGTCGATGGAGTTGAGACAGATTTCTCCCGCGCCCAGCCTTTCCCCTTCCTGAGCCCACCAGAGGGCGTCCAGGCCCATGAAGGTCCTTCCGCCGTTGATGACCACTTCATACCCCGAAGGAATCTTATGGCTGGGTTCCACCTGCTTCACGTCCATGCCCAGAACGACGCACTGACTTCCAAAAGCTTCCGCACCCTGGCGAATGACAGCGGGGTTGAGAACCGCCGCCGAATTGACGCTGACTTTTTCCGCGCCGGCCAGCAAAACCTCCCGCATGTTTTCTACCGTGCGAATGCCCCCTCCAACGGAAAAGGGAATGAAGATGGTTTCCGCCACCCGTTTCACCACATCGATCATGATGGGGCGCTTGTCGCTGGAAGCGGTGATGTCGTAAAAAACGATCTCATCGGCTCCGTTTTCGTAATAAAATTTGGCCATTTCCACGGGATCGCCAATGTCTCTGTTGTCCTGGAACTTGATGCCCTTCGTGGTGCGCCCGTCTCTCACATCCAGGCAGGGGATGATGCGCTTGCTCAGCATGAGTGCTCCTTCATTGGGCCGTGTCCTCTCCGTTCCACCGGCAGAAATTGGTGAGAATGCCCAGGCCGGCGGGGCCGCTTTTTTCCGGGTGGAACTGCACCGCCACGAGGTTTTTGTGCGCCACTGCGGAGGCGAAGGTGATGCCGTAATCCGTGGTGCCCTGAATGTGCTCCGGGTTTTCGGGCTCCGGGTAATAGCTGTGCACGAAGTAAAATTCGCTTCCTTCCGCAATGCTCTCAAAGACAGGGTGAGGCCGGGAGAAGGTGACCCCGTTCCAACCCATGTGGGGTATTTTGAGGGGGGAACCATCAACGTCGCGAAGGTTTGAAGAAAAGAGGCGCACACGGCCGGGAAGAATGCCCAGGCAGGCGGTGTTGTTTTCCTCGCTGTGCTGAAACAGCACCTGGAGGCCCACACAGATGCCCAGGACGGGAATGCCTGCTTCCAGGCGCTCTTTCAGAATGNCGTCCAGGCCCAGTTGCCGGAGATTCTCCATGGATTTGCCCGCCGCCCCGACTCCCGGAAAAATGATGCGCTCCGCTTTTTCAATTTCTTCCCGGGAGTCGGTGATGGTGCTCGCGTGCCCCAGGAAAGTGAGCGCCCTTTGGACGCTTGTGAGGTTGCCGGCCCGATAGTCCAGAATCGCGATCACAAAATGTCTCCTTTGCCCTGTGGCATGAGGTTCATTGGCTGAAGCAGGAAGATAGAAATACTCCTAATTCATCACAGGGTCAAGGATTGGGTCCTGCAGCAGACGGGAGGGAGGTCATCCTTTTGAAGACGGGGTCTTCTTACCTGTTGCGCAACGGTGCTTTTCCTCTTAGCATTGCATTGGAGGCATGAACAAGAATCAGGAAAAGACTCTCGTTGATATTGTCTCATGGTTTCTCACTGCTGAGCGTAGACTTTCTAATCTTGAATCATCCATCAACCCTAATGATGAGGGGGCATGAACATGATGACGAGTATTTCCGAATCTCTCAGAAAACAGCGGGAGCAAATCCTTTCGGATATGGACGAAGATGCCCTCGGCCGGCACACTAGTCTCCTGGAGGTTGCCGTCATCTCCCTCTACAACCGTCTCGTCAACCAGGTGGACATCGACAGCGAGGAATTCAGGTCCTCCACCGCCGTGCTCACCAAATCGACCCTGGGCAAAGGCCTCATGGACCCAACGGAACCCGTGAGCCTCATGTTGCTGGCCGACGGGTCACTGGAGTGGAAAAGGGAGTGGGTTGATGAGATCGTGTCGCCCCTCGAGGATGCGGGATGGGTTGTGGACCTGGACACCGTCCGCATGGAAAGCCTTTTGAGCCGCGCGGAGGAAGACTTCTCCCTTTTTTTCCAGCTTCTGGATGCCCGGTTTCTCTCGGGGAACCGAAACATGGCAGAGCGCCTGGACGCAGCACTGGATGATGCCGTCTCCCGCCGCCGGGAAGAATACCTCCACCGGCTCCATCAGCTCTTTGAGGAAAGGCAGCAAAAGCTCCAAGAGGATGAAAGGTGGTTTGAGCCCGATCTGGAACATAACCCCGGCGGGCTTCATGAAATCGCCTCCATCCGACTGGCCTGCCGCATTGCCGATCAAACGCGCAGCCTTGAAGACTCCATCTTCAGCGGCCTCCTCAACCGGCAGGAAGTGGACCTTTTGCAGCAGGCCGAGAAAAAATTCGTGCGGCTGGTGAGTCTTTTGAGAACCATCACCAACGGAGGCCCCGGTGTGCTCACTTTTGAAAGGCAGGAATTTCTGGCGGAAAAACTGGGGTACGCATCCAGGGCGGGCTTCCTGCCCGTTGAAGGCTTGATGCAAAACGTTTTCCAGCTCTTCCACGGAGTTTCATTCATCGCCGGAGAGTTTTGGGATCGTCTTCTGGAGGCACGCCATCCCTCCGAAGAAGAGATTGATTTCACCAGTGTGGAAGAGGGAGTCGCTTTACGAAAAGGAAAACTTTACCTGGACGCGGAGCGCTATCCCGCCACTCCCGGGGGCCTGGTGCATCTTTTCGCTTTGGCAGCCAGAAACGGAGCCGGCTTTTCCAATGGGGCCAAAGAGTGGATCGAGCACAACCGCAACGTGCTCGATTCCGCTTCAGGGGACATGAGGGTCAAAGAGGAACTGCTGGAGCTGATCCGTTCTGACAAGCCCCACCTGCCCCTTGTGAGGCGATTCTATGACCAGGGCCTTCTGACGTCGCTCATTCCCGAACTGTCCACCATCCATGGGCTTGTCCAGCATGACGCTTTTCATCTTTACCCTCTGCACGAGCACCACTTGAGAGTTTTATCCGAACTGAAAAAAATCATTTTGGGGCACTACGCTGAAAGAGAGCCGCGCCTCACGCAGATTGCAAAAACCGTCGGGGATCCCGTCTGGCTGTTCCTGGCGGGTCTGCTCCACGACATCGGAAAGTCCTCGGGCCGGGATCATGCTCTCCACGGGGGGGAAATGATCCCGGTCATTGCGCGGCGGCTTGGGCTGAGTCCCGAAGAATCAGACACGGTGCAGTTTCTTGTGGCGCAGCATCTCCTGCTCCTGAACAATGCGTCCATGAGGGACCTGGCCGATGAAGAGATGCTTTCCCATTGTGCCCTGACCGTGGGAAATCCCATGAGGCTCGATCTGCTCATGCTCATGAGCTGCGCGGACATGATGGTGACGGGCCCCAAAGCAGCCCAGATATGGAAAGACTCTCCCGTCTGGCGTCTCTACGATCTGGTGGGGCAGTTGCTGGAAAAAGGAGAACCGAGTCCCGAGGTTCTCGCCGAGAGGATTGAGCAGGTGAAGTTCCAGGTGGAGGAGGAACTGGGCGAACTCATCAGCACCCAGGAACTGGAAAATTACTTTCGGGAATTGTCACCGCGCTATCTGCTTTCCATGTCGTCTGAGGCCATAGCCGCTCATTTGAGGCTGAGCTGGCAGCTGCAGGCCTCCGACGATGATCCCTTTGTTTGGGAAGTCACCTCGCGGGAGGACATGTACGAACTCACCCTGCTGAGCTGGGAAATTCCAGCCTGGATCGTGCGCACCACGGGCGTGCTCACCCTTCATGACATCCTCATCATCGGGGCCCAGGTGTTCACCATGAACAACGGCCTGCTGCTGCTCGTGTTTCAGTGCCGCCCTCCCGAAAAGGTTGAAAAAGAGTTCCAGTGGAAGGTCATACATGATGACCTCATTCGTCTTCTCAAGGGGAAAATGGCCCTGGACTACAGGATCGCCGCTCACGTGGTCCAGCTGGAGGACTACCCCGTGGCCCTGCGCTCCACATCCAGCCAGGTGCTCATGGACAATGAATCTTCAGACCTTTACACCATTTTGGAAGTCTATGCGCAGGACCGTGTGGGGTTCCTCTACACCATCAGCCGCACTCTGTACGAAATGCAGATAAGGATTTACGTGGCCAAAATAACAACCAAAGTGGACCAGGTTGCCGATGTCTTCTACATACGGACCCACGATGGTAAGAAGGTCACGGACCCCGAGCAGGTTCAGGAAATACGGAATGCCCTCTGCTTCTGGCTGGANGGCCCTGCAGAAGGGCTCTTGTGAAATCTCACTTCCGCACCCAGGATCCGTCGGGTCGTTGAACGAACCAGCCCGATTGAGCCGACTTCTGCCATTCTTCAGCGAAGATGGTTTCTATGCGGCTGATTTGACCCGGGTCTATATTGAGGGCCCGAGCCACCTCCGTATAGAGTTGCCTGCGATCGGTGTTTTCCGCTTCCGCCAGGCGGTTCACATTGGCCCGGGATCTGAGGTCGAGGCCGGAAGTGTCCAAAATTTCCAGGTAACCCCTGTTGTTTTCGCCGATGGCTCCCTCATTGAAAAAGGGGACCAGCTGTGAATTCCTGCTTCTCATCCTGTCTTTCAGGCTGCGAATGGCCGCGTTGGAAACGGTTGTTTCCGCCCGTGCATGAGCGCTTGCGGGAGCCAGGTGCAGGTCCACACGCTGGAAAAGGCTGCTCANCAGNGTGGTCCCTCTCAAGGTGCGCTCCTGTGATTGAGGGGGGACCTGGCGAATGTCGGTGACGATCTCTTCCGCCGTTCTTTGAACCTCTTCCGCGGGAAAATAAATGTGAATGGTGACACAGGAAATCAAGATGGAGCAGAATACCAGTGAAAGTGCTGCCTTCCAGGTGCGTCTCAATGCGGTTGTGCCCATGGCGCCGTCTCCCTTGAAAATTCCTTAAAATTCCGAATTGTGTGGTGATTCTCTCTGGATGCGCTGAATTCTTCGAAGCATGTCGTTCCATGAAATCCGGTTGTCGGGATGCCTGTTGATGATGTTGATGCCACCCAGCCACCCCCTTCGCACGAGATATTCCTGGTCGTCCCGCACGATTGTCCCCCTTATTGTAAAGAAATCGTTTTCCAAATAGCAAGCGATGCCGATTTCTTCATAGCGGAATGTCTTGAAGAGCGAGGCCATGATCCCGCCCACTCCCACGAAGGGAGACCCGCCGCCGCTGAGTTCCGTCAGGTTTTCAACGGCAGTCACGCTGATCACGCGCCTCGCCAGCCTGCGCGGCAGGGACTCTATGGCGAGATCGAAAGAAACGGGCATTCCCCCCGCCATTTCCAGGTTTTTCAGGTGCCCTCTCACGTGTCCTGTCACCCGGCCGAAATCCGTGAGGCGTGTCAATTTATCGAGATCCAGGTCATCCCAGCGGGCGTCGAGGGTGTAGCTGCGAAAAGGCGACACAACTCCGTTCACCCCAAAAGCTTCGATGATCACCTCTCCCGCAAAGGTGTCCAGGAAAAGGGAGCCCGAGCTCTCCAGACGGTTTTCGAGGAGGTTCAGCTGGAGTTCCTCCCCATGGAGGGTTGCGGCCAGTTCCTCCGTGAAGAGGGCCTCCAGAAAATTGTCCAGCCCAAGCTGGGAAATCCTCAGGGACATTTCTCCCGTCCGGTGGGAAAAGGGCAGATCGCGCATCTCCAGTTCGAGGATTCGAATGAAGCCCNTTTCGGCGGGAATGGTCGTGCTCTGCATCAACCGGTAGCCGTTGGGGAATGACTGGAAGGGCAGCTGAAAAGCTCTCAGGTGAAGCAGCGGTGTTCGAAATTCTTGGACCTGAATGTGTCCGCCGGCGGGCTGGGTTGCGGGCCGTGCATCCCATTCTTCCGAGGCCGTCAGGTCGAAGGGCAGATTGACTGACATTCCCTCCACATGGATTCCTCTGGATGCGTCCCTCACGGATCCCTCAAGAATTTCCATGCGGCCTGAAAGATGGGGGGCTCCCAGGGGGCCCTGCACATGAACCGCGCCGGCCCAGCGGCCTCCAAAATCCATCTGGTCCAGCCCCGGAAGCCTTTCCCCATGAGGTTCCCGAATGAATTTGTGCACCATGGGCTCCAGGGGCTGCGGGAGGGCGGAAAACTGCAGGTTGGTGGAAATTTCCCCCTTTTCCCATTGAAGACTGCCGCAGGTGTGGACATCGAAGATGGAATGGAGAGACAGCCGCAGATCTTCCAGGTGGACGGATGAGGGAGCATGGGAGGGAATTCCCGCGTCCATGAAAAGATGAAGGGGCGTTTGGGCCAGGTCAAAATAAAGCTTGTCGAAAAGGCACTCCCCCTCCGTCATTTGGAGTTCCAGCTCCAGCTGGGTGGCCCCGCCCGTCGGTTCCCTCCAGCCGGAAAAGTGGAAATGGGCTTCCAGGTTTTCACCGGCATGAATGAACTGAGGCGTGTGAAATTCAAGGCCGGACACGGAGCCTTCCCCCCGCCACGTGAAAGGTCCCCCTCCTTTTCGTTCCACGTGCATGTGTGTGTCCAAAAGAAAGGCCAGGTGAAAATCGGGGGGCAGGGAAAAAAGCCGGGCGAAGGTGTGACTCAAGTCCAGCCCGCTGCCCAGCAGGCGTCCCTCCAGGGCTCCCTGGGCGAAACCATAGGTTCCCTCCAGTTTTATGATTCCCTCTGGGGGCAGGTGGAATGCCAGTTCNTGGATNCTGANNNAGTTTTCGTCAAGGGACCAGAAAAGAGTGCCTTCAAAGGTCACCCCTTCCAAAAGGGGCGAAGATTCCCCTTCCAATCCTTCCACATGGATGGACGAAATGCTGCCGTGAGAGAGGGTGATCAGGTAGCCCCCTTCCAGGTGGGTGAAGTGAAGGGTGGCTGACAGGCTGTTCAACCGGAAGGGTTCGATGGTGATGTGGTGGTCTTTGAGGGTGACCGATTGGGGCAGCAGAGTGGGGGGGATGGGCAGTGAGGGATCTCTCGGCCCAGGGTCTACTTTTAGAGGATAGGTCATGTTGGCGTGAGCGGTGCTCACCTGGTGGAAGGGCCGTGCCGTCGATCCCTCCAGGAGGACAAACAGCAGCGCCGCCCAGAGAAGGAGCAGCACCAGGGGGTTCGATGGCATGGCGTGAACTGATTTCATTCAAAACCAGATCTTTCCGGTGAAAGCCCCGTTTGGCCATTGGAAAGGGTTGGTGGAATAAAAAGACGGCTTCAGGAGGTTATGGAAGCTTCTTCCATGTCTCTCAAACCGTCTCGAAGCATGGCCATGTCTTCTGCCTGGCGAACGGTGTCCATGAAAAGGGGATTGTGGCACAGCCGGGATATTCCTGCCAGCAGCCGGAGGTGCAGCGCCGTGGCGTTTTCAGGAACGACCAGGCCGATCACGATGTCCACCGGTTCCATATCCATGGCGCCGAAATCAATGGGCTGTGCCAGTCTCAGAAGAATGACGGCGGCACCATGTGCCTCTCGGCTCGGAGCGTGGGGAATGCCCACTCCATTGCCGATGCCCGTGCTCATCATCTCTTCTCGTTTCTTCATGCTTTGGTAAAGATTATGAGCGTTTGACACTGTTCCGTTTCTGGTGAATACCTCCGCCGAAAAGCGCAGGACCGCGTCCTTGCTCGCCAGCTCCAGGTTGAGATGAATGCACTCGGGTGTGAGGAGTTCCCATATCTTCATGTGGTTGAACTTACCAGGGAAAAAACCCATCGTCAATGGACGTGACCGGGCCCCCTTTCAAAAGGGTGTCCCGGGCGTTCACAGGGGCGCACAAGGCATGTGCGCGCACCCTTGTCAAGAGTGATTTTCTTTATTTTACAGGCATTTAGTTTTTTCAGGCCCCTCGCGGTCTGTTGACGGGGCAAGGGAGACGTGGTATCAAGGACCCAAAAAGAGAAGGAACCCAGAACACTTTCGGTCACGTCAAATCCCGGCGGCGTCGTTTATTTATATACCGTAGAAGAAGAACTGCCTGAAGACCCGGGCGCTGAAAGGAAAGCCGGTGGTTTCCCTTTGGATCGGCTCGCGCCGGATCTTCCATGACCCTGCTTTTTCTGGGGTTGGCGGTTTCTGATGTGGTCCGGCTTTTTTCAGGGCCTTGTGCGCAGAGGGAACATGTTTGCCAGGGTCTTTTGCACCGAACTGATATTCAACGTAGTGTAAGGTGGTATGAATTCATGAGAGTATGGCCTGGAGATCCTTATCCCCTGGGAGCCACCTGGGATGGAATGGGCGTCAATTTTGCCCTCTTTTCGGAAAATGCGGAAAAGGTGGAGCTGTGTCTTTTCGACTCCCCGGAAGCCACGAGAGAAACGGAGCGCATCGAAATTCAGGAGCAGACGGACCAGGTGTGGCACTCGTACCTGCCCGATGTGAGGCCGGGCCAGCTTTACGGCTTCCGCGTTTACGGACCCCATGATCCCGCCAATGGTTTCCGTTTCAATCCCAACAAGATTCTTGTGGATCCCTACGCCAAGGCCATCGGGCGCATCACCCGCTGGGACGATTCCATGTTTGGCTACCGCATTGGGGATGCCCAGGAGGACCTGTCCTACGATGAACGGGACAACGCGGCCTATGCGCCCCTCTGTGCCGTGGCGGACCAGGCCTTCGTGTGGGGAGATGACCGCCACCCCCTGACGCCCTGGAGCAGGACGGTCATCTACGAAGCCCACGTGAAGGGCATGACGGCCCTTCATCCCCTGGTTCCCAAGGAGTTGCGGGGCACCTATACGGGTCTGGCCAGTGATCCCGTCATCCGCCATTTGAAAAAGCTTGGGGTGACCGCTGTGGAACTCATGCCCGTTCATCACCACTCGGACGACCGGCACCTGGTGGAAAAGGGGCTTTCCAATTACTGGGGCTACAACACCCTTTCCTTTTTTGCGCCGGACACCCGTTATGCCTATCGCAGGGGAGTGTTCAACGACCCCGTGCGGGAATTCAAAATGATGGTGCGCACCCTCCACGCCCACGGCATCGAAGTCATTCTCGATGTGGTCTACAACCACACGGCGGAAGGAAACCACCTGGGCCCCTCCCTTTCCTTCAGGGGCATCGACAACAGCGCCTACTACCGACTCTATGAGCCCGACCGCCGCTATTACCTCGATTTCACCGGTTGCGGCAACACCCTCAACATGCAGCATCCCCGGGTCCTGCAGCTGATCATGGACAGTCTGCGCTACTGGATTCTGGAGATGCACGTGGACGGCTTCCGCTTCGATCTGGCCAGCGCTCTGGCTCGGGAACTTTACGAAGTGGACCAGCTGGGAGCCTTTTTCGACATCATCCACCAGGATCCCCTCATTTCCCAGGTGAAGCTCATTGCCGAACCCTGGGACCTGGGGGAAGGGGGCTACCAGGTGGGGAAGTTTCCCGTCCTCTGGACCGAATGGAACGGCAAGTACCGGGACGCGGCCCGTAAATTCTGGAATCACCCGTCGCCCCACCACATGAACGAAATGGCCACGCGGCTCACGGGCAGCAGCGATCTCTACGAGCGCAGCGGAAGAAGACCTCACGCCAGCATCAATTTTGTGACCTGCCATGACGGCTTTCCCCTTCACGACCTGGTGAGCTACAACGAGAAGCACAACGAAGCCAACGGGGAAGAAAACCGGGATGGGGAATCCCACAACATCAGCACCAATTTTGGAGTCGAGGGGCCCACGGACGACCCGTTGATTCTCAGGAGGCGCTACAAGCAGAAGCGCAATTTCATGGCCACGCTCATGTTTTCCATCGGCGTTCCCATGATCCTGGCTGGGGATGAGCTGGGGCGGACACAGAAAGGAAACAACAACTGTTATTGCCAGGACAACGAACTCAGCTGGATTCACTGGCACCTTTCCCGCATGGACCGGCGCTTCCTGGCTTTCGTGCGCAAGGTCATACAGATCCGCATGGAGCAGCCCGTTTTTCAGCGTCAGAACTTTTTCAGGGGGCGCTTCATTCGCGAAGCGGGAGAAAAAGACGTGACTTGGTGCACACCCGAAGGTCTTGAAATGACCAGCGAAGACTGGCAGAGGGATGACCTCACCGCTTTCGGGCTCCTCCTGGGAGGGAACGCCATCGACGAGGTGGACCGCCAGGGGCAGCGCATCGCCGGGGACACGTTGCTCATGCTTCTCAACTTCCACTGGGACAGGAGCATTCCCTTTACGCTGCCTTCGTACAATTCGGACAAGGGGTGGGAGATTCTCATCGACACTCGCTATGAGGTGTCGCCTCCTTCCGATAACCGTTTTTGGGAAGCGGGAATCGAATACGAGATGGAAGCCCAGAGCCTTGTGCTTTTCCGCCTGGAATCGAGAGAAGAAGATTGAGAGGAAAAACTGACTTGAAAGTGACTTATCTGACGCGGGAATACCCGCCTCACGTCTATGGGGGAGCCGGAGTGCACGTGGAATACCTGTCGCGTCACATGGCTCAGCTGGCTTCCGTTGAAGTGAAGTGCTTCGGCGATCAGAACACCTCCTCGGCCAACCCTTCCGTTCACGGGTATCCCTTTGGGCCCGGCATTTTCAAGGGAAATCCAGATCGGGCGGCCCAGGCGCTCATGGTGCTGCAGACATGCATGGAATTCAACGGCCAGCCCATGGAGGGAGACGTGGTCCACACGCACACGTGGTATGCGGCCTGGGGAGGCATTGTGGCCAAACTGGCTTACGGACTGCCTCTGGTGGTCACGGTCCATTCCCTGGAGCCTCTGCGCCCGTGGAAGCGGGAACAGCTGGGCCGCGGCTACGACGTGTCTTCCTGGGTGGAAAAATGTGCCCTGGAAATGGCCGATGCGGTCATCGCCGTTTCCCGGGAAGACCTGAAAGAAATCCTGTCCCGTTTTTCAGTGGACCGGGAGAAAGCCTGGGTGATTCCCAACGGCATCGACGTGGAACAGTACCGCCCCGCTGCGGGAAGAGAGTTTCTCCAATCCCGGGGCATCGGAGAAGACAGCCCTTATGTGCTTTTCCTGGGCCGCGTCAGCCGCCAGAAAGGCATTGGCCACTTTCTCAGGGCCGCCCGGAAGCTCGATCCCCGCGTTCAGGTGATCATGTGCGCCGGGAGTCCTGAAACTCCTGAGCTGGCCCGGGAAGTGGAGGAGGCCTGGAGCCGGCTGGTTCAGGAGCGTCCCCATTCCCTGTGGATTCGGGAGATGATTCCAAGGGATGCGGCCATCGAGCTCTATTCTCATGCCGCCGTGTTCTGCTGCCCATCCGTTTACGAGCCTTTCGGGATCATCAATCTGGAGGCCATGGCGTGCGAAACACCCGTGGTGGCGAGCCAGGTGGGGGGCATCAAGGATGTGGTGATCCATGGGGAAACGGGCTTCCTGGTGCCCTTTGAGCGGCGGTCCCCGGAAGATCCCGAACCGGCAGACGCTGAATCCTTTGCGGATGACCTGGCTCGGGCCATGAACCGCCTGCTGGCCGATTCCGCCCTCAGTGCCGTCATGGGACAAAAGGGCAGGGCCCGGGTCGTGGAGCATTTCGGCTGGGACCGGGTTGCAGGGAAGGTCATGGAAGTCTACGGGCATGTGACGGGAAGGGGCGGCGCTCTTGCCGGCGCGGACGACCTGCACCTGGACTCTCTTGCGGCGGCTCCCAGAGGGCTTCCCTTGAGGAGCAGGTGATTTCGACCCTTCACACGATCAATGTCCCGTCACATGGGAATGGCCATGCCCCTGCCCGGGGGTTCTTATCCGGGGTAAGGGTCCTGAGCGCCTTTTAAGCATGGCCCTGGAGGGAATCCTGTCTTTTCAGGGTCTTCGGGAGCTTCTTTTTCACGGTTCACCGGGTGAAGGGGCGCCAATGCCTTCCCATTGAACATCATGGAATTCAAATGGAGCATTCTGGACCTGTTTTAAGGGTCCAATGCCCTCAACAGACTCAGTGCAAGGAGCGACGATGACTTTCTCTCCCAAGGGTGCGGCCGCGATTTCTCAGGAATACACACATCGGGTGTGGATTGAAAATGTCAAGCCGCAGATCGACTGCGGACGGTTCCCCGTGAAAAGGGTGGTGGGTGAAAAGGTGCGCGTTTCGGCGGACATTTTCACAGACGGCCACGACGCCCTTCAGGCGGTGATGCTCTATCGCCCTTGCGCATCGGAACACTGGCGGGAGGTTCCCATGGCCTTTCAGGGAAACGACCGCTACGCGGCCACCTTCACCGTCACGTCCCTGGAGCCCTATGAATATTCCGTGGAGGCCTGGCTGGACCCCTTCACCACCTGGAAAGATGGGCTGCGCAAGAAGTTCGAGGCGGGCCAGGACGTGCAGAGCGAACTGCTGGAGGGCATGAAGCTTTTGAAGGATGCCTCGGAAAGGGCTTCTGACGCGGACCGGCGATGGCTGCATGAGAAGGCGGATTTTCTGGGGGGAGAAGGATCGCAGGGGGAGAGGGTGGCCGCTGCCCTCAGCGAGGAGCTCCAGGCCATCATGGGCCGCTATCCCGACCGTTCCAGGACGGTGATCCATGAGCCCGTCCTGCGCGTGAAAGCGGATCGTGAGCGGGCGCGCTTCAGCGCCTGGTATGAGCTGTTCCCCCGTTCGGCCGCCAGCGAACCTTCAAAGCACGGCACCTTCAAGGACGTGGAGGCCCTCTTGCCCATGGTCGCGGCCATGGGGTTCGATGTTCTGTATCTGCCCCCCATTCATCCCATCGGAAGGGTGAAGCGTAAAGGGCCCAACAACACTCTCACGGCGGGCCCCGAGGATCCGGGAAGTCCCTGGGCCATCGGTGCCGCGGAGGGGGGGCACAAGGCCGTGCATCCCGATCTGGGAACCCTGGAAGATTTCGAGAACTTTGTGAAAGCGGCAGAGCGTCATGGCCTGGACGTGGCCATCGACCTGGCTTACCAGTGCGCCCCCGATCACCCCTACGTTTCCGAACATCCCGAGTGGTTTTTGCACCGGCCCGACGGAAGCATCAAGTATGCGGAAAACCCACCCAAAAAATACCAGGACGTCTACCCCATCAACTTTGACAATGAGAACTGGGTGGAGCTGTGGGAGGAACTCAAGAGCGTGGTGGATTTCTGGATCGAGCGGGGGGTGCGCATTTTCCGCGTGGACAATCCTCACACCAAGCCCCTGCGGTTCTGGCAGTGGCTCATCACGGAAATTCATGAGAAGCATCCCGACATCATATTCCTGTCGGAAGCCTTCACGCGGCCCAAGGTCATGAATGCCCTGGCCAAGGCCGGCTTCAACCAGTCCTACACCTACTTCACCTGGAGAAACACCAAGCAGGAACTCACCCAGTACCTGACGGAACTGACCCGCACCGATCAGCAGGAGTTTTTCCGCCCCAATTTTTTCACCAACACGCCCGACATCCTGCCCGAGTACCTGCAGTTCGGGGGCAGGGCCGCCTTCATGGTGCGCACGGTCCTGGCGGCCACTCTCAGTTCCAACTACGGCATCTACAGCAGTTTTGAGCTGTGCGAGGGCCGGGCCGTTCCCGGAACGGAGGAGTACCTGGATTCGGAAAAGTACCAGATTCGTCAATGGGACTGGGATCGTCCCGGAAACATTCGGGACTACATCACGCGCGTGAATCGCATACGAAGGGAAAATCCAGCCCTGCACAGCAACGAGCGGCTGCGCTTTTACCTGGTGGAAAACGAGCACCTGCTTTTTTACGGGAAGACCACCGAGGACCTTTCCAACATCATCTTGGTGGTGGTGAACCTGGACCCTTACCAGAGACACGACGGCTGGGTCTATGTTCCCCTGGAGGAGCTGAACATCGGCGTCCAGGAGGTCTACCAGGTGCACGATCTCCTGGGAGACGGCCGCTATTTCTGGCAGGGTTCCCGAAATTTTGTGCGCCTGGACCCCGCAGCTTCCCCGGCGCAGATCTTCCGAATTCGAAGGCGGCTTCGCACCGAGCGTGACTTTGATTATTTCATGTGATGGGGCGCATTGTACCCCGGCCGTCAGCAGCTAACGCATGCGAAGGAAAATTCCAATTCCGTCTGAAGCTTTACAGTTTTGGGACTAGACACCATTTACATTCAGGCTAAACGCTGGAAGAACGTGGTACCGATCAGAGAAGTGAGGGATTTTGCGGGAGCCCTACTCTCAAAGCGATCTAACAAAGGGGTATTCATCACGACAAGTTCATTCCCCAGCACCGCCCACGAATTCGTATCCTCCATAGAGCGCAAGATCATTCTGATTGACGGGGAGCGGTTATCCACTCTCATGATCGAGTTCAATCTTGGTGTAAGTATAAGACAGACAATACTGATCAAGGAAATTGATAGCGATTACTTCGCGACGTAACTTGGCGCTGGAGTTGAGTGCGACCGGGGGAAGGGAATGGGACGCCCTTAACTTATTAACCTACATAGGAAGTTGCGATCCACTTGGTAGCCAAGGGCCAGAGATCTCAGGATTGCATGAGCAGAAGCTGGCTTAAGTTAATAAGTTAAGGGCGTCCCCGGTTCACACAGTTCGCATTCAACCTTCTGAAGAGGTGAGCCAAAGAAACAAGGAAAGCGTGGATCGATTCGACGAGAACACCGGGAAGATGGGCACCGATGACAACCTAAAATTTCCCCGCCTTGGTGGCCTAAAATTCCCCCACCCCCTGGGAAAGCACCACATATCTTCAGGGTTTAGAGGGTTTAGATTTTTTCCTTATTTGGC
>SL_3KL_010_SEDDRAFT_10000754_pt1 | contig 27962 bp, 24 predicted proteins | sample SodLakKL_010_SED_2_FD_10381 | JGI IMG/M metagenome (IMG submission 10381)
TTGATGAAATTCCCGATGTCATCCCGCTGCGGGCTGAAGGTTTATTCGGGTTAATTGACAAAACTGTTTGTGCAGTTGTATATAACAGTGATATCAGTATCAATTACAATCCCCTTGAAGGAAACCTTCATGGTGAAACACTTGGAGTGGTTGCATTCATCGTTCGGGATGTTCAATATTTGCCCGGATTCTCTACAAGTACGCTCCCACGTATCCAAATAGACATTCTGGATGCTTATCTTGAATGCGAAAACGAGCAGACTCTCTATACCGATGCACCAGAACCTTCCAGTTCATCCGAACCGTTCGACATCCGGCCGAATGACCCGTCAGATGATGATGGTTACAAATAAGTATTTACATCAGATTTGATATTATTTCATCTTTCTTTGTATTGTCTGTACCTGAATATAAATCAATGGTATATGATGAGATCATCGGCTGGGCACTTGACCGGGAACTCATCGTTATGATCAATATTCATCATTATGATGAGCTGATGCAGTACCCCAATCAGCATCGTCAGCGCTTTCTTACAATTTGGAAGCAGATTGCCGAACACTACAGTGAATATCCGGCAACATTATTGTTTGAAGTCCTGAATGAACCGCACGATCTCCTGACACCCGAACTCTGGAACACCTTTCTTACTGAAGCGATAGATGTCATCAGACTATCAAATCCTCACAGAACACTCGTTATCGGCACGGCACCCTGGGGTGGTTTTTACGGACTCGAACATCTTGAAGTTCCTGTGAATGACCGGAATATTATTGTCACTGTTCATTACTATGACCCATTTCAGTTTACCCACCAGGGTGCCGGGTGGGCAGGTGAAGAATCTAATGAATGGGTTGGCACTACCTGGGAAGCAACACCCGGGGAGATGAGTGCAATAGATGAAAGCTTCAACAATGTATATGAGTGGGCAAACCAACATAACCGCCCGATTCACCTTGGAGAGTTTGGCGCATACCAGGTGGCACCTTATGAATCCCGAATTTTATGGACCGATTATGTCAGAAATGCCGCAGAACAGCGTGATTTTAGCTGGTCATATTGGGAGTTTGGAGCAGGTTTTGGGGCTTATGACCGTGAAAGCAGCCAATGGAGAGAAGAATTACTTGAAGCCCTCATCCCCTGATACCTGAACAAATGCCTGTATTTACAGTAAATAATTCATTTTTATGTTATGTATGATCGGTCATTTTTAATCCGGCTGGTAAATTACAAGATGCCGTTTGGACAGTTTGAGGGGCGATATTCGATACATGTATCTGATGAAATAGATGGGGAATCGAGATTTGGTGAAATTAACCCAAGTGAAGTTCTGCTTGAAGTTGAATACCTGAGTTCAATATCCGATCAAATCAACATTGTTAGATCGGAATATGAAAATACAGGTGAACATATCACCGAAGGTTCATCCGGGAATTGGGGAGATTTTCCGATGCCGCCTCATGATAGTATTACAATAGAAGAAGCGATAGAAATGGCAGCTTATATTCTGAAACAGGGAAGCCGGGAAAAACGATGGCTCTATTCGGGCCTTGAGGGCATATTCCGGATAATTGAAAAACCTGAATCTGTTGATTCTGGTATCTACAAACTCACTGCAAGTTATATTAACAGTGGTAGAGAGAGCGAATCCGGTTCCGGAATCCGTGGTGAACATTTTATTTTTCTTAATATTGAGTAGTTTTATTCCATTCGTTAATCAATTTCACTTTATCTATTATATCAAATCAGAAGTTTTAATTCCGAATAACTAACCTTACACCCATTTATGCTTGTACTCGTCATCAATTGTGGCAGCTCTTCAGTGAAGTACAATCTGATTGAAACGTCAAATAAGATATTTGAAACATCCGAACAGAAAGAAATTTGCAGGGGCCTTATTGAGCGAATTGGTGCTGTCACATCCATTGTAAAACATGAACCGGCCGGAAAGAAACACACCAAGGATACCCGGATTATCGCAACTCACACAGATGCCCTTCAGGAAATCATGAAATACCTGATGAATTCAGATAATGGTATCATTTCATCTGCAGATGAAATTAAGGCTGTTGGCCACCGGGTTGTTCATGGGGGCGAGATGTTCAGTGATTCTGTTCTGATAGATGACGATGTTCTGCAGGCCATAGAACAGGCATTCGACCTGGCACCTCTCCACAATCCTCCTAACCTGAAGGGCATCCAGGCTGCTAAAAAACACTTGCCTGATGTCCCGCATGTTGCTGTATTTGACACTGCCTTCCATCACTCTCTGCCACCGGAAGCATATCTTTATGGAATACCAAATCGTCTATATCGCCGATATAAAATACGGCGCTACGGTTTTCATGGTACCTCACACTATTTTATAAGCCGGCAATACTATAAAATTATTGACAAACCGGTCAGCGAAACCAACGTTATCACGTGCCATTTGGGTAATGGGGCTTCCATTGCTGCTATCAAAGGTGGGAAATCGATCGATACGTCGATGGGTTTCACCCCTCTTGCAGGACTGGTTATGGGCACACGAAGCGGTGACATCGATCCTTCCATATTATTTTATATCATGGAAAAAGAAGAAATGACGCTAAACAGCTTGCACGCACTTCTAAACCGGCACAGCGGACTGCTTGGATTAAGCGGGTACGCAAGCGATATGCGTGATCTGATTTCAGAAGCAAACAATGGTGACAGGCGCTGCCAGCAGGCGATTGACGTTTTTTGTTACAAAATCAAACAATTCGTTGGTTCTTATATCGCTGCGATGAACGGTTGCGATGCTATTATTTTCACAGCAGGAATCGGCGAAAACTCTCCCCTTATACGCCGGCAATCACTTGACAACCTCGGTAACCTTGGTATCAGGATCGATTCAGACAGAAATGAATCTGTAAAATCAGGTAAAGTTGAAAAAATAAGTTCGGATGACTCAAAAACCGAAGTTTATGTTATTCCGACCAATGAAGAGCTGGTCATTGCAATAGACACTGCAAAAATAGCCCAGGCTGCCGGACAATCGCCGTGGGTTTAGTTATTAGTTTTCATTGAGCAACTCCATCACCACTCTTATCCATTTCGTCACATCTAAGCATTATATGGATTCACGTGAACAAGGACATCCTCGATATCTTCAATCTTCATCAGTTCATTTTTTACTCTCTTCCCGATCTCGTGTCCCTCTTCCACACTGAGTGTTGCAGGTACTGAAATTTTTATATCGACAATAATATAATGGCCATGTTCTCTGGCACGAAAAGAATCGATCGATTTTACACCCTCTATTTCCATCACCCTGTTGCGCATGGAAACTGTTTGATCATGATGCAGTGTATGATCCATCGTTTTATGAACTGCGTCACTTCCAATGCTCCATGCCATTTTCAGGATCATCAAAGCAATCAGAATTCCCGCTGCCGGATCAGCAAATACCAGCCATTCAATCTGCAGGGTATGAGATAATAAAGAAATACCAACACCTGCCAGTACTGCAATAGAAGAGATAGCATCCGACCGGTGATGCCAGGCATCCGCAATCATTGCCTGGCTGTTCAGTTTTATACCAATCCTTTTTTTATACTGAAAGAGCATTTCTTTGGCCAGAATTGAAAATAAAATCACGATCAATATCCAGCCTGAAGGGGTTTCCGGCGGTTCTGTAAATGAAGTTACCGTATTAAGAATCAGTTCAACTCCGACCACCCCAAGTAATACAGATACAATGATCGCGGCTACCAGTTCAGCTTTTCCATGGCCATACGGGTGATCACTGTCCGGTGGTTTTTGAGCTGCGTTCACACCGATCAACACCACAACCGATGATATTACATCCGACGCGGAATGAAACGCATCTGCTACCAGGGCCTTGCTGTTACCTAAAATCCCGGCAGTTCCCTTGATAAGGGATAAAAGCAAGTTACTGATAATTCCAATCCAGGCAGCCTTTTTCAGACTATTATTTCTGTATACAGCCGGATTTCCTGATTTCCTGATTTCCTGTTTCCCATTCACCTGAAAGATACACATTCTTATTTTGTATGGCTATATGCTGGATCCGGTTCATTCGGAATCGTTTCAACAATAAGATTATGGATTGGTTATTTTTATTACCTTTATCGCTTCAGAAACCATGAAAATCTATCGACCGACCAATCCAATAATGATTACTGATATACTTATTGTCGCAGCCGGAGGAGCTATTGGAGCTGTATTGCGCTATCTGGCCGGGCTTGGCACAGTCAGAATTTTCGGTTCATCCGGGATTTATACCGGAACTGTCATCGTCAACATTACCGGTTGTTTTTTTGCCGGACTGGTTCTCGGCTGGGTCAGCACCCACAGTTCTGACATCTCAGGCCCGATGCTTTTTCTGACTACCGGTATACTCGGAGCTTATACAACATTTTCAACATTTGCCCTTGAATCCTTAAAACTGATTCGTTATTCCGGAAATAAATTTATTCGGTATATGTTTCTGCAAGCCGTTATTGCAGTGGCGTCGGTTGGATTCGGCTGTCTGATCGTTTACTGGATATCAGGACCGGGTACATAACCTTAAACAAATCATTTTAAAACAGGCACACATCTTTTGATTGGATTTGAATGGATATTGGCTTTCATTATTCTTGGTGCTGTCGTAGGATTTTCTGCCGGCCTGTTTGGTATCGGAGGCGGAGGAATCATGGTTCCGGTGCTCACCACGCTGTTTGTCATTCAGGGGTTTCCGATTGATCACACCGTACATATGGCACTGGCTACTTCCATGGCGGCAATTGTATTGACCTCGTTATCCAGCCTGTCGGCTCACCACCGTCATGGCGGGGTGCTCTGGCCGGTCGTTTGGCGTATAACCCCGGGAATAATTCTCGGAACTTTTGGCGTGGCATATATCGCATCATACATCCCTCCACGTCCGCTTGCGATCTTTTTTGTGGTCTTCATGCTCTATGTATCATTGAGAATGTTTCTGAATATCAGGCCGAAACCGTCGCGGACCTTGCCAAACGGATTCTGGCTTTCAACAGCAGGCGCCGGTATCGGAGGAATTTCGGCACTGGTTGCCATAGGCGGCGGGTCGCTCACTGTCCCGTTTCTCAGCTGGTGTAATGTAAAAATCCAGCAGGCTATTGGCACCTCGGCCGCCGTGGGATTTCCGATTTCTGTTGCCGGCACCATCGGGTACATCGCGGGCGGGTGGAATGTTGAAACGGTTCCCGATCTGACCCTTGGCTACATGTATCTGCCCGCAGTGATTGCAATCGCCATCGTCAGTATTTTAACTGCACCGCTTGGAGCAAAGCTGGCACATAAATTATCTGTGATACTGTTAAAAAAACTGTTTGCCGGACTGCTGCTTTTGTTATCACTTAATATGCTCTATACAGTTTTTACAGCATAGATTTAAATTGAAGAATCATTATAATACGAATAGCTATTCATGTATTTCCCTTTTATTTTCTTTTCGGATTTTTTATCAACAATTTTCATTTACGACTAACTTAAAGATGTGCAGATTTAAAGCGCACTGCTTGCTTCTCTTTATACTATTTATCCCTTTATCACTTACCGGACAGGAATTACAAATCGAACTTCATCAGTTAAAAGAGCTTGCAGAACAATACAGTGCTGAATGGCAACAAATTGATAATCAACTTGATTATTCCATTCAGGGTGAACGGGTTTCAGCTACCCGCCTGAATCCTTCCCTGGCTTATGATCTGGAATTTCTGGATGATGGTACCTATTCGGAATATGAACATCAATTATACCTGCAGAAAGAATTTCGCACACCGGGTTATTTTCGAAATCTCAGAGAACGGCGTGACAGCCGGACTAACCTCTACGAATATCAATCTGAAAGTGTACGTGCCGAATGGCTCGCCTCAACCAGATTCGGCTTTATTCGGATCGTATTGGCCAAACAGGAAATTGAGCAACTCAGATTTTTGATCTCTCATCTCAACCGACTTGCAACAGCATCTGCCCGAAGAACTGATGAAGGTGAGGAGTCTGCGATTGATAATCAATTGATTCAAATGAGCCGATATGTTTTGAAAACCAGGATTGAAGAGGTAGAACTGGAAGCTGAATTCCTCGAAACAAACTGGCGTAACCGTATGGGGTTTGATGTGCAGGATGAGATTCATTATGACGGTGATTTCAGGAAACCCGACATTCAATTGCCGGAAGTTGCAGAGTTGCTCACATTACTAAATGAAACACCTCAAATGAACGCATATCGGATGGCTGTCGAAACTGCGGAAGTTGAAGAGTCTTTTGCCCGAAGCAGCCGTTTATCAACTTTTGAATTAACGGCCGGTTATAAACATCTGAACCCAGACTTTCAGGGATTTTTGGTTGGAATTGCAATACCCATTCCCATCCTGAATTCCGGATCCGAAGCGATTTCCCGTGCACGTATGTTAAACCGGATAGAACAAACGAATCTCAATCAGGCACGAATCGAACGTAACCAAAACTTATACAGAGTTCTGAATTCACTTCAACATTACGAAGTTATTCTGAACCAATTTCCTGATCACCTCAGCCAGCCCGATCAATTTATAAATTCTATTTCTATCTCTTACGAAGAAGGAACACTTTCTCTGAATGATTTTCTGAATACACTCAGTTTAATGGCTGATACATATCAATCCAAATTCAATCAGCTTACCGGTTATTACAGCATGATTACCGAACTTGAAACTTTGGCCGGCCGCGAATTCATCAATCAATAATTATATATTTATGATTACACGCAGGTATGTAACACTATTCATCATTTTTACTTTGACTGGATTTGCTGCTGCATGTGGAGAGCATGAAGCTTCCCATTCTGATGATCATACACACCATGATTATCACCGGATCACCCATTGGGATAATAACCTTGAGGTATTTGTCCGGTTTGAATTGCATGAAAACTCCGGACGAATAGAAGGCGCGCTATTTATGGCTGAAGAAAATCAGCCTGTTGAAAATATAACCGGCGAAATTCAGTTTGCGGAGAATGGAACTACTGTAACCAGACAAAAACTTGAAATGCAATCTGCAGGGGTATACCCATTTGAATTGTATTTCCAAAATTCAGATGAACCATACTTAAATATTGTCTGCCAGATAAATGGTGAAGAGTATAATTTGAATCTTGGAACCGTCAATCGTTACACCGGCCATCCCGATGATCCAGATATCGATAATCTCGTTGAACTTGATAAACAGATGCAGTGGCGAATGTCGATCGCTTCTGAATTCGCAGGTTTTCACGAAATACCAGATGTAGTTTCCGGTTTCGGAACAATCAGGTACGACCCAAATTTTTATCATGAGATTACATCCCCGGTTGACGGCTACATCCGATCAGGTGATATTGACATAATCTCGGCATCTGGTATGTCTATTCAAACAGGTGATCTGCTCACTACCATTTCTCCTCTGTTATCATCTGAAAATTCATGGGTGGAATATCGGATTGACTACAGACAGGCGGAAGAAGCATTTGAACGCGCAAAGCTGCTAATCGAAAATGAAGCCATTTCACTTCGCGAATACCAGCAGCGTGAACGGGAGTATGAGATTCGAAAAGCCGGTTATGAACAATTTGTAAGAAGTAACTATCAGGGATTAGAGATCGAATATAACGGTAATGAATTAGATCTAAGATCACGATATAATGGGATTATTGCTGAATCATTTCTGATCTCCGGCCGTGAAGTAAAACAAGGAGATTCGCTTTTTACAATTTTTAATCCGGACCGGTTGTGGCTGGAAACTCTTGTGTTCAGGGATGAATTCGAAAGGTTAAATGGCATTTCCGGGGCTGAAATCCATACTAACCGCAATGAACGTATTACACTCAACGATTCACATATTGATTTTGTGAGCAGAGACCTGCGAAGCGATGCTTCCGGAAGCCGATCAAAAATCACACTCTCTGTAGATAACAGTGGCAGATTCTTTTCACCTGAACAACCTGTCCGGGTGAAATTGAGGGATAGTACCGGAGAGCCACAGATTGCAGTTCCTGTCGGGTCAATATTTGATGATGAGTCTCACAAAGTGGTTTTTGTCATGCATTCCGGAGATCAGTTTGAGCGGCGGCTGGTGCAAACAGGAACCAGTTACGGAGGTTTAACCGCCATTCTTGACGGACTGAATGAAGGGGAGCGAGTTGTAACAAAAGGAATCTACCCGCTTCACCTGATGACCGGGAACGTTCAAATTGATGACGACCACGATCATTAATCTCATGCTTGATAAGTTAATTCAAAAAAGTATTGATGAACGTCTGGCTATCATTGTCCTGACAATTATTCTTCTTATCGCTGGGTATTTCCTCACGCAGGATATGGCGGTAGACGTGCTCCCGGATATATCAGCACCTGTAGTTACTGTAATTACAGAAGCTCCTGGCATGCCTCCTGAAGAAGTGGAACAACTCATAACTTATATCATCGAATCCAATCTTGTTGGGTCGGAGGGAGTACGGCGGGTTCAGTCGCGATCTATTCTCGGATTCTCCTCTGTACAGGTGGAGTTCGACTGGAGTGTGGATGTGCAGCATGCCCGGCAGATTACAAGTGAACGTCTGCAGGGAATAGGAGATCAACTGCCATCACAGGCAGGAGCACCTTTTCTGGCTCCCGTAACTTCAATTATGGGAGAAATAATGCTGGTCGGGTTCACTTCGGAAGAAACTTCTCTGATGGACCTTCGAACCGAGATCGACTTTGTTGTTCGCCGGGAATTACTTGCTATGCCGGGAGTTGCAGCCATCGCTGTTTATGGTGGTGAAAAACAGGAATTTGTTATAGAACCTGACCCTGTATTACTTGAACAGCTTTCTATTTCTATGGATCAGGTTCTTAATGCAGCAAAGAATGCATCAGGAAGTATTTCCGGGGGATTCACCAACTACTCAGGCCGTGAATTAACTATACGGGGGTTTGGCCGGGCAGCCGATACACAGCAAATCGGGCAGGCATTTGTCACAAGAGATCATGATAATTACCCGATACTGCTTAATGATATCGCAAATATCGATACGAAAGCTGCACCACCAATTGGCGCTGCATCGGTAAATGCTACCCCCGGGATTGTACTCGTTATTTCAAAAGAACCTGCAGCCAATACGATCGACCTGACTCGAAATATCGAAAGCCGGCTTCAAGAGCTTTCCGCTGCCATGCCGGATGACATAACCGTTTATACCGATCTCTTTCAACAGGCACATTTTATTGAGATCGCTATTGATAATGTATTAAATGCCCTGTTTATCAGCGGGTTACTGGTTGTATTTGTACTGTTCATTTTTCTGGCAAATTGGCGTGCAACTTTGATATCCTTACTTGCCATTCCTGTTTCTGTGATCATTTCAGTCCTGATTCTATGGTTGGCAGGAATGACGTTCAACACAATGACACTTGGGGGAATTGCAATTGCTATCGGTGTACTTGTGGATGATGCTATCGTCTTTGTCGAAAACGTTTTCAGGCGATTGAGAGAAAACCGGCTTTTGCCCAAAAATGAACAATTACCATTTCTTACTGTTATATCCAGAGCATCTGTTCAGATTAAAAACCCGATCGTACTTGCCAATTTTACCATTGTTGTGGTATTTCTGCCCATACTTTTTCTATCAGGACTTGAAGGCAGTTTGCTGATGCCACTCGGTATCGCTTATGTAACAACAATTATTGCATCCCTGCTCGTGGCCTTAACCCTTACCCCTGCATTGAGTGCATGGCTTTTGGAAAATTCCGGCACAAAACAGGACAAGACAAGCTGGGTCCCGCGTAAGCTGGAAGAGATCTATCAGCCTGTATTAATCTCATGTTTCAGGTATCGGAATGGAGTACTCGCCGGAGTTGCCCTGCTTTTTGTGATTTCACTGTTACTTATTCCGGGGATCGGCAGATCTTTTCTTCCCGAGTTCAATGAGGGATCCCTGAATGTCGGGATGGCAACAATGCCCGGCACTTCACTTGAAGAAAGTAACGAATTAGGATTCAGGCTGGAGGAGGTTCTGCTTGAACACCCTGCCGTAGTTTCGACTGCCCGCAGGGTTGGGCGTGCAGAAATGGATGAACATACTATGGGATCACACGGACATGAAATTGAAATTCTGCTTGAGAACGGGTCTTACAATATTCATGATTTGATCGATGAATTACGCGAAATTGCAACAGTTTTACCCGGAATGAATGTTTCGTTTGACCAACCGATTACTCACCGAATCGACCATATGCTTACCGGTGTACGAACAAATCTTGCAGTAAAAGTTTATGGGCCGAACCGTCAGCGCCTTCAGGCAATCAGCCACGATATTGAACGTATAATGCGGGCAGAAGGAAATATCGCGGATATCCTCACTGATGAACAAATCGATGTACAACAAATTCAAATACTCCCAAATCGTGAGATGCTGGCACTGCATGGGATATCAATGGAACGACTGGGAGAGATCATAGAATTGGCATTCCGCGGCCTGATCGTAGACCAAATCTATCAGGATCCCGCCATCTTTGATCTTGTAGTCAGATACCCCGAGCAATACCGTTCAAGCCCGGCTGCTATCGCACAAACCACAGTTGAGATTTCGGAAGGGAATCATGTTCGTATTGGTGATCTGGCTGAGGTTCGCGTAAATCTTGCACCTAATACCATCTCCAGAGAGAATGCCAGCAGAATTATCGTGACGCAGGCAAACATAACAGGCGGAGATTTAAGCGGAACAGTAGAACGTCTGCAGCATGCGGCATCACAAGAGATTGATCTAACCGGAGGATATGTACTCTCTTTTGAAGGCCAATTCGAACAGGAACGACAAGCTACAAGAACCATTTTTTTCGTCAGTATTCTCTCCCTCATATTAATTTATCTTGCTCTACATGCGGTATTTCGTTCATCAGGTCAGGCAGCACTCATACTTATTAACCTGCCTCTCGCACTCGTAGGCGGACTTTTTGTGGTACGATTCGGTAGCGGGATTCTGAGTATAGCAGGATTGATCGGATTCATTACCCTATTTGGTATCGCTGTCCGAAATGGAATCATACTGATTGATCAATACAATGAATTAATCAAACAAAAATCGATGGGAGTTCGCAAAGCTGTACTTACCGGCTCATTAAACCGCCTGCAACCCATCATGATGACAGTGATAACAACTGCACTTGCACTCTTGCCCCTTGTTCTTACCGGAAATCAACCCGGAAATGAAATTCAGGGACCCATGGCATCTGTTATTCTCGGTGGATTGATAACTGCTACCGTACTTAACATGATTGTGGTGCCTCTTTTATTTGACTGGTATTTTAGCAGTAAAAAATCAGGTCAAAATAAGATGCGCACATAACACTTTTTCATAAAAAACCTGATTATCATAAATTAACCTGACATTTTACTCTGATTAGCGAATCAAAATTATTTCAGTATGCGTGAAATCTTCCTGGTAGCCATCGGTGGGGCGGCCGGTTCTGTCTGCCGGTATCTGACACAAACCATATCCGATCTGCTGGCAAATGAACCGGACATCTTTACCGGGATTTTTTTCGAAAATATACTCGGAAGTTTTCTGATTGGTGTCCTGTATGCCGGTTCAGTCAAAAAGAACTGGCTGACCCCGGAATTCCGCCTGATGATTCTGATCGGATTCATTGGGAGTTATACAACCTATTCAGGATTCGGTGCAGAAGCCATAACCCTGTTTCAGCAGTCCATATTTGACGGAATCCTCTATATGCTGCTGCAAATCGTTACCGGAATCCTGGCTGTATGGGCCGGAATTGCGCTTGTTTTCAAACTTGACAGATGACCGTACAAATTTCTGGCTGAATGAAATTATAGATTTCATTGACAATGGTCGAAGCAAAGAAAATTGAATGTCGAATATCCAACACCGAACCGAACACCGAACACCGAATACCGAATACCGAATACCGAATACCGAATACCGAATACCGAATACCGAATACCGAATACCGAATACCGAATATTTTGAACATACTATAAACTATCAACTATTAACTTTCTACTATTTACTATCTTTGCGATTCCACCGTCTTCTCGTATTTTCATGGCTCAACCATAATCCCCAAACCTGTCATAATTGACTGATCAGCCCGGTTATTTCAGCCGTAAATTCAGTGACCCGATTACGGTGAGGCGCATCTACACGGGTGCATTTCTTGCCCTTGTTATCGTTGGTATTTATTTCGCAGGAGATTTCCCTGAACGAGACGGACATTTCGGCTTCTGGTCGGTAATGCCACCTCTTGTTGCCATCGTCCTTGCATTCTGGACACGCGAAGTGGTGAGTGCACTGTTTATCGGAATATGTCTGGGAGGGGTAATTTCCGGCAATATCAACATTGTGGAAAGTTTTCTCATCCCCTCAATCGGAACGGAGAGTTTTGCCATGATTTTGCTGGTTTATTTGTGGGCTTTGGGCGGGCTGATCGGGATCTGGACACGCACCGGAGGAGCAGAAAAGTTTGCATCCTGGGCCAGCAGCCTGATGGTTCGCGGGCCGAGATCAGCCAAGTTTTTTACCTGGATCATGGGGTTGGTTTTTCACCAGGGAGGTACAATCAGCACTGTATTAACCGGGGCAACAGTGCGCCCGGTAGCAGACAAGCACAATGTTTCCCACGAAGAACTCGCCTATATGGTCGATTCAACAGCATCACCTGCCGCGACCCTGATCCCATTTAATGTCTGGCCTTTTTACGTGTCGGGATTGGTGATAGGTACAATACCCTTTTTTGAAACAACCCAGCAGGGTGTTGCATTTTTCTTTTCAGCAATCGCATTCAATTTCTATGCGATTTTTGCCATTTTGATCACGCTTTTGTTTGCCTGGGAAAAACTGCCATGGATTCCGGGAAAAAAGATGAGAGAAGCAATACGGCGATCACGTGAAGAGGGGCTGACCGACCGCCCCGGAGCCACACCTATGGCAGCGGATGAACTTACGGTTCAGAAAGTACCTGAGAATTATAAACCGGGACTTATCGATTTTTTCGGGCCGATCGGAGCCCTGCTGGGAGTGGCCATCATCCCGTATATCGTGACCTATTTTTTTATGGGCAGGCACGACGACCCTCTTCTTCTCATTGCTGAGGCTTTCGTCGCAGCAGTACTTACCGGGCTGATTATCGCCATAGGGAAAGGTATGACACTTCAGGACGCCATCGGCGGATTTGTGGATGGCTGCAAGGGTGTAACCATCGGTGCGATTATCCTTGCATTGGCCGTATCACTGAAAGAAGTAGCCGATTCGGTCGGTACAGCCGAATATGTCGTTGCCATATCCGGTGATATTATACTGCCAAAACTGCTGCCCGGGCTGTTAATGGTACTTTGCATGCTGATTGCATTTTCCACCGGAACATCATGGGGTACCTATGCAGTCGTCTTCCCGGTAGCGATCCCTTTGGCATGGGCAGTGGTGCCCGACCCATTTTTTCTGAAACTCTGTTTTGCTGCGGTTGTCGGAGGTAGTGTATTCGGAGATCAATGTTCCCCGATTTCCGATACGACTATTCTGTCTTCACTTGCCACCGGCTGCGACCTGATGGATCACGTCTATACCCAATTCCCGTTAGCAATCACAGCCGGTATTTTAGCAATGATAACCTATGCCGGCCTCGTCATCGTTTTTGTTTAAGAATTCAGTCAACTTCAATCAGTTTCCTGGTGTAATCGCATCATAGACCGTCACATTATCCCAGAGATGTGAATTCGTCTCTACGAATGCTGTGTGTATCGGATGAACCTGGTATTCATGTTCTGCCGCTTCATCAGCAAACACAAACGTAATGGAATAATCATAACTCGAATCGATGACACCACGTTCTTCCGTTGCTGCCGGAACTCCAATCCACCCGTGTTGAATCTGGGGTATCTCTTTTAGTTTTTTGAGTTCCTGATAAAATTCACGACTCTGTTCTTCGGTAACTTCATCATGAAACCAAAAAAAGACCGTGTGAACAAGGGCCTTTTCACCGGAACTTTGGCCTTCTGCAGTTACAGCAGCCATGGCTGCAATTCCGATAAACAAGCTGAGGATGATTAACATTTTCATATCGTATTTTTATTAAAGTTATATGGGTGTATCAAAATTTATCTCTGATGCGTCACAATGTAATCCATTTTGATTAATTGATAAAATCGATCTTTATTAATAATCCGAATGAATCTTCCAATCAATTATGCACAACTTATAATCTGCCTCTTATGCCTCACTTATCAAAATCCATAATAGAGTTCATGAAGAGGCCGGATTCTTATCCGCACAGTCCCGATACTGTTGAGCATATTCAAACACATATTTCTCATGTCTTCATCGCCTCACCCTTTGTCTATAAAATTAAAAAGCCACTTGACCTCGGGTTTCTCGATTTCAGCACGCTTGAAAAAAGAAAATATTACTGTCACCGTGAACTGGAGTTAAACCGCCGGTTGTGTGATCATATTTACCTTGAAGTTACACATCTTGTTCACTCTGGTAACACCTATCAGTTTGCTTCTGATAACCTTAAATCAGGCAAACCGATTGAATACATCGTTAAAATGAAGCAGTTAAAAAGAGAAAACTTTTTAATCGGATTCGTGAAAAAGGGGGATTTAAAAAAAGAGCACCTTGAACGTGTTGCCAGGAAGCTGCACCGGTTTTATTCCGGCCAATCACCTGACACGAAAATTCTTAATTATGGTGATCCGGAGAAGATCCTTTATAACACTGATGAAAACTTTAATCAGACCAGGGATTTCATTGGTAAAACCATCAGCCGCCAGGCATTTCATTCCATCCATCAGTTTACCAACAGTTTTCTTGACATGCATAAAGCCTTGTTCAGAAAACGGATTGAAGAACACCGGATTGTTGATGGCCACGGCGACCTTCACCTGGAGCACATCAACCTGACGGATAATTCAATTTGTATCTATGACTGTATTGAATTCAACGAGCGGTTTCGGTATCAGGATATTGCGGCTGACCTGGCATTTCTTGCAATGGATCTCGATTTTCATCAGTTACAAAACGAGAGCCGTTATTTTATGAACCTGATGTCGGAACTGTTACATGACCCAGACTTGTTGGCCCTGGCTGATTTCTATAAATGTTACCGGGCTTATGTTCGTGGAAAAGTAAAGAGTTTCGAAAGTGATGAAGGAGAAGTTTCAACCCCAGAACAAAAAAAAACAGCGAATAAAGCAGAACGATATTTTCGTCTTTCCCTTTATTATGCATTATTCGGATCAAAACCCATGATATATCTCTTTATGGGGCGTGTAGCCAGCGGGAAAAGTACACTTGCAAAACGGTTGGCAAAGGATACCGGTATACACAGCTTTTCAACCGATATTCTTCGAAAAAAAATTGCGGGCCTCCCATTAACCAAACGGTTACCGGATCGTGACCGAACCGCCCTCTACAGCGAAGTCATGTCAGACAAAACCTACCAAAATCTCTGTGAACGGGGTGTTGAGGAAATAAGAAACGGCCGAAGTGTTATACTGGATGGTACTTTTGCCAGCAAAAAAAAACGAAGGGAGCTGACGGATTACTTCGAAGAACATGATATTGAATATCTATATGTAGAACCTATAGCAGACAAAAATATCCGCATGGATCGTTTACATGACCGCAATCAAGGTCAAGCAGTGATTTCCGATGCCCGGCTGGATGATATGGATATGCTTGATGAACGATATGAAAATCCTGATGAATTGGATCCAATTCACTATCTGCAAATCAGTACCTCAGGTGATCTTAATATCAGTTTGAAAGAACTATATTCCTGTCTGATAACAAGAAACCTCGATAAAGGAAAAATATAGTCACTGATTGTATCAAATCTCCGGCATTCCTGACTATAAAAAGATGATCAGCCTTTATTCATCAGTTTTTTCACCTGGCTACGAAACTTTGGAGCTCCGCCATTCGCCGGGTGACGTACCTGGATATGTTCAATCCCAAGCTTTTCAAGGCTTTCTTCACACTTTCTGCCGACAGCGATCGGTTGTGCATCCGGAAATAAATTCAAAAATGGTTTTAACAAGTCCAGTCCTGCATCCATTTCCGGCTGGGTTGGGGTTCGATTACTCAAAAACCCTTTACTTCTGTTGAAAGGGTGCCAGGGAACCGCATTCCACAAAACAACATTGTAGGGGTCAATTCCCAGGTCAATCAGTGCACCCCACATAATTGTGGCTGTCGGTTCACTCATCCCAAGAGGATTGACCTTCTTTAAACTCGTGCGTTCCGGCTGAATACCCCGAAAAACATGATCCGGCAATACCCCATATTTTTCCTCCTGGTGGCCGAGAAGAATTCGTTCAGATGTCATCGCAATACCGGTAAAATGTCCGCCCTGGTAACCGAGTGCCTCGGCAATAAACAGCCAGGAGGCTCTCCCCATTCGTTCCGCAAGATACGTTTCAAACTGGCGCTTCCTTATAAGAGGAGCATCCCTGGAAACGTCATGCTGCGGATCCACATCGAACCAGGGGTTAAACAGGTTTGAATTCGGGGTATCTTTAAGTTGTTCAATAAAACTATTGATCACGGCTTTACTTCGATCTTCATTATCATTACTTGTTGTTCGCCAAATAATAGAGCTGCATAACCCTCAGTTCACTGTAATCAACACTTTTATTGAGGTCTTCATAAATCGGTTTCAATAATTCCGGCCCATTTTTTTTCATTGCTTTTATCACTTCATCTTTTTTACGCTCTGAGAGAGTTGATGCAGCCAGTAGGCCTTCAGGTGACAGGTCAAAACCTTCATCATAATATTTTTTCAGGTTAGCAAGGATTGTTGCCACTTTAACTCCGTTCTGTTCTGCAAGGTGCTCAATCGACTTACCAGAATTATACTCTTCTCCCACCCGGTGATGTTTTTTCTTATCTGAATGACGAATTTTCTTCTTTTCAATATCCTTACTGCGTTCTTTAATTCCTTTTTCATCCGCATATTTTCTAATCAAATCCAGAAATTCCCTTCCGTATTTCTTCTCCTTGGCACTGCCTACACCGTATATTTGCAACAGGCTTTCAGAATCCTGCGGATAATAATACGACATCTCCATCAGCGTGGTATCCGGGAAAATCACATATGGTGGAATACCCTGTTCATCTGCAATTTCTTTTCTTTTTTTCCGAAGCCTTTCAAAAAGAGATTCATCATATCGGTTCTCCACCTCACTGCTGGTTCGTTCCACTGCTTTTCCATCAATGGCTGCCTGAGTCCGGTCAAGAATCCCTTCAACCCGCTGCGTACCCTTTAATACCTCTTTTGCTTCTGCCTGCAATTTCAGGCTCCCGTATTTAGGGTCCTTTTTCATGTACCCCTTACGAATAAGCAATCGGGAAAGCTGGGTCCATTGATCCCTGTTCCACTCTTTGCCAATGCCATGAGTCGACAATTCCGTATGACCGTTTTCTAATATTTTCTTCTGATGAGACCCTCTCAGTACATCCGTTACATAATTTATTCCATACCGCTCTTCAGTCCTCACAACACATGAAAGGAATTTTTGCGCTTGCTCTGTCAGATCTTCCTTTTCGCTGTCAAGGGCAAGGCAGTTATCACACATCCCGCAGTTATCCTTTTTATAAGTTTCACCAAAATATGCCATTAGTGGCACCCTTCGACATTCCGTAGTCTCCAGGTAATCAAGCAGATTATCCAAATGCTTTTTGGCAACACTTTTTTCCGGCTCTTCTTTCTGGTTGATAAAATAATTGATCTTTTGCGTATCGGAATGGCTGAACAGCAAAAGGCAATCCGCTCTTAATCCATCCCTTCCGGCCCGGCCGATCTGCTGGTAATAAGACTCAATATTCTGTGGCATATCGTGATGCAGTACAAACCGCACATCCGGTTTGTTGATTCCCATTCCGAATGCAATTGTTGCCACAATGATATCTGCATCATCCCGGATAAACGCTTCCTGGTTTCGTGTTCTTTCCCTTTCAGATAACCCGGCGTGATATGGCTTGACTGCATACCCTTCATCCTTCAAATCCAGGTAAAGTTCATCCACCTGCCGCCGTGAAAAACAATAGATGATACCTGACTGATTTTTCCGTGTATAAAGAAAATCAAGTACCTGTTCCACCGGATCGTCTTTATCCGCAATTTTCAAAAAAAGATTCTTGCGATCGAAACTCGCAACGAACGTCTGTGAATCTTTCATCTCAAGAATCTGCCGGATGTCTTCACGAACCCTGGGGGTTGCTGTTGCAGTCAATGCCAGGCAAACAGCATCCGGGAAATCTTTACGAACTTCTGCAAGCTGACGGTACTCAGGCCGGAAATCGTGCCCCCATTCCGAAATACAATGGGCTTCATCAATCGTAAAACAATCAATCTTTACCTGTGCCAACAAGTTTCTTGTTCTCGGCATAAGAAGTGTTTCAGGGGCAAGGTAAAGTAGATTTGTTTCTCCATTCCTGACTTTTCTGACATTCTCTTCGTACTCTTCAGGTGTCAGTGAGCTGTTAAGGAATAGTGCCGGAATATTAAATTCATGCAGTTGTTCCACCTGGTCTTTCATCAGAGAAATCAAAGGGGAAATTACAATCGTCAACCCGTCAAATAAAAGTGCAGGAATCTGGTAACAGAGTGATTTCCCTCCACCCGTGGGCATGATAACAAGTGTATCATTTTTATTCAGAACCTTTCGGATTACCTCTTCCTGAAGAGGCCGAAAATTTTCATATCCGAATGTCTCTTGAAGTACTTTCCTGGCAGATTGACTCATGTAATAAAAAAAGTTTCATGTTAACACCGGGTCAATATCGTTGATTTCACCGGAATTTAATCTGTTCTATTTGATAAGATCGGTCAGATTTAAAATCCTTACAGAACTTATTTCAAACAGTTTGAAATTTAACTAATCTCTCATAATCAAAATGAGCAGATTTGTTTCTTTATGAAAGGAAAAATCATTAAGATAACTTTTTCAATTGAACTTCGCTCTTTTTGCAAAAAACACGTTATCTTAAGAATTTATTACGCAGTAAACACTGAACCCGACTTATAATTCATGAGTATAAAAATTACTCCTGTTGCAAACAGCAGAATTTCTGCAGTAAATTTTGACAACCTCGATTTTGGGAGAACTTTCTCTGATCATATGTTTGAAATGATCTGGCAAAATGGAGCGTGGCAAAAACCTAAAATTTTGCCATACGGGCCGGTATCATTTACACCGGCCCTGCAGTCGCTTCATTACGGCCAATCCGTATTTGAGGGAATGAAGGCATATTACGTGGATGAAAATACGATCAACCTTTTCCGTCCCGAGGACCATCACCGAAGGTTAAACCTTTCGAGTAAACGCCTTTGTGTTCCCGAAACTGATTACGACACATTCATTTCGGGCCTTGAAGAACTCCTGAAAATTGACTCCAAATGGGTTCCCAAAAAGCATGGCCAGGCACTATATGTGAGGCCGCTTGTTTTTGCATCCGAAGAATTTATTGCAGCAAAAGCTGCTGATAAATATCATTTTTATATCATTACATCTCCGGTTGCAGCATATTACAAGGAAGGGTTCAGCCCGGTTTCACTCACCACAGCGGAGGGTTTTGTCCGCGCCGTAAAAGGGGGTACAGGAGAAGCCAAGACTGCCGGCAACTATGCAGCCAGCTTTATGCCGGCTCAACTGGCTGCAAAAAAAGGCTTCACCCAGGTCCTTTGGCTTGATGCCATTGAGAACAGGTATGTCGAAGAAGTTGGCACCATGAATATCTTTTTCAAAATTAATGGTAAACTGATAACACCGGAATTATCAGGATCTGTGCTGAACGGTATAACAAGGAGGTCTGTCATCGAAATTGCAAAAAATAATGGAATACCCATTGAGGAAAAACGGATAACCATTGATGAAGTTTTCGAAGCCGGAGAAAAAGGAATCCTTGAAGAGGTATTTGGATCCGGAACTGCGGCTGTGATATCACCGGTTAAGCTGATACACCACCAGGGAAAACAGGTAGAGATAGGAGATGGCAGGATCGGTGAAACTGCCAGAAAAATGTTTGATACCATTACCGGTATTCAATATGGTAAGATCAGGGATACATACGGCTGGACACACCCGGTAAAAATTCAATAGATCGTTGAATCAAAATGCATCTGTAATATCCTGGCCGGTTCATTCAGAAATATCGGAATCCCCTCGAAGTAAGTTTTCATTTGCTTCTTCAGGATTCTGCATTTTTGACAGATATCTCTCAGCCAGGCCGTGAAGTACGATTAATACGGATGTAAGCACCATAAAACTGATCCCGTATATCACTGCAATGATAGCAACGTAAAGACTGGCTGATCCTGTTAACAGATGAGCTGCATGTGGCCACAGATATACAAACCAGGCATAAAACGGTGTTACAAAAAATAAAATTGTAAGGATAGATGTCAGGTAATACGAAATTCTGAGTATCGAAATTGCCCATTCCGTTTTATTCCTGCTGATCCAATCATAAGGTTCCATAACTTTAACCCTGATCTGGTAATATCGCTTTCCCGTAAACACCAAGTAAACAAACTTGATCTTTAAGATCAAAAGGTTTTATTGATATTCTTCTATCATAACAAATTCAGAATCAGCTTAATCAACGTACTGTTATTACAGATACTCTGGCAGGTGCATTATATCTTATTGGGGCAAGTGTAAAACCAAGGCCATTATTAATTTTTAACAACATATCATCCAGCCACCAGTGCCCGATCACATAGTCGGTTTCAGCTTGGGCTGCTGTGATTGGATAGAAGAAAACCGGGATGCGTATCTGCCCGCCATGAGTATGGCCGGTAAGTAACTGATCGACCTTGTTAGTTCTTGACTCTTCCACAAGCCGGCCTGTTGCCTGGTGGCTGATAACAATCCTGAAACTTTCACCTTTATCTTCATCAAGGAGTTCAGTCAACCTGGAATCGGGTACCTGTTGGCTGTAGATTTCAGTCAGCCCCGTCAGCCTGATTTGGCTCCCGCCATGATTAATCCAATGGTTTTCATTGCGCAGTACAGTAATTCCATAGCTTTCCAGGGCATTCGTAATCCGGTCTTCATCAACCCAATAGTCATGATCCCCTATTACTGCGAATACACCATAGGTAGCCCGGATTTCTCCCATCAATTCTGCTGCGGAATCAATATAAGCTGTACCGGTTGTTATTAAATCACCTGCAAAAGTAACAATATCAGGATAAGAGTTATTTACTCTCTCCACATATCTCCTGATTTTATCTTCATCAGTATAACGGTCTGCATGCAGATCGGCGATATGCACAACAGTAAACGGCCTCAGTTCACCTGCTTTTTCTTCATTTAACTGATGCGTAATTCTCTCAATATCAATTGTTGTTGTATGCCAATAAACTTTCACGCCAGTGTACACAGCTATTGTAAAAGTAATGGCGATAATAAAGTAGGAATGATATACTTTCCGAATCGGCTTTTCCAATGATGTGCCATATGCCATAGCCATCATAAACAGCTCGCCTGCGATAAGCCATGAAAACAAGACCCCAAGAAATACTGCTCCATACCAAAAAGCATAAATCAAAAATTTTGGATAAGTCCGGTATGAAAATTCACCAAAAGTCCAGTATTCAACATACCCGATAACCGGATATGTAAAAATAAGCAATCCCCCCACGATATATAATACTTTAAAAAAGAAGACGGGGTTCAACTGTACACGGTTAACAGAAAAATAAAACCGCAGACCGTGATAAATGAAAATAATGAACATGATGACACTCATGTAAAGTGTCATCCTTAATGGCCAGGGCATAGCAAATGATATTTTTTAAACCGCCTTAAATTCACGACGTATTATTATTAGCAGATGTCACCTTAAAAATAGCTATTTTTTTTTTCTAACCACTGATCAGCTATAAAGTTCTAACCGAAATCGTCCGGTATAAAATTATTTTAACAGATTAGCTTCATCCTGTATAAACAGGCTGACTCGTTTTACCGATCGTGTATTGATGTGATAATACTGTACCTATATCGCCATAACCATTCAGATCCAGATCGATTCGGCCCAGATTAATTCCGCTGTGCCCGGCCTGGGTTATAAGAGTTGATTGCCCATTCGGAGTGGTCACCGCTTCTGGCTGATCTAAAAAATTATGAGTATGGCCTCCGATAATCAGATCAATACCGTTAACCTGTGATGCAAGTTTTCTGTCATCAATCCGGTCATCATCGTAATGATACCCAAGATGGCTGAGGCAGATAATATAATCACACCGATATGTTTCTCTGAGATGTTCAACCAGCCTTTCTGCCCAGGAAACCGGATTTGCGTACCGGACATCACCATACAATTCAGGCTGTACCAGCTCCCTGAGCCTGATACCAAGACCGAAAATACCAAACCTTACTCCTGCTTTCTCCCGGATTATAAACTGACGGACAAACGGTGCCAGAGGAGTGCCTTTAACACGGTAATTTGCACAAAGAAAAGGAAATTCTGCAGCCGGAGCCACTTCTGCAAAGCCCTCAAGGCCATTGTCGAATTCATGGTTTCCAAGACACATCGCATCATATCCCATCATCGACATGAGTTTCAGGTCTTTTTCCCCTCCGAACAGATTAAACCAGGCAGTTCCCTGAAATACATCCCCTGCATCAAGTAATAAAGTGTGAGGCGAATGCTCACGGATTCGTTTAATTAGTGTAGCTCTTCGGGAAGCTCCGCCAAGCCCTGCATAGTTTAATGCGTTCTCAGGGAAAGGGTCGATTCGTGCATGTGTATCATTTGTATAGAGAATCGTCACTCTTTCAGCCGGTTCTGACAATTGCCGGCTGAATCCGTTTATCGAAATAAGTCCGCCGGCAGTAAGCAGAAAACTTTTTTTTAAAAAATCTTGTCTGTTCATAGCTGATTTATCTGGAACGTATTCTCAGGTCTTCAACAGGGTGAAACTCTCTTCTGCTTCTCATATAATCAATAAATATATCCCGGATGAGAACCGGGTAATCATATCTTGTATTCCCGTTACCAAGTGAAGGGAAATCACCGTTTCCATCTGCCAGATAACTGCTCGTTGCCACAAGATAAGTTCCTTCCGGATCTATACTTTCGGAATCAATGAGTACCGAGGAGGCCTGGTCATTAACAATTGTCATTCGCATTCCACTCAAGGGTGCACCACCTTTTCCGGCTATTTCATCTGCCAGTTCCCTGACGTGTTCCCCGTCCATTTCCAGCACTACCAGAGTGTTGTTATATGGCATAAATTCATAGAGATCACCCAGGGTGATGTTACCTTCGCTAAACTCAATCTGAAATCCTTCCATGTTCAGCAATCCGACATGCACAAATCGTTGATATTCATGCATCGCACGATAACGCAGCATATCAGCCGCAAGGTTGCCAAGCGGGCTCTCGGGCTTGCCAAGAACCAGCGGGCCATTCGCAATCGCTATTGTTCTCCCAATCTCCCTTTCATAAATCTCCCTGAATTCTGTTAGCCAATCTTCTATCGCCTGATCTTTTTCAATACCCTCGCCAAGATTGTAAAAGTTTTCAACTTCCGGTGGCGGCTCAATTGCTTTTTCACTTGATTTGCATGAAGCAACAAAAAGTGAGATCAGAAGCAGGATTATGGTTAATCGGGCCATATCAACGGTCTCTCATCATTCTCATCATCAGGTCGGCAATTCCCATCATCTTTACTCCTTCCGGCACATCAACAAGGGCTTGGTCTATCGGCCTGCGCTGCACGCGAACTGCCTCTACGACGGTTTCAAGCCTGTTATCTTTGTAATACTCGATCTTCAATGGAAAACTGTTTCTGTTCATGATCATTTCAATGGGCAGATCCATATCTACAAGTTTGGACATCGATTGATGCCAGGTTTCTTCAAGAATGCCCCAATTGACTTTCACCTCATCTGTAAGCCAGACGGAAATATAATTATTGGTATCTTCTTCGTAAACCTTGAATTGCTCGGTTCTGTGTCCGGATATTATTTCTCTTTCACCGGTTTCCTCAAAGCGGCCTTCCCAGTCAAATTGCTGAGTGTTATTAGCTGCAGATCCTGTCATTCTCTGCATAAGGTTTGATAAACCGTCAACATCATCTTTTGAAATACGTAACGCATCTGACTCTCCGGAAATAAAAATGAAATCATTCAGGTCATTGCGAACCAAAAACCCGTCAGCATCCATTCCAGTAAAAACCTTGTACCGCATATTACTATTCAGATATATCCGTTGCGGAGTTGCAATAAACTGCAGATAACGATTGGCTTGCATTGTATTTTCAGGCTCATACGCCCGAAATGTAATCTCACCTTCAAACTGGGCAGTTACCTGTTCCGGATGAATCACAAAAAGTAACAGAAATGAAAAGACTGCTGATATTATATACTTTATCATACGTATTACCTGCTATTAATTAATGTACTGAGGTATAACGTTACCAGCCCTTTTTAGTTTCATACTACGTATCAACAAGTTCACTGGTATCGATATTTACCTTATGGATCCAGCCACCAGCCACTACATCACTGCCTTCATAGCATACCACAGCTTGTCCCGGTGTAATCGCTTCACGCCCGGCAGGGAAATTCACCTCGATTTCATTATCATCAATTTGCCTGAGAGTGCCGAAAGCTCCGTTATCGTTATATCGGATTTTACCGGTGACTTCCAACTCACCCCCCGGTACACGATCATATTTTACCATATTCAGTTCTTTGGCCCGGCAGGTTGTACTGATCAGGTCTTCCTTATCACCTATTGTTATCATATTCTTCCGGGCGTCGATATGTGTAACATACACCGGGCGCCCCATCGCCAGTTTAAGCCCCCGGCGCTGACCAATGGTATAAAAAGGATAACCTTTGTGTTCTCCAACGATATTTCCCTGCATATCGACAAACTTCCCCCCCTTTACTTCCTCCTCCAATCCATCCACTTTATCCATCAAAAACCGGTGATAGTTATTATCAGGAATGAAACAGATTTCATAGGAATCCGGTTTATTTGCGACATTTAACAGGCCATATTCTTCTGCAAATTTTCTTATTTCCGTTTTCCTGAAATCGCCAAGGGGAAATATCGTTCGCGCGAGATGTTCCTGCCTTACACCCCATAGAGCATAGGATTGGTCTTTATGATGGTCTTTTCCTTTCGAAATTATGTACCTGCCATTTTCCTCACGCACATTTGCATAATGACCGGTTGCAATAAAATCGCACCCAAGGTCATCTGCCCGGCGTAACAAGGCTGCCCATTTGATATGTGTATTGCACAATACACAGGGATTGGGAGTTCGACCACTCGTATAGTCTTCTACAAACCGGTCGATCACCCAATCGCCAAATTCATCCCGGATATCTACAATAAAATGTTTAAATCCATGTCTGACTGCTATATGGCGGGCATCGTTCATAGACTCAACAGTGCAGCAGCCCGTTTCTTTTCCCTCATTACCTCCGCTTCGGTGGTAATCCCAGGTTTTCATAGTAATTCCGATCACATCGTATCCCTGCTCTTTGAGCATTACAGCGGAAACAGATGAATCCACTCCTCCGCTCATCGCTACCAGGACACGTCCTTTTTTACTCATTTCTGTATCTTTAAAAAAAATATTATATCTATCAACTTCTTAACTTATTAATATAAGGGTTTTTCTCAGGAAATGTTATGAATGGTCAACGCGGGAATTGAATTGACATTCTGTTAGAAAACCGGGGGGAACGGAGCGGCAATCCGGCACTTCACAAATTAAATACCCAGGTTTAATTTTATGATGTGTACAGTTTTTTTGTAAAACTGACTCCTGATCATCAATTCAGAATCACCAGTTACATATAAAGATAGGGTTTCCAATTCTCCTGAACTCCACCCAGTATATCGCGGAAAAAAGTGATATGAATCGGCCGAAACGGTTTTCTCCTGAGTGGCATATTTGCTTCATCAGGAGTCCGGTTCCCTTTTCTCACATTGCACCTGTTACAGGCTGTGACAAGATTTTCCCAGCTATCACCCCCGCCCCGGCTTTTAGGAAACACATGATCGAGTGTCAGATCTGATTTGATTCCGCAATACTGACAGGTGTGGCGATCGCGCTTCATTACATTTCTTCGGGAAAGAACAATACGCGTATAGGGTATATTGATATAGTAACGTAGCCGGATAACAGATGGATAGATGAATTCATCATTGACAGTGCGTATTTTCCTCTCCGGATCATCATGAAGTAATTCCGCTTTTTCAAGGAATAGTAGTTTCACTGAACGCTGCACCGAGCAGATACTCAGCGGCTGGTAATCCTGATTCAGTACTAAAACATTGCTATCCATAGATGTAATGTTTAATTCAAATAAGCCAATATCGGCTTTACAGGGTCTAAACAGCCCATATTATGATTTATTTTGTGATAAATATCAACTCAAATATTCAATACTGAATTGATGTATGCTGTATGCTTTTTAAAATCAATTTTACTATTCTGAAAAAGCGACTATTTTATCAGAAGGAATTAAACAGGCGTAAACAACAAATACAGAAGGTAAATCCGCCGCTACATGGTTTCTTTGTGTATCTTAACCGCTTAGCTATCCGATTAAGATGATGTCAAGTTCATATAGTCACACAGGTAATTATTAACATGATGGCCAAAACCTACAGTCTGGAGTTAAAATCAGAATTTTCCGAAGCTGAAAAAATCCCCGATTTCATCGAGGAAATCAGTCTTGAAGAAAATCTTAAGAACGAAATGAAAGATAAGGTTATGCTGGCACTCAGTGAAGCGGTAACAAATGCCATTGTGCATGGAAATAAAGAAGACCTGGGCAAAAAGGTTAATGTCAGAATGAGAATCAATCTCAAATCGGTCGTAATTACCGTACGTGACGAAGGACAGGGTTTTAATCCTGAAGACAGTCCAGATCCGATGAAAGAAGAAAACCTACTTGCAACCGGAGGACGTGGAATATTTTTGATGAGAGAATTTGCCGATGAGATTGAATACAGTGACAGCGGGCGATTGATTACCATGAAATTTATAAGATAATCACCTGGTTTATGAGCCAAATGATCAGAACGTTAATCACAGGAACAGGATCCTATATTCCTACAAACAAAGTTACGAACGAAGATTTTCTAAACTATTCGTTCTATGACAGAAATGGCAAACCTTTCGAAAAAGAAAACAGGGAGATAGTAGAAAAGTTCGGTGAAATCACCGGTATCAGTGAGCGCCGGTATGTGACAGATGACCTGTTGGCATCTGACATTGGTACACTTGCTGCAAAAAAGGCAATCGAATCATCCGGAATAGATCCTGAATCACTTGATTACATCATTGTGGCACACAATTTTGGGGATGTGCGCCCAGATAACCGCCGTGTTGATCTGCTTCCTTCACTCGCATCGCGTATAAAAAAGCAACTGGCTATAAAAAATCCATATTGCATTGCCTATGATTTGCCATTCGGGTGCCCCGGCTGGCTGCAGGGGGTCATTCAATCAGATTACTTTATCAAAAGCGGAGACGCTAAAGCAGCACTTGTGATTGGTACTGAAACTCTCTCACGGGTTTGCGACCCGCACGACCGTGACAGTATGATCTATGCAGATGGGGCCGGTGCAACAGTTCTTGAAGGAAAAGAAACATCAGAAAAAACCGGATTACTCTCACATGTAACACGAACCGATACAGAATCCCAGGCTTTCTATCTGACAATGGGTAAATCGTATAATTTCAACTGTGACGACACACTTTATCTGAAGATGGAAGGCAGAAAACTCTATCACTATGCTTTGTCAAATGTGCCGGGTGTTGTAAAAGCGAGCCTTGATAAAGCCGGACTGTCTATCGATGAAATCAAAAAAGTACTGATTCACCAGGCGAATGAAAAGATGGACGAAGCCATTCTTAAACGGATTTTTGAACTTTATGGCAAGGACTGCCCAACGC
>SL_3KL_010_SEDDRAFT_10000755_pt1 | contig 27952 bp, 18 predicted proteins | sample SodLakKL_010_SED_2_FD_10381 | JGI IMG/M metagenome (IMG submission 10381)
TGATGGTTTTTGGTGAATGTTTTTTCTTTCTGCAATGATGGCGGCAGATGCCATCCTCCTCGCCAGCCATGCCTCTCTCCGGCGGCTGTAAACATCTCTACGGTAATAGGATGCACGAAAAGGTAAAATGTTACACATTACGCAATAATAATCAAGTTCATGCTTATAAAGATTGAAATATCAATTTGAATAATTGTTTTGCAGACAGGATGGCAACGTGCTGGAGTAGTGTTGTCCACTGGAGTATATAAGACCCCGGTTTGCACCCACCTGCCCAATCCCGACAAACATGACGGGGACAGTATTAAATAGGTGGAAAACACCCCCCTGCGCCCCTGACATTACCCATGTAATACAGATTATTGAAAGGATTTTATTGCAGCACAACGTTTTAAAGCGTTAAGTCCACTTATTGTTCATTTTGGCTTGATCCAAAACGAACCAAAAGATCAAGGCNGTGAATAAATTGGCGCGCTCATTGTAGCTGCGCTGAACAATTCGAATGGTCCATTACGGTTTGTCAATGTAATCAAAACACTTGGCCGGTAACGAATTGTTCTTTCGCGCATCTACAGATTTACTGTATCGCCAATTTATTCAAGGCCGGATTGTTTGCACAATAAGCATCATAACCAGCACATAAATTATGGGTAATGTCATGGAGCCGGAGGGTGGTCCGCGTAGAAATTTGCCTTGCTATGGATCTTTTATTTTCTGAATGGTCGGTGATTTACCATATTTTTACCTGATTGCATATTATAACAGACAAATATAGTATCCCGATTATTGGTTTATGACAAAGAAAATTACTGCTTTTTTTATCTCCTTTCTATTTACTGCTTCAATTCAAACCGGGGCTCAAAATCCTGACTACAGCCTTTTATTTGATGAACCCGCCCGCACTTATCTCGAAGCTCTCCCTCTGGGCAACGGGAATCTCGGGGCACTGGTAACGGGCCATCCGGATCGGGACAGGTTCAAACTAAATCATAAATCACTCTGGTCTGGCGGAGTGCAGAATGCCGACCGTGAAGATGCCCATCAATATCTCGACCGGATTCAGCAGTATTTGCTGGAGGGAAATAATGAAGCTGCTCAAAATTTGCTCCAGGAGCATTTTGTGAGTAAAGGAGCCGGTTCCGGTTTTGGGGCGGGCGCCGATGAGCACTACGGAAGCTACCAGACCCTGGGAGATCTTTGGGTGGAGTGGCGGGATACACTTCAGAACGTTGAAAATTACCGCCGTGTATTGAATCTGGAAAAAGCACTGGCCACAACAACCTGGGAGCGGGGAGGCGTGGAGTACAATCAGCAGGCGTTTACCAGCATTGCAGATGATTTACTGCTCATCAAATACACGGCAAATGAGAGAGGCAGAGTCAGTTTTACGGTGTCTCTGGATCGCCGGGAAAATGCCGGGAGCAGAGTCATTAATGAGAATACGATTTTGATGGAGGGGCAGCTTCCCAACAAAGACGAACCGGGGATGAAATTTGCATCAATTGTGAGGGTTTATCCGTCCGGAGGCGAATTGGTTCAAAATGAAACGGATATTTCTGTTGAAGGGGCTGACACCGTTTACCTGATTTTACAGGCAGCCACCGATTACAATATTGATGATTTTACACAGCGCGGCCCCGATCCCGTTGAAACCCTGAAAGAAAACCTGCCCGGTGTTTCCTCTCAGAAGTATGATGATTTTTTTGATCGTCATCTTGAAAGTTTTCAGGAATTTTACTTTCGAAACAGCTTCAAGCTGGCAGCACAGGAGCCGGAAGTGGAAAATATGGCCACGCCAACGCGGCTCATCCGTTATGCCGAAGGCGGGAATGATCCGCAGCTTCCCGTTCTTTATTATAACTTTGGACGCTATCTGTTGATTTCATCCTCACAGCCCGGCCAGCTTCCGGCAAATTTGCAGGGAATCTGGGCGCCGGAATACCAGGCGCCGTGGAACGGGGACTATCATCTCAACATCAATGTGCAGATGAACTACTGGATTGCCGAACTGGCCGGGCTTGGTGAGCTGGCTGAACCCCTGCACAAATTTACAGCTTCGCTGGTTGAGCCGGGTTCAAAAACAGCCCGTGTTTACTACGATGCGCCCGGCTGGGTGGCACATATTCTGGGCAATCCCTGGGGGTTTACCTCGCCGGGAGAACACGCCTCCTGGGGATCGACGCTGACCGGGGGAGCGTGGCTCACATCCCATATTTTTGAACACTTCAGGTTCAACAGAGATGAAGAATTTCTGAAAGAGTACTACCCGGTTCTTCGGGGGGCGGCAGAATTTTTGGCCTCCATTTTGATTGAAGAACCCGAAAACGGCTGGCTGGTTACGGCGCCGTCCAACAGCCCGGAAAATACCTACATCATGCCCAATGGATTTCGCGGGCAAACGGCAATGGGGCCGACAATGGATATGCAAATCGCCAGAGAGCTGTTCAAAAACACCATCCGGGCTGCAGAAATTCTGAGCATGGAAGATGAATTCACAGACAGTTTGAGATCCAAAACAGAACGCCTCGCCCCAAATCAAATCGGAGAGAACGGCACCATTATGGAGTGGCTGCACGACTGGGATGAAGCTGAACCGGAGCACCGGCATGTTTCTCATCTGTACGGGCTGCATCCCTATGATGAAATTACACCGTGGGATACACCCGAACTGTCAGAGGCCGCTGTACGAACCCTGGAACGCAGGGGAGATGGCGGAACCGGATGGAGCATGGCATGGAAGGTTAATTTTTGGGCCAGGGCGGGTGATGGAGATCACGCCTACACACTGCTCAGAGAACTGCTCAAACCCGCTTTCGATCCCGATGATCCAACAGTTGACCGTGCAGGCACCTATCCCAACCTGTTTTGTGCACATCCGCCGTTTCAGATAGACGGGAATTTCGGAGGCACGGCCGGCATTGCCGAAATGCTTTTGCAGAGCCACGGCGAGGATGAAGTGATCAGGATGCTGCCGGCCCTGCCACAACATTCTGCATGGGCTGATGGCTCTGTACAGGGCCTTAGAGCCAGGGGCGGTTTTTCCGTTGATTTTGATTGGGAAGATGGTAAGCTGGCCTCAGCCGCAATTCATTCTTTGGCCGGGGAAAAGGCGCGAGTGCTGCTGCCTGCGGGATTTTCTGTTTATGATGAACAGGGTGAAATCATCGGTCAAAATCAGACTTCAGAGCCGGTTGTTGTCAGATTTGATACGGAAGAAAGTGAGAGATATTACATAAGATAGAAGTATGAATGAGGCAAAATAGAACACCTCTTTAGTTACAGGATGAAACAAATCAAATTTATTTATACTTGATAACTTTTGATCAACTTGCTCTGATAATCCATCGGGTTAGTACCGGTAACCGTCTTGAACTGTTTATTGAAGTTTGAAATGGTGTTAAAGCCGCATTCGTAGCTGATTTCAGAAACATTCATATCGGTCTGCATTAATAATTTGCAGGCATGACCAATGCGATACTCTTTTAAAAATGTGAAGAATGTTTTTCCGGTTACTTTTTTGAAATGACGGCAAAAAGCTGCTTTGGTAAGGCCTGCTTTAGCAGCCACATCGGCCAGGCTGATGTGGCTCTTAAAATGCTCCATCACATACTGGTTGGCGATATTAATTCGATGGTAGTCTTTCTCTCCAAACGTGGGTGTAAATCCGGGACTCGCCAGCAAAACATGTTCATAATCTTTGGTGAGATCATAGAATATGAAAAGTATTTCGATGAGTGATTCTGTTTTTTCTCTGTTAAAAAGGTTTTTTATTCTGCGTGCAATCAGCTCAGTATCTCCTCTGAATCGTATGCCTGATTTGGATCGCTTAAAAAGCTTTTGAATGGGTTCAAATTCCGGACAGGTGAAAAAATTTTCACTCAAATAACTGTTGTTGATATGAATGACCAGTGAACCGGAGCAGTACTTCAGCGGATAGTCTTGGTCACAGCGGAACAGATGTGGCAGATTCGGGCCGAGAAAAAGCAGGTCACCTTTATGGAGTTCCGACATATTATCCCCGACAACTTTCTCACCTTTCCCTTCACAAATATAGATGAGTTCATACTCTTCGTGCGTGTGCCACAAACCGTCAAACGATTGGCCTATCGTATCCTTCAATGTATAGGATGCAAAAGATCCTGTGGGTTTTTTGAAAAGCGGTTCCATAATTTCAACGATGTTTGCTGAATAATTGGGTTATTTCAGATATTCGATCAATATCCTTGTAGTCAAGATACAAGAATAAGAATTTATTTCAATTTTTGGTCAATTCTGAGCAATAAAAAGTCAATATTTGACAAGTTAGAGGGGACAGTTCTGATTATGTTGATATTTGAGTTGTTATTTTCTTAACCAGATTCTTGACTGTTGGCTTTTATTCATAATGAGAAAGTGTAATTAGTTTTTTGAAGCCGGAAATTCAATCAAAACATATGAACGTATTATACAAGCATTTCTTTATTGTGAGTCTGTTCTTATCCATTACTTCAGCGGGATGGGCACAGGCAACCCCGGATATAGAAGGAGAAGAATCTCCGATTTCATCCGGTATTTTCTGGCAACCATTACCCGAGCTGCCTGATACAATTGGAGTTGCCGGTGCTTTTTCGGGTGTGCATGATGACGTGCTGATTGTGGCCGGAGGATCGAACTTTCCATTCGGGCCGCCCTGGAAAGGCGGAGAAAAAGTGTATCACGACAGGATTTATGTTCTTGAAAAAAACGGTGATGAATTAGAATGGTTTACCAGTGATGATTTGAAACTTCCGCTGCCGTTGGGCCATGGAATAACTGCACAAACTAACCAGGGGCTCATTCTGGCAGGCGGCACCAATGGCACCGATGTATTTCGTGAGGTATATCTGTTACGATACGATTCAGGGGCCCGCCAGATTGAATTCGAGGAACTGCCGCCGCTTCCTGTACCTCTTGCATTTTCAGCGGGGGCTGTATTGGGAAATCGGCTCTATGTGGCGGGTGGACAGGAGAGTAAAGATAACCCGGAAGCCTCAAACCATTTCTTTTCACTGGATTTAGGCCGAATTGGCAGCCCGGATCTTCAATGGCAGGAACATCCCTCCTGGCCGGGCAAAAACCGGGTACTGGCTGTGGCTGCCGCTCAGAGTGACGGCTTGAATCAACGGTTTTATCTGTTTGGCGGACGTGATGTGTCAGAAGATGGCTTGATGGAAGTACTGCAAGACGGATTTTCATACAATCCCGGCTCTGGCCGGTGGGAGGTGGTTGAATCAGCCGGAGAAGTTCCATCATTAATGGCGTCCACAGCACTTGCCTTCGGAGACAGCCATATTCTGTTTTTTGGCGGGGATGATGGGATACAGCTTACCCGGCGCCTTGAATTGGCTGCAAATATCGATTCGCTGTCTGCAATTATTGAAACTGATATTGATCCGGATGAACGGTCAGAAATTGAATCCGAGCGGGATTTCCTTCAGGAGGAATTGATACGGATTTTGGAAAATGAGTCCACTTTCAGCAGTTATGTGATGGCCTTTCACACTATTACCAATACCTGGTCTGTGGCGGCTGATATGCCGCAGCCAAACCCCGTAACAACGAATGCTGTTTGGTGGGATGGCGAGATAGTTTTGGTTTCCGGAGAGATTAGTCCGGGAGTACGTACCAATCGTGCGTGGGCAGGCAGTATTGTGCGGGAAAGTGTTGATTTTGGCATTGTTAATTACAGTATCCTTGGTATCTACATGTTGCTGCTCATCGGGATGGGATACTATTTTTCCAGGCGTGAGAATGTAACTGACGAATTTTTTCTTGCTGGCCGGCGCATCCCCTGGTGGGCAGCGGGAATGAGTATTTACGCTACACAGCTCAGTGCTATCACATTTATTGCAATACCGGCAGTGGCATATGCAACCAACTGGCTGGTCTATCCGGGATACCTCACAATATTTTTGATGGTTCCAGTTGTGGTCATGTTTTATCTGCCATTTTTCAGGCGGCTAAATATCACAACGGCTTATGAGTACCTGGAAAAACGGTTCACCCTGGCCGTCCGGCTGTTCGGAAGCCTCTCTTTTATCATCTTTCAGCTTGGACGGATGAGTGTACTGGTTTTTCTGCCGGCCCTTGTGATTACCGCAATTATTGGGATGGATATTTATGTTGCTATCATTTTAATGGGCATTTTTTCCATAGTCTATACAGTAATGGGGGGAATGGAGGCCGTAGTATGGACCGACGTGATCCAGGTTGTGGTATTGGTTGCAGGAATTTTATACAGCCTCGGTTTCATTATTGTGTATATGGGCGGTGTGGGGCCTATTTACGAAATAGCTATGGCCGACAGCAAACTGCTGATGTTCGATTGGAGCCTTAGCTTTACCGACCTGGTTACCTGGTCAATCTTTTTGGGTACTTTTGCTCTCCAATTTGGGCCTTACACGACCGATCAGGCGGTGATACAGCGATATCTGACTACCAAAGATGAAAAAGAAGCTTCGAAAAGTATCTGGACGAACGGAATTATATCCATTCCAACAGGTTTTCTCTTTTTTGCGCTTGGTGTCTGCCTGTATGTTTTTTACAAAACCAGCCCGGAACTCCTGCATGTAGGAATGCAAAATGATCAGATTTTTCCACTCTTCATTGGCCAGCAATTGCCGGTTGGGTTATCCGGCCTGGTGATTGCGGGAATTTTTGCAGCATCAATGAGCAGCCTGGATAGCAGCATGCACAGTATTTCCACCGCCTGGACTGTGGATTTTTACCGTAGGTTCAACCCCGATTCTGAGGAGAAATATCGGCTGAGGCTGGCCAAAACTGTGGTAGTTCTGGTCGGGATATTCGGAACGGCGATGGCCTGTGTACTGGCGATGTTCCCCATTCAGTCGCTCTACTTTCTTTTCCAGGAAATTGTGGGGCTGCTGAGCAGTGCACTTGCCGGAATATTTATTCTCGGAATATTTACAGAACGAGCTTCATCAAAAGGAGTGATTATCGGTGCGGTTGTGAGCCTGGTTGTGATGGCATTTGTAAAATTCCAGACCGGAATTCACTTTTATATCTACCCGCTGATCGGAATGCCGGTCTGCATTATTGTTGGTTACCTTTTTAGTTTTGTATTTCCACCCGAAGAGAAAAATCTGTCAGGACTTACCTATCGAAATTTATGATTACATAATTGTAGAGAGAACTCACCTCATATGAGTCAATATTTTCAGAAAATCAGTGTGAATGTCAACATATCGGCACTAAAAGATAATATAAGAGTAGAGAGCCTGATTTGGATTTCCCTTCTTGTATAGTAGAAGCATAAACAGGCCGGCAGGCTCAAACCGCAAGAACGGTTAGAGAGGCCTGATGCTCTTCAAAGATCAAAAACTTAAACTTCGAACCAGCTATGAGAAAACAAATTATACTATACAGTATGCTCATTGTGATGACAGGTGTTTTTACACTTGAAGCATCTGCTCAGGATCATGAGGTTACAGGTACCGTTATTGCCCAGGATACAGGTGATCCGATGGTAGGTGTGAATATCATGATTAAAGATACCGCTACCGGAACGGTTACTGATCGTGACGGGAATTATCAGTTAGCAACAAATCCGGATGATGTACTGATTTTCAGTGCCATTGGATTTGTACGCAAGGAAATAGAAATAGACGGAAGAAATGAGATAGATGTTGTTATGCGGCCTGATGTTGCCCGATTAGAGGAATTAGTGGTGATTGGCTATGGCGAGCAGGCAAGAGATATGCTAACAACGTCGGTTTCAACAGTAGATACACGCACATTGGAAAGCGTTCCATATGCGAATCCAATGTCAGCATTGCAGGGCAGAGTTGCCGGCTTACGAGTGGCGTCAGGAAGCGGGCAGCCGGGCTCTACCCCATCTATTGTTTTACGGGGAGGCACCTCCATCACCAATCCTGGCGGAGCCACACCGCTTTATGTAGTGGATGGCGTGGTGCGATCACACATGCAGGGAATCAATCCGCGGGATATTGAGTCAATTCAGGTGCTGAAAGATGCTGCGGCAACATCCATCTACGGTTCACGTGCATCAGATGGTGTAATTGTGGTAACAACGAAGAGCGGGGTGGCAGGAGATATGCAGGTAAACTATAATTACAGTGTAGGTGTATCTTCGCTGGCACGCCAGCATGACCTTGTTGGTGCAAGAGATTACATATACTTTGGAAGGCTTGGGTTGGCAGCAACTGCAGAACAATTTCCGCAATTTATGAGCAGGGAAAGTTTACCAACAGGTTTTGGAATTGGGAATGACAGGACACAAAATACATTCTTTTCAACGCAATATCTGCAGCCGGGACAGACGGCGCCGGAAGGCTGGGAGACTATGACAGACCCGCTCGATCCGTCTCAAACCATAATGTTTCAGGATACCGACTGGCAAAATGTGCTTTTCAATGCGGCCAATACACATAATCACTATATCTCAGTCTCAGGCGGCAGTGAAACCGCAAGATATAAAGCCGGAATAGGCTATCTGGACAACAACGGAATTGCTCTGGGTACCGGGTACGAAAGGCTGTCAGCAGACCTGCGGGCTGATATTGAAGTGTTTGAAAATCTGAGAGTAAGCGGTCAGGCTAATTTCAGCAATCAGTCCAGCGAACAGGTAGACAACACAGGCTGGATTTTTGAACGTGCACTGAGTTTGCCTCCAACAACAAAATATCGTTTTGAGGACGGAACACTTGCACCCGGCCAAAACCGGTCGATGGGAAATCCCGAGTACTATCACCAGATGCTTGAACGACAAAATAATGTTCAAAGACTTACGCTTGGTTTTAATGCCGATTGGGGGATTATTCCTGACAAGCTATACTTTGAACCATCTGTTTCTCTGTATGTAGTGAATAATATATCAAATGCATTCGATGGAGCTCACCGAAGTGGTGCAGGTTTTGTAGACTCAAGAAATGCATCCGGATTTCATTCACTTTACTGGCAGCGACAGGTTGATGGTGTGTTAACATATAATGATTCGTTCAGAGGCCTGCACAATCTTGAAATAATGGCAGGTGTAAGTTATTACGATGATCAAACTTTTCAGTTAAGTGCCGCCGGGCGTGGTGCGGCTTCAGACAATGTGCCAACATTGAATGCCGCTGCTGAGCCAACAGATGTAAGCAGTAATTATTCTGAACTGGTCATGATGGGCTATTTCAGCCGTATAACTTATGATTATGACCGCAGATATCTCTTCTCCGGTAATTTTCGGATTGATGGTGCTTCCAATTTCGGACGAGGAAACCAGTGGGGTTATTTCCCGGGTGTTTCGTTTGGCTGGAATCTGCACAACGAGTCTTTTTGGCCGTCTGGTCAAACAGTTGTTGATCAGTTAAAATTACGTGCAAGTTACGGTTCAACAGGAAATAACCGGGCTATCGGAAATTATCATGCACAGGGAGAATATATGGTGGGTAATGAATATAACCGCAACCCGGCCATCATCAATAACCGAATGGCGAATCAGAGCCTGAGATGGGAAAAATCAACCACATTAAACACCGGTTTAGACCTGAGCTTATTTGATAACCGGATCTCCGTTCTGTTCGATTATTACACCCGGACTACTGATGATATACTTTGGGCTATGCAGCTTCCAATGTCAACCGGTTTCCAAAGCATTACCACGAATCTGGCATCTTTCGAGAATAGAGGTTTTGAACTGGAACTGGATGCTCTTGTGATGGAAAGGCAGAATTTCTTCTGGAGTGCAAGTTTTAATATAGGTTATACCACTAACCAGATTCTAAGCCTCCCGGAAAATGAAAATGAAAACAACCGGATTGGTGGAATTTTCATTTACGATCCGAGTATTGGCGATTATACCTGGGCAGGTGGATTTCAGGAAGGCCATTCCATCGGAAAATTGTTCGCCTATGAACAGATCGGCATATTTGCAACCGATGAAGAAGCCCAGGCCGGTCCCACAGACCTGCTCGTGAACAGCCCCAACCATGAAAAACATGGGGGCGATGTGAATTGGCTGGATGTTGACGGAAATGGTGTGATTGATGAGCGCGACCGCGTTTACCAGGGCAATGAGCTGCCGCCTTGGACTGGTGGTTTTGCCACAAACATTGCCTACAGAAACTTCAGTTTAAATGTGGCAATGGATTATGCGATGGGACATACCATCTACAATTGGATCCGTGCACGCCAAAACGGACAGTTCCAGGGAGACCAGGCGCCTACTACGGATGTACTTCGGTCCTGGCAGGAACAGGGTGACGAAACCGATATACCGCGTTATTACTGGGCCGACCAATTCTGGAAAGAGAATATCTGGAGAGGATCTTCCTGGTACTACGAAAGTGGTGATTACCTGGCACTCCGTGAGGTTACACTGAGCTATAGTGCACCTGGAGATGTTGCAGGCAGATTTGGCATGCAAAATCTGAGATTATATGTAACCGGCAGTAATCTGCACTATTTCACATCCTACCGGGGATTAATCCCAGAAGTAGGTGGAACCGATGGCGGAAGATACCCGCATCCGCGCACTATTACAGCCGGAATCGATATAACCTTTTAATTTCTAAGACCAAGAAATCATGAAATTACAACGAAAAGCAATCTTATTATTGGTGCCATTTTTACTACTGTCTTGCACCGATATTTTGAACGTGGAGCCGGTCAGCCTGATTGGAGCTGAATCTTATTGGAATTCTGAAGAGGATGCCCGTGCCGGTGTTTACGGTATGTATGTATTACATAGAAATCAAATAGCCTATAACCTTCTTTGGTGGGGCGAGGCACGTGGTGAAACTCTTTCATTCGGGCTGCAGGCACCGGAAGGCCGCGAGCGCTATTTCCAAAATAATCTGACTCAGGAAAATGCCGGACCCAACTGGAGAGGGCTTTACTGGTTAGTTCATCAAACCAATCTTGGAATCAAATATATTCCGGATATCGCATTTTCGGATGAAAGTGAAAAAAACCACCTGCTGGCCCAGGCTTATGCAATGCGGGCTCATGTGTACTACATGATGGTGAGAACCTGGGGCGATGTGCCATTGGTGCTCGAACCAACCGAAGGTGTGGATCCGGATGAAATTTTTCGGTCACGAACTCCTGTTGAAGAGGTCTTTACCCAGATAAAAAGTGATATTGACCAGGCCTTAAGCCTGTTTCCATCAGACGGTATCAGTGATCGGGGTGTTTGGTCAGCTCCGTCCGTTAATGCACTGAAAGCAGATGTTTACCTGTGGACAGGGAAGCGCCTTAATGGCGGGAACAGCGACTTTCAAACAGCCCTGGCCGCTGCCGAAGTAATCGATCAGGCCAATGTTTCACTTCTTGAGGATTTTGGAGCAATTTTTGATTTTAATAACAAGAAAAACTCTGAAATTTTACTTGCTGCCCATTATGGCCGTGATGAATCAGGAGCCAATTACGGCAGTGAAATATACATTCGCGGAGACCAAATTCCCGGAGCAACAGATGAGGAAACCAGAGAAAGAGTTGGAGAGGGAGGAGGCCTGAACCGTGTGAGCCCCTCACCATTGCTCCGAAGCCAGTTTGATGAAAATGATCTTCGTAGAGATGCCACTCTTATCGAAATTTATACATTTGATGAGGATGGCACCGCCGATTTATTCGCTTCTGTGTCAAATAAATTCAGTGGAATGGTTGAAGACGGCAGCCGTCATTTTCTGGACGATCTGATCATCTACAGGTATGCCGACGTATTGCTGTTAAGAGCTGAAGCTAAAAATGCGCTTGGGCAGGATCCAACACCTGAGTTGAACATGGTGAGAAATCGTGCCGGCTTGGATAACTACTCAGGGCCCATGGATCAGGAATCATTGGATGCGGCTATTCTGAAGGAACGAATGTTTGAACTGGCTCATGAGGGTAAGCGCTGGTGGGATCTGGTTCGCTTTGGCAAAGCATTCGATTTGGTGCCTTCGCTTCAGGATCGCACACGAGACGATTGCCTGTTGCTCTGGCCTATTTCCACAGAGACATTGACTCTCAATTCCAGTATTGAGCAAAATCCATGTTATATTAATTAATATGCAATCGGTTTAAGCAGCTCTCTCTCTGCAGTAATGTCACTTATGCAGGGAGAGAGTGCTTACATTTCAAATAATTTGAAAACAGACGATTGAAACTTTCAATTTTTAAACAATGAAAAATATATTTAAACCTATCCTGATTGCACTTTTGATACTATTTTCAGGGAATGCTTTTGCACAACAAACGGCATCTATCTCGGTTCACAAACCGATACAGCCGGTTTTTAAGGGAGAAACAGAGAATCCGGTTTTGAAATTTGAAATTCTCACAGCCCGGGCAAATATAAATATCGATGAAATTTCACTGAAATTTGGAAACTCAACAGAAGATTTTATTGAAGAAGTGCGGATTTATTATACCGGCAGTGAAAATGAGTTTAGTACAGAAAACAGAGTGGGATTGGTGAAAAACCCCGGAAGTTCTGTGAGCATCTCTGTGGATCAGAAACTAAATGAAGGGCGAAACTATTTCTGGGCATCGGTTACATTGAATGATACAATAACACTGACCGATCTGCTGAAAATCGATTCTGAATCTGTAGGGCTGAACGGCGCCAATTACCGGGCTGAAAGCGATCGTCCACATGTTGCATTAAGGCCGGCCAAAAAAGTCCGCAAAGCCAATCAGGATGGTGTTCACACCTATCGGATACCGGGAATGGTAACCTCAAACGAGGGCACACTGCTGGCAGTTTACGATGTTCGCCGGGATGATTCCAGTGATCTACAGGGTGATATTGATGTAGGGCTGAACCGAAGTACTGATGGCGGTGAAACCTGGGAGCCGATGCAGATCATTATGGACATGGGCGAGTGGGGCGGCCGCCCGGTAAATGAAAACGGTATTGGCGATCCTGCGATACTTGTTGACAGAAATACCGGAACCATTTGGGTATCTGCACTCTGGATTCACGGATATCCCGGTACGCATGCCTGGAATTCTTCACAACAGGGAATGGAACCACACGAAACAGGCCAGTTTGTTCTTGTAAAAAGCGAAGATGACGGTCAAACCTGGTCCGATCCGATCAACATCACCGACCAAATCAAACAGCCCGAATGGTATCTGTTGCTGATGGGCCCGGGAAATGGAATTACCATGCACAATGGTACACTGGTATTTGCCGCTCAGTATAAAGATGAAAATGAGATGCCCTGGTCAACCATTGTTTACAGTGAAGATGGAGGGGAAACGTGGGATATTGGTGAGCCTGTACGCTCCAACACAACCGAGGCCCAGGTGGTAGAACTGGAACCGGGAACGCTGATGATAAATATGAGGGACAATCGCGGAGGTGCGCGGTCGGTGTACACAACCACTGATATGGGGGAAAACTGGAACGAACACTCCAGTTCCCGCACGGAACTCCAAGAGCCGGTGTGTATGGCCAGCTTGATACGATCAAACCCCGAAGCGAGCGGTTATAATCACAATTATCTCCTTTTTTCAAATCCAAACAGCACAGCGGCAAGGGTTAATATGACGGTAAAGCTGAGCAAAGATCAGGGTAAAACCTGGCCATCTGAGTACCAGGTTTTATTGGATGAAAATCGTGGTTTTGGTTACTCTTCTCTCACTATGGTCAACGAGGAGACAGTTGGAATTTTGTACGAAGGTGTGCGTGATCTCTACTTTCAAAAAATTAAACTTGATGAACTTTTAGGCCGGTAAGAATCTTAAAAAATACTTTGAATTGAAAACGACAACTGTAGAAGAAAATGGATAAAATAGACGGACTTGTAGTGGCTGCTTTTACCCCGATGAATGAGGATGGCAGTATCAATCTTGAAATGGTAGAACCTTTGTATCAATATTACCGGCAGAACGGTATAAAAGGAGTGTTTTTGAATGGCAGCACCGGAGAGGGTCTTTCACTTACATATAATGAACGGCTAAGGCTCTGTGAAGAATGGGGAAAAATAGTGGATGATGATTTTAAACTTATTGTGCACATTGGAAGCAACAGCCTGAATGAAGCAAAAGAGTTTGCAACCCATGCCGGTAAGAATGGAGTGGATGGAATATCAACCATCGGCCCGTTTTACCAAAAATCATCAACAGTGGAGATATTAGTTGAAATTTGTGCACAGGTGGCAGCCCAGGTGTCTGACATTCCATTTTACTACTATCACATTCCGGTTTTAACCGGAATCAACTTTTCGATGGTCGATTTTCTGGAGCACGCCAGCGATAAAATCCCCACATTAGCGGGTCTAAAATTTACCGACAGTGACCTTTCCGAATACAATTTATGCCGTGTATTTAAAAACGGGAAGTTCGATATGCTCTATGGAAATGATGAGATGTTTCTTGCCGGGCTCGCAACCGGAGCAAGAGGGTTTATCGGCAGTACGTACAACCTGTTTCCGGGAATTTATCAGCAAATCTACGATGCGTTCGAAAACAACCGTATGGATATTGCACGGGAACTTCAGGTAAAAGCCATAGAGTTTGTAAAGGTTCTCGATAAATACAAATACAATGCCGCTTCCAAAGCAGCCATGAAAATGATCGGGGTGGATTGTGGCGCCAGCCGACTTCCGTTCAGAACACTGAATGGCTCACAAACTGTCAGCCTGAGAAAAGACCTGGAAGAGTGCGGATTTTTTGATTACGCACTTATTGCTCAGTGAAAATTTCAAGGCCTGACAGATTTTGAAAACTTGTCAGGCCTTTCCTTACGTACATTCAAGTTTTTCCAAAAGTTTTAAGCAGATCCATAGACTCCTTGGCACATGGAAAAAACCTTTATAAGGGCCTCCTTTAAAAGTGTGAGTCACTACACCCTCACGGTTCAGGTATCCAAACCATCCTCCATATTCATCATCATGAAAATGGTTGAATGAGTACTCTTGAACCAGTTTAAAGAGCTTCCAGTCCCGCTGATCTCCGGTTACTGAGAAATTTAGCAGGTGCCCGATCATTGCCTCATTGTGCGGCCACCAAAGCTTCATGAACCATTCAAGCTGAGTGGGGCTGTAACCTTTGTAGTCCAGAAAATAGAATAATCCGCCATGTTCCTGATCCCACCCTTGATTATGCGACCACCGGATCATGTTAACGGCTGTCTGCTGAAGCTCCTTATTATTCAGGATGGCAGCCCATCGATGGAGGAACCATCCCGCCTCAATGGCATGGCCGGGATTGAGAAGGCGGCCTTCAATGGAATCGATGAACTCTCCATCCATTCCAACTGTTTCAAATATCGTTTCTTTGTTTTCGTGAACATGAAGCAGAATCTGCCTGATGCATTCTTCAATTTCCTGTTCATATCCTGTGGAGGCCCCACCTGTAAGTTCTTCTATCACGTTCAGCAATATCATCGGAACGGCCAGGCTGCGGGATGGTATTTGCCCTTCAAGCACAGGCCTGCCAAGCCGAGATAGATCTTTTGACCAGTTCCAGACAACTTCAAACTGCTCTTCGGCTTCTTTCATCAAATCCGTCAAATCGACTGCCCGGCTGTACTCTGCCAGGGCGATGATGTAGAAACATTCCGAAAAAATTTTCCGCTGAATCCAGGTGGGTTTCCCTTCTCTGTTCAGGCTGAAATAAAGGCGTTTATCTGGCCGGACAGCATATTTTTGAAGAAATTCGATGCCAATCCGGGCAATCTTCAGCCATTCCGGTTTCGCCTGGTTTTGATTGTAAAGTTTACTGAACATCCAAGCCTGCCGTCCCTGCAGCCACACATGCTTGGTGGTTTCGTACACACGCCCATCCCGATGCAAGCAATTAAAATAGCCTCCATGTTTTTGATCCTGGCTGTGAGTTTCCCAGAATGGTACAATGTTATTGAACAGCTCCTGCTCAAAAATCTGTTTCAGCGAGGTTATTTCTTTTTTATCCGGCATATTTCAGATGGTTTTAATCCTATCCCAAAAATTCCCTCCAGTCCCTGCCAACCGTTACCCACTCCAGGTTGAAGCGGGCAATGTTTGCCCCGGATGGGCCTTCGTAGAGCAGGTAAATGTAGCCTTCACTCGGGGTGCCGGGGCGCCCTGCCGCAAGCGATGAGTAGGCAAACGGCCCTTTATCCACCAGGCGTTTTACAGGCCAGGTTTCTCCTCCGTCAAAACTTGCCCAGATTGTGCCCCGCACCCGGCCCTGCTCAGAATCAACATTGCTGTAAATGAGAATATCGTGATCATCGATTGGCAGGCGGACCAGTCCGGCCATCAGGCCATAGTCGGTATCCTGTGGCCCGTCCGGCAAAACATCACTGACAGTAAGGTCTTCCCATGTTTCCCCGCCATCGTAGCTCCACGCGATGTATCTCATCCGCGGGTTCAGTCCGTCGGTTGAATAATGCCGGCGCGAGTTGTAATAAATCCGTCCATCTGACAACTCTTCAATGGCAGCTTCTCCGGTTCCGTAAGCAGGAAACGGAGCACTGCTGTGCCAGGTTCTGCCGCCGTCATCACTGTACATGGCGTTGGTGTAGTGCTGGTCCCAATATTCAGGATCATTTCCTTCTGGCAAGGCGAAGGGAAACACCCGGGTTGCTTTCAATAAACGCCCGGCATATTCTCCATGCTGAAGGGTAATTCCCCTCTCGTTGATATGCATGGCCGGAATAAACCCGTTTTCATCGGGGTGAATGGTGATCTCTTCTTCTGTCCAGGTTTTTCCGTGATCTGTGCTTCGCAGAAAAATCAGCTCTCCGGACGGATTGCGGTCGGTAAACGGACGCCTTTCGGCAAAAAGCATGATATCGCCACTGTTTTCATCAACAATTGTGCCGCCGCCGTGCCACTGGATGGGAGCTGCAATGGTATCGGTTGGAGCCCAGGTTTCGCCGCCGTCTTCACTGCGCCGGATTTTTAAATGTCCTTCGCTTACCGGGCTGGTTCCGCCATACGTGGCAAGCACGGAACCATCCATGGCAACCACAACGTTGGGAAATCGTTCATCATCAAAAAGCTGCTGGATTTCAAAAAAGGGTTCATCTGTTGCCAATTGATCGGCAGTGGTTTCGTCATTGCAAGAAATAAGAGTTGCTGAAATGGCAAAAATTAACACAAAAACAGTTGTAAATAATCTCATGGTTTTGGTAAGTAATTATGTTTGGTAATTGGTTGAAAGACAATCAAAAATGACCAGGAATGAGGCAGGCCGAATTCGGCTCTGTTCAGCAAGCCGGTATGTTTCAGGGATTCAAATAGCCTCAAAAAAAGTTTTTCATAATATGAAAAACCTCCAGGCAGTAACCATAATAATGTAAAATATTAATGACACCTGCCAAGCAGATATTGACATATCTTTACTCAATCATGTCTGATTGGACCCAACCTCCGGCTCCCACCGTATCCCGACTAAACTACAGTCGGGAAAAGGAAGGGGTTACGTTCTGTAAAGGATTTTCTCCTGAGTTCGGCACTTTTTAGCTGGTAAAAATTTTTGATACATAAAAACAATATCTTATTAGCTGTTAAATTGAACATTTGGGTGTCCCAATCAATTTTGAGATACGTTTGGTCGAAAAAAAAGAATCTCAGTGGGGTTCTCAGTATTCAGGTCATTAACAAAAGCGCTGGCTGCTATACAGTGATAAAGACAATCGGTAGTTCTTCCTCCGTCTTTCCTGGCGCATTCTTGCTCTTGTATGCATCTTGTTTGCCGCCTATAAGATACATAAGGAGTTAGAACACCAGTTGCGGATGAAAAAGAGCGATATGAGTCCAGAACAAGCGATTGAAATAGCCAAATCGAGCTATGCTATTCGGATACGTACGCTGAATACAAACCAGATCATTACCAAAGTCTTATTTCATACAGAAAACCAAGAAGAACTGGCTACCTTTTTTAGTTTGCAACTAAATTCCCGGGTGTCCCAGTGCCGAACTCAGGAGCCTTGCTGCAAACAACCTCTTAGGCTGACGCCCTTTTAGGGCTTATTACTGGCGGAATCGATCTCCAGCCATAGGACTCCGCCCCATGCTATTGCTGGCCGTCCTTTCAGGACTTTACAGTTTTATAAATTTCAATGCAGATAGTTAACCCCCGCAAAGTTGTCAACAAGATAGGGCGCCAAGGGGTCAACTTATCCTAAAGGGCTTATGCCCCGGCGAAAACATATTAGATTTACCAGGCACTTTTACAGGTTTTATTTTAAATCCAATCCGGCGGATTGTATTTTAAAAGGATTGAAAATTTTCAATGAAAATGAGCATCCATGAACAGAAAAATCACCAAAGACAATCCCTTTAAAATTAGTTTTGTTTGCCTTGGCAATATTTGCCGCAGCCCAACCGCAGAAGGCATTTTCGAGCACCTTGTAAACCAAAAGGGGCTTCAATCCTATTTTTATATCGATTCGGCTGGAACCTCAGCCTATCACATCGGTGAGCCGGCCAACAGCAAAAGCCAGTGGACAGCCAACCAGCACGGAATTAAACTGCACTCAAGGGCACGGCGCTTTGAGGCGGGCGACCTGGAAGACTTTGATCTGATTCTGGCCATGGACCATGAAAACCTGAGAAATCTGAAAAGGCTGGACAGAAACGGAGAGCATTCAGAAAAAATTAAACTGATGCGTGATTTTGACCCTCAGCCCGAAGATGGCGAAGTGCCGGACCCATATTATGGCGGGATGGATGGCTTTCAGAACGTATTTGATGTGTTGAAACGCAGCAGCGAGGCACTGCTGAAAGAGCTGGAGAAAAACATTGAAAAAGAGAAAGCTGACTAAGCTATATACCGATGTACTTATTTAGCGAAAAACCCTTCAAGGATGAGGCTGTCCAAAAAGGGCGTCATCCCGTACTCGATACGCTCATTTTTTGAACACGTAGCGATAGCGGAGTGAAATCTCCTATCTTTGATAAAAGCAGCAGATACCGGATCGGAGTCCGGCATGACGATACCGATGATATGTAGTCTTTGTGGCCGCCCTTTTTGGACAGCCTCAACGCTTCAAGGCCATTTTCACACGCTAAACAGATACATACCGGTCGTAATAAGCAATCTGCCCAAAACCAATATTTTCATCATTCGGGCTGAGCTGTTTGTGAAAATAGAGTTCGATACCGGCCGGTTTCAGCTCAAGGAGATAATCAACCAAAACCGCATTCTGAAAAACCCCGCCGCTGAATGCCAGTTTTTTTATTCCGGCCATCCGGCTGATGTTGTAAACCATTTCAGCCAGTGCACGGAAAACCCCGGCAGCAATGGCTGGATTATCCCGATCATTTTTGATATCAGCCAGAACTGCGGCAATCATCGGTTCCCAGTGCAGTTCGTTTTTTTTGATCTGAATGCTGTAATCAGCCGCATCATCCACTCGTACATTTCGTGCCAGGTTTTCGAGTTTCATGGCCACTTCAGACTCATAGGTATTATAAGCGCCGCAGCCCAGCAGGCACCCAACGGCATCCAGCAGCCGCCCCATCGAAGAAGTAGAAATACCGGGTTCAGAACGGAGTAATTTTTGATAAAAAACCCACTCTTTTTCACTGAAATGATTTTGTATGATGCTTTGGGTATCCGGCAGATTTTTCATCACAGAAAGAGCAGATAACCTCGGCTCCAAACTCATTTTATCACCGGCAAGCACCGGGAAGTAACTTAAATGAAAGGCTCGCTGAATTCCCGAATTGTTTCGCAGAAAAACTTCGCCGCCCCAAACCTGCCCGTCATTTCCGTAACCGGTGCCGTCCCAGATAAAGCCAAGGCAGTCATTCTTTGAATGAAGCAATCCGTTTTCGGCAAGTACCGCCGTAAAGTGAGCGATATGATGCTGAACGGAAATCAGGCGGATGTTCAATTGTTTCGAGAGCTGTTCAGCAAGCCGTCTGCTGTGATAAACCGGATGCGCATCAGCAAGAATGATTTTCGGTTCGAAGGAATAGAGCTCTTTGATGTGATTGAGTGTGTTTTGAAATGATAGCTGTGAGTCGTACGATTCCTGGTTTCCCAAAAACTGGCTCACAATCAATTTATGCTGATCCGCAAAAGCAAATGCGCCTTTCAGATCGGCGCCGACGCCCAAAACCGGTTCACGGATATTCCGAAATGGATAGGGATTGTAATTGGGCGCCATGCCCCGGCTTCTTCGGAGAATGATGCGACCTCCCCGGCTGCTGAACTGAACCACGCTGTCGTCCTGCGGCGCCACGATATCACGGCCGAACACCAGGATAAAATCGGCAAAATGCCCGAGATGTTTCAAAGCCTCTTCATCCTGGTAGATGATGGGAGAACCGCTCAGGTTGGCACTTGTGGCGATTAACGGCCGCCGGACCCGTGACAAAATCAATTCAAAAAGCGGGCTGTAAGGAATCATCACACCAACTGTACCAAGCCCGGGAGCCACGGCTTCTCCGCATAATCCGGTGGCCGGATTCTCTTTTCGCTCACACAAAACCACGGGTGATGCTGCACTTTTCAGCGCCGCCTCATGGTGCGGTCGGATCACAGCATCTCCCCTTGCCATCTCCAAACCGGGATACATCACGGCAAATGGTTTAGCAGGACGCTGCTTTCGCTCTCTGAGGGTTTTGATGCTTTGCTCGTTGGTTGCATCGACCATCAGTAAAAACCCGCCAATCCCTTTTACGGCAACAGTTTTACCGGTGAGAAGCGCATCGGTGACATGAGTGATTATGGTTTCCTGGTCGCTGCTTTCAAGCTCTCCATTTTTGTTATAGAGGAACATCGGGATGGCGCACTCCGGGCAGGAGTTGGTCTGGCTGTGCTGGCGCAGCTCGCCCGGTTTTTCATACTCGGCAGTGCATTCGGCACACATCTCAAGATGCGCCATGGTGGTTTGAGGCCGGTCATAAGGAAGCCCGTTAATAATTGAATATCGCGGCCCGCAGTGCACACAGGTGATAAAAGCGTACTGCCGGCGCCTGTTTGAGGAATCCCGCATTTCACTCCGGCAGTTTTCACACAGGGCAATGTCGGGCGGCAGTAAAGCTTCGGCAGTATCTTCGGAGGTGCTGACGTCAATTCTGAACTCTTCAAACGATTCATCACTAACTTTTTTGAATGATCTGCCGGTGATCAGAGAGTGAGGCGGGGCATTTTCTGAAATGTATCGGAAAAAATTTCTGGCTTTTTTCTCATCTGTAGTGATGCGGATTTCAAGGCCTTTTCCGCTGTTTTTTACCCATCCATTCAGGGATATTTTTCGGGCAGCTTCATACACAAACGGGCGAAACCCGACACCCTGAACTATACCTTTGAAATGTAGATGAAATGTGGGCATGAAACAGTAATCAGGCTGTTTGCAGGTGCCGCACTTGTTTTTTCAGCCAGTTATACCATTCGCCCAATCCCTCACCGGTGGTACAGCTAACCGGGAAAAATTGAAGTTCGGGGTTGATTTTTCGGGCATTTTCAATTGCCTTGTCCATATCAAACGGAACGTACGGCAGCAGGTCGGTTTTGTTGATGATGCAGACACCCGATGTGTGGAACATATCGGGGTATTTGATGGGCTTGTCGTCTCCTTCCGTCACGCTCATAATCACCACCCGCTGATTTTCGCCCAAATCGAACATCGAGGGACAGACCAGATTCCCCACATTTTCAATAAAAAGTACACTGTTTTCTTTCGGCTTCAGTTCCTGAACGGCATGAAGAACCATGTGAGCGTCCAGATGACAGCCTTTCCCCGTATTGATCTGAACGGCATTGGTTCCGGTGGCTTTGATGCGGTCGGCATCCAGGCTGGTCTGCTGATCGCCTTCAATCACACAAAAAGAGAGATCTTCTTTAAGATCTTTTAAAGTGCATTCAAGAAGCATGGTTTTCCCTGAACCCGGAGAACTGACCAGGTTGATTGCAACGATCTCTTTGGCATCAAAATATCCCCTGTTGCGTTCGGCGAGCAAAGCATTTTCGTGCAGTACATCTTTTTCGAGATGGAGCAGCCGGTCCTGAACATGGTGGTGGTCGTGGCCGTGAGAATGTGAGTGTGTGTGGCCGTGATGATGAGTATGATGATTTTCGGGATGATTGTGGCCATCTTTTACAATGTGAGCTTCATCCGTTCCGCATCCGCAGGTTATACACATGGCAATTCGTTTCAGGTTTCGATTTTTTCTTCAATTCGCAGAGATTTTATTTGAAGTTCTTTTCCTTCAATGATCTCTGAAAAGTAATCCCCGCATTGGGGGCATGGCTGATACAAGGCCTCCATCAGGAATTCAGTACTGCATTTATTGCATCGGCCCTTTCCATCAATGTAATTGGTGATTCGCCGGGCATGTTCAAGCATGCTGTTTTTCACGCCATGTTTCCAGGCAAAATCAAAGGCAACAGGTTCAATGGTGCTCAGTTTTCCGATTGATAATTCAATGGCTGAAATGGAGGCTGCATCGGCTTTCTTCGCTTCCTTTTCAGCGATGTCGATGATATTTAATACAATCGACAGTTCATGCACGTTCGGTGGCCTTCTTCTTTTTCAGGATCATCCAGGTGATGGAGGCTGCAATCATAATAAAAACAGCAACCAGCACCGTGGCATGCATCGGTTCGGTTAAATAGTGAATGAGCGAATGTCCATCAGTGGTTCCATGGCCGGGATGCGCCATCAGCGAAACCGCTGAAATGATAAAGAACAAAACGGACGTAATGAGAGAGATTCTGAAAATTTTCATATTGATTGAGACTAAATGGATTATTATTTGATTTTTAATAAGATGCTTCTGATTATAAAATATCAATTTCCTGAATAAAATGTATTGCATCAACCAGGTTTTGACGTGCCTGGTTGCTGAAAGGTTTACACAGTTCTCATTATTCATGTTAATTGATTTTTTTATAAGATTCGTGTTGTGGACGAGAGTCTCTTGCATGACAAAACGTCTTCACTCATGCATTGCCAGCTGATATATCTGGTGTGCCAGGCTGGGCAGCGCATTTTTCACTGGCTGGCTCAACCCCTCCTTCATCTCCAGTGATGCCGGCTGAACGGCCGCAATGACAACAGAATCCGGAAGGCTTCCAAGCTTGTTCGCAAGTTTAAGCACCGCAAGGATGTCCAGGTCATGCAGAGAATAACCCACAGTTTTTACAGAAGTAACGTCGTCCGGTTCAAAAATCCTGATTTCGCCGGGCTTCCCGTCAAAATCCACCGCATCCACAATAATCACTTTTTGATACTTTTCCAGATGATGCAGCAGAGACATTCCGCCTGTGGCAAGCTCCACAACGGCAACATGATCCGGAAGTTCGTTAAGCTGCTCCAACACACGTACACCGGCGCCGTCATCAGACATCAGCGTATTGCCAATGCCAATAATGGCCGTTGTTTTCAGCGCTTCCATTCCACCTTCAGGAAATGGGTTGAACATGAGACACAAGGGTCATAAGCCCTGACCAGCATCTCGAGATTCAATTCAATCTCCTTCTCCGGTTTGTCCAGCAGTTGTGGTGCAAATGTTTCGAAATCGTGCTGGATATTGTTGTGATTCTGGTTGGTGGGGATTACACAGTTTGCCTTTTTGCAGATACCATCTTTGTCATACGTATATTCATGGAACAGGATTCCGCGTGGTACATCCACCGCTCCCACACCGCGCCCGGCTTTTGGTGTAATTACGGGGCGAGACTCGTCTTTGTAGTCAATCAGAAGCCGATCAATCAGCGACACCGAATCCTCAATAGAATGAACGATTTCGACCAGTTGTGCCACGTTGTTCATGAACGGATTGTGGCACACCGGCCTAAGGCCGAATTTTTCCGCCCATTTCAGGGCCATAGGCGAAAGCTTTTCGTGGTTCAGATTAAACCGTGCAAGGGCACCTACCATGAACGCCTCACGCTTGTTTTTGCAATATTTAGCCGTGGATTGAGGCACCACGAACTCGTTGACTACATTGACGTACTCCTCCACCGGATAAGTGCCTGCATCCGTTGAACCGATAACTCCGTCATAAAGCGCATACTCGTCCTCAGTCGTTAAAGCAATAAACTCCGTCTCCCGGGAGAAAGAGGGCAGCGCTCCGATATTGTCCAGGATAATTTCGGCTACTGTTTCCGCCGTCTCCACCGAGTCAAGCAGCTTTTGCCGGTATTCCTTCAGTTTTAGCGGCGATGGCGTTTTGTAAAATCCACCGGGTATCAGATTGGTGGGATGGGTGGTGCGGCCACAAACCACTTCCGAAAATTCGTTAGCCAACCGGTGCAGCTTTACCACAGCCAGCACAGCGTCGGTATGTGTTTTTACCAGTGGAATGACGCTGCCCACACCAAACAGGTCAGGCGAGACCAGGTATCCCAGGTGAAGAATATGGCTTTGCATATTTTCTCCGTGGATAGCCAGCCGCCGGAGCAACTCACTTTGGGGTGAAATTTGAATATCCATTGCCGCTTCTGTGGCTTTGAGCGAAGCCAGTGTGTGGCCAATGGAGCAGATCCCGCAAATTCTGGAAGTGATCTGTGCAAGCTGGTGATACGGCTTTTCGCGTACAAATGCTTCGAAAAGGCGTGGCGCCTCAGACACTTCCCACATTACTTTCTCCACGTTACCGTTTTTTGCATTGAGAATAATATTTCCATGACCCTCAATCCGGGTCAGATGCTCAACATTGATGTTAATCTCTTTCATTTGAATCCCTCCTCTATCATTACTTTTTCGAGCACATCCACACCCTCGAAGGAAAATACCCTGGCAGCTTCCAGGATTTCTTCTTTTGTGAACTCCGCCTTGGCAAATGCCTCAAGACCAAACCGAAGCAGATCTTCATTTTTCATCACGCTGTGGCAGCCTTCGCAATTATATCCGCGACGCGTACAATAGGCGTCACAATTGGCATAGGTAATTGGGCCAAGGCAAAGCACACCGCGGGAGAGCAGGCAACCCTGTTTTCGGTTGGGGCATTCGGAGCAAACCGAAACACCGTTGATATCGTATTCCCTGGAGAGTTCTGAGAAAACACAATCTCCGCTCACAAAACAGTTTCTGCAATCTTGTTCATGCTCAGATAGCAGCAGTTCCACTACCTCCCTTCTCTGGTTGTACACCGGCCGGCTCCTGGTAGACACTTTCAGGCCATCCGTTGCAGGCAGAGTGCAGCTTGATTGCAACCCAGGCCTTCCACCTTCCAGAACTTCCACTACACATAACCGGCATCCCGCTGGACGCGCTTGTGCGTTTAGCGGATTGAAGCAGAGTGTGGGCAAGTGCACCCCGTTAGCCCGGGCTACATCCAGCACCATCTGACCTTTCTTGAATTCATATTCGGTATCATTGATGATTATTTTCATATTATACATCCTCCCTTATGTCACAACGCAGGCAACGTTTTGCTTCCATGACGGCACACTGGTCGTCCAGGCAAAGGACAACCTCCCGGAAATTGCACACCCTTTCGCTGGCGGGAATGGTAAGAAGCTCTGCACGCGGAATAGGATCCTGGTTGTCGGGTGGATGCATAGAGTACTCAAATTTGTTAAGATTCTTGAGCCGCTCCATTCTGTCCTCACCCATTAAATTTCGGTCGATCTGCCGAGCCGCGTTCTTTCCGTGTGCTACAGCCTCGATAACCGTGGCCGGACCTAATACCGCATCACCTCCGGCAAAAACCCGCGGATGGTTTGTTTCCATCGTGTAGGGATTTACTTCAATGCGCTGCCTGTGATTCATAAACTTATCGGCCATTTTGCCTGCAAATTCCGTATCTATCTGCTGGCCTATGGCCGTAACAATATGATCAGCCATAATGGTGACCGTTTCATATTCTACGGGAACCGGTTTTCGCCGGCCCCATTTGGTAAATTCATCCATCTTCATTTTGCGAAATACCATGCCGGCAGCCCGTCCGTTTTTAACCACAATCTTTTCCGGCGCCAGAAGGAAGTAGAACTCGATTCCTTCTTTCATGGCTTCGCTGATCTCTTCCGGATATGCCGGCATGTCGATTTGCTCTCGGCGATAGGCAATGATCACCTTTTCACAGCCCAGCCGATGGGCTGTACGGGCTACATCGACCGAAACATTTCCGCCGCCAATAACAAGCAGCCGTTTGCCGAGATCCACTTTCTCACCCAAATTCATTTGGCGCAGTAATTTCATGCCGTTCAGCACGCCGGGCTTGTCTTCGTTCTTCAGGTTCATCGGAAGGTCGTTTTGTGCGCCAATGCCCAGAAATACGGAATCGTACTCCTTGAGAAGGTCTTCGAACGGTACGTCTTTGCCAACGGCGGTGTTCAGCCGGACATCTACCCCCAGATCGATAATCTGCTGGATTTCCCAGTTTAGAATATTGCGCGGCAGTCGGTAGGGTGGAATACCCCACATCAGCATGCCTCCCAGCTCAGATTGTGCTTCAAATATGGTCACATCGTGGCCAAGACGCTTCAGGAAAAAGGCTGCCGTGAGTCCGGCAACCCCGCCACCCACAATGGCAACTTTCTTATCGGTGGCGTCCAAATTACCGAGCTCCGGACGGTATCCACCCTGGCCATCCAGGACTTTATCGGAACAGAACCGGTGGATCATCAGTACAGACAAGGATTGGTCAATCAGGTTACGCTGACATCTTTTCTCACAGGGATGATCGCATACGCGACCGCTCACCGCCGGGAAGGGATTATCCTGCCGCTGTAATTCATACGCTTCTCCGTAACGGCCTTCGGCCACAAGCTGCATCTGACCGGGTACATCGGTACCTGCCGGACATGTATCCTGGCACGGGGTCAGGAACAGTGAGGCACAGGTAGAAGACGGACATTTCTTGTTCAGAATGTGCTGCTCATATTCGGGGCGGAAGTATTTTAGCGTGGTCAGCACCGGATTGGGAGCCGTACCGCCCAGCCCACATAAAGATCCATCACGAATTTGTACAGATAGGCGCTCCAGCAATTCGATGTCACTCATTTTTCCGCCGCCCTGGCAAATACGCTCCAGTACTTCGAGCATTCTGCGGGTGCCCATCCGGCAGGGTATACACTGCCCGCACGACTCTTCAACACAGAACTCCAGGAAGTATCTTGCTATATCCACCATGCAGGTATCCTCGTCCATAGCTACCATGCCGCCTGAACCCACAATGGATCCGAGTTCCTGAAGGTTTTCATAGTCCACCGGCACATCAAGGTACTCGGCAGGAATACATCCACCCGACGGACCGCCGGTCTGAACAGCTTTGAATGCGCGCCCGTACTGCATACCGCCGCCGATTTCGTAAATGATATCCTTCATTTTGGTTCCCATTGGGATTTCCACGAGTCCGGGCCGCTCGATTTTCCCCACCAGGGAGAAGACTTTTGTAGCCTTACTGCGCTCGGTACCAATATCGTTAAACCATCGAGCGCCCTTTTCAAACACCATGGGGATGTTAGCCCACGTTTCCACATTGTTAACGTTGGTCGGTTTTCCGAAAAGTCCGGCATTGGCTGGGAAGGGAGGCCTTGGTTTTGGTTCGCCGCGTTTGCCTTCGATGGATGCGATCAGGGCCGTCTCTTCACCGCAAACGAATGCACCGGCACCTTCCATGATGCGCAAGTCAAATGAGAAGTCGCTGTCGAGGATATTTTCGCCCAAAAAATTGAATTCGCGGGCCTGAAGTATAGCCTTTTCAAGCCGTTTTATCGCAAGCGGATATTCTGCACGCACATAAAGAACGCCTATAGACGCACCGATTGCGTAGCCGCCAATGATCATTCCTTCAATCACACTATGGGGATCGCTTTCCAGAACTGCGCGGTCCATATATGCACCGGGATCTCCTTCATCGGCATTGCAGATCACATATTTTTGATCCCCGGCAGCATCACTGGCAAATTGCCACTTTTGTCCGGTGGAATAACCGGCTCCGCCGCGACCCCGAAGCCCGGATTTTTTTACTTCGTCAATAACACCCTGGGGTTTAAGATCCATCAGGATTTTATAGGCTGACCGGTATCCGCCTCTTGCAATGTACTGTTCTATAGATTCGGGGTTAATGATTCCACAATTTCGCAG